>Ga0066256_1004054_pt1 | contig 13413 bp, 16 predicted proteins | sample ThiBio_1000_biof_FD_87107 | JGI IMG/M metagenome (GOLD analysis project Ga0066256, IMG submission 87107) | Wastewater bioreactor microbial communities from Cape Town, South Africa - Thiocy_expt_1000_biof (version 2) | ecosystem: Engineered > Bioreactor > Thiocyanate-remediating >...
GCGGCGAGGGCATGGTGGAAGGGACGGGCCGCGGCGCGGTGGTGCTGGTGAGGCGCGGCATCGGGGTGGTGGCCGCCTGCCGGCGGGCGGTGTGCGCCGAGGGGCGGTATTTTCCCGTTGGGCGTAGCGGGCGGGTTGCCGGCGAGGGCTAGGTGAAGGGCCGTTGGCCGGACTGCTGGCGATGCCCCGCAGGCGGGTGCCGCCGGTCCGGCTGGCGGCGGTCGCCTGGGGATGGCAAGAGGGCGCGATCTTACTGATCCTGCCAAACAAGCAATAATGGGGGCCCGGCGGGCCGACCAGGAAGGAAGCTCGGAGTTGGTGCTCGCTCGCGCGATACGTGGGGGTTTGGCTGCAGCGGTGGCGGCGTCCGCGCCCGCAGTGGCATTGATCCTGTCCCTCTCGGCGCCTGCTGCGAGCCAGGACGTCGGCTGCACGCGCCAGGCCTTCGAGTCGGTCGTCGGCCAGTCGGCGGCGGCACTCCGGGATCTCACCAGTCAGAACCGGCCGCTGTTCCAGGCCCGGCTCAGGGCGCTGAGGGACAAGCGCGGCTGGGCGCACGACCAGTTCCTCAAGGAAGCGGCGCCGATCGTGCAGGATGATCGCACCGACGCCTTCGACAAGACATCGAGCGAGCTGCTCGCCGACATCGAGCGCATGGGCGCAGAAGGCTCCGCCGCGCCGACGCCGGACTGTGCCGCGCTCGCCCGTCTGCGGACGCGCATGGAAGCCCTGGTCGAGGCCCAGAAGCAGAAATGGGCCTACCTCATCGAGAAGGTGGATCGGGAGCTCGCGCGATGAGCGAGCCCGCGGCGGCCTCGTCGCCGCGTGAGGGGCATGCAAGCATGGACGGCTGGCCGGCATGGCGGCGAGTGGCCCTCGGCGGCGGGGGCGGCATGTTCGTCGGCATGGGCCTCGGGCGCTTTTCCTGCGCCGCGATGGTGCCGGCCCTGATCTCGTCCGGCCAGCTCAGCGTTCTCGAGGCCGGCCGCATCGGCGCGATCAATATCGCGGGTTTCGCGCTGGGTGCGCTGATCTCGGTGCCGATGAGCGTGCGCGTGGGCGCCTTTCGCCTGCTGACAGTCGTGGCAATCCTCTCCGTGCTGGCGCTCGCGGCCTCGGCGGTCCCGCTGGGTTTCGCCTGGCTCGGCTTCTGGCGCGGGCTGGTCGGACTGACCGCCGGCATCATCATGGTGCTCTCGCTGGCGCTGATCGCATCGACAGCGCCTTCCGCGCGGCGTCCGGTCGCGGCGAGCTTCGTCTTTGCCGGCGTCGGTCTCGCCATCTTCATGACGGGCATTCTGGTGCCGCGCCTGCTCGAGAGGGGATTGGCAACCGCCTGGCTTGGCCTCGCGGCTTGCGGCTTCGCGGCGATGATGCTTGCCATCTGGGGATGGCGGGGTGCGCCGGCTGCAAGCACGCCTGCTCCCGCACGCCTGGGCGCGGCCACCCCGTGGACATGGCCGCTGCGTTTCCTGCTCGCGGGATATTTTTTCTTCTCGATCGCCATCGTGCCGCACACGCTCTACTGGGTGGACTACCTCGCGCGCGGGCTCGAGCTCGGCATGGCCGAGGGCGGCCTCCATTGGAGCATCGTCGGCATCGCCTCGGCGCTCGGCCCATGGTCCATGGCCGCGCTGGGGCTGCTGCTCGGCACGGCCTGGGCGCTGCCGCTCTCTTTCATCACGCTCGGTCTTGGCATCGGTGCGCCGCTGCTGAGCGGCGCGAGCGGCGTGCTCTTTCTTTCGTCCGTGCTCTTTGGTGCCCAACCCGGCCTCTCCGCGCTCATGGCCGCGCGCGTGCGCGACCTCGCCGATGCCCAGCACATGCCGCGGCTCATGCGCGCCATGATTCTGTCGAGCGCAGGCGGCGCTGTCGTTGCCGGCGCTGTGCTACCGCAGATCTATGAGCTCACGCAGAGCCACGTGCTGATCTTCGCGATCGGCGGCGCCGCCATGATGCTCGGCGGCCTGCTTGTGGCACCATGGGGAGGCGTGCGGCGGTGAGGTATCGCGCCTTTGGCGCGAGCGAGGCCGCGGCCTCGCGCTCCGCATCGTGCCGGAGGCGCGTGTCTTCGACACGACGGACACCCCCGGAGCCCCCGTCTTTTGTGGACTTGGTCCCGTATCCCTACAGACCGAATGCGAGCACAGCGTAACGCGCGCACTTTCCGATGGCGACGAGCGGCAGGAAGAGCGCGAATGGCACGCGCAGCACGCCCGCGATGAACGTCAGCGGATCACCGATCACCGGGACCCACGCAAGGAGCAGCGACCATAGTCCCCAGTGCTGGAAGCGCGCGCTGGCAGCCTCGATTGTCTGCGGCGTGAACGGGAACCAGCGTCGCCCCTCGAAGCGGCGCGCGTGAATGCCGAGCCACCAGTTGAAAACCGACCCGCCGACATTGCCGATGGTCGCAGCAACCAGAAGGGCCCACGCAGGCGCGAGGCCGGCCTTGATCTGAGCGATCAGGATGGCCTCGGAGGGCAAGACCAGCAGCGTCGCCGCGCCAAAGGCCGAAGCGAGCATGATGAGCAGCGGCCAGAGCGCGTCCAACGTCAAGGTCTGTTCCCACCCGGAGTTCGGCTCTCTGTAGCCGAGAATGTGGGCTTCCTGACAGGCGACAAAGCATCCGATAGGATCGTGTCACCGTCCGATGCCGTCCGCCTCCGTCCTGTGAGCCCTCGCATGATCCCCAAGCGGCCCTTCTATTTCCTGCGTCATGGCGAGACGGATTGGAACCGCGAAGGCCGCTATCAAGGCCACGCCGACGTGCCGCTCAATGCGGCGGGGATTGCGCAGGCTAAGGCTGCCGGAGAAGCGCTGGCCGGCGCGGAGATCACCCGCATCGTCACGAGCCCGCTCGTTCGCGCGCTCAAAACGGCCGCCGTGGTCGCGGAACGGCTGGAGCGCCCGCTCCATGTCGATCGGGGCCTGATCGAGCGCAGTTTCGGCGCTTTCGACGGGCAGGTGATCCGTGAGGTGAAGGAACGCCACGGTTTGCGGCCCGATCAGTCCTCGCGGGATGTTCTGCCGGCGGATGCCGATCCGTGGCCCGAGATCTTCGAACGCATTCCGCCGGTCATTGCTCGATGGATGATCGCGCACCCGCAGGAAAGACTCTTGTTCGTTGCTCATAGCGGTGTCTTCGATGCCATCCACGAGCACATGCTCGGGGCGCGGGCGGGACCTGAGTCGCGCCATGGAATGCCCTATCTCGCTGCCCCGACAGACGCGGGCTGGGCGCTCGATGCGCTATTGTGAGCCCGGCTCGGAATTGGAGATGCGCGCCAATTGGGCACGCTCTCCCATGGACGCCGGGCTGCCGAGGGCGTATCAGCCGGGAAAGTGCCGGCCTGAAAATCCCTGACTGTTCACCCCGAGGAGATGCCCAATGAGCACGGAGAAAGCCGTCGACATGACGCTCGACGCGAGCGCCGTCGCGACCCTGTCCAAGATCACCACCGCGACCATCACGACCATCCTGCTCAAGAAGGGCCTCAGGAACACCTGGATGCGTGGCACGCGCCCGCTGCGCCCCGACCAGCCGCGCATTGTCGGCCGCGCCTTCACGCTGCGCTTCGTGCCCTGGCGCGAGGATCTCGCGACGCCCGAATCCTGGTCCTCGCCGATCTCGACGCGCGCGGCCATCGAGGCCATGCCGGCGGGCTGCATTGCGGTCGCTGACGCCATGGGCGAGACCGACGCCGGCATCTTCGGCGACATTCTCTGCGCACGCATGGTCAAGAAGGGCGTGGCCGGCCTCGTCACGGACGGCGTGGTGCGTGACGTTTCCGGCGTGCTGAGCACGGGCCTCCCGGTGTGGTGCCAGGGTGGCGCGGCGCCGCCGTCGGTCGCGCGCCTGACGTTCGTTGCGTGGCAGCAGCCGATTGCGTGCGGCGGCGTTGCGGTCTTTCCCGGCGATGTCGTGGTCGTGGACGCGGATGGCGCGGTGCTCATTCCGGCAGCCCAGCTCGAGACCATCCTCAAGGAAGGCCCCGAGCAGGAGCGCATGGAAGGCTGGATCATGGATGAGGTTGGGAAGGGCGCGGCGCTGCCCGGACTCTATCCCATGAACGCCGAGACCAAGGCCCGCTACGAAGCCTCGAAGGGCAAGGGCTGACGTTTCCGGCCCGCTGGGAGGCCAAATGGCATTGCGGGGTAGCTGCCTCTGCGGCGGCTACGAAATCACGGGCGCGCTGACCGGCGCGCTCAACTGCCATTGCTCCACGTGCCGCAAGGCGCATGGCGCGGCCTTCCGCTCGCGGGCGCGGGTCGCGGCCCAGGACTTCCGGTGGGTTCAGGGTGAGGAACTGGTGACCTATTACCAGTCCTCGCCCGGCACGCATCGCGGCTTCTGCCGCGTGTGCGGCACCGCGCTCCTCAGCAAGTTCGATTTCGATGCATCCGCCTATGGCCTGCCGCTCGGCCCGCTCGATGACGATCCGGGCATCAAGCCGGAGCGGCATGTCTTCGTCGGCAGCAAAGCCCCCTGGTTCGACATCACGGACGACCTGCCTCAATTCGAGGAGCTCCCACCCCGGGCGGGCTGAAATGTGTGGCCGGCTTGCCACCTCGAGCCGTCCGGTGGCTGCGGCAGGAGATATAACCTCCTGAAATATCAGCCAGAGCCGCCTTTGTGCGCATGATGCTTGTAAATCTGGCGCCCGCCATCATATGCTTTTGTGTGCCGGCAGAATTCGCCGGCGGTGCGGGGCCTTAATCCTGTAAGCGAGCCCGGCACTTTCAGACCACCTGGTCGCATGACCATAAGGGTCGGATGACGAAGGGACGCTCACCAAACGATGAGAACCACGCCCGAGGGTGCTCGCGCGAGCACACCTCCGACTGAGTTCGTGTCCGAACGACGCGACTCTGCTGCCCTGCTGGACCGCGTAGTCCACTGGCTCGACGACGCCAAAGCCGAGGACGTCGCCGTTATAGATCTCAAGGGCAAGACCTCGATCGGCGATTTCATGATCATCGCGACGGGCCGCTCCGATCGCCACGTCAACGCGATCGCCGAGCAGATCCTGCAGGCCTTCAAGGACGCCGGTTGCGAGCGTGTGCGCGTCGAGGGCCAGCCGCAGTGCGACTGGGTCCTGATCGACACGGGCGATATCATCGTGCACGTGTTCCAGCCTGAGATCCGCGCCTTCTACAACCTGGAAAAGATGTGGTCGGCGGATCGCGGCGCGGAGCCCGTCGCGCACTAGGCTGTCGCTGAGGGCGCCGGCGCGGCGCGCTATCCTGGGAGGGCCGCCCAGCCGCCTGGCAACGCCGCCCTCCGCCCGCCCAAGGGTGACGGCCAGCCGGCGATCCATGCCCCCCAAAATAAACGGCGTTCGCGCGGGGAGGGGGTCGGGGACTCACTCGGCAACCTCGAGGAGGCTTCCGCGAGCCCGGCGGGTGAGACCAACGCGCGACAGGCCGACGAAGCAGCGCGCCTGCTTCATGCAACAGCGGATTGCGATCTGAGGATCGTGCTCTATGAGCGCGGGCGCCTGATGTCGAGCGCCGAATTCGCCGAGTATCTCGGCGCGCGGCGGGACGAGGGCGTGAAGTCCGCAGCACTGCTCATCGGCGGGCCCGATGGCCATCCTGCAAGCCTCACCGGCAAAGGGGCGCACCTGACGCTCTCGCTCGGTCGCATGACGCTGCCGCACGGGCTTGCCCGCGTGGTGCTTGTTGAGCAGGTCTACCGCGCGATCACCATCCTTTCGGGCCACCCGTATCACCGCGCCTGACCGCAGCGCTTACTTCTTGCGCTGGGCGCGCTCGGCAATAAATCCCTTCATGATGCGCTGCGGTTCGCCGGTCGCGTAGGCCTCGAGCGAATAGCGGACACCGGCCGCGGTCGCGTCGTCGAAGCCGGGCTGAGTGGTTGTGCGGAAGCGCTCCTTGGTGAGCTGCATGGCAACGGGCGGGACCTTCAGCAGGTCTTCGGCAATGGCGATCGCCTTCGTCAGCACCTCGCCCTCCGGCACGAGATGATCGACGAGGCCGATGGCATGAGCCCGTTCGCCGTTGATGAGCCCGCCCGAGAGCGACAGCTCGCGATTGGGCCCGTGGCCGACGTAGAGGCCCATGAGGTACGTGCCGACGATGCTGGCGAGCCCCGCGCGCGTCTCAGGCTGACCGATACGGGCAGCAGGATGTGCGACGCGCACATCGCAGCAGAGCCCGATCTGCATGCCGGCGCCAGCGGCAATGCCGTTCCAAGCCGCCACCGCCGGTTTCGAGAGGTCGCGCACGGACTGGTACATGGCACGCATGGACGTGCACCAGCCACGGACCTGATCGATGGTGAGGTTGGCCGTCTCGTTGAGGTCCTGGCCAGCGGAGAAGGCCTTGCCCGCGCCGGTGATGACGAGGGCGCCAACGGCCGCGTCGGCCTCGGCCTCCTTCATCGCAGCCGTGCATGCCGCGCGCAGCTCCGGGCTCACCGCATTGAGCACAGCGGGCCGATTGAGCGTCACGATCTGCACAGGCCCACGCATTTCCTTCAGGACCAGTTCGGCCATCGCCATTTCCTCCGTTTGTTGGCCGCATCGTGCGTCACGGAGAAGCCCGGCGGCAATAGGGGACCCGCATGTCGCCCATGCGGCTTGCGTGCCGGCCTTCCATCACGCCATGATCGACCAGCAAGGAGATTCCGGGAGGAGACGGCGCATGACCCTGGCCCAGATCGGCGACTTCGCCATTGACCGTGTTGTGGAGCTGGAATTCCCCGCCTTTGTTGCAAGGGAGTTCTTTCCCGCCTGCACGGATGCTCAGCTCGCCGATGGGAAGGCGCGCCTCGGCAAGCTCATCAGCGCCGACGACAAGCTGCTCATGAGCTTTCACACGTTCGTCGTGCGCACGCCGAAGCATACGATCCTGATCGACACCTGCTGCGGCAACAACAAGCCGCGCCCCGCGCGCGCCGACTTCAGTATGATCCAGACGAATTACCTCGCGGACCTCGCGGCGCTCGGCGTCAAGCCCGAGCAGGTCGACTACGTCATGTGCACGCATCTGCACTGGGATCATGTGGGCTGGAATACGCAGCTTCTGGACGGCCGCTGGGTGCCGACCTTCCCCAATGCCAAGCACATCATGGCGAAGCGCGAGTACGACTTCTGGGATGCCGAGTACGCCAAGGGCGACAGGAACAACATGCACGTGCTGTCGTTCGAGGACAGTGTGCTGCCCATCAAGCGCGCCGAGCAGGCCGTGCTGGTCGACGACGATTTCGAGCTGGAGAAAGGCATCTGGCTCGAGCCATGTCATGGCCACTCGCCGGGGCTCGTGCTCATCAACGTCGAGAACGGCGGCAAGCGCGGCGTCTTCGTCGGCGACGCCATCCACCACCAGCTCCAGCTCCTCTATCCCGATCTCTGCTGCCGCGTGGATACGGATATGGCGCTCTCGGCCAAGAACCGGCGGGCCTTCCTGGATCGCACCGCCGACAGCGACATGCTCGTCATGCCGGCGCACTTCCCCATGCCGACGGCCGGCCGTGTCGTTCGCGACGGCAATGCTTTCAGTTTCAAGGGCGCGTAGTTCGCGCCTTCAACGCCGCCCCAACAGCGACGGTTCGCAAACGATATCTGAAAGGTATGGCCTTGAAAGAGGAACATTCACACGGCGCGTGTCTCTTCTGCCGGATAGCGCGGCGGGAGATCCCAGCGCACGAAGTCTTCCGCAATGAGCGCCTGGTCGCCTTCCTCGATATCGGCCCGATCCGCGACGGACACGTTCAGATCGTTCCCCGCGATCACTACGAGACCTTCGACGAACTGCCGTTGGAGCTCTGCTCGGAGATCATGGCATTGGGCCAGCGGCTCGCGAAGGCGCAAAAGCGGATCTACGGCGTGCAGCGGGTGGCCTTCATGTTCACGGGCGGAGACATCGCTCACGCGCACGCCCACATTGTCCCGCTCGTGGAGAAGACCGACATCACGTCGCGGCGGTATATCGTGGAGCCCGAGCTCACGTTCCGCGCCCTCCCTAGGGCCAGTGACGAGGCGCTTCGCGAGACCGCGGCAGCTTTGGCTTCGCACCTCGGCGGATAGTGCCTGCCGAGGGGGCGCAGCCGCCACCCTCGGCAAATGCCAGTGCACGGCTAGACCGTTGCGCCCGCTTCGGCGAGCGCGACGGGGCGAGAAACCACCTCGTCGCCGTACATGGTGTAGATCGGCGGGTCCTTGAGGATGACCTCATCGTAGAAGCCATAGCCGTTGAACTTGCCAGCGATGGCGCGGGCATAGGCACCCGTATTGCCGATCTCGATGTAGTCGCCCTCGCGGATCGATGCGGGCAGCATGAAGGGGCCCTTCATGTGGTCGATCGAGTCGCAGGTCGGCCCCCAGAACTGAAAGGGCGCGAGCGCCTTCGGGTCACGCACCTCGCGGCCGACCAGGCGCACGGGAAACGTGAAGCCGAGGTGCGCGGCGTCGAACAGCATCCCGTAGCTGCCGTCGTTGATGTAGAGGTCGCCGCCGCGGCGGGCATCGACGCGAACGATCAGGCTCTCCGACTCGGCCGAGAGTGCCCGGCCCGGCTCGCACATGAGCCGGCAGTTGCTTGCGACGGGCAGCGTCGCGAAGCTCTCGCGGATGACCTGGATGAAGTCCGAGAGCGGCGCCTGGCTGTCATCCGAATAGCGCGCGGGAAAGCCGCCACCGACGTCGATGCCGTCGATGACCACGCCGGCACGGGTGATGAGCCTGCGCGCCTCGGAGAGCGCCGAGGCATAGGCCTCGGGTGCCAGCGTCTGCGAGCCGACGTGGAACGAAATGCCGAGCGACCTCGCCACCTGCCGCGTCTTCGTCAGCAGGCGCACGGCCGCCGCGCCCGTGATCCCGAACTTGTTCTGGAGCGGGATGACGGCGTTGATGGCCGGTACGGCAATCCGTACCCAGAGCGAGAGGTCGTGCGCGCCGCCGGTCTCCTCGACGATCTTCTTCAGCTCGTCCTCGCTGTCGAGCGAGAAGGAGCGGCAGCCGAGCGCGAACGCGCGTCGGATCGCGTGCCGCGACTTCACGGGGTGCATGAAGTGGAACGTCACGTCGGGGATCGTCTTCGCGTCCTCGAGCTCGGGGAGCGAGGCGACGTCGAAATGGCGGATTCCGGCGCCGTACAGCGCGCCGATCAGAAAGGGCGTGCTGTTGGCCTTGTAGGCATAGGCGATATCGCCGGGAAAGTTCACGAGGAACCATCGCGCTGCGCGACCAGCGGCGTGCGGACGCAGGCCGATAATGGGCTTCTCGGGCTTACGGGCTGCAATCAGCGCCGAGGCAGAATGAAACGTCTCCATCCCATGGGACCTCCACCAGTCGACCTGTGACCGGGCGAGCTGCAGGAAACCAGCAGAGATCGCCGCACTTGCTGGTGCACATAAGTTGCGCTGGGTCGCATGTAAAGACCTTTCAAGGCCATAGCTCGAATATGTGCTGGCCGGTGGAGTGTTACCAAACCGACATCTGCGTGTTGCCAATCTGTCATAGGCCCTTGCTAGCGTTTCGCCGTTGGTTGGGGGGCTTTCCAATGGTGGCGTCGCAGACTGAGACGGATCTCGCTTCTGGGCGAGGTCAAGCACAGTCCATTACGCCGGATGCGGCGGCCGGGGCGGGCAACCGGTCCGGCCGCACATCCTGGGCATTGCCGCTGGCCCTCGTTCTTGCGGCTGTCGCTGCGTTTCGCTTGGCGGCGCTGGCGCTTAACGGCACGGACCTCTTCGTCGACGAGGCGCAGTACTGGACCTGGGCCCAGGCGCCCGCTGCCGGCTACTACTCGAAACCACCGCTCATCGCCTGGATCATCGCGGCTTCTACGGCGGTCTGCCGCGATGGCGAGGTCTGCGTTCGCCTGCCGGCAACATTGATGCATCTGGCCACGGCCGTCGTCATCTACCTGGCGGCTCCGCGCCTCTACTCGGAAGAGGCCAGCTTCCGGTCGGCGCCGGTCTACGCCGCTCACCCTGGCGGTTCCGCCGCTGCTGTTGGCCTGGGCACTCGCCCTCCTTGCCTTCGCGCACCACCTGTCCGCCCCCAGCTACGCGAGTGCGCTCCTGCTCGGAGCGGCCATCGGCATCGGGCTCAATGCCAAGTACGCCATGGCCTACTTCGTGCCGTGCATCGCGATCTACTTCCTCATCGCGCCCGAGCACCGACGCCTGCTGCGGACGCCCCATCTCTGGCTCGCGCTCGCGCTCGCGGTGGCGCTCATCCTGCCGAATGTCGCCTGGAACAGTGCGAACAGCTTCGTGACCGTGGTGCACACGGGTGAGAACGCCAACTGGAAGGGGCTCGTGCTCCATCCGGGGAAGGCAGCGGAGTTCCTGCTCTCTCAATTCGGCGTGTTCGGGCCCATTCTCTTTGCCGCTCTGATCACGTTCCTCTGGCAGACGCGCGGCCGCCTTGGCGCGCTCGCCGCTCCCGACAGGCTGCTCCTCGCCCTCTCCGTGCCCATCATCCTCGCGGTGACCGTCCAGGGCCTCCTGTCGCGGGCGCATGCGAACTGGGCAGCGCCGGCCTACGTGGCCGCGACCATCCTCGTCACGGCCGTCATGATCCGTGACGGCGCCTGGGTGCGCCTCAGAACCTCGCTCATGCTGCACGTGGTCGTCGCGCTCGCGCTCGCCGCGGCAACCTGGCAGGCGGGTCGCTTCACCCTTGCGTTCGTCGGCGACCCTTTTGCGCGAACGCTCGGAAGCCGCGAGATCGCGGCGCTGGTCGGGCGGCTCGCGAACGAGACACAGCTCGACGGCAAGCCGGTGACCGCGATCCTCACGACCGACCGCGAGATCGCGGCGGCACTCGGCTACTACGGCCGCGCCTTGCCCCTGAAGGTCCTTGCGTGGCGCGGCGAGCGACCGCGCAATCACTTCGAGCTGGTCCACCCGTTCACCGAGCAAACGCTGACGCCCGTCCTGCTCGTCTCCCAGTCCGCGCCCGATCCCGCCATCACCGGCCAGTTCAGCCGCATCGTCGTACTCAACACGGCGTCGGTTCCGGCCGGCGCGTTCGCGACCCGGACGCTCCATCTCGCCGTGCTCGACGGTCTTCTCAAGAGGTAATGCATGTCGCTCGTTGACCCGTTACTTCCTGAGGAAGTGCGCTTCAGGCGCAGGTTCATGACGGCGGCGCTCGCGACCGGCGCGGTCCTCGCATTTGTCATGCTCGCCAATCCCGGCATCGACCTCATGCTGTCGGAAGCCCTGCAGAACTTCTGCGCGGGATCCGAGCGCGCGCGCGGATGGTGCGCCGGCTGGGCGGTGGATCTTCCGCGCCAGTTCTTCGTCAGCCTGTACGTGATCGGTTGCGCCGTCGCAGGTGTGCTGGTGGCGCTCGCCGTGTCCATGCGGAAGCGCTGGCTGGCCCTCGATCAGGCGCGCTGCTGGTTCCTCATCGCGGTGCTCGCGGTCGGGCCGGGGCTCGTCGCGAATACGATCTTCAAGGACAACTGGGGGCGGGCGCGGCCGCGCGATGTGGTGGAGCTCGGCGGCACACGGCAGTTCACGCCCCCACTGCTGCTTGCGACCGAGTGCAAGCGGAACTGCTCGTTCATCAGTGGCGAGGCCTCCTCGATGTTCGCGCTCTTCTTCGCCCCGGCCCTGCTGCTGCCCGGGCTCAGGCTGACGCTGCTCGGTACCGCCATGGTCTTCGGGATCGGGGCAGGCCTCGTGCGCATGATGCAAGGCGCGCATTTTCTCAGCGACGTGCTTTTTGCCGGCGTCTTCATGGCCCTGACCGTCGGCATCCTTCACTTGGCAATCATCGCTGTGTGGCACGCGCGATCGGCGGGACTTGGTCACGACAGCCGACCGTCGCGCCCGACGGAAGCAGGGGAGGCGCGCCTCGGCGCGGACGTCTCATGAACGCAGCCGCTACAACACCCACGCACGCCCACCGCCGACAGGGCGAGACGCGGATCTCGATCGTGCTGCCGGCTTACAACGAGGCGGGCAACCTCGAGCGTCTCGTGCGCGAGATCTTCGCCGTCGTGCCTGAAGAGCTGGTCGGTGAGGTGATCGTCGTCGATGATGCGAGCGATGACGGCACGGCCGCAGAGACGAAGGCGCTCATCGGCGGCTTCCCGCGTTTGCGCTATATCCGCCTCGCAACACGCTGCGGCCAGAGCGCTGCAATTCATACAGGCGTCCGTGCGGCGCGCTACGGCCTTATCGCGACCCTCGACGGCGACGGCCAGAACGACCCGGCCGATATCGCCGCTCTGGTTGGGCACGCCGTTCGCGTTCTGCCAGGACCTTCGCTGGTCGGCGGCATCCGCACGACGCGGCGTGCAGAGCGCTCGAAGCAGCTCGCCTCGCGCTTCGCCAACTGGCTCCGGGATGCCGTGCTGGCTGACCAATGCCCGGATACGGGCTGCGGCATCAAGGTATTCGACCGCGAGGCCTTCCTGGCACTGCCGAGCTTCTCCGGCATGCATCGCTATCTGCCGGCCCTGTTCCTCTCGTACGGGCACCATGTCGCCTACCTGCCCGTCAACGACCGGCCGCGCATCGCAGGTCAGTCGAAATACACCAACCTGCGTCGCGCGATCGTCGGCATCTACGATCTCGTCGGCGTCAGATGGCTGCGCGCGCGCACCGTCGTACCAAGGATTGCTGAAGTCCAGGGTGGGGGCGCGAACGCCATATCCAACGATTTCCACTTCTCCGAGGAGACAAGCCCGTGTTCGCCAAAATCGTCGCATGGTGGGGCGGGCTTTCCGCTGCCGATCTGACCTGGCTCTGCATCGGTCTGGCTGGACAAGCGATGTTCTCGGCCCGCTGGATCGTGCAGTGGCTGGCGAGCGAGCGCCGGGGCCGGTCGACCGTCCCGCAGCTCTTCTGGTACCTCTCGTTCTTCGGGGGGCTCTTCGTCTTCTCCTAAGGCGTCTACCGCATGGATCCGGGGACAGTCCCCATGAGCGCCTAGGCGACGGGACGGAAGGGCCGATATTGCCGGGGCAGTGGCCACGGCCCCGTTGCGCGTGCTATTGAACGGAATACCGTGGCTTTCCGCCTCAATCCCGCACATCCCGCTGGGCCTGCAGTCCATCCTGACAGAAGGGAAACGTCGCCCCATGAGCAGCAAGCTTTTTGCGCCCATCAAGCTCCGTGACCTCGAACTCGCGAACCGCGCCGTCGTCGCACCCATGTGCCAGTACTCGGCCGACAGCGGCAACATGAACGACTGGCATATGCTGCACCTCGGCTCTCTCTCGAACTCGGGAGCGGGTCTGCTGATCGTCGAGGCGACGGGTGTCGAACTGATCGGGCGGATCACGCCCGGCTGCACCGCGCTCGCCAATGACGAGAACGAGGCGGCGATGAAGCGCGTCGTTCAATCCTGCAAGCGCTTCGGCACGGCCAAGATCGGCATCCAGCTCGGGCACGCGGGCCGCAAGGCGTCCTGCAGCCGCCCT
>Ga0066256_1004055_pt1 | contig 13404 bp, 10 predicted proteins | sample ThiBio_1000_biof_FD_87107 | JGI IMG/M metagenome (GOLD analysis project Ga0066256, IMG submission 87107) | Wastewater bioreactor microbial communities from Cape Town, South Africa - Thiocy_expt_1000_biof (version 2) | ecosystem: Engineered > Bioreactor > Thiocyanate-remediating >...
CGACGGATGTTCTGGATGTGACGCGCCGGGTTGCCGCCGCCCTTGCGCCCGGCATCGGGGTTGGCCGGGCCGGGATCCGCCTTCTCGATGCCGCCGTGCATCTTGAGCGCGCGCCCGGGGGCGACGATCACCGCCGCAGCCGGCTTCAGGCCCGCCTTGCGGCACTTGATGTCGAAGAACTTCTCAGCGCCAAGGTCCGCACCGAAGCCGGCCTCGGTCACCACATAGTCGGCAATCTTCAGCGCGGTCTTGGTGGCCAGCACCGAGTTGCAGCCATGCGCGATGTTCGCGAACGGGCCGCCGTGGATGAGCACGGGGTTGTTCTCGAGCGTCTGCACGATGTTCGGCTGCAGCGCGTCCTTGAGCAGCACGGTCATGGCGCCCGAAGCGTTCAGCTCTGAAGCGAGCACGGCCTTGCGGTCACGGGTGTAGCCGGCGTGGATGTTACCGAGACGACGCTCCAGATCCTGAAGGTCCGACGAGAGGCAGAGGATCGCCATGACTTCCGACGCTACGGTGATGTCGAAGCCGTCCTCACGCGGATAGCCGTTCGAGACGCCGCCCAGCGAGTTCACGATGTAGCGCAGCGCGCGATCGTTCATGTCGAGCACGCGACGCCATGCGACACGGCGGGGATCGGTGCCGAGCTTGTTGCCCCAGTAGATGTGGGTGTCGATCAGCGCGGCGAGCAGGTTGTTCGCCGAGGGGATGGCGGGGAAGGCGCCCGTGAAGTGGAGGGTGATGTCCTCCATCGGCACGACCTGCGCATAACCGCCACCGGCCGCGCCGCCCTTGACGCCGAAGCAGGGGCCGAGCGAGGGGTCGCGCAGCGCCGCCACGGTCTTCTTGCCGATCGCGTTCAGGCCATCTGCCAGACCGACGGTCGTCGTCGTCTTGCCCTCGCCCGCCGGGGTCGGGTTGATGGCGGTGACGAGGATGAGCTTGCCGTCGGCGTTGTCCTGGACGCTGTTGATGAAGTCCCAGCTGAGCTTGGCCTTATAGGGTCCGTAGTTCAGCAGCGCTTCCTGCGGAATGCCGACCTTCGCGCCCACTTCGGCGATGTTCTGCATCTTCGCTTCGCGTGCGATTTCGATGTCCGAGCCTTGTGCCATGTTCCTCGTCCTTCCTGTGGCGTCGAAGCGACGCCGTCTCGCTGTGTCGGCTAGCAGGGAGGGCGCGCCCCTTGCGCGCCCCGCATCAGGATCAGATGCCCTGCTTGTCCTTGAAGTTCACAATCCACTCGTTGGTCTTCACCAGACCGCCGAAGGGATAGAAGTGCAGATGCACCTTGCCATGCTCGGCCCCGAGCGCGGGGACGAGATCGGCAATGACCGGGTCCGGGCCCGCGCTGCCGATGAGGCTGGTGATCGAGAGGCCATATTTCTTGACGACCTTGGCCGAGGTACCCACGCCACAACGGGCGGCGAAGCGGAGCAGCGTCTTGATCGAGGCCGGGCCGGCGAGGCCGATGCGCACCGGGCCTTCGATGCCCTCGTTGCGGATCTGCTTCAGCCAGTCGAGCACCGGATCAGCGTCGAAGCCGAACTGGGTCATGATCGAATAGTCGATGCCCTGCTCCTTGAGCGAGGCGACCTTGTCGTGCATCGCCTTGACGAGCTTCTCGTTGGTGATGTCGGGATGGCCTTCCGGATAGCCGGAGATGCCGACATGCTCGATGCCATATTCCTTGAGCGTGCCCGAGTTGATCACCGCGAGCGCATCGTCATAGGGCCCGAGCGGCTCGGACGGATCGCCGGCGATCACGAAGACATGCTTGAGGTCGATCTCTGCCTTCAGCATGTCGAGGAAGCGGTTGAGGTCTTCCTTCACCAGCAGGCGACGGGCCGAGATATGCGGCACCGGCTTGAAGCCCAGATCCTGAATGGCGCGCGCCGCGCGGACGCGATCCTCGAACTCCGCGCCGGGCAGGAAGGTGCAGGAAATCAGCGTGCCCTGCGGGATCATGTGCGCGGCGTTCTGCAGCGCTTCCACGTCCTTGGGCGTGATCTCGAGCGAATAGTCGGTGAACAGCGTCGACAGCGCCGTCTTGTCCAGGGTCGCAGTAGCCATAGGATTCCTCGCCTTTACGAGCACATGTGTATCAGACCATGCGTTCGCCCTGATGCCTGCACAGGAAGAACGGAGAGCCTGAAACGGGTCGCCGCGGGCGACTGCTCCCCTTCCGGAAAGCAGCCGCCCGAAGCCCGTTCGAAAAAATCAGGCCGTGACCGGCGCCTTGCGCCACTCACCCTCATAACCCTCGCGCACGGCCACCGAATAGGGGACCGGGCTGACGACGGCGCGCACGGCGATCTGCTTGTGCGGCTCGACGGTGGTCTTGCGCGTACCGCCATTCTCTTCGCCCCAGATCACCTTCAGCTCGGTGCCAACGGGGATCTCGTGGTCAACGGTGGCGAGCGAGAGAGCGCGCTTCTCGTTGTACGAATAGCCGGTGAACATCGAGATGCCGACGGTGGTGCCGTCCGCGTCGACGACGGCGTCGGCGTTCGTGTTGGCATAGTTGGCCAGCGGCAGGTCGAAGAACTTGTAGTGCGAGTCTGCCTCGGTGTCGAACAGCGAAGCGTAGATCTTCGCCATGTCTTCGCCGTTCCAGGCCAGCGTGACCTTCTTGCGCTGCGTCGATACGTCGAGCTTCTCGAGCGCATCGCGGCCGATGAAGTCGTGGTCGAACTTCACGAACGGGCCGTAACCGATCTCGTACGGGTTCGTGTAGTAGTCCTCGATGTTGTTCGAAACGAACGAACCACCGATGGCGCCCGAAGCTTCGTAGCTGTTGGCCGGCAGCCACTCGCGATAGGCCTTCAGCTTCTCGCCCGTGTAGATGGCGGGCAGCGGCGACGGGATCCAGCCGGATTCCAGCGTGTTCGACGGGTAAGCGCGCGAACCGACCTGGATGAGGCCGAGGTCCTTGCCCGCCTCGACGATCGCGGCGCGGACTTCTTCCATCTCCTCATAGGGGCCCCAGATTTCGAGACCCGGAGCGCCGGCCATGCCGTGACGCAGCGTGCGCACCTTGCGGCCGGCGATGTTCATCTCGGCCATGTTGAAGAAGCGGAGCTGCTCCAGCGGACCGCCGTTGAGCTTCTCGATCACGGCCCAGGCGTTCGGACCCTGGATCTGGAAGCGCCAGTACTTGCGCGTGACGGGCTTGCCCATCGGACGCGAGGGCGAACGGTCGTCATGGATGATGTCGACGTTGTAGCCGCCCTTTTCGGCGTGATACATCAGCCAGTTGGCGGCCGGAGCGCGACCCACGTAGCAGAAGCTCTCTTCAGCTTCCCAGAAGATGATGCCGTCGCCGATGACATGGCCATAGTCCGTCACGGGGACGTACTGCTTGGCCTTGTTGACAGCCCAGCCCTTGGGCGAGTTGATCATCGTGTCGGTCAGGAGCTTGAGGGCATCCTTGCCGTTGATGAACAGGTTCACCATGTGGTGCGACTGGTCGAAAAGGACCGCGCCGTGGCGCCAGGCCCACTGCTCGGTGCGCCAGTTGGAGAATTCGGGCGCCACGACCGGGTACACATAGGCACCGATCTGGCTGTTGCGCAGCAGCTCGACCGGGTTGCCGGCGGCGGCGAGCACTTGCTCCAGGTTTGCAGGTTTCGACATCAGTAAGTCCTCTCCTTGGATCGTAGCGAGGTGCGGGTCAGCTTTCGACGGAAAGTCGAATCAAGAGACGCGCGGGAACATACGAAACTTTGTATGCTACACAAACAAAAAGTTGCGCCCTAAGCGGCCTGAGAGGCCAACTCCTCCTTCCTGCACGCTGCAGGGGATATTAATGTTGCGCTGCACACATTTTCATAACGGCGAAATTTCACGGTTTTGCTCGCGCTTGCCAGCGTCCATGCCGCGCCCGCAAACTCAGCCGAACGGCCGCACCGGATCCTTGCCGTCCCAGTCCCGCGTCTGTCGCCAGAAATTGGTGAAGCCCTCGTCCATGCCGCGGGTCGCCGGGATGAGTTCCACGAAGCCGGGCGCGCCTTCCCCGCCCTCGAAATAAGCGACCTTGCCGCCGGTCGGCACGGGCGCGCGATGCGCCAGCACCTCGCCCTTCGCGATGCGACGCTCGATTTCCGCCTCGATCTCGTCGCCATCGATGGCGAGACCGAAATGGTGGAAGCCATAGCCCACGCGGTCGATCGTTTCCTTGTAGACCGAGGGATTGTCATCGAGCGGCTGGAGCAGTTCGATGTTCATCGAGCCGGCAAAGCTCATCGCGATGGGGACATCGCTCGTGCAGGGCGCGCCGCGAAACACATGCCCCTCCCCCCCAAAGCGCGGCAGGAAGAACCACGGCCCCACGCCCATCTTCCTGATCCACCAGTCGATCGCTGCGTCCATGTCCTTCACGACATAGGCCATCTGGCAGATCGTGCCGACCTCGCCGCCAAAACCCATTTTGCCTTTCATGCCATTCTCTCCTTGGCGATGTTGTCTAGGGCTGCGGCCAGCGCTTGCGGCGCGCAGAGAAACGGGCTGTGGTCGCTGTCCAGCATGACCACGCTCGCGCAGGGCAGCGCGGCCTGCATGGCGCGCTGGGCAGCAAGCGGAAAGCACTGGTCGTCCGCGCACTCCACATAATGGCGCGGAATCCGGCCGTAGCGCGCGTCGCTAAGCTCAAGGGCCGTGCCGAGCGGCCGCACCGGCTCCACCTGCAGGCGCGCAGCGGCCATCGCCTGATCCTCCGGCGTGCAGCGATTGTAGAAGATGTCGGCCGAGCGTTCCGGCGCAAAGGCAATGCCCAGGCCGTCCTTGCCCGCGCCGATCACCTCATACAGGCTCTTGCCGGAAGGAACGAGCGCGCCGGAGATGTAAACGAGATCGCAGAACAGCTCGGGCGCTTGCTCGGCCGCCTGGCTGATGACGAGGCCGCCCCGGCTGTGCCCGCACAGGATCACCGGTCCGGACAGCTTGCCCGCTTCCGCGACGACGAAGCCGGCCCAGCTCCGCAGCGATGCCCCTGCCAGCGCGCGGGCGCCGCCGCCCATGCCCGGCAGGGTCGGCGCGGCCGTGCTGTGGCCCATCGCCTCAAGGGGGCGGCGCAGCCTGTCGAAACACCAGCCGCCATGCCAGGCGCCGTGGATCAGGAGGAAGCTGGCCACGAAGGCGCGTCCGTCAGGCGAGTTCGATCACGACCTTGCTGAACAGGTCCGGCGATAGCGCATAGTCATAGGCCTTCTTGGCGTCCTCGAAGGCGAAGCTCTTGCCGACCAGCGGCTTGATCCCGTTGGCGTCGATGGCAGCACCGAGCCGCTCGGCCATGCGGCGCGATCCCACGAAGATGCCGCGCAGGATGCTGCCGGTCATCATGAGGCCCGACGGATTGGGGCCGCCAACCGGGTTGAGCACGCCGATCAGCGCGATCTCGGCATTGTGGCGCAGCGCCGCCATGCTCTGCTGCACCGTGCCCGCGCCCCCCACCTCGACCACCTTGTCCACCCCGCCGAGGGAGGCCGCGACATGCTGGCCCCAATTCTCCACCTCCTTGTAGTTCACCCCCTCATCGGCGCCGAGCGATATGGCGCGCGCGAGCTTGGCGTTGTCGGACGAGGTGATGATGACATGGCAGCCGGCCGCCTTGGCGAGCTGCAATGCAAGGATCGAGACGCCGCCCGTGCCGAGCAGCAGCACCTTGTCGCCTGGCCGGATCGGACGTGGCCCCTCGAACAGCGCATTCCAGGCGGTGACACCGGCGCAGGGCAGGCAGGCTGCCTCGGCATGGCTCAGCGATTTGGGGCTGTGGACGACGCCGTGCTCGGGCAGCACGACGATCTGCGCCAGCATCCCGGGCGCGCCCGCCGCGCCAAGGGCGGGGCCGGCATGGGGATTGGGCGGGCCATCCTGCCAGTTCTGGAAGACGGTGCCGGCGACCTGATCGCCGACCTGGAAGCGCGTGACCCCGGCGCCGACCTCGATCACTCCGCCCGCGCCGTCCGACAGCGGAGTGAGCAGAGCTGGCACAGGGCCGCCCATATAGCGCCCCTTGACGATCGCCTGATCGCGGTAATTGAGGGAACAGGCATGGACCCGGATCGCCACCTGCCCCGGCCCCGGCCTGGGGTCATCGAGCTCGACGAGATGGAGATCGTCCAGCGATGTGCCGCCCGCCGCGAGTTGCCATGCGCGCATGTTCCGAATCCCTCCTAAGATATGATAGGGAGGGATAGAAGCGTGCGGGAATGGCCTCAAGGGGTTTTGGCCGTGTCCCCTGCCCGCTTGGCCACCAGATCCTGCGAGATGAGATCGGCCGCCTTGCGCAGCGCGCCGAGGTGGCGCTGGACGACCGTGGCGGTATCGCTGCGGCGCTGGAGCCAGGTGATGTTGATGGAGGCGACCGGGCGGCCGTCCACCATCCCCGGCACGGCCATCGAGCGGCGCCCGTCCTGCCGCACGGCCTGCCAGTTGCGGTCGGGCCAGGGGTGGAAGGGCTCGCGCAGCGCATAGCCCCGGTCGCGGATATCGCCGAGCAGGTCGGTCAGCAGGCGTTCCCCGGCCGGATCCTCCTGCGCCGGGCGCAGCCGCCCCAATATCACCTGGCGTTGATCCGCGTCACAGGCGGCGAGATAGGCGCGGCCCGTGGCAGTGTGGAGATAGGAGAGCCGGATGCCGACCGGCCCGAGCGTGATCGCATCGAGCCGCAGCAGCGGACTGTTGGTCTCCACGATTTCGAGATGGTCCTCGCGCGGCACGGCGATGGCCGATGGCCAGGCGACCTGCTCGGAGAGCTTGACCAGCCGTTGCGAGGCGACCTCGGCCACCTCTTCCCCCGACATGTCCGACACGAAACCGCTGCGCCGGGCGCTCGGCAGGAACGCGCCATCGGCGAGCCGCTGCCAGATATGGCCATGTTTGCCGAGCGTCACAACCATGCGGAGCAGGGTCGCCTTCGGCAAGCCCAGCGCCAGATGCAGTTCGTGCAGATTTGCGCCCCTGCGCCTGTCGATTTCCGACAGGACCTGAAGCCCGCGCTCCAGCGCACGTACGGTCTTCACCTTCCGTTCGATCAAGCGCCCCTCTCCTCCAAGGCTCCCGTCTTTCACTGCGCGAAATAACAGAGTTTCACCAAGTGTGACAAGCGCCTTGCGGTGAGTGACGTTGACTTGTTCCGTTTCGCACAGAAAGCCGTGCTTCTACGCCCGGCGTCCGGACGGGAGCAACGCCGCCCCCGGATCTCCTTGTCAGCGGTTTGAGATTGTCTCCAGCAGTGCGCGATTGAAGGCGGAGATATCGTCGGGCTTGCGACTGGCGATGAGATGCCTGCCACGACCACCTCTTCCTCCACCACGTCCACGTCAGCGTTGCGTAAGTCCGCGAACAGAGGGGCGACGTGGAGCGAGAACGGGTCGGAGCGCAGGGTGTTCCGGAAAGTCGGTGAGCTGAGGGAGCGGCACGCTGCCAGCCCCCTCAGCTCATCGCCATCTCACCGGTCGCCCGACCAGGTGCGCAGGCCCGGCGCGGTGCGGTCCTCGCTGGCAAGGGCCTCCTGCACGGCCGGACGCGCCTTCACGCGCTCGCGCCAGTCCACGACGCGGGGATAGTTGCGGGCCACGTCCAACTCCGGGAACATCCGCTCGACCATCGCGCCGCAATGGCTGAAGAAGTTGATGTCGGCCGTTGTATACATGTCGCCGGCCAGCCACGCGGTCTTGCCCAGCGTGTCCTCGATCTTTCGCAGCGCATAGACGATCTTGTCCGTCGCATTGGCGAGGTCCGCCTCGGAAAAGCCGGAGCGCGCGGTGGCCCATTTCTTGCGCTGGTCGGGCAGCGGGATATGCGCGAGCAGCTTCTCGAACTCGCCGCTCTCGATGTTGCGCGCGATGACGCCGACGAGGCGGTGCCAGCCGTGCATGGAGACATGGTTCATCACATGCTCGTCGACGAACTTGTTCCAGTAGCGCACCCGCGCCTTGCCGACCGGATCGCGCGGCATCAGCGGGATCTCGGGGAAGACGTCCTCCAGATATTCGTTGATGACCGTGGTGTGGGTGATGATCGTGCCGTTGTGATCCAGCACCGGCACCTGCCCCTCGGGATTGATCGCCACGAACCAGTCGCTGTGCTGCTCGAACTTGTGCAGGTCGACATAGATGGACTCGTAGGGCAGCCCCTTTTCCTTGAGCGGAATCATGGATTTGAGCGAGTTCGCCAGCGGCTCGGCGTGGTAATATTTGAGGGTCACTTCTCTCTCCTTGTCTCTCTGCCCCTTCGGATGAGGGGTGATTTCGCTCAAACCTCCAGCGTCTCCAGCACGCCGCCATCCACCGCCCAGTCCTGCGCGGTCACATGGCTCGCGGCGGGCGACAGGAGGAAGCAGGCGACTTCGGCCAGCTCATCGGCAGAGCCCATGCGGCGCTGGGGCACGCGCTCGTTGATCTTCGCGGCCTGCTCGGGCGGGATCAGGTCGAAAGCGGGCGTCTCGATGAAGCCGGGGATCACGCAGTTGCAGCGGACATTATGGGGCGCCATCTCCACCGCGATCGCGCGGCTGAGGCCGAGCACGCCGTGCTTGGAAGCGACATAGGCCGGGTTCATCGCCATGCCGCGCTTGCTCGCCATGGAGCCGGTGACGAGGATGCTCCCTTCCCTCGCCTCGATCATGCCGGGCAGCACCGCCTGCATCGCCCAGAAGACGCTGGTGAGATTGACCGTCAGCACCTGCTCGAAAAGCGCGCCATCATAGCTGATGGCAGGCGCGAAATTGCCCGCGAGCCCGGCATTGGCGAACAGGCCATAAGCGGGGCCGAAATAGCCGGCAGCGGCATGAAGCGCGGTTTCGAGCACCTGCCGGTCGCCGACATCGGCGGCGAAGGCGGCGGCATGGTGGCCGAGCCGGGCGGCTTCGGCGGCCAGCGTCTCCTCGCGGCGGGCGATCATCGACACCCTGGCTCCGCGCGCGATCAGCATCCGCGCGGTGGCAAGGCCGATGCCGCTGGAGGCCCCCGTCACGATGATGTGTCGCCCGGCGAAATCACTCATGCTTTCTCTCCCGTCAGGATGCTCCGTTGCGCGTCGCTCACCCGTGCAATGGTCGAAGGATATCGAGGCCGGCCACAGGCGCGCGCCCTATCCCAGCCCCAGCACCCGCACGGCATTCTCCTTGAGAATGAGCGGCAGCACCTCCTCCTTGAAGCCGACTTCCTGCGCCGCCGCGATCCACTTCTCCGGCGTGATGAGCGGGAAGTCGCTGCCGAACATCATCTTATGCTTCAGCTGCGTGTTGGCGTATTGGATGATCTGCTTGGGGAAATATTTCGGGCTCCAGCCGCTGAGGTCAATGAACACATTGTCCTTGTGCAGCGCCATGGAGAGGCTCTCGTCCGTCCACGGCCAGCTGGGATGCGCGAGGATGAACTTCATGTCCGGGAAGTCGGACGCCGCATCGTCGACCAGCATGGGCTGGCCATATTTTAGGCGGATGCCCCCGCCCCCGCGCATCCCGGTGCCCATGCCCGAATGGCCGGTGTGGAAAATGGCCGGCAGCTTATAGTGCGCGATCACCTCATAGATCGGGTAGCCGGTCCGGTCCGAGGGATGGATGCCCTGGATGAGATGGTGGAACTTGAAGCCCCTGACCCCATAATTCTCGATGAGGTCGCGCGCCTCGCGGGCGCCCATCTTGCCCTTGTGCGGGTCGATCGAGGCGAAGGGGATGACGATGTCGTCATGCTCGGCGGCCAGCTCGGCAATCTCGTAGTTGGAGACGCGCTTGGCGCCCACCGCGCTCTCGCAATCGACCGTGAACAGGCAGAAGGCGATCTCCCGCTCGCGGTAGAACTGGATGATCTCGGGGATCTTCGGGCGCTCGCGCGGTGCCTTGAAGTAGGCTGATGCCGCGTCGAAGAACTGCGCCATGACCGGATCCTCCGGATCGTGGCAGGAAACCTCGGCATGGACGTGGACGTCGATGGCTTTGATCTTTGAGAGGTCGATGGGCATTTTTGTTCCTAGCGGAGCGACAACATCGTTCGGTCAATTCAACCGCTCGGTTTCCGGCGCTGCCTGATTACAATCCAAAGAAGCATTAGCATCGGAGGCCCCATGCCGATCAGATAAGCCAGTGCTTTCATGTCTCTCGCCCCTCTTTGTCAGCCCCTCCCCTATGGAGGGAGGGGCTATCCTTGCCTCACAGCGCGATGATGACCGACTTTAGCTCGGTATAGGCCTCCACGCCCTGCCCGCCCTGCTCGCGACCGAGGCCGCTGTCCTCGTAGCCTCCAAAGGGTAGCGCCGGGTCGATCATCGGGTGGCAATTGCCCCAGACGGTGCCGGCCTTCAGCGTCGCGGCAAGCTTGTGCATGGCCGAGAGATTGTTGGTCCAGATGCCGGCGGCGAGGCCGAAGGTCGTGTCGTTTGCCTGACGGGCAACCTCGTCCAGATCATCGAAGCGCTGGGCGACGACCACGGGGCCGAAGATTTCCTCGCGCACCACGCGCATGTCCGGCTTCACGTCCACCAGCACGGTCGGGTTCACATAGTAGCCGCCCTCGGAGCTGGGCGTATCGCCGCCGAGCGCGACGGATGCGCCGGCCTTCTTGCCATCCTCGATATAGCCCATCACCCGATTGAGCTGCTCGTCGCTGACCAGCGGGCCCATATGTCCGTCCGGATCGAGGCTGGCGCGCGGCTGCCAGAAGTTGGAGGCTTCGACGAACTTCTCCAGCACATTGTCGAACACGCTCTTGTGCGCATAGAGCCGCGAGCCTGCGACGCAGACCTGCCCCGAATTGAAGAAGATCGCCTGCGCGGTGCCCGGCCCCGCCACCGCCGGGTCCACGTCCGGCAGCACGATGACGGGCGACTTGCCGCCCAGCTCCAGCGTCACGCGCTTCAGGCTGTCGGTCGCGGTGCGGTTGATGATCTTGCCGACCTCGGTCGAGCCGGTGAAGGCCACCTTGTCCACGTCCGGATGACGCACGAGGCGGTCGCCCGCCGTGTGGCCATTGCCGGTGATGATGTTTACTACCCCCGGCGGCACGCCCGCTTCGTTGAGGAAGTCGGCAAGGCGCAGCGCGGTGAGCGAGGTCTGCTCGGCGGGCTTGAGCACCACGGTGCAGCCGGCGGCGAGCGCGGGGCTGATCTTGAGCACGGCCATCAGCAGCGGGAAGTTCCACGGCACGATCTGCGCGGCGACGCCGATCGGCTCGCGGCGCACATAAGAGTGGAACAGGCCGCGCGGCGTGGCCGAAGGCTCGATCATCTCGCCGCCCAGCTTGCTCGCCCAGCCCGCCATGTAGCGGATCATGCCGATGGAGCCGGGCACGTCGATCGCGCCTGCCATGCCCTTGGGCTTGCCATTGTCGATCGCTTCCAGCTCGGCCAGCTCGTCGGCATGGGCTTCCAGCAGGTCGGCCAGCCGGTTCATGATCCGCTCGCGCACCATGGGCGGCAGGTCCGACCAGCGGCCATCGTCGAAGGCGCGGCGGGCGGCGGCAACCGCCTTGTCCACGTCATTGTCGGTCGCGTCGACGAAGCGGCTGACTTCCTTGCCGCTGGAAGGGTCGATCACGCCGATGGTCTCGCCACCGGTCGAGTCCGTCCACTGGCCGTCGACGAACAGCGCGGGCTTGCGCGCCAGGGCCTTCTTCGCAGCCTCCGAATAGGGGAACTGCTCCAGCTTCACATTGGTCATCTGGTTCATGTCTCTCTCACTCCTAAGATGTCCGGTCAGATGTCCGGTGGCGTCTCACGGCTTTGCCGCCGCCAGCGCCTTGTCCTCATGGGCACGGTGTATGACATATGCGCGCACGGAGTCGATGTCCGAGCGCGACAGCAGCTTCGACCAGCCGACCATGCCGTTCTGCGCCAGCGCGCCGTCATGCACGATTGTCTGCCAGCCATCGGCATCGCCCAGCATGGCGGAGTGGCGCAGATCCGGCGTGACGCCGCCCGCAATGGCCGCATCGCCATGGCACACGCCGCAATAGCGCGCGTAGATGGCGCCGCCCCGCTTCACCGTCTCGGCGGAGGCGGTGTCGGCGGGCGGGTTCAGCGGTGCTTCCTCGACAGGCTGCGCGGCGGGCAGCGCCGCCTTGCCGCCAAGCTTGAACACGAGCAGCCGGCTCACATTGCGCACGCGGCCGGACTTGAGCGAAATCAGCCCCGGCGAGAGCGCATAGGAGCCGCCCCAGCCCGCCAGCACCGCGACATATTGCTCGCCCTTCACGGAGAAGCTGATCGGCGGGGCGATGACGCCGGTCTGCGCCGCAAAGGTCCAGAGCGGCTTGCCGTCCGCTGAACTGTAGGCGAGGAAGCGGCCGTCCGCCGTGCCCTGGAAGAGAAGCCCGCCCGCCGTGGCCAGCAGGCCGCCATTCCACGGCCCCTTATAGGGCACGCGCCAGCGCGCCTTCTGCGCGATCGGGTCCCAGGCGATGAGTTCGCCCGTCGTCGCCTTCAGCGTGCCTTCGCGCACCGCCGGAACCGGCGGCATGGAGACGGACGCGAAATCGTCGCCCGTGTTGAAGCCCATTGGCGATGGCTTCCACTTGGGGTCAGCGAGATAGGGGAAGCTCGTAATCTGGGCAGGGATGAAGACGAGGCCCTGCGCCGGATCGAACGCCATCGGATGCCAGCTATGCGCGCCGCCGGGGCCGGGCGAACCGAGCCAGAGCTTGCCGGTCTTGTCATAGCGCGCATCCGCCACCTCGATCGGGCGGCCGGTCTTGGGATCAAGCCCCGTGGCCCAGTTGACGGGCACGAAGTTCTTGCCGGAGAGGAACTGCCCGTTGGTGCGGTCCAGCACGTAGAAGAAACCGTTTTTGGGCGCGTGCATCAGCACCTTGCGCGGCTTGCCGTCGATCGTCAGGTCGGCCAGCATGATGTGCTGCGTGGCGGTATAGTCCCAGGTCTCCCCCGGCGTTTCCTGGAAATGCCAGGCATAGTCGCCCGTCTTTGCGCGGATGGCGACGATGGAGGAGAGGTAGAGATTGTCCCCGCCGCCGGGCGAGCGATAGGCCTGGTTCCAGGGCGAGCCATTGCCGACGCCAATGTAGAGCAGGTCCAGCTCCGGATCATAAGCCATGGAATCCCAGACCGTGCCGCCGCCGCCCAGCTTCCAATACTCGCCCTTCCAGCTCGCTTCGGCCTTCTTGAGATAGTCCGCGCCGTTCTTTCCGGGCGCATCGGGCACGGTGTAGAAGCGCCAGAGCTGCTTGCCGCTTGCCGCATCATAGGCGGTCACATAGCCGCGCACGCCATATTCCGCGCCGCCATTGCCGATGATCACCATGCCGTTGATGACGCGCGGCGCGCCGGTAATCGTGTAATTCTGGCTCTGGTCAACAGTGACCACGCTCCAGAGTTCCTTCCCGGTCGCGCGGTCGAGCGCGATCAGGCGGCCGTCGAGCGTGCCCAGAAACAGCCGGTCGCCCCAGGCGGCCA
>Ga0066256_1003095_pt1 | contig 13403 bp, 14 predicted proteins | sample ThiBio_1000_biof_FD_87107 | JGI IMG/M metagenome (GOLD analysis project Ga0066256, IMG submission 87107) | Wastewater bioreactor microbial communities from Cape Town, South Africa - Thiocy_expt_1000_biof (version 2) | ecosystem: Engineered > Bioreactor > Thiocyanate-remediating >...
TCACGGAAAACGTCGATCGGTATGTGCTGACGGTCTCTCGTGTCGAAATTATCTGGCTCCGCCATAAGTCCTTGCTCGTTTGTTCGAGTTCCAGTCTATCCGTTGGCGGAGCCTGCCTAACGGCTGGATTGACGGCGGAACTTACCCTTTAATGTTTGTCGGTTCTCCAAAGCGCCTTGTAGCGCTTCAGGCGAGGCCTTCGACGCCCCTTCAAGGATAGCGTCCTTCACGACGGCATCTGCGGCACGAACCAATTCGCCCTGGCTGAGCCCCTCCAATGCCGTTTCGAGTGCAGGCCACGCCTTTGCGGCGAATTTGAATTTGCCAAGGCGGCGCTCAACGATCGCGCGCGCGGCCGCGACGGGCGGCAGCGTGTATTCGATCACCTCATCGAAGCGCCGCGCCAGCGCTTCATCCAGGATCTCGACGTGGTTCGTCGCCGCCAGCACGAGGCTGTCGGTCGAGTTTGGCTCTTCCATAAAGGCCAGGACCGAGTTCAACACCCGGCGGATCTCGCCCACATCGTTCGGGTCGCCTCGGCGAGCGCCGATCGCGTCGAACTCGTCGAGTAGATAGACACCGCGTGTTTGCGCGATTTGATCAAACAGCAGTCGCATCTTGCCGGCTGTCTCGCCGAAAAAGCGGCTGAACAAGGCTTCGAGACGCACAGTGAAGAGCGGCAGGCGCAATTCCCCGGCAAGCGCCGAGGCGGTCATGGTCTTACCTGTGCCGGGTAGACCTACGAGCAGCATGTGTGTCGCCGGCGTCTGGCCGTGTTCGCGCAAGGTTGCGCGTTCCTGTTGCTGGCGAACGATCCGCCGAAGCCGTGCGGCGATGTCGTCCGACAGCACCATGCTTGACAGCGTCCCCTTGGGATAGGCGCTCTCGACGAGACCTTGCAATTCGCCCGGTGGCCGAGCCAGCGGAATCGGCGTCTGCCCGCCAGCGGGCTTTCCGACATGGCGCTGGTCTCTAGCCTTCTGGACGAGGCGCTTCAATTTTTCGGCATCATCGGCCCGACCTTGACGGGCTACCTGTGCGGCGATCTGCAAGGCGATCGACAGAAGCTGATCTTCATCTCCGTCGATATGCGAGTTGAGGAGCGCGAGAATTTGCTTGGTAGACATGCTCGCCTCCTTTCTTCGATTCGGCCTCGCTATACTTTTATATGCTTTAGATGCCACGGGCGATTATCGGCTCAAGGTGACGGTATCTCAGAAGTCTCCCAAAAGCCACCGTTTCCTGTGGCTCTCCGGCGCTCAGGATCGTCAGGCACACTGCTGGGTTTGTCCGATACACGCCTGTCAGACGTATGGCGACCAGCACCAGCCACCCTGATTGCTCGATATAGCCACCGATACCTACCCGATTGCCGCCAATGCGATGCAGTTTGAGAGCTTCCGACCCCCAGCGAAAAGGCGATGGCCGAAAAGCGTCCGGAGCGAGATAATCGCCTGCTGCTAGCTCAACTGCCCACTGGGGCGGCGATAGACCCGGCGTGCCGGCTGTTCGAGCCGGCCCAAGCCGACATATTGAGTGCGTAGCGAGGTACAGTAGTCGCGCACAGAGAACCACGCGGACTCAACGAGCACGCCTTCCGGGAGGAGGCGCTCAAGTTGCTTTAGCTTTCCCACGTTTTGCTCGCTCATGGTGGCGCAAGTTTGAAAATTTAGCGGTTAGCGTCACATCGGTTAGCAAATGTGGCATTTGGCAAACCCGCGGTCTTCGCCTTGATACAAATCCTCGGAGTCTGATGGCTGAAGACTGCGGTTGAGTATCAGCAGCCAGAGAGGTCTAGTCCGTCTCGGCTCCGTTAGTCGGCAAGGCCAACCCGCCATTGCACCGATATAGGATCGAGGTGGGTGTATTGATTTCGCCGATTTTGACGGTACTTTACGGGAGCAAAAGATTCGAGGTCTGGGGTCTACTCCTCACCGCGAAACGGTCGATAGATACCGATAGTTCACAGAATTTTTTCTGCGCTAAAATTGCCTAAAAATCCCGCAAAATCAAAAGGGTAGATTTTTGACGGCCTGCGCCTCGGTGCCTGGACGTGAAATGAATATTTTATCCAGCTAAATCAATGGCTTGTGATAAGAAAAATATTCGAGTGGGAATGACCGGTCTTCCCGGCAGCGTCGTCAGTCGTTGACGAGCTGCAGGATAAGGTTGTGGATGTTTCCGCCGGGGCTGAGTTCGACGCGGTCGAAATCACGCCCCTCCTGGCGCTGGGCCTGGGAAAGCCCGCCGAGCCGCGTGTTCATTTCCGCCTTGATCTTGCGGCAGCCCGGATCGTCGGGAACGGTCAGCCCGACGGTGGCGGCCTCGATCTTCTGCACCATCACCTTGATCGTCTCGCCATGGACGCGCTCATGCGCGGCGACGCCGTCGATGAAGATCTCCCATCTTTGGCGCAGCCCCTCCGGCAGGCGGCCGGCCGGCTTCGGCAGCGTGTAGGTGATGATCAGCTTCGGCCGCGCCGTGGCGAGCACGCAGGCATTGTTGCGCGTTTCATATTTCCGCGTCCAAGTCAGCTTGAAGGTGGTGTGGGCGATGACCCGCCCGCCGACGCCGACATTCGGGCCGCGTTCGCCGATCGACTGATAAAGCGCGGCGCCGGACTGCCCCGATATCGAATAGGTCTTCACCTGTTCCACCGCCTGCCATTCGGCCAACGCGGCGTTCGGCAACATCATCAGAAAAGGCACGAACAGACCATAGCGGTTTATTTTCACGGGAACCCTCGCGACATCGTCAAGATCGCGGCAAACCTAAAGGGCGAACGGCCGTCTTTCAATCGAGGCGGCGAGGTATTTCACACACAAATGTTCACTTTTTGTTCTTTACACATGTCGAGCCGCTACTATGCTGGAGCCCTTTCCCAGGGAGGTCACGCGTCATGCCCAGAAAATCCAGCCCCCAATCCGCCACCGGACAGCAGGAGATGCTTTTGCCGGGTGCCAACAAGCGGAAGCCGCCGCCGCACCTGCCGGAAAAAACCGCTCCGCAACGGATCTTTGTTGCCCTGATGCCGGGCATGCAGGCGGCCGTCAGGGCTTGTTCCGTCGCCGAAAATATCAGCCATGTGCTTTCGGAAGCCGGTGTGATTTCCTCGAGGCCCGGCGGCTTCACGCCTCACATGACGTTGTTTTATCACCAGCGGCAGACGCCGATCGAGACATCGTGGCTCGACGAACCGATCGTCTGGAGAGCCGGTGGCTTTCGCCTGATCGAAAGTTTTTATGGCCAGACGCGGTATGTCAATCACGGTGACTGGCCGCTGTCGCTGGACCATGGCTGACACCGAAAGGCAGGCGGATGGGGTGGCGTGACGTTCGGCGGCAGTTCTGCCGCCGAACGTTGTTGCCGAATTTATGCACCGGCCTTGTCGAGCAGGGCAATCGCGTCTGCCGAGAGCGTGAGGCTGGCCGCCTTCACCAGGCTTTCGAGTTGCGGCAGGCTGGTGGCGCTGGCGATCGGCGCCGTCACCGCCGGCTTGGCCATCAGCCAGGCGAGGGCGATTTCCGCGTGTTTTGCGCCGGTTTCGGCCGCAACCTGATCCAGGGCCGCCAGGATGCGCTGGCCCTTGTCGTCGAGATATTTCTCGACGTCGCTGCCGCGCGCCTTGCCCGCCGTGTCGTCCTTCGTGCGGTACTTGCCGCTGAGGAAGCCGGAAGCCAGGCTGAAATAGGTGATGACGCCGATCTCTTCCGCGCGGCAGAGGTCGGCCAGCGCCCCCTCGAAGCCGGCACGGTCGTAAAGATTGTATTCCGGCTGCAGCACGTCGTAGCGCGCCAGGCGGTTTTTCGCGGCCGCATCGAGTGCCGCCTGCAACTGCGCGGCGTCGAGGTTGGAGCCGCCGATGGCGCGGATCTTGCCCTGTTCCTTCAGTTTCGTATGGGCGGCCAGCGTTTCTTCGTAGGGAACCGAGGCATCCGGCCAGTGCGACAAATAGAGGTCGATATAATCCGTCTGCAGCCGCTTCAGCGAATCCTCGACGGCCTGTACGATCCATTTCTGCGACAGGCCCTTGCGGCCCTCGCCGAGATCGGAGCCGACCTTGGTGACGATGATCGCCTTGTCGCGCGACACGGCGCCGCTCTTCAGCCACTTGCCGATGATCGTTTCCGACTCGCCGCCCTTGTTGCCCGGTGCCCAGGACGAATAGACATCCGCCGTGTCGATGGTGTTGAAGCCGGCGTCGAAAAAGCCGGAAAGCAGGTCGAAAGACGTCTTTTCGTCGGCCGTCCAGCCGAAAACATTGCCGCCGAACACCAGCGGGGCGATCTTGAGGCCGGTTCGCCCAAGGGGACGCAATTGCATGATGAAAACTCCAGGATGATAACGGACTGAAAGACCCGGCGACGCCGGGCTGCACCAGACTAGCGGCGCATGTCGCCGATTGCCATTCTCTTTCCTGTGAAAGGGGCTTGGCCTGCGAAAGCGTCTGGCCTGTGAAAGGGCTTGACCTCTGAAAGCGCCCGGCGATATCCGGCCGCCATTGCATCGCCCCCTGCCCCTGCCTATGGTGCGGCCAAAGACCAGCCAGGGAGATGAAAACATGTTGCGCTTCGGAATTCTGTCCACCGCCAAGATCGGCCGCGAACTCGTGGTGCCCGCCATCCAGGACGCCGAAAACTGCGTGGTGACCGCCATCGCCAGCCGTGACCTTGCGAGGGCGCGCGAAATGGCCGACCGGTTTTCCGTGCCGCACGCCTTCGGTTCCTACGAGGAGATGCTGGCCTCCGACGCGATCGACGCGGTCTATATTCCGCTGCCGACCTCGCAACATGTCGAGTGGTCGGTCAAGGCGGCCGATGCCGGCAAGCACGTGCTGGTGGAAAAGCCGCTGGCGCTGAATGCCGACGAGATCGATGTCCTGATCGAAGCCCGCGACCGCAACAACGTGCTGGTGACCGAAGCCTACATGGTGACCTATGCGCCGGTCTGGCTGAAGGTGCGAGACCTGATCAAGGACGGCGCGATCGGCTCGCTCAAACATGTGCAGGGCGCGTTTACCTATTTCAACCGCGATCCCGGCAACATGCGCAACGTGCCGTCGCTCGGCGGCGGCGGCCTGCCCGATATCGGCGTCTACCCGACGATCAGCACCCGCTTCGTCACCGGCAAGGAGCCGAAGCGCATCCAGGCGGTGACCGAGCGCGATCCGGAATTCGGCACCGACATCTATTCCAGCGTCAAGGCGGATTTCGGTGATTTCGAGCTGACCTTCTACATCTCCACCCAGCTCGCCCATCGCCAGGTGATGGTGTTCCACGGCACCGAAGGCTATATCGAGGTGAAGTCGCCGTTCAACGCCGACCGCTACGGCGCCGAAGAGATCGAACTCGCCAACCGCAACCACAACGAATCCCGCGTTTTCCGCTTCCAGGACAGCCGTCAGTACAAGTGCGAGGCCGAGGCTTTCGCCCGCGCGGCGCGCGGCGAGGACCAGGAAGTGGTGACGCTCGAAAGCTCCAGGCTGAACCAGAAGGTCATCGACGCCATCTATCGCGCCAGCGAGAAGGACGGCTGGGAGACGGTCTGAGCCGTCTCAATCCCGGCTGACGAAGCGGACGTAACCGAACAGCGCAAAGGCGACGGCGGCAAGCGACGACAGGAGGCGCGCCGTCACCGGCTGTATGTCCGGTGAGCCGAACACAAGGGCGGCAAACAGGCCGTAACCGAACAGCGCCGCCGTGAGCATGAGATAACGCGCCCTCCTGCCCTCGCCGATGACCCACATGACCGCCATGGCGGCGGCGAGCGCGGCAAGGCCGGCCAGGAACGCCGAGCCGCCGCTTGCCGCATGCAACAGATGCAGCACCAACGCCTCGAGCAGGAACCCGGCGATCAGGGCAGCGACGAAACGGACAAGGCGCATCAGGCGTTGATCGCGATCATGCCGGCGACGATCAGCACGGCGCCGAAAGCGTAACGCAATGTCACGGCCTCGCCCAGAAAGATCTGCGCCAGCAGCGGCACGAAGCAGAATGTCAGCCCCATGAAGGAATAGGCGATCGTCAGCGGCACGGATTTCAAGACGTAAATCCAGACCAGCGTGCCGAACCCGTAGAGCGCCAGGGCGGCAAGCAGCAGCGGATTGAATGCCAGCTGCAACAGGCCGCGCATGCTGAAATCACCGGCCGACGCGCTGGTCAGCTTGAACAGCACCTGGCCGGCCGCGATCAGCAGCGGCGTACCCAGAAGTCCCACCCATGTGCCGACTGGCAGCGACGAGAACATCATCCGCTCCTCAAGCCCGGTCTTCGCAATAAAAAATGTCGCGGCCGATATCGATGCATTCGTGCACCGCCGGCACCGGATGGACGGCGCGCAGGAAAGAATGCGTGTAGGGGAAGAAGTTGAAGTGCGGATTGAAGGTGTAGCGGTATTCCCGCTCCCGCGGCACGACGATGATCAGCCGCCGGCGTGCGATGCGCCTCAATTCCGCGATCGCCTGCCGGTAGTCCAGCAGATGCTCGATGACATGGGTGCAGACCACGGTATCGAACTCGCCATCGGCAAAGGGCAGGGACTCGATCTTGGCGGCGACATATTCGATGCCCGGCAAGGCCGCCGCGTCCTCGACGACAAAATCGACGCCGGTCAGGCGCGAAAGCGCCGGATGCGCCGCCTGGATGTGGCTGAGCAGCGCGCCGGTGCCGCAGCCGACATCGCAGAGGCTGTCGCCAACCACGGAGGCGTTGATGCGACGGATGGTGGCGGCGGAATTGTCGGTGCCCTGGTGAACCCGCGGATGGTTGCGGTAGAGCGTTTCGTATTCGGCTTCGGTCAGGAACGGCGCCCGTTCGCGGAAGCGGGCGAGATGATTGATGTGGTCACCCCAGGCGAGGCGCGCCATCCAGCGAAAGGCGGCGGAATCGCGCAGGATCGGCGGCATGACGTCTTCGATGACGAAGCGGATGCGGTTGGTGGTTTCCCTGTTCATGGTTGCGCTCCAAGGCCGATCAGGCCGCCCTCACCGTTTTATCGGCAGCCGGCCCGGCGGCGGGCGGGCGCAGCCGACCGACCGGCAGGCTCATGTAGTGGATGCGCATCTGTTCCGCCCGGCCCCTGGCGACGGAATCGAGGATGGTGCCGGCGGTGAACATCATGAAGGAAATCATCATCAGCGCCATGGACAGAACCCAGGTCGGCTGGCGGTTCACCAGGCCGGTGGCGAAATATTCGAGCAGCACCGGGGTCATGAACACGGCGCTCGTCGCCATGAAGGCGATGCTGAACGCGCCGAAGAAGGCGAAGGGCCGCGTCTCCTTCATCAGCATGGCGAACATCCAGAGGATTTTTGCGCCATCCCGAAAGGTCGAAAGCTTCGAATGCGAGCCCTCCGGCCGCCGGCCGTAATCAAGCTCCAGCTCGCTGACCGGCAGTTTCAGCCGCGAGGCATGCACCGACATTTCCGTCTCGATCTCGAAACCGGCGGAAACCGCGGGAAAACTCTTGACGAAGCGGCGCGAGAAAGCGCGGTAGCCGGAGAAGATATCGGTGAAATCGCTGCCGAAGATCATGCGGTAGAGACGGTTGAACAGCCGGTTGCCGATTGCATGGCCCTGGCGCCCGGCATCGGCGTGCACGCCGCGGCGGGTGCCGACCACCATGTCGGCGCGCTCGGTCAGAAGCGTGCGGATCAGGTCTTCGGCATCGTCGGGCGAATAGGTGCCGTCGCCATCGGCCATCAGGTAAACGTCGGCCTCGATATCGGCGAACATGCGGCGCACGACATTGCCCTTGCCCTGCCGCCGCTCGCGCACCACGGTGGCGCCGGCCAGCATCGCCTGCAGCGCCGTGCCATCGACGGAATTGTTGTCGTAGACGTAGATACGGGCCTCCGGCAGCGCCTCGCGGAAGCCGCGCACGACGGCGGCGATCGTGCCCGCCTCGTTGTAACAGGGCAGGAGCACCGCGATATCCAGGCCCTCGGCGTCAGCAACAACCATGATTTCTACCCGCAACTCAAGAAAACCATCGGCAAACTGCGCGCCGCATTCGGATTTTACTATTTCTTGAGAAGGTTAAGGCATGGTTTCCGTCACCTTCTTGTATCGCGTTAAAGGACGGGCAGCATGGCGAATGCGGCACTGACGACGGAAACCGCCGGCCGGGGTGCGGTTTCACGCACGGCATCCGGGCACCTGCTCGCCCAGTTGCGTTTTGCCGTGGTCCTTTACGGCATTATCACCATGCTCGTGCTCGCCGCGCTGAACATGCCGGGCTCCCACGACTATGTCGGCGCCGACAATGACGATGCCATGCGGCTCGTCGAGGTGCGCGACCTGCTGGCCGGCCAGAACTGGTTCGACATGCAACAGTACAGGCTTGGCCTCGAAGACGGGACGCCGATGCACTGGTCGCGGCTCGTCGCCCTGCCGATCGCCAACCTGATCTCGTTCTTCGACCTGTTCCTGCCGCACACGGCAGCGGAAGCCGCAGCGCTTGCCGCCTGGCCGATGGGCCTTGGGGTCTGCCTGCTTTTCGTCATGGGGCTTGCCGGCCGGCGGATCGGCGGCACGGCGGGGATGGCTGCGGCCGCTGGGCTGACCCCCCTCTATCCGCTCACCGGCCACCGGTTCCCTCCCGGCGCCGTCTTCCCCCACACTGTCCCGCTGCTGCTGATGGCGATCGTCGCCGCCATGCTGGTCGATCCTGAGCGCCGGCCGGCGAGCTTTGCGATTGCCGGGCTTGCGGTCGCGCTGGCGATTGCCGTCGGCGTCGAGACGGTGCCGCATGTCGCCGTCGCCTGCCTGATCGTCGCCGGGCTCTGGGCCTGGCATGGCGCCGACATCGCCCGCCCGACGCGCGCCTTCTGCATCGCGCTCGTCATCGGCATGTCCGTCGCCTTCTTTTCGACGGTGCCACCCGGCCTCTATGGGCTGGTGACCTGCGACAGCCTGTCGCTCGGCTTCTACGGCCTGACTTCGGTCGGCGCCACCATGCTGTTTGCCTCGACCTATGCCGCGAACGGCTTTTCCATGCCGATGCGGCTGACGGTGCTCGGCGCCTCCGGCATCATGGTGCTCAGCGCGCTGGTGACGCTGGCGCCGCAATGCCTCGGCAATCCTTTGAACGACCTCGATCCGATGATCGCCAACCTGTGGCTTTCCAATGTCAGCGAGGCGCAATCGCTCTTCAGGCTGATAAGACTGGATCCCGGCTCGGTCGGCGGTTTTTACGGAACGGGCATGTTTGCACTGGCCGTCTGCGCCTTCCGCATCTGGCGGCGGGACCGGGTTGAAATGCATGCCGTGCTCGGTGCCCTGCTGCTGGTCGGCGTCGCCGTGGCGATGTTCCAGGTGCGCGGCGCGGCCTTTGCCAATCTCCTTGCCATCCTGCCGCTCGCGCTGCTCTTGATGGAGATCCGCCGCATCGCCAATGCCGACCCGGAAAACATGGGGGCAGGTTTCGTCTATATCGTCACGGCGTTTCTCTGCGTGCCCTCCGCCTGGGGGCTCGGCGGCGTTCTCGGCGCCCAGGGGGTCAAAGGTCTTGTCGAACACTCGCCCCTTGCCGAAACCAAACCCGGCCCGCGTTGCTCGTCGCAGACGGCGCTGGCCCAGCTCTCGGCACTGGAACCGGGTGTCGTGGCGTCGTCCATCGAATTTGGCGCGGCGATGCTGCGCTTCACGCCGCACCGCATCCTCTCTGCGCCCTACCACCGCAACCAGGGCGGCATTCTGACCGAGATGTATATCGGCCTTTCCAATCCACAGCAGGCCGAGTCCTTCCTGCGCGGCGCCGGCGTCACCGTGATCGCCTATTGCGCCGGCGACTGGCAGACGCACCATTTTGCCGAACTGGAGCCGCAGGGGCTCTACGCCGACCTGGCGCGCGGAAACATTCCCGCCTATCTGGAGGCACTGCCGGCAGCCGAAGGTTCCGACCTCACGCTTTACCGCGTCCTGCCGGAAGAGAAATGATCCGGTCGCGCCCGGCCCGGGGCCGGACGCGACGCGCGGGGCGGGTTCACAGATGCGCCACCGCCTTGGCCGGCAGCGCCGCATCCGCCATGCGGAACGGATAGAGCGCAATGAAATCATAGTGGCCGGAAGAGACATTGCCGCTCTCGGCGCGGCCGAGGTAACTCTTCGTCAGGGTCGTATCGAGCGCAACTGCGGTATTCTGCACCGTTGCTCCGTTGTAGCACCCCGCCTTGCCCGATCCGTTCCAGGCGGCGGCAACACCGAAGGGCGGCAGGGGAGCTGCGGCTGACGCCAGCGTGACGATGCTGCTCGCGCCGAAAACGATGCTGTTCTGCGTGCTGTTGAAGCCGACGAGCCGCGACATCGCGGTTCCGCCGACAATGGCGCCGAACGCCCCGCGCATGCCCTGCCCGCGGATGACGACGCCGGCAGCGGCGCGCTGCAACACCGCTTCGCCAGCCGGCGAGAACCGGCAGACATCGCCGCTGCGTGTGACGGACGCCGTCGTCGTCGGCACGTAGGACGACGGCGACAGGCCGCTTTCCAGCTGCGCGCCGTCGAAGTCCACCGTGCCGGCGCCGCTGAACAGCTGCAGCTGCAGCGCCGTGCCGGCCGGTGCAAAACTGAAACCGACACGATAATAACCGCCCGGAAAGGCGGTGACGAACGGCGTGGCCGAGCCGCTGCCGGTGCTTGCGGCCGTGCGGCTGGCCCAGCTGACGGTGATTTCGTAACCGGCGGCATTGGCGCCGTCATAGGCTCGCAACCGCGATTGTGCCGCCGTTCCGGGTTTCATCCAGGCCCAGAAACAATAGGTCTGGCCGGACGTGACCGAAACCGACTGGGAATACCGGGCATCCGTGGAGGCACCGGTCAGCCGGAAAGCATCGCCATCGCCGAAAAGGCTCGGCTGGCCGCGAACCGCCGCCATGTCGACGGCGGTCCAGGGCGAGGCGGCGAGATTGCGCGACTGCAGCAGCAGATTGGCGACCTGCGCCTCGACCAGCAACTGGCGGCTGCCGTTCGACCAGTCGAAGCGCGCCGTGTCGGCGGCTGCCGTCCTGATCGTGCCATCCGAAGCGAGATAGGTGGCCGTGCCGGCGCGGCTGAACAAGAAAAGATCGGCGAAGGCGACGGGGCGTACCGCATCGCCGATTGCGGCGGCCGTGGCCGCTGCAATGCTTGCCGGCGCGAGGCCGGTCAGGGCGCAGGCGTTGCGCCGGGCATCGAAGGCAAAAGCCGGCGGTTTGGCCGGCCCGCCGGCGATATCGGCGGCAAGGGCGCCCGGCAGCGCCCAGAAGGGCAACGGGCGCCCGCAACCGGTCAACGAGATCTGGGCATCGACCACCATCAGACCAGGCCCACGATGTCGGTGGCGGTGGTGCCGGTGGCGCGCACGCGCACCGCCCGCAACGGCAGGATAGAACCGGCAAACACATTCGCCAGCGTCACCACCTCGCCCGACAGCATCGTGACGCTGAGATTGCCGCCGCCGCCGACATAAAGCGCCCGCACCGTCTCGGCGAGATCGGTGGTATCGTTCGGCGTGATCGAAAAACCCGAGCTTGCAGGCCCGGACAGCGAAGGTTGGGTATTGGCAAAACGGTCGACCATCGGAAACTCCTCGGAAATGACGGTCCCTCATGATGCGTTCCGCCGGCGGCGCGGGGATCGGCGGGGACGATCTTTTTGACACGCGACCCGATGTTTCCGGCCAAATACCATGCCAAGCCTTTGAAGACGTTGGAACTGAGCGGGCAGCCATGCAGGAGGCAAACCATTGTGGCATGAACCATGGGGCGCAAAATCATCCCCTCCCGCTTTTTCGGGGAAGAGGCGGATGGAGCGGAGGTTTGCTGCTGACCGCGGCGCCGTCATCGGCTAGGATCGCGCCATGGCCAATCTCTTCGATGTCGATACCCCCTCGAACCTGACCGAATACAGCGTTTCGGAACTTTCCGGCTCGATCAAACGCACGGTGGAAACGGCATTCGACCAGGTGCGGGTGCGCGGCGAGATTTCCGGCTATCGCGGCCCGCATTCCTCCGGCCACGCCTATTTTTCGCTGAAGGACGACCGTGCGCGCATCGACGCCGTCATCTGGAAAGGCACGATGAGCCGGCTAAAGTTCCGGCCGGAAGAGGGCATGGAGGTCATCGCCACCGGCAAGGTCACCACCTTTCCGGGGTCGTCGAAATACCAGATCGTCATCGAAAGCCTGGAACCGGCCGGCGCCGGTGCGCTGATGGCGCTGATCGAGGAGCGCAAGCGCAAGCTCGGCGCCGAAGGCCTGTTCGATCCCGAACGCAAGCGGCGCCTGCCGTTTCTGCCGCGGGTCATCGGTGTCGTCACCTCGCCGACCGGGGCGGTCATCCGCGATATCCTGCACCGTATATCCGACCGCTTTCCGGTGCGGGTGCTGCTCTGGCCGGTAAAAGTCCAGGGCGAAGGCTCCGGCCAGGAGGTCGCCAATGCGATCCATGGCTTCAACGCGCTGTCGCCCGATGGCGCCATTCCGCGGCCGGACGTGCTGATCGTCGCCCGCGGCGGCGGCAGCCTGGAGGACCTCTGGAGCTTCAACGACGAGATCGTCGTCCGGGCGGCGGCCGAAAGCCGCAGCCGGCTGATTTCGGCCGTCGGCCACGAGACCGACTGGACGTTGATCGATTATGCCGCCGACGTGCGTGCACCGACGCCGACCGGGGCGGCGGAAATGGCCGTGCCTGTGAAGGCCGAGCTGCAGTCGCAGCTTGCAGCGCTCGCCGCCCGGTTGCAGGGCGGCACCGGCCGCCACATGGACCAGCGACGCCAGAACCTCCGTTCGCTGGTGCGGGCATTGCCGTCACTCGACCAGTTGCTGGCTCTGCCGCGCCGGCGCTTCGACGAGGCTGCCGTGGGCCTGGGACGCGGCCTGTCGCTCAACACCCTCAACAAGCGCCGCGGCTTCGAGCGGTTCGCCGCCTATCTGCGGCCGGAGCTGCTGACCGGTCGCATCAACGAACGCCGACAGCAGGTGAACGACCGGATGATCCGCATCGAGCGGTTCATCGAGCGCCGCACCGCCGAACTAAACTCCCGGCTGAAGCGGGCGGATGCCGTGCTCGGGCTGGTGCCGGCCCGCCTCGATACACAGGTGGCGCGCTTCCGCGACCGGCTGTCCAACCTGACGCGCCATGCCGACAGCACGCTCGCCCACCAGCTTCGCCGCTGGCGCGCTGACGTCACGGCGCAGGACCGGGTGCTGCAATCGCTGTCCTACAAGAACGTGCTGCTGCGCGGCTATGCGGTGATCCGCGATGCCGACGACAGGCCGGTGTCGCGGGCAGCGGCGCTTGGCCCCGGCGCGGCGATCTCCATCCAGTTCGCCGATGCCCGTGTCAGCGCCGTCACCGGCAGCGAAGCCGGCACGCCGCTGCCGCCGTCCGACACGCCGCCCACTCCGTCCCGCAAGCGCAGCGTTAA
>Ga0066256_1004057_pt1 | contig 13397 bp, 8 predicted proteins | sample ThiBio_1000_biof_FD_87107 | JGI IMG/M metagenome (GOLD analysis project Ga0066256, IMG submission 87107) | Wastewater bioreactor microbial communities from Cape Town, South Africa - Thiocy_expt_1000_biof (version 2) | ecosystem: Engineered > Bioreactor > Thiocyanate-remediating >...
GCTCTTCCGAGCCATAGGCCTGGATCGGATAGATGACCAGCGACGATTGCACGCTCATCATCGAGCGATAGCCGGAATCGACGCGCTCGACTTCGCGGGCGACGAGGCCGTAGGACACGTAGCCGGCGCCGGCGGCGCCGTATTCGGCCGGGGCGGTGATGCCGAGCAGGCCGGTCTGGCCCATCAGGCGGAAGAGGCCGGCATCGGTCTTTTCATCGAGATAGGAGGCTTCGACGCGCGGCGCCAGTTCTTCCTTGGCGAAGGCCGCCGCGCTATCGCGGATCATCCGTTCTTCGTCGGTGAGCTGGTCCTCCAGCAGAAAGGGATCGCTCCAGGAAAATTGTGCCGCCATTGTCGCCTCCTATGACTTTTCATCGTGGATACCGGTTTCGCCCGGGCGCGGCAACCTCTGTTTACTCATGCCGCTATTCCATTTAGGAATAGGGACCATGGTCCTGCAACGCCGTTTCCTGCCCTCCACCAGCGCACTCGCCGCCTTCGAAAGCGTGGCGCGGCTTGGCAGCTTTTCCGCCGCCGCCAGCGAGCTTTCCTTGACCCAGAGCGCCGTCAGCCGCCAGGTGGCGCAGCTCGAGGACCAGCTCGGCGTGCGCCTGTTCGAGCGTAACGGCCGCGGCGTCTTTCTGACGCCGGAGGGACGCAGCTATTCCGAAACCGTCGGCACGGCGCTGAAGATGCTGCGCATGGCTTCCCTGGATATCATGACACGCCGGCACGGCAACAGCCTCAACCTCGCCATCCTGCCGACCTTCGGCACCCGCTGGCTGATGCCGCGCATTCCCGGTTTCGTCGCCCGTCACCCGGAAATCATCCTCAATTTCGCCACTCGCATCGGCCGGTTCGATTTCGGCAAGGAAGGCATCGACGCCGCCATCCATATTGGCCAGGCGGACTGGCCGGATGCGATCTCGACCTTCCTGATGGCCGAGACGGTGGTGCCGGTCTGCGCGGCGGCCTTCAAGCAGGCGCATGCGCTGGAAAGCCCGCGCGATCTCGCCGGCCTGCCGCTGTTCCACATGAGTTCGCGCCCCGGTGCCTGGGAGCACTGGTTCGCCAGCGCCGGCGAAGCGCCGCCTCCGGCGCAGGGCATGTGGTTCGAGCAGTTTTCGACGGTGACGCAGGCCTGCATCGCCGGGCTCGGCGTGGCGCTGATGCCGGAATTCCTGATCCGCACCGAGCTGGAAACCGGCCAGCTCGTCGTTGCCGTGCCACACCGGGTGAAAAGCCAGAGTTCCTATTATGTCGTGACGCCGGCGGCGCGGGCGAGGGATCCTTCCGTCGCGGCCTTCGTGGACTGGATCGTCGGCGAGGCGCACGCCTATGCCGAACAGGCCTGACGAATACGGGCCGGGCGCTTGCGCGGCCACGGCCCGACACGGCATGAAATAAATGGCTTGAAATAACTCAGTATGCGCATTCCCTGAGGATGCGATCGGGACCATGCCATGGCCCGTCGGGGCCGGACAATGGCCAGATCCCGCACTCCGGCGCCGAACAGGCGCAAGACGCGCCCGGTTTACCGTAACAAGCCCTGTCCGCCATCCACCCAGACGGGGCTGCCGGTGATATGGCGCGCGCCATCCGAGACCAGGAAGCGGATGACATCGGCGACATCGGCCGCATGCCCGGCCCGGCCGTGAGTCAGCGGAATATCGCCCTTCGGCCAGACGACCGGAATTTCCGTCTCCGCCTCGCGACGCAAGGTGGTGCTGTCGTCGATCTCGGTCTCGATCTCGCCGGGGCAGACGGCATTGATGCGGACATTGTGGCGGCCGAGCTCGAGCGACAATTGCTGCACCATGGCAAGCTGTGCGGCCTTGGTGGCGGAATAGGCGGTGGCGCCGGGCGTGGTGAAGGTGCGGGTGCCGTTGATCGAGGAGACGACGACGATGGCGCCGCCCCGTCGCTTCAGCAAGGGCACGGCGAGATGCAGGGTGAGATAGGTTCCGCGCAGGTTGACCGCCATGGTCCGGTCCCACTCCTGCGGCTTGAGATCGTCGATCGGCGCCCAGACGCCGTTGATGCCGGCATTGGCAACGACGATGTCGAGTCGGCCAAAGCGTTTTTGCAGGGTATCGAAGGCGCCGCGCATGGCGGCCTCGTCGGAAATATCGGCGCTCAAGGGGAGTGCGGGGGCGCCGAGCTTTTCCACTTCCGCCGCCGTGCGCTCGATCTCGTCGGGCGTGCGGCTGAGAACGGCGATGCCGGCGCCGGCCCCCGCCAATGCCAGGGCGGCTGCCTTGCCGATGCCGGAGCCGCCGCCGGTGACCAATGCGATTTTGCCGGAAAGTTCCATGCCGGGCGCTTGCCTCCTGCTGTCGTTGCCGCAGCATTCAACAGGCTCGCCGGCGGAAAAGTTCCCGTCAGGTGGACTGGATGGCAGAGAGCAGCCAGTCGGTTCCGGGCCGGCGGGTGAAGGTCCAGACCTCCACCGTTTCGGTCGGATGCGTCAGGTCGCCGGAAACGACACGGCCGCTCGTGCGCTCGACCATGGCGTCGATGCCGGAATAACGCATCGCGACAGTGGCGTATTCCTGCGTGCCCTCGCGCCAGGCTTCGGCGATGTCGCCCTGCACCAGCCGGACGTCGGAAACGACGTTGCGCAGGCCGTTGGTAGCGTTGTCGCTGAGTTCCTCGGCCAGATAGGACATGGCTTCCGGTGTCGTCAGGCGGCGCAACTGGGCGTAGTCCTCGTTGGCATAGGCGGTCTGCACCTCGCGCAGCATCACCTCGAAGCGGTCGAGATCGGTCTGGCCAACCTCGATATCGCTCACCGGCGGCGCTGCGGACGCTACCGCCGGCTGGCGGGCGCTACCCGAGCCCATGGCCGGTATATCGAAGGCCGGCGGACGGCCGGAGCCGGCGGCACTCTGACGCGCGGACATGCCGGCCGGCATCGGCGAGCGTCGATTGGCGAGGAAACGCATGAGAAGCATGATGCCGCCGGCGATCAGCGCCACCTGCAGCAAAAGGCCGAGGAAGCCCGCCATGCCGCCAAAGCCCTGGCCGAGCAGCATGCCGAACAGGCCGCCGAGCAGCAGACCACCCATCAGCGAGCGGCCGAAACCGTTGAAGAAGCCGGGGCGCTGGGCCTGCGGTGCGGCCGGACGCTGCGCCTGCGGCGTCGCCGAGGGGCTGGCCGGCTGCTGCGGCGTCATCGTCCGGTTGATCGGCGCGGCGTCTGTGGGCGCGGTGCGGGTGGCCGGCGGCGCCTGGAAGGTGCGCGTTCCCCGGCTGCCGAAGCCGCCGCCGCCACGGCGCGCTTCCGCAACATCGGCGACGACGAGCGAAGCGGCAAGGCCGATGGCAAGGACTGCAATCACATGGGTATATCGCGACAGGCGCTTGAACATCCATTTCTCCCGAAACGGCCACATGGCCGCGTCCCTGATATAGTGTGCCTTCGCCGCGATTGAAGGGATTTACGGTATTGGTGCGTGGGGCGAGGGGCGGCGCTTCCGTTCTGGCGGCTGTTGCGCGGTGATCTCTGGCTTCGCGCCGGCAATTGCGTGTAAGAGCATGGTGCTAGCCTTTGCGATTCGCAAAGGCTCGACAACGGAGCGGGACATGAAGGCGGGTGCGCGTATTCTGATCGTCGAGGACGAGGCCTTGATCGCGATGCTGCTTGAGGAAATGCTGACCGATCTCGGTTATGAACTGGCCGGAACCGCCGCCACCCTGGCGCAGGCGCTGGAACTGGCCGAGGCGACCGAACTCGAAGGGGCGATCCTCGACCTTTCGCTGGGCGGCGAAAAATCGCTGCCGGTGGCCGATGTGCTGGCCGCGCGCGGCATTCCCTACATGTTTGCGTCCGGCTATGGTCGCTCCGGGCTGGAGGAACCCTATGCCAGCCGCGCGCTACTGCGCAAGCCCTTCGATTTCGACGAGCTGGAAGCCGCGCTGAAGGCGCTCTGATTCAAGCTTGATCCCCGGCCTGCTTCGCCGGGTAGAGCCCGCCGAGCTGCTGGAGCAGGCTGTCCGTTTCGGTGCGCGCATGGGCGCGGGCATTACGCCAGTGCCGGTCGAGATTGGCAGCGATCCGGGTGGCGGCGTCGCCCGCGAGATCGAAGACCGCATCGGCGAGCATTGCCGCCGTCGACGCCGCTTCGAGGCGGGTCGCCATCGCCGAGAGCACCGCTGCACGGATCGAGTCCTCGTCGGCATTGACCTGCGCCATGTCGAGCTGGCGCGCCGCCCGTTCCAGAAGCGCGCTCGCCACCTCCAGCCGCACCGCAAGCCGGCCGCGCCGGATCATCGCAGCCGTTTCCTGTCCCCCTGGCGCGGGCCGGGCGGCGTCGGAAAAAGCGGCGCGAGCAATGCCGACATCGACGGCCGCGTGCATGAGGTCGGAAAAAGCGGTGATCGAAGTTGCCCGCTGGCGCTTGCTTGCGCCGATCAAGGCGTCGTTGCCAAGCACTAGGTTCTGCAGCACTACCGTGCCGCCGCCTGCCGTGCGCTGGCCAAAGCTGTCCCAATCATCGATGACCGTCAGCCCATCCGCCTGGCGGGGGATGAGGACGATCTCGTCGCGCCCGGCGGCGTCGCGGGCGGCCACCGCGATCCAGTCGGCGAAGAGCACGCCGGCGTGAGCCGTCTGCCGGCCCTCGACCCGGAAGATCGAGCCGTTCTGGGTCAGCGCCACAGTTTCTTCCTGGCTTTGCGCGCAGGCGGAAAACAACTCGCCCTGCAGGGCGCGTTCGAAATACGCCTTCTGCTGCTCGTCGCTGCCTTCCCAGCGCAGGATTTCGAGAACCTGGAGATGGCTGCAATAGAGATCGGCGACGGACGGATCGGACTCGGCCAGCATTGCCACGATTTCCGCCAGTATGCCGTTGGAGATATCGATGCCATCGACCTCGGCCGGGGCGCTGATGCCGAGCAGGCCGGAGGAACACAGCGCCTCCAGTTCCTCCAGTGCATGCTGGCGTTCGATATCGCGCAGGCTCGCCTTCGGCCGCAGGCGGGCGGCAAGCGCGCGGGCGACGGCGACGGCATCTTCTTCCTTGCCGATCCGCATCGCCGGCGGCCGGTTGCGATCGCGAAGCTGTGATACCGTGCCCATGCAATGCCTCCTGAACCATCGTCGCCATGCTGCCCTCATTCGGCAAGGCAATGCAAGAGGCCGGACAGGCCCGTCGGGCGGTATCATAAAGGCAGAAATAAGCCAGTCATATGAATGACATGCGCGTTTCCCGCCAACAAGCCAGTTGAAAGACGGCGACAATCGGGCATTAATATTTTGCAAAGTAGCGAGGGTGACCCCTAGGATCAGGCATCGTCGACCAGGGCTTTTTCGAACGTTTCAGGGTCTGGAATCGTTTCTGGCGGATGGCGATTGAACCCAAGTTTCGGCGTTGTTCTTTCAGTGTACCGGCTTCCGTTGGCAAGGCACGAAAGGAGATGGCATGACGATCCATGGCAGCTTCCTCCCTCTCGCCCGGTTCGGCAGCGATGGTGTGTCCGTTCCACGGATCGCGATCGTCGGGCGCGGCTTCTCGGGGTTGATGACGGCGATCGCGTTGTTGCGGCGGGTGCGCACGCCGTTCGAACTGCAATTGTTCGATCCGCATCCCGATATAAGCGGCGGCCAGGCCTTGGCCGGTGCGCAACTGGGCGAAATCCTCAACAGCCTGCGCGGCAATGCCAGCTTCCGCAATGCCGTGTCCGCCGCCATTCCCGGCTTCCGGCAGATTTTCGTGCCGAAGGGCATGTTTTCCGATTATGCCTATCAGCGCTTTTCCGATGCCCTGGCGCTGCGCCACGATGTCAGCATCCGGGTGCGCAGCGAACTGGTTCTGAGCATCGCGAGGCGCGGCGACGGCCGATTTGCCGTGGCGACCGGCGAAGGCCCGGCGCAGACCTGCGACATCGTGGTTCTCGCCACCGGCTATGGCACGATGCGCGCCGGTAGCTCCCCGCCGCCTGAGATGCCCGGTGCGCGCCCGGTGCGCGCCCGGCGGCTGGCGCCCTGTCCGCATATCGTGCTGCTCGGAACCGGCGTGCGGGTCGTCGACCGGCTGTTCCAGCTTCGCGATGGCGGTTATGCCGGGCGCATCACGCTGCTTTCGGCGCATGGTTTTCTGCCGCGCAGCCATACGCGGTTTGCCGCCGATCCGATGGAGCTGGAAGGCGAGATTCCGCATCGCCTGCCGGAGATCGTCCGCTTCTTGCGACAGGCCTGCCGCACCGCCGAGGAGAACGGCCAGAACTGGCAATCGGTGATGAATGCCTTCCGCAAGCAAGCGCGCTCGCTGTGGCGCGACCTGCCGGCGGCGGAAAAACGCCGTTTCAACCGCCATCTGCGCGCCATCTATGACAGCCACCGCAACCGTCTGCCGGAGCCGCATTACCTGCGGCTGATGCGCGAATTGTCGACCGGCGGCACCGTGCTGCGCAAGGGCTGGGCAGGAAGCTTCTCCGACGACGGCGTGACGGTGCGCTGGCCGGGCGAGGCGCGCGAGGACTTTGTCGCCGCAAGCACCGTCATCGATTGCCGCTGCGCCGCGCCCGATCTTACCGCCCCGCCGCTTTCGGCGCTGCTGCAGGACGGGCTGGCGATGCCGGACGAACTCGGTCTCGGCCTGCTGGTCAACGCCCATGGCGAGGTGCTGGTCGGAGACCAGGCGACCGCCAATCTCTATGCCGTCGGCCCGCTCGGTCTCGGCAGCCTGCCGGATATCGATCTGGTGCCGGAAATCGTCAGCCAGGCCTATGCCGCCGCCGGTCTGGTCGCGCGAACCTGTACGGCGCTTGCTTCAACCGGCTAGACAACGCGCACTTTCCAAGCGGCCGCGAAGCGGATAGACGAAAGGCGACAGTCCGGCGCTAGCCGGCTCCCGCTTCCGGAAGGACATTTTCCGTGCCCCATTCGCACCGCCCGCTGTTTTTGCGCCCGCATCAGGCCTTCCTGTTCGACATGGACGGGACGCTGCTGAATTCGATCGCCGTGGTCGAGCGCATCTGGGCCGACTGGGCGGTCGCTCACGGGCTCGAACCCGAGGTTTTCCTGAAAACCGTCCACGGCATCCGCGCCGCAGACGTCATCGCCGACCTCGCGCTGCCGGGCGTCGATCCGCAGAAGGAAGCGGCCGAGCTGCTGCGGCTGGAAATGGAGGATGTGACCGGCATCGTCGCCGTTCCCGGCGCCGTCGAATTTCTTCACCGCCTGCCGGCGGAACGCTGGGCGATCGTCACCTCGGCCCCGCGCGCGCTTGCGCATCGGCGCATGAAGGCGGCGGGCATTCCCTTCCCGGACATCATGGTGACCGGCGAGGAGGTGGCGAACGGCAAGCCGAGCCCGGAAGGCTACCTGCTCGGCGCCAAGCGTCTCGGCGTCGATCCGCGCCAATGCGTGGTGTTCGAGGATGCGGTGGCCGGCATTCTGGCCGGCGAGGGCGCCGGCGCCGAAGGCTGCGTCATCACCGCCACTCATTCCAGCGTCTACGATACACCGCATTTCTCGCTGGCGAGCTATGACACGTTGGCCGCCTCCGTCGATGGCGACGGATTGCTGCGGCTGTCGCATCGGTAGTTTCGTCATTCGATGAAAACGCGGACGCTGGCGGCGCGGCCGGCGGCGTCGATGACTGTCAGGGTCGAATAACCCTGTCCGTCCGGCATCCATTGCGTCGTGCGCCGGCGCGAGGCTTCGCTGAGCGGCCGGCCGTTGGCGAGCCAGCGGAAGGGTGCGCGGCCGCCCTGCAGTTTCAGGGAAAGCGGCATTGTCTCCGTTCCCTGCTTCAGGCCGAGATCCACGCGTGCGCCTTCCGGCGGATAGATGATGCGCGGCGCGGCTTCGCGGGAGGAGGCCGAGAGCAACCCCTCCGACGTCGTCGCGAAACGGCGCTGGCTCGCCGGCAATTGCGTCTGCGGCAGACGGATGGCGCCGGCCGGCGCACGCGGCAGGGCGGCGATGGCAAGGCCGGACTTGGCGAAGGCTTCGAACAGGATGGGGGCGGCCGAGGCATAGCCGGTCAGTCCGGGCACCGCGCCGTTATCGGCGCGGCCGACCCAGACGCCGATGACGTGATCGCCATCGAAGCCGACAGACCAGGCGTCGCGATAGCCGTAGCTGGTGCCGGTCTTGTAGGCGATGCCGCGCTGGGAGACGCCGAGCGGCGGCGACACGCCGGCAAGGCTGTCGGCGACATTCCATGCCGCGACAACATCCATGATCGGCGCGCCGTCGAGAACGGCAGGCTGCTCGCGCAGCCCATCGCCGAGCCGCACCGGCCTGCCGCGATTGGCGAGCGCCGCATAGAGCTGCACCAGATCCTTGAGCGTAATCCCGACGCCGCCGAGGCCAATGGCGAGCCCCGGCGTCTCGTTGGTCGGCAGTACCGGGCGCACCTCGGCGCGGCGGAAACGCACCATCAGCCGCGTCGGCCCGACCGCGTCGAGCAGCCGCACCGCCGGCACGTTCAGCGACATCTGCAACGCCGTGCGCACGCTGACATCGCCTTGATAGGTCATGTCGAAATTGCGTGGCCGATAACCGGCGAAATCGGCCGGCCGGTCCTCGATGATGGTTTCCTGCGCCACCAGCCCTTCCTCGAAGGCGAGGCCGTAGATGAAGGGTTTCAGCGTCGAGCCGGGCGAGCGGTTGACGCGGGTCATGTCGATCCAGCCGGAGCGGCTGGGATCGAAATAATCGGCCGAGCCGACCTCGCCGAGAATGGCGCCGCTATGGACGTCGGCCATGACGATGGCGACGGACAGGCGTGGCCCCAGTCGCGTCGCCGCCTCCTGCGCCAGGGATTCGAGCGCGGCCTGCGTGCTGCGGCGCAGAGTGGTCTGGTAGCGCGCTATGCCCGGCTGCTTGCGAATGGCGGGTTCTGCAAGATGGGCGGCGGAAGCCGGCCGCTGCAGGCCGCCGTTCGGAACAGGGATGAGGGCGGCGCGGGCGCTTTCGCCGTCGCCGACGACATCGGCCACCGCCATGCGGTCCAGCACGCGCTGGCGCGCCTCGGTGGCCGTCCGCAGATGCCGGTCGGGGCGGCGCAGTTCCGGCAATTGCGGCAGCGCGACCAGCAGGGCGGCTTCGGAGACGCTCAACCGCTTCGGCTCCTTGCCGAAATAGGCGAGGCTTGCGGCGCGCACGCCTTCGAGATTGCCGCCATAGGGGGCGCGGGTGAGATAGAGGTCGAGAATCTCCGCCTTGCTCAGCCGCCGCTCGATCTGCAACGCCCGCACCACCTGTTTCAGCTTGGCGGGAATGGAGCGGCTGTCGCGGGGCTCGATCAGCCGGGCAAGCTGCATGGAGAGCGTCGAGGCGCCGGAGACGATGCGCCCATGGGTGACGAACTGCCAGGCGGCGCGGCCGAGCGCGATGGGATCGACGCCGCGATGCTCCCAGAAGCGCTGGTCCTCATAGGCGACCAGCATGCGCAGGAATTGCGGATCGACATCGGCGGCCGTGGTCTTCAGCCGCCAGCGTCCCTCCGGCGTCGCGAAGGCGCGCAGCAATTGCCCGTCAGCATCCACCACCTCGGCCGAGACGAGGCGGGCCTTTTTCAGCGGCGGCGGAAAGGCGCGGTCGGCTGCATCGAGCCCGAGCACAGCAACGAACCCCGTAAGGAGGGTCGCGACGATGCCAAGCCCGAATTTATGCCGCCGGCGCATCTCTGCTTACTCGGCCTTCAGCACTTCCATGCGGCCCGTTGCCGTGCGCGCCGAAAATTGCGGGCGATACATGTCCTCGACGCTGGCCGCCGGGTGGTCGTAGGTGCCGGGGGTGACTGCGCGCACGACATAGGCCAGCGTCAGCTCGCCCTTGTCGCCATCCGCCCGGTCATAGGCGGCGACGAAACGGTCGCTTCGGAACTCGGTATGCGCCGCCGTCTGCTCGCCGATCCACTCGAAATTGGCAAGCTGGGCGCTGTCGACCAGGCTCGGATTGTCGATCTCGAAACCGGCGGGCAGCAGGTCGGTGATCAGGATGCGCGAAGCCCAGGAATTCTGCTCCGTCACCTTCAGCACCACCACGTAGCGCTCGTTCTGGCGGGCCTCGCTGACATTCGCGGCCTCGCCATCCAGCGTGTAATAGCTGCGCTCGATGGCAAAGCCGTCTCCGCCGGCAGGCAGCGGCTGGGCAGGTGCTGCGACCGTGGTGACCACGGCGCTGACCGGATTGCCGCTGCGATTGGCGATCGCCAGCGGGTTTTCCATCAGCGCATCGCCGCTCACCTGCCGGCGATAACCGCCGTTGACGCTTTCGCCGTTGACCGACAGTTTTATGCTCTTGTCGCTATCCTGCGCGGCCCGCGCCGCCAGCAGCATCCAGGTCTGTTCCTGGGTGCTGGTATAGCGCTTCTGGTCCCATTCCTTGGCGACGACGCGCGACATCTCGGGAATGATTTCCGGGACCGGCCGGGTTTCGGCGGCCAGCGCCAGCACGGCGGCGTCATCACGCAGGGCCGAGCCGTAATCGGAGCGCGACAGGCTGACATTGGTGATCTCGGTCGACATGTTCGCCGCCTTGGCGAAGATGGTGCGTGAGCGCGGCACGTCGCCGTAAAGCGCGAGGGCTGCGGCGATATGCGCCTTGGCGAGCGGCGTCGGGAATTGATCGATGGCCGTATCGCCGTAATAGCGCAGGTCGCTGATCGCCGCCTTGCGGTTGCGGGCCAGCACATAGACGGCATAGGCCATCTCGTTGCCGCGCTCGGAAATGTTCATGTCATAGCCAAGCGCATTCTGGAGGTTTTCCAGCGCCGCGACGAGCGCGGTTTCCGGAACGTCGTATTTCTGCTCGCGGGCGCGGGTCAGGAAGTCGGTGACATAGGCATCCAGCCACAGATCGCCGGAGCCCGGCGCCCAGAGGCCGAAGCTGCCGGTCGACGACTGGTAGGAGAGCACACGCTGGATGGCGTCCTGGACGCGTTTATGGATCTGGTCGTCATCGGCGAGGCCGGTCTGCTTCGCCAACTCGCTGAAATAGAGCAGCGGCAGGGCGCGGCTGGTGGTCTGCTCGGCGCAGCCATAGGGGTAGCGATCGAGGCTCATCAGCAGCGCCGGAATGTCGAAGGCGGTGGAGCGGGTGACGTTGACGCTGACCGCAGCGCCCTGGAGGATGCTGTCGGCCAGCAACTCGCCGTTCACCGTCAGGCTGCTGTTGGCGGCGATATTGACGACGCGGCGTGTGGTAACCGGCAGGGTCGCCGGGCGAACCGGAATGGAAAGCGCCTGCTCGAAGCTGGCGCCATCGGCCCCAGTGAGACGAATGGTAATCTGCCCGTCGCCGGGATAACCGCCCATCAGCGGCAGGGTGACGTTCGCCTTCCCGCCGGCTTCCAGGCGCAGGGTCTGCTGCGCGGCGGAGGGATCGACGGTCACGACCGGGCTGCTGGTGACCTGAAGCTGGTAGTCGCCGGCCGGCGCATCGGTATTGGCGATATCGATGCGCAGGTCGGAGAGATCCCCCGGCGCCAGGAATTTCGGCACGCTGGCTGTGACGACGACGGGATCGCGCACGATCACATCCTGCGTGCCATGGCCGACGCCATGTTTTGACCAGGCGACGGCCATCAGCCGCACCGTACCGTTGAATTGCGGAATGTCGAAAGTGGCGTTCGCCTTGCCCTCGGCATCGAGCTTCACCGGCCCGCTGAAGAAGGCGACCAGCTTTTCGGTGGGCGGGCTGCCGTTCAGCGGCCCCTGTCCTCCGTCGCCGCCGGTGCGAATCCGTCCCATGGCGCCGAGCGAGCCGTCGATCAGGCGGCCGTAGATATCGCGGATTTCAAGGCCGAGCATACGCTGGCCGAAATAATAGCTCTCCGGGTCCGGCGGCTGGTAGCGGGTGAGATTGAGGATGCCGACATCGACGGCGGCGACCGTGACATAAGTTTCCTCCGACGCGGAGACGCCGGTGACCTGCACCGGAACGGTCAATTCTCCGCGTGGAAGAATCTTTTCCGGCGCGCCGAGCGAGACGGCGAGCTTGCGGTCGCCGGGATCGACGGTCAGCCATTTGAGGCCGATGGCGCGCATCGGCATGCGGCTTTCCTGCGCAGCACCGGGGCGATAGAGTGTCGCGGTGACATAGGCGCCCGCACCCCAATCGGCGGTAACCGGCAGGTCGACCTCGCCGCCTTCGGCCGGAATGCTGGCGAGCTTGGTGGCGACAAGGTTTTCCGCGCCGATGGTGACCAGCAATTCGCCGGCAAAGCGCGGGCTGACCTTGAGCCTGGCGGTTTCGCCGGGCTTGTAGGCCTCCTTGTCGAGGGCGATTTCCAGCCCGTCTGGCGTTTCGGTTGATTTCGCCTCGACATACCAGCCGGCGTCGAATTCGACGCTGGATTGCGGGCCGTCAGGCGCGGCGGTCTCGACTTCGAGGCGATAACGGCCCCAGCCGACCGGGGCGGAGATTTCCGCGCCATCGGTGGTGGCGTCGACGCGCCCGCCGGCGACCTTGCTGGTGGTGGTGACCGGTTCGTAGCGCCAGCTATTGCCGTCGCGATACCATTGGTAATTGCGCTGGATCGACAGGAGCGTCCATTGCAGGCCGCTTGCCGACTGCCTGTTGCCGGCGGTATCGACCGAAATCACATGAAAGCGGGCGATTGAATTCTCGCCGAGTTCGCCGTCGAATTCCGGCTTGATGCCGATGGCGGGCTCCTGCGACTGCACCGGCAGCGACAGCTTGCGCTCGACGGCGCGGCCGCCCGGCTCGCGCATGCGCACGGTGACGTCGGCGGTCAGGAGCTGGGTGGTCGAGGGCACGTCGGTGACGTCGACGGTGATGGCCGCCTTGCCGGCCTCGTCGACATCGGGCAGACCTTCCAGCGGAATACGGGTCTCGTCCTCGGCTTCCTCATCAGCGAGGCCGGACTGGTAGCCCTTGAATTTGTCGTCGGTGCGGGTGCGCTTCAGCGCCACGTCGCCTTCGAGCTGTAATCCGGCTGCAGGCGCGCCGTAGAGATAGCGGCCGTCGAGCTCGACTTCGGCCGGTGTTCCGACCGTGATCGATTTTGCCTCGCTCTTGAGATCGAATTCGATGCGGTCGGGAATGAAATCCTCGACGAGGAATTGCTTTTCGGCAATCGCCTGCGCCTTGGGGTCGGTGTAGGCCCGCATCGTCCAGGTGCCGCGCATGGCGTTCGGCAGCATGGCGATGTCGAAGGCATAGCCGCCGAGCGTGCCGGTATTTTCGACGATGCGGCGATCCTCGACGCCATCGGGGCGGCTGACGATGAAGGTCAGCGGCAGGTTCTCGATGGCCGCACCCGTATTGTCGCGGGCGAGCGCCGAGGCATGGACGGTCTCCCCGGCGCGATAGATGCCGCGCTCGGTCCAGGTCAGCAGATCGATGGCGCCGGGCGTGGCACGGCCGGTCACGCCACGGTCGGAAAGATCGAAGCCGGCGCGGGTCATGTCGAGGA
>Ga0066256_1004058_pt1 | contig 13396 bp, 16 predicted proteins | sample ThiBio_1000_biof_FD_87107 | JGI IMG/M metagenome (GOLD analysis project Ga0066256, IMG submission 87107) | Wastewater bioreactor microbial communities from Cape Town, South Africa - Thiocy_expt_1000_biof (version 2) | ecosystem: Engineered > Bioreactor > Thiocyanate-remediating >...
GGCGGCCCTACCCTTTTGGAAATAAACACTTACCGGTACAAAGGCCACTCGATCAGCGATCCCCAAAAATATCGAACAAAAGATGAGGTGAACGAATATAAATCCAAAGATCCAATCGATCAAATTAGAACTCACATTTTGGAAGATAAACTTGCGACAGAAGAAGAGTTGAAAGAAATTGACAACAGGTGTGATGAGGTTGTGGCAGCGTCGGTAAAATTTGCTGAAGAAAGCCCCTGGCCAAATGATGATGAAGTATTGAAAGACGTGTATATGGATCAAAACTATCCATTTATTGTAGATTAATTTTTAAAATCAAGTAGATAAAAATGTCAGTTAGTAAAAAGCATCATCTTGTAAATGAGCAGAATGATGCGTCAGAAGTTATAGATAGGGCGAAAAAATTCTGGGACAAAAAAGGCAAAACCACCCTGATTGTTTTGGGCGCTTTGGTTGTATTGGTTGGAGGTTTTTTTGCATATAGAAACTTCATACAAAAACCCAAAATAGCTGAAGCCCAGGATAAAAGTTTTAAGGCAGAAGAATATTTCCGGATCGATTCGTTTCAGCTTGCCCTAAACGGTGATGGAGTGAACCCCGGGTTTATTAAAATTGCAAAAAATTATAGTGGAACGCCAATGGGGAACCTTGCAAATTTTTATGCCGGCGTTTCTTATATCAAGTTAAACCAGAATGAAAAGGCTGTTGAATATTTAAAAGGTTTTAGCAGCAGTTCAAAACCCGTACAGCAGCGAGCTTACAAGTTGTTAGGCGATGCCTACGGAGATTTGGGCAAAGGCGCCGAGGCGTTGGATTACTATAAAAAAGCGGCTCACCATTTTGAAGAAGACCAGATGGCGTCCGCAGATGCTTTGTTTAGCGCGGCCTACCTAGCTCAGCATGTTTTGAACAAAAAAGATGACGCAATCGCGCTCTATAAAGAATTAAAACAAAAATTTCCACGTACCCAGCAAGGGTTTGAAGCAGATAAATATCTCGCTCAACTGGGTGTTTATAAAGTGAATTAAAATGGCATCACAAGGAAATGATACCTTATTAAACAAAGGCATTCTTAAAAAGGATGCCTTTATCGTTATTGTGAAAACAGAGTGGAATGCCAGTATCGCTGATGAACTTGAAGCCGGCTGCCTTAAAATTTTTGCAGGTAATAACGTTCAGTCACAAACGATTGTGGTACCTGGCGCAGTAGAAATCCCTTTTACAATCAAACGCCATTGGACAAAGGCAAAAGAGACCCTCTCGCTGCCTTCGGCTTATATTGCTTTGGGCTGCGTAATTAAGGGCGATACACCTCATTTTGATTATGTATGCCGCTCAGTTACTGACGGGGTTTTGCAATTGAACCTGATGCTGCCGGTACCCACTATTTTTGGTGTGCTTACGGTTAATAACGATCAACAGGCATTTGAGCGAATTGGCGGGGTTCACGGGCACAAAGGCGAGGAGGCGGCGATTACTGCCCTAAAAATGATTGATTAAGTATTACTGTTATCGAAGCGGGCATTTAGTCCGCGTTGTGTGTTCGTTCCTGTTGGCAATAGTAATTCATGCCTATTTTTAATCAGCTACAGCTCTTAAACCAAATTAGTGACTATATTTGGTTTTGTTTATTACATTTGTCGTTACTGCCCATCAAACATCGCATCTCATGTACAATGTTCATATATTCATACCCTGTTTTGTAGATCAACTTTATCCGGAAACCGGATTTAACATGGTGAAGGTTCTGGAAAAATTTGGTTGTAACGTTCATTATAATACCGAACAAACCTGTTGCGGGCAGCCTGCTTTCAACGCCGGTTTTTGGGATGAATCAAAAGCTGTTTGCACAAAATTTTTTAATGATTTTAAAGAAGCGGAATACATTGTGGCGCCCAGCGCAAGCTGTGTTGGATTTGTGAGAAATTATTATGGAAAGATGTTCGATAATTCTTCTATTCATAATGATATAAAGGCCTTAGGCGCTAAAACTTTTGAGTTTACCGAGTTTTTGCTAAAAATTTTAAACGTAAAAGATACCGGAGCAACTTTTAATGGGGTAGCAACTTATCACGATAGCTGTGCGGCTTTACGTGAATGTCACATTAAACAAGGCCCAAGAATATTGCTTGAAAATGTGAAAGGCCTTACATTAAAAGAAATGAAGGACGTGGAAACCTGCTGTGGCTTTGGTGGAACTTTTGCTGTAAAATTTCCGGGCATATCAATTGGAATGGACGAACAAAAGGTTGAAAATGCTGTTGAAACCGGGGCTCAATACATTATCAGCACTGATCTTTCGTGCCTGATGCACCAGCAGGGTTATATTGACGGCAAAGGATTAAATATTAAAACAATGCATATTGCAGATGTACTTGCTAGTGGGTGGGATTAAACGTTCGAATTAATATATGTTCTAACTGCGCCGCCTGAACAACGCCGCTTTGCCTCCAAAGAATTTTTCCGTTTTTGAAAAGGATCAGTGTAGGAACACCCTGAATGCCATACGCAGCCGAAGCTTGCGGGCTTTTGTCCACATCAACTTTAATGATAGTTGCTTTATCCCCTATCTTATCCTTTAGTTGTTCTAAAATAGGTTTCATCATTTTGCAGGGGCCACACCATTCCGCAAAAAAATCAACCAATACAGGTTTTTCTCCGTTTATTAATTCTGAAAAAGTATTAACAGCCATCAGATTTTAATTTACGTTTTAAACTTTCAAATCCGCCCGCGCGGTAAACACTTTTAAATCCGTTGTTTAAAAGTATCTCTCTTGCAAGCCCGCTTCGTATGCCATTGGCGCAGCAAATAATCACAGGTTTTTCGGTGTTTAATTTTGATAACTCCAATCTTAAACTATCCAAAGGAATATTTATAGAATTTTGAATACAACCATGACTATCATATTCGGTTTGGGTCCTCACATCCAAAACCTGCGCCTCATGATTTTTTACGAGGTCAGCGAAATCTATCTTGACAAAAAAACGTTTAATATATCTTACAAAACTTGAAAAAAGCCGTTTCATGCTGTCCATTTTTCACGGTGTGAGCTATTTGTAAAAACTCCCGATTTGGATAGTGCAACTGCTATGCCAAGATTAACTACGCTTGCATGTATTTATACCGAGCAGAGAATATACCGGACAAAAACTCACCAGGCTTGTTAATACAAATATTACGGCCAACACTACCAGAACAATTCCCAGCGCACCGGAAATAATTCCTTTATAATAAAGGAACCCGATGACCAGCGCGATTAATTCCCTGATTATCTTGTCGGCAGCGCCCATATTTTTTTTCATGTCAAAAATTTTAAATGAAGTTATAAAAATCGCGCCAACCACACTGGTGACTTTAATTACAATGCACAAAAAAAAGCCGTCACTCAGGGGCGGCTTTTAGTTCCTATAAATTTACTTTTTATTGTTGTGGATGCGGAGTTGGCGCGGGCATTGGCTCCGGTGCTGGTTCTGTATCACTCACTTTTGTAATTTCCACAATAAAAGCTAATGCTTCATAAGGTTTGAAAATTGGGGGGTGGCTTTTGCCATAAGCCAGATAACCTGGAATATAAATGGTTCCTTTTCCACCTTCTTTAAATTGTTTCAAACCATCTTCAAAGCCGGGTATGCTTCCGCCCTTGCCAACCGGCATTGTAAATGAACTAGACTCAAATGTACTGTCCAACAGCATCTTTTTACCGGTGTATTTAACGGTTACGTATTTACCGTCAACTACCGGAGCACCTGTTCCCGGATTATCTATTTTTACAAATGCACCCTTTGCCGTTTTAGTTGCTGTAATGCCGTTACTTTGCAAGAAACCGGTTACCTCCTGCTCTTGTTTAGCAACCGCTCCGGCTTTGGTGAGAGAATCCACCTCCTTTTGATGAGCAGCTTCCTGTTCCTTCTGCATTTTTTGCATCATTTCTTCCTGCTCCTTTTTCGCACGGGGTTCATCTTTCTTCATTTCAGCCTGGTAATCGGCCTGTGCGAGACTGTCATTTTTAAATACTTCGAGCACTTTATAGTAATAAGCTATTTTATCCCCTTTTTTAATGAACGGAGGTAACTGAGCTTCCTGAACAAGTCCTTTCTTAATGGCAGAGTCAATCAATGTCACAACTACTGCACTATCGCCTTTTTTAAGAAATTTATAAATTTCATCAGGAGCATAAATTGGTTGTCCAACCGGCATTGCCTGTATTTTTGCAAACATCGGCATCTTGCCATACGAATCATGCAAAATGCTATCTTTTGAGCCGCTAAGTTTTACAACCACGTTCATCTTTAGTACATCACCTTCTTTGGAAGAGTCCTTGCTTCCGCCTTCAATGATCTTGTATTTGAGGCCGCTCGGGGTTGTTTTGTAACTGCCGTCACCACAGCCCACGAAAGCAAGCGCCAAGAAAACTATCAAAGTCAAAATTTGTAACCGTTTCATTTTTGATTTTTTAAATTGATTTTTATTGTAAAAAATGTTCATTTTCCTTTATAGCCAGTTTAAATTTTTCTATCGTGTCTTGTAAACTGTCTTTTGAATTGCCGCCCGATGCGTTAAAATGGCCACCACCATTAAAATATTTTCGCGCAAAGGTATTACAATCAAAGTCTCCTTTGCTTCTGAAACTCCATTTTCTCTCCTCATCCCTGTCCACAACCATTCCCACCAACTTAATATCCTGAACCGCTTGGGGTATATTAACAATTCCCTCTGTGTCGCCGGTTTTAATTTCGTATTTTACCAGGTCGTGCTTTGATACATGAACAAGCGCCGTATTATATTCGTAAAGAAATTCCAGCCTGTTGGTAAGTACATGCCCAATAAAACGCAACCTGTTTTCCATAAAATTATCAAACAGGTTGTTGTAAACTTTTGAATGATTAAATCCTGTTTGTTTCAATTTCGCCACCATTTCATGAACCGATGCCGTTGTGGAAGCAAACCTGAAGGATCCGGTATCGGAAATCACGCCTGCGTAAATACACTCGGCAATATTGGTATCAATAAGATGAGCGTTGCCCGATTCAACAATCAGGTCATAAATCATTTCGGCTGTTGAGCTTTTGGCCGCATTGCTGATGCCATAATCAAACGAAGCCATATCAGGTTCTTCGTGATGATCGATCAAAACTTTTACACAGTCTGCCTCACTAAGTTTTGGTGCGAGGTTTTTGGTGCGATGAAAAATATTGAAGTCCAAACAAAAAAGATACTGCGCCTGATCCAATAATTCCGCTGTTTTTTGGCGATTATTTTCAAAATTAATCACCAGCTTGCAGCCGGGCATCCAGTTTAACCAATTCGCCCAATTTGTAGGAGAAATTACGGTAACTTCAAATCCCAGTTTTGTTAGAAAATGAAATAGGGCTAACGCCGAACCCATCGCATCGGCGTCTGGTTTTTGGTGCATGGTTATAACCGCCTTTGCTGGCTGTTTAAGAAGCGGATATATTTCAGAAATGGGTTTCATTTTTAAGAGGCGCAAAAATAGGTAAATAAAGCTACAAGCCGATGATTATCTTTTTGTACATTTGCACCCCAATTTAAAAAGAAAAATTATGAGTAATCGCACATTTACAATGATTAAGCCCGATGCAATGGAGAAAGGTTATGCCGGGCAAATTATTGACCGTTTTGAAAAAGAAGGATTTAAACTTGTGGCCCTGAAACTGACTAAATTATCGCCCGAAAAAGCAGGCGAGTTTTATGCTATTCATAAAGAAAGGCCGTTTTATAATGACCTTGTGGCTTATATGAGCCGTGGGCCGATAATTGCAGCGATTCTTGAAAAAGAAAACGCGGTGACAAGTTTTCGTGAGCTAATCGGGGCTACAAACCCTGTAAATGCTGCCGAAGGCACTATTCGTAAGGAATTTGCAGTTTCTATTGAAGAGAATGCAGTTCACGGAAGTGACAGTGACGAAAATGCAGCGATAGAAGGCGATTTCTTCTTTAATGCATTTGAAAGAGTTATCTAAAATTAAACTTTATAAAAAATTTTAAACCGGCTACATTTGAAGCCGGTTTTTTTAGTGAAAGCTATTCTCTTGTAACCGCTTAATCTGCGAGATTTTATCGTGATCGCGAGGCAGCGTATTTTCTCAAAAAGTTCTCCGAATTTAAAACGGCAGAAACCGAAAAATAGTAATCGTTGACATCCTCGGTTACTATGCAATCACAAAAAGCGTTTTTCGCAGCGTAATACTCAAGCCCGTCTTCAAAGTCTTTTACTCTTTTGTCCTGTAGCGCCTGGGTTACTTCCAGTTTATTACAATCTGCAATGTGAAAATAATCAGCAAGCAAGCCTATTTTCTCTTTCGCTTTTTTACTGCCATGCTTTTTTTCAGCGAAATAATAAGCAATGGCAAGGCAAAGAGAAGTGGTGTAAAGTTTATGGCCTTTGTCAATCACCCAGCTTAAAACCCGTGCAGCATTTGGATAGACCGGATATTCTTTATTCATCACCGTAACCAAAATGTTTGCATCTATAAAAACATCCATAGTGGTTTTAATGCTTTTCAAAAAAATCTTTCTTCATTGATTTTTTGCTGCGGCTTCTGGTGCGGTATTCTGCTTCGCCTTCGGCAACAACACTTACCCAATCCGAAATAGGAATATCTTCGATATTATCATGACGACCGGTGGAAATCACTTTCTTAAGCAAAATTTCGGTGAGCCGCGACAGGCTTAGCCCCTGATCCTCAGCGTATTGTTTTGCTCTTTCAATGATTGTGGCGTTAAAACTTAATGTAACCTTGGCATCCATAAAATTATTTTATACCACAAAAATAAATTATTTATACGTATAAATAAAATTTTCTTTTCTTACGCAAATTCGTAGGGATATTGGGCAGCGCTGCTACATTTTTATTAACTTTTTGATAATAATCTTGTCGTTGATACAGGCATTTGGATCCTTTTCCCATTCAATGTAAACTTTTACCGGAAAACTTGTGGGTATATAGCCTGAGGGAAAATCGTAGGTAAGAAAATACTGGCCGGCAATGGGTCTATTATTATCAATAGAAAGAAAATAACCGCCGCAACATGGGCAACTTCTAGCATCAACCCCCGCAATCACTGCGTTTGCAGTTACTTTAGCTGAGCTATTGTTGTATGCTTCCCCATTGGTATTATTATTTTGTACTTTGTGTTGATCTTTACTGCAGGTAACGAAAAGTACGCAAGGTGAGGCCGCGAGGAAAACAGTTAAGAAAAACAGTAATATGCGTTTCATGTTTTTGCTTTTTAACTATAACGCAAATTTTGGTATAAACGCAACACCACCTTATAACTTTTATTCCACTCCGCCCTTTCTAATCGCATCTCTTGCTTCAGGCCAGTTAGTCCCGGCTGGAAGTTTGATCCGGTCGCGCGGCACAAGTTCAGGCTCTTCGCTTGCCATGTAAGCGAGAATGGCGGTAGCGATTATGCTGCGTTTGAGATCGTCAAAAACAATTTTATCGTAGGGATCAAGGTTGGTATGCCAGGGAACGGTTCCATAACTCCAATTCACCGGCCCCAGATAGTAAGATGGAATACCTGCCGGTAGAAATGAGGCATTATCAGAGCCACCGGAAGATGGAGTGCCCGGGTAGGCCGTTTGAATTTCTGATCCGATATCTTTCGGCATCGCGCTGATCCATCTTGATAAAAAATCATACCCATGTAAAAATCCGGCGCCGTTTATGAAGTTCACTCTGCCTGTTCCTCCGTCGTGATTAAAAACCGCCTGAATATTTTTTACAATTTCAGGATGGTCTTTTACAAATGCCCGCGAGCCATTCAGGCCCTGTTCCTCGCTTCCCCAATGACCCGCAATAATTGTTCGCCTGGGATTTGGGTACCATTTTTTTAAAAGCCGCATAGCTTCCATCATTACAATAGTTCCTGTGCCATTGTCGGTGGCGCCCGTTCCTCCATCCCAAGAGTCGAGGTGCGCTGAAAGCATCACATATTCATCCGGCTTCAGATTGCCTTTGATGGTAGCCATGGTATTGAAAGTGGGTTGTAACCCGGTTTCTTTAGAGTCTGTAATAATTTTTATCCGCGGCTTTTGCCCGGCGCGAATGAGCCTGTAGAGCATCCCGTAATCTTCCAGTGAAATGTCAACCACCGGTATCTTTTTAGTGTTTGCTCCAAAGATTTTATTAGAGCCGTAAGCCTTGCTCCAAAAAGACGATACAAGACCAACCGCGCCCGCGTTTTCAAAAGCGGCCTGAATAGTTCTTGAATTTAAACCCGTACTTGTCATTTGAGATTGCCACTCCGCAGTTTGTTTTTCGCGGTCTGATTTCATTTTCTCAAAAGCTTCTTTTTTTGCAAAAGTTTCCCAGTTCTCATCCGGACGCCCGGTCATTTGCGGCATACTGATCATTACCAGTTTGCCCTTTACGCCGCTCAGTTGTTTTTTAAATTGAACTGAATCGGCGGCAAAAGGTATCAGTACAACTTCAGCAGTAACTCCGCCAACTGCTGTTTTAGGGCTCCATGCAAGCTGTGTGCCGCGAAGGCTTTGCACTCTGGGATAAAGCATATCTATGTGAGAGATGCCTCTCTCCCAGCCTCTCCATTGTCCCCATTGTTGGCTTTCTGCCTGTATACCCCAACCCTTGTATTTTTCGATGACCCAGTCATGCGCAGCTTTCATTGCGGGAGAGCCCACGAGCCGCGGCCCTATCCCATCTATCAATTCAGAGCCTAATGTTTCAGGAACAGCACTTTCGTAGGCATCTTTTACCAGGTTGTTTATGAGCATAGGATCCTGTGCGCGAGTTTGAAAAAATGCGCAAAAGAAAATAACAACAAGTAGTCGCTTCTTAAACATAATTTTTGATTTTAGGCATTGAACAAATCGGCAAAATCTTTCAGACAAATATAAGCAGCTCTGGCATACGGTCAAACTGAGAAAAGGATTAAAATGGTCAAATTCAACGCTGTTGCCATCATGGATGAATTAATGCTCAACCTGTTGGCCTTCATCACCATTCATTTGTTAATTGTTGATTCAAATACAAAGTTTTTCGTATGATTATAATACATTTGCCCTTTTAAAATATTATTGATGCCGCTACAGCACCTGTTCGTTATTTATCTGATTAGCTTTTTACTTGTTTTACTTCCTTCATTTGGGCTTGCCAGGCTTTTTAAAAAGGCCGGACGTGAATCCTGGAAGGCTTATATTCCGTTTTACAATACCTGGGTGATGCAGGACATTGCCGAAAGGCCCAAGCATTGGGTGTTCTGGCAATTTATACCTGTGGTGGGCTGGTTTATTACGCCCGGAATATTTATTGAGTTTGCAAAAGTATTCTGCCGTTTTTCATTTTTGGATCATACTGCCGCGGCTTTATTGGCGCCTTTTTATTTTCCATGGCTGGCCAATAATAAAGATGCAAGATTTATAGGAGCAGAAGGCGTTAGAAAGCACAGGAAGCCGGGCTGGCGTGAATGGGTAGATGCAGCAATTTTCGCGATTGTGGCTGCAACGCTCATTCGAACTTTTGTGTTTGAGGCCTACACCATTCCATCAAGTTCAATGGAAAAAACACTGCTTGTAAACGATTTTCTTTTTGTAAGCAAGTTTGCTTATGGCCCGCGCATTCCCAATACCCCGCTTTCAATTCCATTTATTCATAATTACACACCGGTTTTTAATACTAAGTCTTATTCCACGCTACTTAAATTACCATATATCCGTTGGTTTGCATCACCGGTAAAAAGAAACGATTGCGTGGTATTTAATTTTCCGGTTGGTGATACGGTTATTCACGCAGACGGCTTTGAATCCTTAAATCCTTATGCGGACGTGAAGCGATTTGCTCAAATGGGCGATCCCGGTTCGCAAAACGTTTTAAACAGCCCCGAGCAATTTCCGGTAATTGTGCATCCTGTTGATAAAACTGATAATTACATCAAACGATGCGTGGGTGTTGCAGGAGACACTTTAAAAATTGTAAATGGCGAATTATTTATAAACGGCCAACCGGCTTACGTACCGCCCTATTCCGCTACTTACTATTTTTTCAAAGCCAAAAACAATGGCATTGTAAGTGAGGAAGACTTAAGAGATGCCGGAATTCGTATAACAACGCAAACTCCCGGCGGCGATTTTCAGGGAAGTACAACCGGTTTGTATAAAATAAACGTTACAGCCTCCGAACTCGAAATACTAAAAAAAATGCCTGCAGTTGATCCTGCTTCGATTACCAGGGAAATATTTGATTCCACTGAATCGTTCAGGATGTTTCCATATTACGACCTAGTGCATAGGTGGTCGGTAGATAATTTTGGCCCTGTTTGGATTCCCAAAAAAGGAGCAACCATCACGCTTAGTGCAGAAAATATTCCAATGTACAAGCGCGTGATTGAAACCTATGAGCACAATACATTTGAGGAGAGAGGTAGAAAATATTTCATCAACGGAAAGGAAACAAATTCCTACACTTTTAAATATGATTATTATTGGATGATGGGCGACAACCGCCATCAATCTCAGGACAGCCGTTTCTGGGGCTTTGTACCCGAAACACATATCGTAGGTAAAGCCTCAATGATTTGGTTTAGTTCAGAAAATGGTATCAGATGGAATAGGTTATTTAAAATGATCAAATAATTTCTTCAGAAATATTGCTGCAGATGAAAAAGAAATTTATCCCGATCTTAGTATCGGCGTGTATTTTATTTTCAAATACATCCCTGGCGCAGCCCAAATTAATTCCCATGCCTGTAAAGGCGAAATGGAATAATGGCAATTTGAACATTCCCAAAAGCGGAACAATATTTTTTACCCACAGTGAGTTGGAGCCTGTCGCGAAACAATTCGGGCAAACGCTTTATTCAGCAGGGGTTCAATATAAAGTCCAACCCTCAAAACGTCAAATGACAAGTCTGATTTCCTTGGTGATCGACTCTGTTCCCTACGCAAAAAATCGGGCCGAAGCTTATACACTTACTGTAACCGCTAACGGTATTAAAATCACCGCCAATGAACCTCACGGCATATTCAATGGTTTGCAAACCCTGCGCCAACTGATCGAAAAAAGCAGCGTCCCTTTTTGTGATATTTCAGATGAACCTGCGTTTCAATGGCGGGGATATATGATTGATGTGGGTAGAAATTATCAGCCAGTGGCGTTAATCAAGCAACAGATTGATGCGATGGCCTTAGCAAAGCTGAATGTGTTTCATTTTCACGCAACAGAACACGTGGCCTGGAGATTTGAGTCGAAAATATATCCGCAACTCAACGCGCCCGAAGCGATGACGCGAAATAAAGGACAATATTATAAAGAAGCCGAGCTAAAGGAAATTATTCAATATTGTAAAGACCGGTTTATTGAATTTGTACCGGAAATAGATATGCCCGGTCACAGTGATGCATTTACCAGAGCGATGGGTTTTGGAATGCAAACGGAACAAGGCCTTGCGGCAGTGAAGGAATTGGTAAAAGAATTTACAGACACATACGATATAAAGTACCTGCACCTCGGAGCGGATGAGGTAAGAATAACCATGCCTTCGTTCGTTCCGGAAATGGTGAAGTTTGTGAAAGGTTTGAATAAAGAAATAGTAGCGTGGTGGCCGGGGAAGATTACTGATCCCAATATTGTGAGAAATCTCTGGTTTGGTGATGCGGGGGAAAAAGAAGGTTCTGAACATGTACGAACCGTTGACTCAAGGCACACGTACCTAAACCACATGGATCCTCTGGAAAGCGTAGTGACACTATATTTCAGGCAATACAACGGTGTTACAAGTGGTAGTTTTGATAACTTTGGATCTACAATTTGCGTTTGGCCCGACAGGCGAATTGCCACTCCCGAAGATGCGATCAGGGCCAATGCAGTTTACCCTGCCATGCTTGCTTTTGCAGAACGTATTTGGCGCGGTGGTGGTATTCCCGGTTTTATTTCAAACATACCCTCCGCAGCCAATTTGAGAAAAGAATTTGAAAATTTTGAAAACAGGTTGCTCGCCATCCGCGACAGGTTCTTCAAAAACCAAATTTTTACTTACGCAAAACAAGCCGATATTAAGTGGGATCTCTTTGGGCCATTTAACAACAAAGGCAATGCGGATACAGTGTTTCCGATTGAAAACAATTTTCTCAGCTATAAAGCAAAACCATTTGAAAGTACCTACGGCGGCACCGTAGTGTTTCGTCATTTTTGGCAACCGACAATTGACGGTTTGTTCAGTCAGCCGAAAGAAAATTCTACAATTTATGCGCGCACTAGATTGTGGAGCGCTAAGGCCCGAAGCGGTAAATTTTGGATCAGCTTTAATAATATTTCGCGCTCACCAGCTACGGATCCGCCACCGGTTGGAAAGTGGAATATCAATAACGGGAGAATTTGGGTAAATGGGCTTGAAATTCTTCCGCCGAAATGGACACACGGCGGAGAAAAAGGTGATTCTGAAATACCACTTTCTGATGAAGACTACGCGTACCGCAGCCCCAACAAAATAAACCTAAAAAAGGGCTGGAATGAAGTGTGGGTAAAGGTTCCGGTAACAACATTTAAAGGAAAAGACTGGCAAAACCCCGTGAAGTGGATGTTTACTTTTGCTGAGTTGAGATAAGGATAATAAAAAAAGACTTAACTAATTGAAAAACAACTAACTAAGTCCTTTGTATTGCGGTGAGGGCGGGATTCGAACCTTATAATATATTATTGTATCTTTTAAACATCTTCATAACTTGAAACCATTGCTATAATTGACTTTTGTGTTAAACATGTAAAAATGTGTAAAACTTTGTAAACCATTTAAGCACTACATTAAGCACTACATTTTATATTTGTAGTGCTTAACAAAACGCAATTATGTACAATGGCAAAGACATTCATTCGTTTTCAACTTCACAAAGCAAGGACAAACAAAGACGGGCAAGCACCTGTAAAAATGGTTTATCATTTGAACGCACCGGGCAAACCAGTTGAAAGAAAATTCATACCAACTGATAAAAAGATAAGGCCTGAAAACTGGCAGGGCGGAAAAGCTATCTTTCTAACCAAAGCACAGGCAAAAAAGATACAGCCTAATGTACCTTACACATCTTTTCTACTTACCAAAGACGTTGAAGCGTTTAACGCTGACCTGCAAGGCATAGAAAAGCAAATACGGGCTATTGAGGATGTTTTTAGTTACGAAGGGGTTAACTACACGCTGCAAGATGTTATTGACCGCTACAAAGCTAAAAGCGATAACGCCCCGCAAGCCATTGCATCACAGCCTAAAGTTTTTATTTCAGGCTTCATAGATGGAAATTTCAGTGAAAGTATACCACCGTTTCAGTGCAAAGTATACCAGTGATTTTGATGTTTCAAGAGCGGTGTAAAACTAATCTTTTTTTCTTTTTCTTAATGATTCTCCTTTGAGTGTTATTTT
>Ga0066256_1004064_pt1 | contig 13369 bp, 8 predicted proteins | sample ThiBio_1000_biof_FD_87107 | JGI IMG/M metagenome (GOLD analysis project Ga0066256, IMG submission 87107) | Wastewater bioreactor microbial communities from Cape Town, South Africa - Thiocy_expt_1000_biof (version 2) | ecosystem: Engineered > Bioreactor > Thiocyanate-remediating >...
CGGGGTGGGGCTGGGGTTGGGACGGGGGGTCCCCCGCTTAGTTGTAGAAGCTGCCCCCCGGGGGCCCGCCGCCCCCGCCCGCCCCCCCCCCCGGCGCCCCCCCCTAGCCCCCCCCCCGGACCCCCCCCCCCCCCCCGCCCCCGCCCCTGGCCCCAGCGGCCCCAGCGCCGCTTTGCGGCGCCTGATTGCCGACCCGGTGCCAGCCCGGGGGGCCTGCTACGACTCGCCGGGCCTGCGCTGCCAGTTTGCCAACCAGGGCTACGCCGCCTACAACGGCCACAGCACCGAATCCATCCTGGGCCTCACCGTGCAGGAGGCGATTGGCGACAAGGCCTGGCAGGCCATCCTGCCGCACGTGGATCGTTGTTCGCACGGTGAGCGCGTGAAATACACCCGCGAGCAGACCCTGCCCAATGGCGAGGTGCGGATGATCGAGGTCAACCTGATTCCGCACTTTGATGGCGCGGGGCAGCAGCTGGGCTCCTTCGTGCTGATCACCGACATCACTGAGCGCTGGCGCGCCGAGCGCGAGGTGCGCCAGAGCGAAGAGCGCATGCGCAAGTTCACCGAGGCCACGGACGAGGCCATCGTGTTCCATCGCGACGGCCTCATCACCGACGGCAACGAGGCGCTCACCCGGCTCACCGGCTACAGCCTGCAAGAAGTCACCGGCCTGTCGATCTTCAACTTCATCAGCCCCGAATGGCGTGCCACAGCGCTGGAGTACGCCCGCAGCGGACGGGAGGACCCTTACGAGGTCACCATCTGCCACAAGGACGGCCATGCGATCCCCGTCGAGGTCGTCGGCAAGACCATGCCCCTGCACCACGCGGACTACCGCATCGTGGTGGTGCGCGACATCACGGCCCGCAAGCAGGCGCAGGAACGCGAGGCCTTCATCGCCCTGCACGACACCCTCACGCAGCTGCCCAACCGGCACTTCCTGATGGAGCAGCTGTCGCAGGTGCTGTCGCTCGCGCGCAGGCGCCACGGCCGCGTGGCCGTGCTGTTCATGAACCTGGACCATTTCAAGACCGTGAACGACTCGCTGGGCCACCACGCGGGCGACCAGCTGCTGCGCAACGTGGCCGAACGACTGCGCAACGGCGTGCGCGACGCCGATGTGGTGGCGCGGCTGGGCGGCGACGAGTTTGTGGTGGTGCTGACCGACATCCAGACGCCCGATGACGCAGCCATGGTGGCCGACAAACTGCTGGACTCGATGCATGGCGTGTTCACGGTCGATCACCTGCCGCTCACCATCTCGCCCTCCATCGGCATCAGCCTGTTTCCGGACCACGGCGCCAGTGCCGACGTGTTGCTGCGCTGCGCCGATGCGGCCATGCAGCACGCCAAAGAGAGTGGGCGTGGCAATCGCCAGTTCTACGCCGCCAGCATGGACGCCAGCGCCCTCGATGTGCTGCACCAGGAGCGCCTGCTGCGCGACGCCATCGCACGCAACGACTTCGAGCTGCACTACCAACCACAGATACGCCTGGCCGACGGTACGCTGCAAGGCCTGGAAGCGCTGGTGCGCTGGCGCCACCCCGAGCGGGGACTGGTCGGACCGGATGAATTCATTACGTTTTCGGAATCGCGCGGCCTTATCACCCCCATCGGCCGCTGGGTCATGCGCGAGGCCTGTCGCCAGTTGAAGGACTGGCAGGACGAGGGCCTGGCCCCGGTGCCCGTGGCCGTCAACCTCTCGGCCCTTGAATTCCGCCAACGGGACGTGGCCGCCGAGATCGCCGCCGTGCTGCTCGAAACCGGCCTCGCCCCGCAGTACCTCGAGATTGAACTGACGGAATCTGTGCTCATGCACCAGACCGGCCAGGTGCTGGACACCCTCAACGCGATCAAGGCCCTGGGCGTGGGTATCTCCATCGACGACTTCGGCACAGGGTATTCATCGCTGGCCTACCTCAAGCGCTACCCCATCGACAAGCTCAAGATCGACCGATCCTTTGTGGCCGACACCCCAGAGAACACCGACGACGTGGCCATCGTCACCGCCATCATCCAGATGGGCCGCAGCCTCCAGCTCCAAACCGTGGCCGAAGGGGTGGAAACGCAGGCGCAAATCGACCTGCTGGCGGGACTGGGGTGTGATTTGATCCAGGGGTTTGCGGTGGCAATGCCCATGGGTGAGGAGTCTACGCGGCGATGGCTGCTGAGGAACAAGACTAAATGATTTACTCACGGATTATTGCGCGCATGTAGTTCTGCGCCATCGCTTTCTCGCTCTTGACAGCGCTCATCGCATAAAAATGAAAATTCTACGCTTTGGGCGATAGGCATCTAAATAAATTAATACTTGTAAAAATAGCTGCTAGGAGGTTGGTCAAGAGGGTTATTGGAAAAAAACTCAACGTAACGCGCCGAAGACTTTGGGCTTGACAAACAATCCTTGAACCAGATGCGCACTGCGATGCCATTTTTCAAGCTAACAAACTTCTCATCACCCCCAAAAGCAGAATATACCTCGCCGAGCTCAGAAATACCAATACGCTTCACATTTTGGCTTTTATAGTCTTTGACAACAATCCAACCCACCCCAGTGTTTTTCAAGTATCCCGTGTAATTAGGAGGGGAAACGTCTGCTCCACCCATATCAGGCACAGGCAAGTTGCAGGCGGACAAAGCGAGATTTGGGGCGAGTGCAAGAAGTGTTAGCAGACACCATAAAAAAATTTCACATATTTTTATACTGATTTCTGGCATTTGTTTTTCCTCCATTTTCAAGCTCCCCGCTTCTTGTGTAGTAGATGGATCTTTCCGGATTATCATTTTTTGAATTGCTCTGATCTTTCGCGAAGAGCTTTCACATCCTCGTTTTGAGCCCGCGTACACCCCAAGGTTGGATTCAAACCTTGACGATCTGCGAAGGGATCTTTCAAACCAGATCCGCCGCCGTGGATCCATCTACCTCTATCATCAGTTCTTCCCCATTTCGCAGCGCCAAATGCCTTGCTTGATTTTGGATATTTACATTGAGTAAACTTTCCACTGTAAGCCCCCGCAGCCCCACTTTTGGCGGTGCTGGTGACTTGATTGCGTGTCTCCATTTCCATGAGCGTTCGACCGTTAGCATCTAGCATTATCGTTTGCCCATTTGAAATATCTGTGTAAGCCAGAGCATTTCCAGTTCCATTACTAACCAGATCGAGCCCTTTTGGATCAATGAGTTGCAATGGACTGACAGACGCATAGAGAAATACGTTCAATCCCGAGCTAGCCCAATCGGATCCTGGGTGATGTACTGCCCCACCTTCAGGTCGTAATACCTGATCCGGTTGTAGTGTAGGTTTGTCTCTGGGTTGAGTTGCTGCCCCTGGAGTCGGATTGGCTGGTGGATCTAGTTTTGGTTGTATTCCTCTTTGACTTGCCCCAAGCTGTGTACCTGGCCGCCCAGGCCGCTTATCCCACCTGTTCTCCATTAGCGTTGACCAACGCGATGGACGTACCCAGCTGGTCTCTGAGGATGTGCCAGAACGTCAGTGAGTTGCATGCCTAGGTCTGGGCCCGGGCGTCTTTCAGTGCTTGGGTCGATTCCAGCACATGTGTCCGTATTTCCTGCACTGCACTTCTGACAGGTTTTAGCTTGGTTTCAGCACCTTCTTCGAGGCCTGGCGCAGCATTTCTCGTTCATGGCGCGGCAGGTAGTTTTCAAGCGTGCGGGCGGCTTCGTTGCTTCCCATTCCCAGCAAGGTCTTAACCGGGTCGGTCTGCCCCGCGTTCTCTTTGTTTCTATGCATCTGCAACAGCGACACAAAGCTGCCCAAGGTCGAAGACAAGGCACCGCATGGGGGGTGTGCTTCATTCAACATTACCTTATTCGGCTGCCTGGGAGACGATCTTTCAGGCCAATAGAAGAATAGATTTCTGTGTCCTTGTTGGCCGCACAACGTGAGATCACCACCCGTTAGCTACCGCGTTGCACTACAGGCGACTCGCGCCGACGGTAAAGCTACGATCTTTCTCTATGGGCTGATAACGTTATTTTCTCCAAGAAATAAAACGCGAATATAAAAACAAAAGAAAGCGCCATATTTATAGATAAATTAATTAATCCTTGAGCATAAAATTTACAAAAATCATAAGAAAAACTTTTTTCGGAAAAATATCTTGCATCACAAATCACCGACCCCTCGCCAAAGCCAAAAGCCTGCAGCAGGGAAAATGTAGGAAAAAAGCAAGAAAAATTGAAACGACAAGGAATGCGATTTTCTTTAGACCATCAGGACTTGCCATCCAGGAAAATAATGAATAGGCAACCAAATATCCAAAAGATATGAGAGCACTATTCGCCCCCCTGAAATACAACATAAACATCCAGAGAGGTGAATTTTAAATACCTCGAAGCAAGTGTGAAAAACAGAGAAGTAGTAATCCACAGGACTATGGCTACAGAAAACTGCTTCATTTTTTGAAAAAATCTATTGCAGACGTAGTCTCTTTAGGCCCCAACAGGGTACCGCAATCAGGGACCTTTGACGTCATATATCCATACACTTTGCCTAAAGAATTTAAATCTTTACTCAATTGAACCAACTCACTGACTTCATTAGCCATACCGTCACGAACAATCGCTGCCGCATCTTCCAATTTGTTTTGACGCTCCTCTTCATACCTTTTTCTCTTTCGGCAGCTCTTTTGCACGATAGTATTTCACCTTCCATTTTTACTTTTCTCCCCTCTTCTACATTCTCTTTCCAGTTAAAAACACCCGTAATCTTGTCCCACAAACCCTCCGCCTTTCCGACATCCATCGGCGGGTTTGGCCCCGAAATCGGATTCAACCCCAAAGGGTCCGAAACAGTCAGAGGATTATTTGGGAATTTCAGATTATTTATCCCGCCACCTAGTCCGATTGGGTCCTGCGTTACATACTGCCCCACCCTCGGGTCGTAATACCTGAACCGGTTGTAGTGAAGGTTCGTTTCCTCATCGAACTGCTGTCCCTGGAAGCGAATCGGTTGGTGGATTTGATCGGGGTTGTATTCGTCCGCAATTTCGCCCCAAGCTGTGTACCTAGCCACCCAGGCCACTTGGCCTAGTTGTTCTCCGTTCGCATTGACTAACGCAATAGGTGTACCCAGGTGATCCGTGAGCACATGCCGGATCGTCAGCGGGTGTTCTTCTTGCGTCTGCGCTTGTGCATCCTTGAGCGCCTGGATCGATTCCCGCGCCTACGCCTGCACTTCCTGCGGCAATAGCCCGGAGAGTTGGTAGCCAGGCTGCAGGGCCTCCTTCAAGGCCTGGTGAAGGAGTTCTCGTTCCTCGCGGGGGAGTTCTCGCTCCAGGGCGTTGCTGGCGTCATTACTTCCCAGCCCCAGCAATGTCTTGACGGGGTCGGTCTGCCCCGCGTTCTCTTTGCTTCTCTGCACCTGCAGCAGCGGCACAAAGCTGCCAGGCTCGTACACCGTGTGATGAATCTGATATGCGGTCTCCGTATGAACGAGCCGGTCCCCGTCCCAGCCGAAGTGGGTGATCTGGCCTTGCTCGCGTGTTTTTCGGTGTGTCTTGCTCACCCGCCGCCCGAATGCGTCGTAGCGGTAAGTGGTGCGGCTTAGTTCTTGCCCTTGGGGGTTGCGTTGCACGGCTTGCCGCAACTGGTGCAGGCTGTCGTAATGCAGGTGGGTAATGCTGCCGTCGATGTGCAGGGCCTGCGTGCGGTTGGTGTCCGCCTCGGGTACGCAGTAGAGCGTTTGCACTTCGCCGGTGGTGCGGCCCAGAGCGTCACGTTGCAGATCTACGCGGGTTCTGGGCTGCAGGTATCGGACTTGCAGGCTTTGCAGCCAGGGGCTATTGGCAAGGGCTTGCGTGTCGTGCTGCTGGTTGAGCACGGTACGCAGTTGTTCAGTACTCAGTTGCAACCAGTCGTTGACCAGCGCGGTGGTCGCCTCTGTGCCCAGTTTCCGGCCCTCGGTGCTCAGGAGTTCGCCACTGTCGCTGTAGCTGAACTGGTGGATTTGAAGGTCGTTGTCTGGGGCCTCGGCTTTGACAGGGGAGATGTCCACCTCGCAGGCCGCACCTGCTTTGGCGGTGATGCGGTAGGTCAGCCGCCCGGCGTTGTCGTAGTGGAAGCGGCTGCGCACGGTACCCATGCCTTCGGTCGCAGCGGCCAAGCTGCTGTCTTGGCTGTCGGTCTTTTCGATCAGTTGGCCTGCAGCGTCGTAGCGGTAGGCCTGGCTACGGCCATCGAAGCCCACTTCCTGGATCAGGCGGTCCTGGCTGTCGTAGGTGAAGCGGGTAGTGGCGTGGTTCTCGTTGAGGAGTTCCGTGACGCGGCCTGCGCTGTCGTAGCGCAGTTGCAGGCTGGCGCCAGCCTGGGTCTGGGCGATGATGCGGCCCCAGAGGTCGTACTCGTAGGTCACGGTGGTGGTGACCGGTGCCAAGCCGGTGTCGCTGGTTCGGTGGGCTACGGCGCCCAGGGTGATGGCTTGGACCTGGCCGTTGTCGCCCCAGCGGTATTGCACCAAGCTACCGTCGGCCTTCTGGGTTTGCAGCAGCCGTCCCACGGTGCCGCGCTGGTGGCGGGTGTGATGGCCCAGAGCATCGGTTTCTTCGATGAGTTCACCCCAGGCGTCGTACTGCCAGCGGGTGGTGTGGCCGCTGCAGTCGGTGTAGCGGGTGGGCTGGCCGCAGGCGTTGTAGCCCAGGGTCTTGCGTCCCCCTCGGGGATCGATGACGGCCTGTGGTTGGTCGACCCAAGCGCGGTTGGCCGGGGGCAGTGTGTGTGGGGCGCCTTCCTGGTATTGCAGCCGTGTGGTGCTGGCCAGTTCGCCTGCGAGGACGGTGACCTCGGTCAGGCCGCCCCATTCGTCATAGGCGTAGTGGGTGTGGATGCCGCTGGCACTGGCGCTTTGCAGCAGCAGACCGTCTTGCGCTGTACCCGGCAAACCCCAGCGTTGCTGGCTGCTGCGGCCGTCGGGGCCTTGCACGCCCAGCAGGTTACCTTGGCCGTCGTACCGCCAGTGGATGGTGCGGCCCAGCGGGTCGGTGGCGGCGATACGCCGGCCTGCGCCGTCGTACTGGAAGTGCTCTTCGCAGCCGTCGGGGTTGATCTGGCGTGTGATGCGCTTGAGCCCGCCGCGGCCTTCGTGGTGGTACGCAGTGGTGCGCCCCAGGCTGTCGCGCACGGTTGTGCAGCTGGCGGCCTTGGGGTCTTGGGGCGCCGCGTCCTGGTAGCTGAAGTGGTAGCTCAGCCCCTCTTCGTTGTGGTGTTCGATGACGCGGGCGCCGGGGTGGTCGCCTTCATAGACATAGCTGTGTTCCGGGCCGCTGCGTACGCGGTGGGCAAGCATGCGGTGCTGGCTGTCGTAGCGGAACTGGCGCGTGCGTTGGCCGTCGCGGGCATGCACGGCAATGAGGTCGCCTTGGGGGCTGTAGTGGTAGCGCACCAGGGGCACGGGGTGGGCGGGGCTGCTGTCGTGAGGGTTGTGAACGCAGTCCACGCCCATCAAGCGCAGCCCGGTATCGATGGGGCCAGCACCGGTGGGTTGAAGGTTGCTCGTGTGCTCCGCTGGCCCGCTCTCGCGGTTGTACAGCAGGGCGTAGCGGCGGCCTGCGCCGTCGGTGATGGCAGCCAGCCGCCCGTGTTCATCACGGTGGTATTGCTGGGTGCGGCCGAAGGCATCCATCAGGCCAACGAGGTGGCAGTCTCCGTTGGTCTGGGCCTTGAAGAGCCAGGCTGTGCTACCCGTCTGCGTGGCGACCAGGACGTAGCCGGCATCCAATCGGGCGAGGGCGGGGATGTAGGCCCAGCGCTGCTGGTGCATCCAGGGCAGGAGTTCCTGGGCTAGGCTGGCAGAGGTCGCGCCGTTGTAAGCCTCAGTGTCACCGCCGCGCAGCAGCAGGAGGGCTTCGCTGTCGCTTTGCAGGGTCTGGCCTGCGCGCAGGGCTTCGTCAAAGGTGATGACGCGGCCACCGGCCTCGTGCAGAAGGGTTTGGGTGGGTTGGAGCTGAAGGCGCAGTTCGTGTGGCAGGTGCCAACCCCATCCCAGAAAACCGCACTGTGGGCCCTGTTCGGAATTGACGTAGCTGCTGTACTGGCGTTGCCAGACCAGGGGCATGGGGCCGGGCAGTGCAAAGTCCAGGTCTTCGGAGCCGAGCAAGACCTTGGCGCCCAGGGTGGGGTTGACGGGGCTGCCAATGGTTTTGCCACCGGGGCAGGTGGAGCACGCTATGCCGCCTTGGGAGCCAATCAGGACCGTGTTGGAGCCCTGGATGATAGGGCCTCCAGATTCCGTCAGGTCTCCTCGCCTGGCAGCGTTCTTGCCCATGATGTTTCCCTCGATTGAATATGTTGTTGTTCAGATGCGCGCGTCGCCTGAAGCGCCGCAAGGCTGGCAGCGCCTGCGCCGCCAAACTCCCCCCAAAGTTCCCACCTAGCAGTTCAGCTTGTCGAGCGGAGAAAGCACTTCGATCTGGCTGGGGGTGAGCTTGATGGTGCTGCTGCCGACAGTGAGCAGGATCTCGTCCTTGGCGTTGAGATGAATCTTCTTGGATTCCATGAAGATTTGGCTGGCGTCGATCTTGATGCAGCTGGGAGCATCACCGCCACCACCATCACCGGAGCCGCCGCCTGAAGGCGCCACGATGTGATCCACCCCAGCACCTGCAGCTGCAGAGCCACCACCCCCTCCGCCGCCCCCCCTACCTCCGGCACATAGTCCTTGCCCACCGTAGTCTTCTGGCTTTGGCCGACCTTGGTAGTCTGGGTCATGCCCACGATGGTGGACATCATCATCCCGATGTTCTGGCTGTAGGCAACACCGACATTCATGATGCGGACCAGCCCGACATTGAGCATGGACATGATGCCAATGGTGTGTTGTCTGGTGAGGCCGATCTTGACGGTCTCGTTTTTGCCCACCGTTTCTTTACGGTTGTCACCGATGCTGATTTTTTCGTCATGATCCACCCGCTCCGATCGGTTGCTGTGGATCGTGATGGTTTCGTCTCCATCCACTTCTTCCGTGCGCCAGCCGTGGATGGTGATCTTTTCGTTGCGGTCCACCGTCTCGGTGCGATCGCGGTGAATGGTGTTGGTCTCGTCCCGGTCAATGGTCTTCTCTCGGTCTCTCCCCCCCCACTTTGTTTCGTCGTTTTCAACCTCGGTCAGCTGGTCCTTCTGAGCGTGTATCCACAGCTGCTCTTCGCCCGCCTTGTCCTCAAACCGGAGGGCATTGGCGTCGCCGGGGCCATTCTTCATACCACCCCCCGCGGCTCCACCTTTGCTGGACCTGGTGAGGATGCCGCTCTGCGTAGCGTTGGCAGGGAGCACCCAGGGCGGCATGTTGAGCGCGTTGTAGACGCAACCCGTGAGGATGGGGTAGTCAGGGTCGCCGTTGAGGTGATCAATGATGACTTCCATACCGACCCGGGGAATGAAAACCGCGCCAAACTGCGGTCCTGCCCAACTGGTCGAAACACGTACCCAGCAGCTGGATTTTTCGTCCATCGCGCCGATGCGATCCCAGTGGAATTGAACCTTCACACGCCCAAACTTGTCGGTCCAGATCTCCTCGCCAGGCGGTCCGACGACTACCGCCGTTTGCGGGCCGAGCGCCCGCGGCTTGGGTGTGTCACGTTTGGGACGAAACTCAATGCTGGTGGGCTGCGCCTGAATTTCAAACTGCTGAATGGAGCCCGCCTCGTGCGGATTCTTGGTTGCAGTCGCTCCACCCACCCGGCTGCTGCTGACCTCGGGATTCTCTTCAAAGTGGTAGTGCGTGCTAACGATCAGGTATTGGCGGTTCTGGTCTTCGCGCGGATAATTTTCCAGGTTGATGGTGTAACCCGTGGCAAGGTTGCGTTTGTTGCCACGGCCTAGCACCCGGCTGTGCTTTGCCAGGTGCTCCTGCAGACGAATCTTGGCGTAAGTTTCGCCATCCGGGAACTCGGTATAGCCGCCCGGCCACTCATAAATTTCGTACTTGTCATGCTCATGCCCCGGTGGGTTCTGACGCATGTTTGAGAGGTCGGCACGCGGCTTTTTGAAATCGTAATCATCGTTGTAGTGCCGTCCCGGCTGCACCTCCTGGACAAGCTCCCAGGCGTAAAAATGTTCCTTGTCCGCGATGGCGGCCTTGCCAGGCGGATGAAAAGGCACGACATGGCCACCAGGCAACGGACTGTGCGAGTCTGTGATGTCGTCAGCCAGCACCAGCGTGTGACTCCCGGAACTGTGGGTGAAGTAAAAGTAGGCGCCTTCGTGCTCCAACAAGCGCGCCACGAAGTTGTAGTCGCTCTCACCGTATTGAGTGCAGTACTCCCAGGTTCGGTACGAGCGAGTGAGCTTTTTTTCAATGGGGAAGCCGTACTTCCCGAGCACTTCCATGATGATGTCCGGCACGGTCATGTGCTGGAAAATCTTGAAATCGGTTTTGCGCGTGGCGACCCAAAGCCAGGGCCGCAGACGCATGCGGTAGGAAGCCCAGCGATGATCCTGCCCCCCGCATACCGAAGTGCGTGACGAGTCCGCTGAGATATCGCTTGCCTAACCCCTCCGTCTCCACCACCACCGACGCAGCCTTTCCTAGCAGCGCCTTTGGGTCAATGTTTTTGCTTGGACTGACCAGATCGACTTCTAGCGAAAACAAATCGCTCAGCGCTTCAGTCCCTTCCAGCTTGCGAAATTGCAGTTGCTCGCCCAGAGGAGTGTGGATAGTGACGCGACGGGTCATGAGAGAAGATGGAACGAACGTCTGAGTGACTGCAATCCGCCCAGGCAATGTCGCCGGTCAACGACAAAGGGTGGGCACAAAAAGGAGCCGCGCCCACGGACGCGGCTCCTGGTTGCGCGCGCAGGGTGAGCGCAACCGAAGGCCAGCCAATCAGGCCTCCTTGTTTTCCTTGATGCTGAAGCCCATCTGGCTGGTAGCGCCCTTGCCGCCTTGGTTGGTCTGTTCGGAGTACTCCGTCTTGATCTTGGCAGCCTGGAACGCGTAGTTCACAACCACGGTGTCGCCAGAACTGGTGCCGCTCACGGTCACGTTGGTCACCATCACATCCGTCAGGGTGATCTTGCCGAATTCAATCTGCGTGCCACCCGCCTTGCACATCGAGATTTCCACCTGTCCCAAGTGTTTACCCGTGGCGCAATGCTTGAGCACAGCGGGGTAGCACTTGTCGATGTTGGCAACGACATTCAGGTTCTGAAAGTCAGCCTTACCGGCACCGGCACCACCGCCAGAGGCCATCGAGTGCGGCTGTGTCACACCCCAAGTAAACGACTCCACGTCCGTCCAATCCTTGTGCGCGGCGTCTTTCGATTCACCGCTCGCACCTTCCACCTTCATAAAAATCGCAACTGTCATTCGGGTACCTCTCCTTGGTTCAAAAATGCGTCGCAGGGCTGTTGCATCAACATCATCATCAACAGCACCCGCGCGCTCTCAATTTCCGCAAAGGCACTCTTGCGCCCCCACAGAATTCATGACGGAAGGAGAGGTGCGAAGCCTCACAGCCCGCATGCGAAACATGCGGAAACACTGCGCATGCATTGCCACTACGCTCATCTTGTGAACGTGTGTTTGTTTTTGCATAGGGCGCTTCGCTTGCTTGATTTCCCCTCCCTCGCAAGCTCATTGGCGGGGGGGTGATACGGACGCCCAACAGCCAAAGGGGGATCAAGTCACAGCAATTCAGCGGCTCTCCGCAACATTGGAAACAGTGTGTTTCGGCGCCTCTGAACTAGTGGTTTTGTGACGTTTTTTGCAATTTGTCCACGTTAGACTCGCCCGCCCCAAACGCACTGCCAGCAGCCTGCTGATGAACCCCCCTCACCAAGATGAGGGTGACTGCGCAGAGCTTTGTGAATGCTGGACGCGAGAAGTCAGGCTCACAAACATGCCGGTATCTGCGCCCTATTTCGATAACGATGCAAAGCGTTGAAAGCGCGGTCCAGATCTCCAAGGCGCAGCAGGCTGACGAATTGCCGCGGTCACGATCGATGGCGCAATGGGGTGCGCTGCGAGGTGAAAGAGCGCATTGCAGCTGCCGAGCGCAGCAGCTCCGATTGCAATGGCACTGAAGACCTGCGGACCGCTTAAAAAAAGCTGATGAGGCAATGAATACACAGGGAGCCACGTGATGATTGAGACCGCAGGAGGTTCGGCAAATTGCCTCGCGCCGGGCGTCCACATCGGTGAATACCGGCTGCTGGACGTTGTTGGAGAAGGTGGCTTTGGCATTGTGTATCGCGCCCGTGATGTGAGTCTTGACAGGATTGTTGCCATCAAGGAATACATGCCCGCGACCTTGGCGGGGCGCAAGTCATCCAACGAAATCCACGTCCGTTCGCAGCATCGTGGGGCATTCGACGCAGGGCTGCGAAGCTTCATCAACGAAGCCCGACTGCTGGCCAAGTTTTCACATCCAGCCCTGGTACACGTGTACCGATTCTTCGAAATGAATGGCACAGCCTACATGGTCATGCGTCATTACGAAGGGCAGACGTTCAGAACGTTTTTGAACGCTCAACAAGAACGCATGAACCAACGCATGTTGGGCGCGATAGTAGGCCCCATCCTCGATGTCGTCGAAATGCTGCATGCGGCCGACTGCTATCACCGCGATATCGCTCCCGACAACGTATTCCTTCAAAACTCGGGCATGCCGGTGCTGCTCGATTTTGGGGCTGCACGACGAATCATCGGCGACATGACGCAGGCCCTGACGATGGTTTTGAAGCCAGGCTTCGCTCCCATTGAGCAGTACGTAGACGACGGCGCCATGCCGCAGGGAGCCTGGACAGACATCTACCAAATTGGCGCAATGCTCTACCTGGCGATCACGGGCAAGCCTCCGGCGACCTCGGTAGCCAGAATGATCAACGACCCGGTGGTCGCTCTGTCGCCTAATGACTACCCGGGATACTCATCCCAGTTTCTGCGTGGAGTGGGGCAAGCACTGGCGGTGAAGCCTCAGGATCGGCCACAGACGATCGCTGCACTCAAGGAGCTGCTTGGCATCACAACGTTCACCATGCCCATGCATGCGCCCTGGCACGATGCCGTACCAGGTGTGCAGGCGGTTACCTCTTCGCTCTCGCATCCGGCGCTGCCAGCCTCTGACACCGCGGGACTGCGTGAGTCGTTGAAAACCACCGGAGCTGCTACCGAGGCCAACGCATCGTTGCCGTTCAACAATCCGGTGGAAAGCGCACAGCCCGGGCCCTCAGGGCACAAAGGTCCGTCATAGAAGTGCTAGAGGCGGCACGGCCGGGCACAATTCTTGCCGCGATTGGATCAGGGCCGTGACGGTGACGACAGGGGCGCCGACACGCTTGCGTGTCATGGACCAGCACTATGCTAGCCCCAGATGCCCTTGGCATCGAGTAGTGAAACAGTTGCGCCAGCGG
>Ga0066256_1003359_pt1 | contig 13366 bp, 13 predicted proteins | sample ThiBio_1000_biof_FD_87107 | JGI IMG/M metagenome (GOLD analysis project Ga0066256, IMG submission 87107) | Wastewater bioreactor microbial communities from Cape Town, South Africa - Thiocy_expt_1000_biof (version 2) | ecosystem: Engineered > Bioreactor > Thiocyanate-remediating >...
CGCGCAAAATACGTCAACACGCCATCCGCTCCCGCACGTTTGAAGGCCATCAAGGCCTCCAGCACACAGGCCCGCTCATCCAGCCAGCCATTTTGTACCGCTGCCTTCAACATAGCGTATTCGCCGCTGACCTGATAGGCGTAGGTCGGCGCCCCGTAGGCATCCTTGACCCGGCGAATGACGTCCAGATATGGCAGTCCCGGCTTCACCATGATCATATCGGCGCCTTCCTGCAAGTCCATGCCGACTTCCCACAGGGCTTCATCGCTGTTGGCTGGGTCCATCTGATACGTGGTTTTGTTGCCCTTACCCAAGTTGGCAGCCGATCCGACGGCATCGCGGAACGGCCCGTAAAAACTGGAAGCATATTTGGCAGCATAGGCCAGGATGCGAGTATGGATATGTCCTGCCTCTTCGAGCGTGGCGCGGAGTGCCGCAACCCGCCCATCCATCATGTCGGAGGGGGCCACCACGTCAGCGCCCGCCTGGGCATGGGTCACGGCCTGCCGTGCCAGCACGGCCACCGTTTCGTCGTTCATGACGTAGCCGCTGTCGTCGAGCAGCCCATCCTGGCCATGACTGGTATAGGGGTCGAGCGCGATATCGGTGATGATACCCAACTCGGGAAAGCGATCTTTCAGTGCGGCCACGGTCCTCGGCACCAAGCCCGCGGGATTGAACGCCTCTTCCGCTCCCAGGGTCTTCAAGCCGGCATCGATCACCGGAAATAGCGCCAGCGCGGGAATCCCCAATTGCAGGCAGTCCTCGGCGACCGGCATCAATAAATCGAGCGATAGCCGCTCGACACCCGGCATTGAACTCACTGCCTCGCGCTTGTTCTGGCCTTCCAGAACAAATACCGGATAGATAAAATCGTTAGGCGTAAGTGTGTGCTCACGCATCAGGCGCCGGGAAAAATCGTCGCGTCGCATGCGCCGCATCCGGCGGGCTGGGAATTGGCCAAATGGCAGATTCACAAAGTTCTCCAAAAAATTTGTGGGTGGCTGGAACTATTTCAGCCCAAGGTTGCTCTACGGAATAGACGGTCTCGTATCGTCTCCCGCTTCTCCTCCCTGAGCGGGATGCCTTAATCCCCTTAAGGCATTTTTTAGCCCCGATCCCTCCCTTGGTCGGGGCTTTTTTGTTGGGCGTCGCCAGGCACCGGGTTAGGGCCGGTCGTGACCGGGTGTGCATGGCCAAGCCAGCCTTCGATCAAAGCGGCGGCTTCTTCAGCACCCAAGCGGGAGAGGCTTGAGAACAGTTGCACAGTGATGCACGCTTGCGACAAGAGTTCCTGCTTGACACGGCGCAACGTCAATGCCTTCTCACTGTTCGAAAGTTTGTCGGCCTTCGACAGCAATATATGTACGGGCTTGCCCGTAGGCGTAAACCAGTCGAGCATCTGTCGGTCCAGCGGCGTAAGCGGGTGGCGCGCGTCCATGATCAGCACCATGCCGACCAGCGCCTCACGCTCCTGCAGATAACGCGACAGCAGGCCTTCCCATTTTGCTTTCACTTCCGGCGGCACTTTCGCATAGCCGTAGCCGGGCAGATCGACCAGATAGGTGTCGGCATCCAGTTCGAAAAAATTGATAAGCTGCGTCCGCCCTGGCGTTTTGGACGTAAACGCCAGACGGTTTTTACGCGTTAACAGATTGATCGCACTGGATTTTCCGGCATTCGATCGCCCGGCAAACGCAATCTCGGCGCGACTGTAGGGCAAATCGCGCAGCTGGGCGACCGAGGTATGGAATTGAGCGCGATTGAGCACGGGCTTGGCAGTCATATTAGTTGCCGCTAAACTACCCGTTTTCCCAAGTTTTGCAAGCTTCAGGAGCTTTTGATGAAACTCGTCGTCTCACTGGTTGCCGCACTGGCCGCCACCTCCGCTTTTGCCAACGAACCTGCTGCGGGCCCGGCCAGCAAAGGCGATCCCAAGGCGGCTGAAAGCATCGTCAATCAAGTCTGCGCAGGCTGCCACGCGGCGGACGGCAACAGCACCGTCGCGGCCAATCCCAGGCTGGCCGGCCTGAATGCGGAATACATCGACAAGCAACTCACCAACTTCAAGTCGGGTGAGCGCAAAAATGCGGTGATGGGCGGCATCGTCGCCAGTCTCAGTCCGCAGGACATGCTGAACCTGGCGGCCTACTTCAGCGCCCAGCAGCCCAAGCCCGGGACTTCCAAGGATCAGGAACTGGCGCTGCTGGGCCAGAAAATCTTCCGTGGCGGCGTACAAGGCGCTGGCGTGCCGGCGTGCGCATCCTGCCACGGCCCCCAAGGCAAGGGCGTCCCCGTCCAGTTTCCGCGCCTGGCCGGACAGCACAGCGAATACATTTACGCACAGCTGAACAATTTCCGCCTAGAGACGCGTGCCAACGACGGCGCCAAGATGATGCGCACCATCGCGGCGAAGATGACGGATGCTGACATGAAAGCCGTGGCTGCTTATATTCAGGGCTTGCGTTAAACTTATTGACCGCATCCGAGTCGATGAAAGGGTGACGCAGGTCACCCTTTTTTTTCTGGTGCCCTAGAGGGTATTGCTGCCCCCATGAATTCCACGTCCCCGTCCTTCGGAAAATCCGTGTTCGAGCTGTTGAGCTCGATGCGTTTCGCGATCAGTCTGCTGTCCATCCTGGCTGTCGCCTCTATTATCGGGACCGTACTGAAGCAGGCCGAGCCCTACAACAACTACATCATCCAGTTCGGGCCGTTCTGGTTCGAGGCCTATGAAAAACTGGGGTTGTACGATGTCTATCACGCAGCCTGGTTTCTGGTCATCCTGACCTTTCTGGTCGTCTCCACCACCGTCTGTATTTACCGCAATGCACCGAACTTTGCACGCGAGATGAAAAGCTTTCGCGAGCACGTCAGCGAACAATCGCTGAACGCATTCAAGCACAAGCACGAGGCGGTCACGACCCAGACGCCCGAAGCCCTCGCTGCCAGCGTGCAGCACTACCTCGAAGGCCAGGGCTACAAGGTGAAAAACCTGCCGCGCGAAGAAGGCGTATTACTCGCCGCCAAAGCTGGCAGTTGGAACCGTCTCGGCTATTTTCTCGCGCATTCGGCCATCGTGATGATCTGCATCGGCGGCCTGATAGACGGCAATCTGGTATTCAAGGTGCAGCAACTGCTGGGCTACAAGAAAATCGAGACCCGCGACATTCCGCAGAGCCAGGTACCGGCAATTTCGCGTCTATCTCCCTCCAATCCGTCGTTTCGCGGGAGTGTACAAATCCCGGAAGGATCCAGTGCCGACGTGGTTTTTCTGAATGTGGCTGACGGCTATCTGGTTCAGGATCTGCCTTTCACCGTGGCACTCAAGCAATTCCGCATCGAACATTACACGACGGGGCAACCCAAGAATTTCGAGAGCGATCTCGAAATATTCGACCGCTCAGGAAAGAAAATCCGCGATGCGACGATTGCCGTCAACCATCCGTTGATCCAGGACGGTATCGCGATCTACCAGGCCAGCTTTGCCGATGGCGGCACCCGGCTGAGCCTCCGCGGCTGGAACCTGTTTGCGCCTACGGACTCGCCCTTCCCGATCGAAGGCACCGTGCACCAGAATGCCACGCTGACCAGCGAGGCCGGCGACTACACGCTGGAGTTCACCGACTTCCGGCCTTTCAATATCGAGAACATGGGCGGCGACGCCGCTGAAACCGGCAGCACCATGAGTGTGCTGGGCGGCAGCCCGATCAGCGACAAGAAGCATCTGCGCAACGTCGGCCCCAGCTTCCAGTACAAGCTGCGCGATTCGCGCGGGCAGGCACATGAATTCAGCAATTACATGCTGCCGCTCGAACTCGATGGCCGCTGGTACATGATGTCGGGCGTGCGCGACGCGCCGAACGAGGCCTTCCGTTACATGCGCATGCCCCTCGACGCGGACGGCAACCTCGAGACGTTCATGCGGCTGCGCGGCGCCCTGCTGAATCCCGCATGGCGGCATGAAATCGCGGCCAATTTTGCCCATCAAGCCCTGCCGAAAAATGCGTCTGACCCGCAAATCGAGGGCAAGCTGACCAATAGCGCCGCGCAGGTGCTGGCTTTGTTTGCCAAAGGCGGGTTTCAGACCCTGGGCCAGTTCATCGAAACCAACGTACCCGCCGCCGAGCGCGAAAAAGCGGCGGGCACCTATCTGCGCATTCTTGAACTTACGGCATACGAGGCCCTGAGAATCGCCAATCGCCAGGCCCATCTGCCCGAACCCAAGCCCGATGACGCTACCGGCTGGCTGGTACGCGACACGCTCAACAGCGTCAGCGACATGTTTGTCTACGGCGCGCCGATCTACCTGCAGTTGATGCATTATGACGAGGTCAAGGCGAGCGGCCTGCAGCTTACCCGGTCGCCCGGGAAGAACGTGGTCTATTTAGGTTCGTTTTTGCTGACACTCGGCGTATTCTTCATGCTCTTTGTACGCGAACGACGCGTCTGGCTGCGCATCAAACCTGGCCACGCCCTGCTGGCCATGTCATCGGCCAAACACACGATAGACTTCGAAAAAGAGTTTACCCAACACGCCCAGGCGCTCGACACGCTTGCCAAGTAATCCGGAGGTCACAATCATGGAACTCGCCCTGCATCAACCCGCCCCGCTCCTGAAGCGCCTGTCGTGGTTCGACTGGCTGTTCGCTGTCATCATTGCGTCGAGCGGCCTGTTCGCGCTCTCACGTTTCGGCGAATTCATGGATCCGTACGAAAAGGGTATTCTGCTGGCGGCCATTCCGGCGCTGGCGGTATTCGGCTGGTTCTGGAAATCGTTCCGCCCGCTCTTCATCATTGTCGGCGCGGTCAGCCTGTTCGCCATCAGCCAGTACCACGACAACCTGGCACGCATGGATGAAGCCTTCTTCCTCAAGTACCTGATTTCCAGCCAGGCCGCCATCATGTGGATGTGCGCCTTGTTCGTGCTCGCCACCCTGACCTATTGGGTAGGTTTGCTGGCACGTTCCGCGTTCACGATGAAAACGGCTACCGCGATGACATGGTCTGCCGTCGCACTGGGCTTCATCGGCCTGATGGTGCGCTGGTACGAGTCCTATCTCATCGGCACCGACGTCGGCCATATTCCGGTCTCCAACCTGTACGAAGTGTTCGTACTGTTCTGCCTGATCACCGCGATGCTGTACCTGTATTACGAAGCGCGTTACCAGACGAGGCAGATGGGCGCCTTCGTGCTGCTGGTGATCTCGGCAGCCGTAGGCTTCATCCTGTGGTACGCCCTGGATCGCGGCGCACATGAAATCCAGCCGCTGGTACCGGCACTCAAATCCTGGTGGATGAAGCTGCACGTCCCGGCCAACTTCATCGGATACGGCTCGTTCTCGATTTCCGCCATGCTGGGCGCCGCCTACCTGCTGGCGCAGCGCGGCATCCTTGCCAGCCGCCTACCCAAACTCGAAGTGATCGACGACGTCATGTATAAGTCCATCGCGATCGGCTTCGCCTTCTTCACGATCGCCACCATCCTCGGTGCCATGTGGGCAGCCGAAGCCTGGGGCGGCTATTGGTCGTGGGACCCGAAGGAAACCTGGGCGCTGATCGTGTGGCTCAATTACGCCGCCTGGCTGCACATTCGCCTGGTCAAGGGCCTGCGCGGACCGATGCTCGCATGGTGGGCGCTGGGCGGCCTGCTCGTCACGACGTTCGCCTTCCTCGGCGTGAACATGTTCCTGTCGGGCCTGCATTCCTACGGTACGCTGTAAACAGCCGACCTGATGGCTGTGTCTCCCCGCGTCCCCCGGCAGTCCAGGCTGCCTGAGCGCCCTGTCCCCATCCTGTTTTCAGGATGGGGAACTTAACGACGCGCCATCCCCTATGCAAAAAAAACTGCTGTATGGCCTCCCCCTGGTCCTGGCTGCGTTGGCAGCGGGAATCTGGCTGGCGCAGACACGCTATGCGCCCAAAACGCCCGCTGCGTCCGCGGTCTCGGGGCTGTGGCAGCTCGGTTTTCCGGATGCGCAAGGGCGCCGGCAACCGCTGTCACAATGGCGCGGGCAGGTCGTCGTACTGAATTTCTGGGCCAGCTGGTGTGCACCGTGTCGCGAGGAAATACCGGATTTCGTTGCCCTGCGCAGCCAATATCGGCCTAAAGGCGTGGAATTTGTCGGCATCGCCATCGACAATTCGACCAACGTCACACAATTCCTGCAACGCGTGTCCGTCAATTATCCGATCCTGATCGGCGAAGGAGCCGCGCACAATCTGGCCCGACAGCTTGGCAATCCGAGCGGCGCGCTCCCGTATACGATCGTGCTCGATCGCGACGGCCATGTCGCATTGAGCCACCTGGGCCGGCTGCCGCGCGCCACGCTCGAACAAGCGCTGGACAAAATCGGCTCATAGTTGTGATTTAGCGTCAATATCTAGACAATTTACCCCCATTTACGGCAAACTCGCCGCCATGACGACCAAACGAACCAGCCGCACGTCGGCCAAATCGGTCCCCAGTCTGCGCCCACATGTCCTGGTGTTGCATGGCCCCAATCTCAATTTGCTGGGCAGCCGCGAACCCAAACATTACGGTCTCGCCACGCTCGACGACATCAATCGTGCGTTGGTCAACCTGGGAGAAGCCTCCGGGGCACACGTCGAAACCTTTCAGCACAACCATGAAGGCGCCCTGATCGACCGGCTGCACGAGGCTGCCCGCGACCACGTGGATTTCATCGTCATCAATCCGGCGGCCTACACCCACACCAGCGTTGCGCTGCGCGACGCACTGGCAGCGACCGCCATACCATTTGTCGAAGTTCATCTTTCCAATATTCACGCGCGCGAATCCTTCCGCCACCACTCGTATTTCTCCGACCTCGCCGTTGGCGTGGTGTCCGGTCTGGGCGCGCACGGCTACGAACTGGCGCTGGAATATGCGCTGCGTCACCTTCAAAACAGGACCCCCCATGGATCTCAGAAAACTGAAAAAGCTCATTGACCTGGTCGAAGCCTCGGGCATTGCCGAGCTGGAAATCACCGAGGGTGAAGAAAAAGTCCGCATCGCCAAAAGCATCGCTGGCGCGCCGATGATGATGGCGCACGCACCGCAAATGATACAGACGGCCGCCCCGGTCGCGGCCCTCCCCGTCGCGGCCCCGGTGGAAGACGCTGTCCCCGAGGGGCATGTCGTGCGTTCCCCTATGGTCGGCACCTTCTACCGCGCTCCGGCGCCCGGTTCCAAAAACTTTGCCGAGGTCGGCCAGAATGTGAATGCCGGCGACACGCTGTGCATCATCGAGGCAATGAAGTTGCTGAACGAGATCGAGGCGGATCAGGGTGGCGTCATCAAGGCCATCCTGGTCGAAAATGGTCAGCCGGTGGAATACGGCGAACCCTTGTTTGTGATTGCTTGAGGAAAGGATTCAGAGGCCAGGGTCAGGGATTCAAGGTCAGGGAAGGTGCTTCATGCCTCGTTCATTGACGCGGCAATGCCGCGCATCCCCTGAATCCTGAATCCTGAATCCTGCCTCTCCCCCTAAACCATGTTTGAAAAAATCCTCATCGCCAACCGCGGAGACCAGCTGCCGTCAGGCAGCGCAGCGGCGAAGCCAAAACGCGCAACGGCCGAAGGCCGTCAGGGCGATTTCGCCGCGGAGAACCCAAATGTTTGAAAAGATTCTGATTGCAAACCGCGGCGAAATCGCCCTGCGTATCCAGCGCGCCTGCCGCGAAATGGGCATCAAGACGGTCGCTGTGTATTCCGAAGCCGACCGCGACGCCAAGTATGTGAAGCTGGCCGACGAATCGGTTTGCATCGGCCCGGCGCCCTCGGCACAGAGCTATCTGCACGTGCCCTCGATCATCGCCGCCGCCGAAGTCACCGATGCCGCCGCCATCCATCCCGGCTACGGTTTCCTGTCGGAAAATGCCGACTTCGCCGAGCGCGTGGAATCGTCCGGCTTCACCTTCATCGGCCCACGTCCCGACAATATCCGCCTGATGGGCGACAAGGTCGCCGCCAAACAGGCGATGCTCGAAGCCAAGGTGCCGTGCGTGCCCGGCTCCGACGGCGCCTTGTCCGACGATCCCGACGAGATCGTCCGGACCGCCGCCCGTATCGGCTACCCGGTCATCATCAAGGCAGCCGGCGGCGGCGGCGGCCGCGGTATGCGCGTCGTGCATACTGAAGCCGCGTTGCTGAACGCCGTCACCATGACCAAGACCGAAGCTGGGGCGGCTTTCGGCAATCCCATGGTCTACATGGAAAAATTTCTGCAGACCCCGCGCCACATCGAAATCCAGATCCTCGCCGATGAACACGGCAACGCCGTTCACCTGGGTGAACGCGACTGCTCGATGCAGCGCCGCCACCAGAAGGTGCTGGAAGAGGCGCCGGCCCCCGGGCTCGACGCCAAGCTCCGAGACAAGATCGGCGAACGCTGTGCCGAAGCCTGCCGCAAGATCGGCTACCGCGGCGCCGGCACCTTCGAGTTCCTCTACGAGAACGGCGAGTTCTATTTCATCGAGATGAACACCCGGGTACAGGTCGAGCATCCGGTGACCGAGCTCATCACCGGCATCGACATCGTGCAGACGCAGATCCGCGTCGCTGCTGGCGAGAAACTGCCGTGGAAACAGAAGGACATCACCTTCAAGGGCCATGCCGTCGAATGCCGCATCAACGCCGAGCATCCGACGACCTTCATCCCCAGCCCCGGCAAGCTGACCAACTACCATGCGCCCGGCGGTCCTGGCATCCGCGTCGATTCGCATGTGTACCACGGCTACTACGTGCCGCCGCATTACGACTCGATGATCGGCAAGCTGATCGCCTACGGCGACACCCGCGACCAGGCCATCGCCCGCATGCGCGGTGCGCTGATGGAAATGGTGGTCGAGGGTATCCACAGCAATATCCCGCTGCACCAGGAACTGATGAACGACGCGGCTTTCATCGCCGGCGGCACCAGCATCCATTATCTGGAGCACAAGCTGGCGGGAGAGAAGCGTGAGGGGTGAGGCGTAAGGAGTGAGGCGCAGCCCTCTCTCCACGCACCGCCATCCCGCCTAACCCCTCACCCCTCACGCCTCATCCCCTATGCCCTGGCAATCCGTTCGCATCCTCGTCGAATCCAAACAGGCCGAGCCATTGTCCGACGCGCTGATGGATGTGGGTGCGCTATCGGTGTCGCTGGAAGACGCCGACGCCGGCACGGTGGACGAAACCCCGCTGTTCGGCGAACCGGATCATCCGACTGCCGAATTGTGGCCGCACAGTATCGCGGTGGTACTACTGGACGAAGATGCCGACGTGGCGGAAACGCTGGCTGCTGCGGCAAAACAGGCTGGCATTCCCGCTCCGACCGACTACACGATCGACACCGTGGCCGAGCAGGACTGGGTACGCCTCACGCAATCGCAGTTCGATCCCATCCCGATCTCGCCGCGCCTGTGGATCGTGCCGACCTGGCACGACGCGCCAGACAGCCGCGCAATCAACCTCAAGCTCGATCCCGGCCTGGCATTCGGTACCGGCAGCCATCCCACCACGCGTCTGTGCCTGCGCTGGCTGGATACGCAGCTCGCCGGCGGTGAAACGCTGCTGGACTATGGTTGCGGCTCCGGCATTCTTGCCATCGCAGCGGTCAAGCTGGGCGCCGTGCGCGTCGACGGCGTCGACATCGATGCCCAGGCCGTCAACGCATCGCGCGACAACGCCGCGCTGAACGAGGTTTCCGCCCATTTCTGCCTGCCCGGCGAACTCACACCGGGCCAATATGACATCGTCGTCGCCAACATCCTCACCAATCCGCTCAAGGGCATGGCGCCGCTGTTGGCCAGCCGGGTACGCGCCGGCGGACGGCTGGTGTTGTCCGGCATCCTGGCCGAACAGGCCGACGAGGTCATGGCGGTCTACCGCGACTGGTTTGACTTCGACCCGCCCACCATCGACGAGGGCTGGGTGCGTCTGGCTGGCGTCAAGCGGTGAATTACCGCACCACCTGTCCGCACTGCGCCAGCGTATTCCGTCTCGGCACAGACCAGCTCGACGCCGCGCAGGGCTGGGTGCAATGCAGCGTGTGCGGCACGGCCTTCGATGCACGGCTGAGCCTGCTCATGGAAGACGGCTCGCCGCTGCCCCAGCCAGAACCCGAGCTGGTCGAACCGCCTCCGCAGCCTGAAACCCACCCGTCTGCCGAACAAGAAGCCACGACTGCCGACACCCCGGACACGGCCGACGAGGCACCCCCTGCCGCACCGTTGCCAGAAGAGGAAGGCATCGCGGTTGCCGACACCCCACGCGGGATCGTTCAGCGCGAGACATCGTTCGACCTGGATTCGATCATACTGATCGACCCGGACATTCCGGTTCCGGACGACCTCGGTCCACTGCCGCAGATCCACACCACCCCTGGTTATCCGCCCGAACCCGCCACACCCCTGCGCCGGTCCACCGCTGCCGAAGCGCCCCCCGCCGCCCGCATCGAATATGCCTCCCCGATGCCCGGCAAGGCACGCATACCGTCCTCGCCCCGCCGCCTCAGTCCCTGGGTGTGGGGAACGGCCAGTCTGTTGCTGCTTGTCGTGCTGCTGGCACAAACCACTTATTTTCTGCGCGACACCCTGGTGAGCCGGCTGCCGCAAACCCGACCCGCACTCGAACAAGCCTGCGCAGCGCTCGGCTGCACACTTTCACTTCCCAAAAACCTGGCGCTGCTGCAGATCGTCGGCTCCGACCTGCAAACCGAGGCCAGCGGGCGCCTCAAACTCACGCTTACCCTGGGCAACCGCGCCAATCATGTCCAGGCTTGGCCGGTACTCGTGCTGACCCTGACCGACCAGCACAACCGTCCGCTCGCGCGCCGCAGCTTCGCCCCCAGCGAGTACCTCGGCGACGCCCAGCGCATCTCCGCGGGCATTCCCGCGCGCAGCGAACAGCCCCTGAGCCTGCCACTGACCGTGCACGACCTGACGCCGATGGGCTTCAACCTACAACTGACGTATTGATATAGCGTCAAGCTAGCCGGCCCAGCGCTTCTTCGGTATAGTGCGCACTCCCGTTGCGGGAGAGTGCATGAACATCGTGCCGCCGAAGGCGTAACCCACCCGGAATCGCTCAGGCAAAAGGACCGCAACAACCGGAACACTCTGGAGAGCGCAGTCGCGGACTGGACATATCCGCACAACTGCCACCGAAGGGGCAGCAGCCCGCTGGTTCATTGGATCAGCCGCTGTAATCTCTCAGGTACCAAGGACAGAGGGGTGGAGCGCATCCTCGCTTCACCCTTTTTTATTTTTGGTGCCCGCCCCATGCTCAAACAAACCCCGCTCAACGCCACCCACCGCGAACTCGGCGCCAAGATGGTCGATTTCGGCGGCTGGGACATGCCGGTCAACTACGGCTCGCAGATCGAGGAACACCACACCGTGCGTTCCGGATGCGGCCTGTTCGACGTCTCCCACATGCTGCCGCTCGACATCAAGGGCGCCAATGTGCGCGCCTTCCTGCGACGGCTGGTCGCCAACAACGTCGACAAATTGCAGGTCTCGGGCAAGGCGCTGTATTCCTGCATGCTCAACGAGGCCGGCGGCGTCATCGACGACCTCATCATCTATTTCATGGACGAATCCTGGTTCCGCCTGGTGGTCAACGCCGGCACCGCGGAGAAGGATCTCGCCTGGATGGAAAAGCAAAACGCCGACTGGGACATGGGCCTCACGCTGACGCCGCGCCTCGATCTCGCGATGATCGCGATCCAGGGCCCCGACGCGACCCGCGTCCTCAACGAAGCCCTGCCCGGCGTCGACCAGATCACGGCCAGCCTCAAGCCCTTCAACGCTGCCGCCATGGGCGAGATGTTCATCGCCCGCACTGGCTATACCGGCGAGGATGGTTTCGAGGTGATGGTGCTGGCGAAGTCCGCGCCGTTCTTCTGGAAGGCGCTGATGGAAGCCGGCGGCAAGCCGATCGGCCTGGGCGCGCGCGACACCCTGCGGCTGGAAGCCGGGATGAACCTCTACGGCCAGGACATGGATGAAACCACCTCGCCGCTGGAATCCGGCCTCGCATGGACGGTGGACCTGAAGACCGAGCGCGACTTCGTCGGCCGCAAGGCCCTGGAGGCCAGCGAAGTCACGAAGCAGCTTGCCGGCCTGGTGCTGATCGACAAGGGCGTCTTACGCAGCCACCAGAAAGTCCACACCAAGAACGGCGACGGCGAAATCACCTCCGGCACGTTTTCGCCTACGATGCAGCAATCGATCGCGCTCGCCCGCATCCCGCTCGGCATCGCCCCGGGCGAGGAAGTCGAAGTCGAGATCCGCGACAAGAAACTGAAAGCCAAAGTGGTGAAGTATCCGTTCGTGCGCAACGGCAAAGTTTTAATTTCGTGAGGCGTGAGGCGTGAGGGGTCAGGTGCATAGCAACCGCTTCTCACGCCTTACCCTAACCCCTTACCTGGAGAAACCATGAGCATTCCCGCTGACCTCAAATACACCCCCAGCCACGAATGGGTGCGCGTCGAAGCCGACGGCACGTTGACCGTGGGCATCACCCATCACGCGCAGGATCTGCTCGGCGACATGGTCTTTATCGAAAATCCGGCTACCGGCCGCATGCTTGCCAAGGGCGAGGAATGCGCCGTGGTCGAGTCGGTCAAGGCCGCATCCGACGTCTACGCGCCCGTGGCCGGCGAAGTGATTGCTGCCAATGGCGACGTGGAATCCAGCCCCGAGTCCGTGAACAAGGACGCCTACAGTGCCTGGATGTTCAAGCTCAAGCCCACCAATGCCGGCGATGCCGCCGAACTGCTCGACGCCGCGGCTTACCAGAAGCTGGTCGAGTCCGAAGCGCATTGATACGGTGAGGCGTGAGGGGTAAGGCGTCAGGAACCCCCCTCTTGCGCCAGCGCATTCCTCACCCCTAACCCCTATCACCTCTCCCCAATAAAATGCCCTTCATCCCCCACACTGAAGAAGACGTCTCTGCCATGCTTGGCGCCATCGGCGCCAAAAGCATCGAAGACCTGTTCGACGAAATCCCGCCCGCGCTGAAGACCGGCAAGCTCAAGGACGTGCCCGACGGCCTGCCCGAGATGGCAGTAACGCGACTGATGCAGGAACGCGCGTCGCAGGACGGCTTCTGGTCCAACTTCATCGGCGCCGGTGTCTACGAGCACCACATTCCGGCGGCCATCTGGCAGATCACCACGCGCGGCGAGTTCTACTCCGCCTACACGCCCTACCAGGCCGAAGCGAGCCAGGGCACGCTGCAGCTGATCTACGAATACCAGACCATGATGACCCGGCTGACCGGGCTCGACGTCTCGAACGCCTCGCTCTATGACGGTGCCTCGGCGCTGGCCGAAGCAGTGCTGATGGCGGTCCGCTCGCACAAGACCTCGCGCCGCGT
>Ga0066256_1004066_pt1 | contig 13360 bp, 4 predicted proteins | sample ThiBio_1000_biof_FD_87107 | JGI IMG/M metagenome (GOLD analysis project Ga0066256, IMG submission 87107) | Wastewater bioreactor microbial communities from Cape Town, South Africa - Thiocy_expt_1000_biof (version 2) | ecosystem: Engineered > Bioreactor > Thiocyanate-remediating >...
CGGGGTGGGGCGCAGCGCGGGATGCGAGGGTACCGCGGCAGGCGTGAGGGTGCGCGCGCAAGTAGGCGCGTCATCACAACCAACGGGTGTCGGTGCGCGTACCTGTATCAGTGCCGCCGCTGGCACCGGCGCCACCCGCAGCGGCGCCGCCCACATCGCGTGTCGTCTTGGTGCGCGGCGCCATTGTGGCGGCAGTGACGGGGGAGTGAGGGGGTGAGGTGGATGTGCTTCTACCTGCGCCTCCTCCTGCTGTTGTGACTCTGACGACTTTCCAGCGCTTGGGTTGGAGCAGAGGGAGCGAGGCGAGGGAGGCGAGCGGTAGCGAGTAGAGAGTGAGAGGGAGAGTGAGGGACCCAGGAGAGTGAGAGAGAGGTACTGAGTGAGAGAGGCAAGGGTGAGAGAGGGAGGGCAAGAGCGCAGGCAGGCAGGCCGAGGCAGGCAGGTGGAGGAGAGGAGAGAGGAGGAGAGAGAGGAGAGAGAGGAGAGGAGAGGAGAGGAGAGGAGTGGCTACCCTATCAAGAGAGAGGGGGGGGAAATGCGATCAAAGGAGCGCCGGGATGGAGGGGCGGCGCGCAAAGGCTAAGCGCACCCGCAACAAGCCCACCCCCGGCCCCCCACGTTAATGCCGCCCCCCACGCCCCCGCCGGCCCCCCCGCCCCCCCCCCAACCCACGCAATCGCACCCCCTCCTCCCTCTCTCCTCTCTCTCTCATGTCTCATGTCTCATGTGTCTCCTCTCCTCTCCTCTCTGCCTCTCCTCTCTCCAGAAGCGCGTATCAACGCCTTTTCTCTTGCTGCCTACTGGAGCCAGAAATGAAACCGTCGTCGTTTTGTTTTGTCGCTTTTCGCGCCGTCGGCAGTACTCACTTGGAAGACAAACGGTCGCTTGTCAAGGATGGTTGTATGCCTACTATGCCAGCATGGTAGTGAGCTCCAAATGCGCCAATAATTAGAATAAACCGCTGGCAAGATTTTTTCCACCACCCGCCTCCAATAGAAATGAAACCGTCGACGAGACCGCAAACCGGGGTTGGCACACACCCCACGCTGCGGCATTGCAACCGCGACGGTGGGACACCGCAATTGCGGCGGGAAAACCGTGTTACGTGCAGAGCGGTGTGATTTCCGGTGCGTCGTGTGCGCAGAACATTATGGTTGTGCGATTTTTGTGTGCATATCGTCGCACCACCGTGCTCGAATTGTCGCGCCCGCGGCGGCGGCGTGGTGGTGGTATCATCCTCGGCAGCAGTCGCAGCAGACGCAACAGCCGCAACAGTAGCAGAAATAGAACCAGCACCAATAGAACCAGTGTAAACAGCAGCTGTGGTAGTGCCGATGAGGGCGGCTTTCAACGTCTCTTGGGAGCAAGATGCCGCGCGTGAAGCAGGGCAATCCGACAGCGCGGGCTGCGGCGGCGCCCGCCACAGCCGCAGCCGCTGCCGCAGCTGCAGCAGCGTCAGAGTCCGCCGATGAGTCACTGGAGGAGCGGTATACCATACTGGGCGCAGCAGCGGTGCCCCCGCCGCCGCCGCCGCGCGTCAGTATCGGCGGCGCGGTACGCATTCTGCAGCGTGCCAGTAGCAGCGACAGCGATAGTGGCGAGGACGGCAGTGGCGGCGGCACGGGTGCAGGTGCAACGGCAGCAGCAGCGCCAACGCAAGCGCGCCGGCATTCCATCCTGTCGTCGCGACAGCGTACGGTGGCAGCCGCGAGCGACGACGACGACGAGCCAATGGCAGCTAGTGGCACTGCCGCTACCGCCGCTGCCACCACCTCAACCGCTGCCGCTGCTGCCGAGGTGACAGCTGTGGAAGAGGAGGACGATTGGAGCTGGGTTGAGGGCGCGCTGTGTGCTCCGAGTCGATCACAGCCGTCGCGGGTGCGTGAGCCCAAGCGTAGGCGCGCGCTCAAAGTCAGTGAGGGGCGTGGACGCGGGCGCGGGCGCGGCGGGAGCAGTGGTGGGGGGCGCGCCCGTAGCCGGCGCCGCCGCGGCAGCGCCGCCGCCGATGGCTCCGATGACGACGATTCCGACGACAGCGACGCCAGCGGCGGCGACAGCGGCAGCTCCATGGACAATGGTGGCGGCCGGGTGCGGGCACGGCGGGCAAGCACAGGAACGTCGTCGTCGCGTGTACCGGTGCTGCGGGGCGGCCGCGTGACGCAGCCCCGCTTCCTGCTTGCCGCGTGGACCACCGCGCTGCCGGTTGGCGCCACGCGCCTGCCGGCAGCACCGTCAGCACACCGCGTGGGGCTGCACGGTGCAGCGACGGCCGAAGCGCTGGAAGCGCAGGTGAGCGCGTCTGGCGCGCCGCTGCCTGCCTGCGCCGTCTACTTTGTGCCGCAGTCAGTCGCCCACCGTGGCGCGGCGCCCATGTTGTACCTGCGACTCGCCGCCGATGGCGGTGGTGGCGGGCGTGTGGCATGGTGGCGCGTGCCTGCCGCCCCCTTTTGGGGCGTCACCGATGCGTGGGCGACGGCATTTGGGCACCTTGCTGGCGACGGCGTGTTGCAGGTGCATGTGGAGGCGGTGCCGCCGGCACCAACAGCTGCGGCAGCAGGTGCCGACGACGACGACGCGCCCACGACATCATTTGCCGTGTTTGTGTGGGCTGGCACCGCCACCCTGACGGAGCCAGAGCCAGGTTTCAGCCTGCCGTCATACCCGCCACGTGGCGTGCTGCACCACCTGGCGGTCGTACTGCGTGGCGGCCGCCTGGTGGCGCCCACTGCCGCCGCCGCTACTGACGGCAGCGCCATCTGGTCACGCATTGTGGAGCCGGCGGCCTGTGGGAGTGGCGAGCTGCCGCCCACTGCTGCTGCAACCGATGCAGCACCCGAGGTGCCCGTCACTCCTGATGACCTGTATGCCGCCGCCGCACCGCTGCCAGGCGAGGTCGGGCATGCTGCTGCCGTCACGCCGGCGGCCAGCGGCGGCAGTGAGCCTGACGCCGGCGTGCTGGCACGTGTGCAGGCTGCCCTGAAACCCACCCTGCGCCGCTACCAGCGCCGCGCCGTGGCATGGTGGCTGCGCCGCGAGTCACGCTGTGTGGCAGCAGCAACAGCAGCGACGACGGCGGCGGCGACGGCAGCAGCGGCTACTGCGGCGGCAGCAGCAAGAGCACCAGTAGTGCCGGCGCCGGGGACGGCTCCGACGACGCTGACAAGCTTGCATGCCATCTGGGCGGCGGCGGCACCGGTGATTGTGGAAGCAGGTGGTGGCGCACCGAGCCGGCACCCACTGTTTGCCGTGGTGCACAGTGCGGACGGCGAGGTCGCGGCATTTGCAGCGCGCCACCGGCTGGCCCCGCCGCTGCACCCCCGCGACCCTGTCACCTTCTACCTGCACGCACCCGGTGGGCAGGTGGCGGCCAGCGGGGCTGCAGTTGCAACAGCGGCGACGGTGGATGCCGCATCGCAGCAAGGCGGCATCCTGGCTGATGAGATGGGCCTGGGGAAGACGGTTATGACGCTGGCAGTGGTGGCGGCCACGGAGCCCGCGGCCGCAGCTGCTGCCGCGTCTGCGGTTGCCCCGCGCGCCGTGTTGCCTGCCACCGTCGCTGCCCGCCTCGCGTTGGTGGTAAATGCCACGGGTGGGCCGCGCGCGGCGCCACCGCGCCCTCCCGTGCCGGCCTCCATGTTTGATCAAGTCAGCCCCGCCGCCAACATTGCCTGCATCTGCGGCACCTCCTACCTGGCGCCCCTGACGCCGGAGCAGACGCAAGCTGTCACCCTCCTCCGCCGCCGTGGCGCCGTCGACCCCGCTGCCGCCGACGCCGACGCCGCGCGCCCGCGCGTGCACAGTGACACAGCAGAGTGGGTGTCGTGCCGGGTGTGCCGCCGGTGGCAACATGCGCTGTGCGGCGGGTACGGCGCGACCGACCTGCGCAGCGCCACGCCATTTGTGTGCACCGAGTGCCAAGCCGCGCTGCAGGCCGCCGCGCCGCTGTGCACCGCCACCTCCCTCGTCATCTGTCCGCCGCCCCTGCGGGCACAGTGGTTGGCAGAGATTCAGCGGCATACGGTGGCAGGCGCGGCACCCACACGCACCTTTTCACACCTGCTGCCGCAGGGCGCGACGCGTGGGCGCGCTGCCGCTGCCGCTGCCGCCGCTGCAGCCACTGAAGCGGGCCCCCGACGCCTGCGCATTGTGGAGTACACCGGTGTGAAGGCGACGCTGGCAGCGCTGCGCGCTACCATGGATGCGCTGGCGCGCCTCCCATCCGCGACACCTGCACCCGCACCTGCGTCCACGCGCCGTGCTCCCGCCACTGCAGCGGGCACCAAGCGGCGGGGCGGCAGCTCCGACGACGACGACGACGGCGACGAGGCAATGTGGGACGACAGCGCGGTGCCCGGCGCGGCGCCAGCGGCGGCGGCTGCAGCGGCGCCACCCAAGCGCACGCGGCGGGAGGATGACGACGCAGAGTCGCCTGCTGAAACGCCGCACTTGCATCATGACGACGTCATGAATGGCGCCGACAGCAATGGAACCGACGACGGCGCGCACGACGACGATGGTGGCAGGGGCGGCAGTGGGGAGGAGAGCGTGGCTGCGCGGCGAGCAAGCCTGCGGCGGGAGGCGGTGCGGCTGGCGCAGACGCTGTCGCCGTGGGCGCTGGCGCGCGCCGACGTCGTGCTCACGACGTACGCGGTGCTGGCGGATGACCTGGACCACGTGGACAAGAACACGGCGGACGTGGTGACGGCGGCGGCGGCGCTGGCGGCACGCGGTGACGCCGCGGCGGGTGACGCACACTTTGTACGCGCCCTGTTGGCGGCGGCGGCAGCGGCAGCAGATGGCCTGGCGGGCGTGACCGAGTCGGAGCTGGCGCGCGGCCTGTTCAAGGGCAAGGCGACGGGCGAGGCGGAGGCACCGCTGGCGCGGCGGGTGCTGCGCCACGCCAAGAAGTTCCGCATCGTCGTGTCGCCGCTGGTGCACCTCCTGTTCTATCGCGTGTGCGTGGACGAGGCGCAGGCGCTGGATGCGCCTGTGGTACGATCTGCCGCCATGGCGCGCCGGCTGCCGGCGGTGCACCGCTGGTGCATCAGCGGCACGCCCTTCCAACGCTCGGTGGCCGACCTGTGGGGCCTGCTCACCTTCTTGGGTTGGGCACCATGGGCGGGCGCCGGTGACTTGTTCACGCACTTGCTGGCGCGCCCTGCGGCCGCCGGTGACGTGGCGGCGCGCACCGCGCTGCTGCGTCTGGCGCACGCCGCGCTGTGGCGCACGCGGGCCGCCGACGTGGTGCACGAGCTGGACCTGCCGCCCATGAGCCGGGAGGTCATTACACTGCCGCCCAGCCGCATCGAGACCGCGTTCTACCGCCGCCTGTATGCCACCGCAGAGGCCGCCCTGCGCCCTCTGCTCTCTGCTTGGCGCGCCGACGGCCGGCGGCAGCAGCGGCGCGGCGATGGCGACGACGATGCGGGCACGGCGGTCGGCCACCGGTGGGCGGGTGATGATGCGCCGCTGACGGCGGCGGAGCGCGACACGCTGGTTGGCCCCCTGCTGCGCCTGCGGCAGGCGTGCGTGCACCCGCAGATTGCGCATGCCGCGCTGCGCGCGCGTGCACGCCGCCCCAACCGCGGGCAGGAGGCGGTGTCCACCATGGCGGACGTGCTGGACATGATGGTGAACCAGGCGCGGCTGGACTGCGAGGAGGAGCTGCGCACCATCATGTGGGCGCTGCATGCGCGCGGCGGCGTGCACTGGGCGCTGGGGGAGATGGAGCCGGCGCGTGCCGCATACCTGGCGGCGGTGGATCTCATCAACTCGGTGGAGACTGCCGCCCGCACCTCCGCCCTACCGCGCGGCCTGTCCATTGACTCCCTGCAGCGTATCCACGCCCTGCGCAGCCTGCAAGCGCTCACGGACGGCAGTGCGGCAGGCGGTGAAGCAGCGGACGCCGTGCCCGCCACCGCACGCGCACATGCCGCGACGCTGGGCCACCGCGCGCAGGTGCTGGAAGACGCATTCCTGGCGTCGGCGGCCACGCGCGTAGCGGTCAAGTGGGCAGCCGTGCGCACGCATGCCGCCAACTTTGTGCGCCTTGTGCAGCAGCGCCCCGCCAGCGACAGCAGCGGGGGCGGCGGCGCCGGCGGTGGTGTCGCGACACCCAATGCTGGCATTGCGGTGCCGCCAGGCGAGGTGGCTAGCACGGTTGCTGCGGTGACGGCACTGAACCCTGCGGCGCAACAAGCCACCGCCGCCGCCGCCAAGTTGCTGTTTGACACCGCGCTGATCACACGGCGCGGGCGCGCCACGCTGGAGCGGGAGGTACTGGATTCCGTGGTGGGCGAAAACGTGGTGACGCCGGCCGATCTGGAGGCAAACCCGGTGCTGCGGGGCACGCTGTCCACCAGCGTGGTTTGGGATGTTGACCCCACCAGCGACGCCGCGCCCACCACCGTGCTCTCCCTGCTGCTGCACAACCTGGTGCGCGTGTTTGATGCGCGCAACCGCGCGTGGGCGGAGGTGGTGCCGCTACTGACGCCGTCGCCAGCGGCGGTTGCCGCCGCCGTCGACTGCGGCACCTGCCGCGCCGACTGGGGCAAGCGCGGCCCGCCCTGCTTTGCGTGTCGCGCCCTCCTCCTCATCCGCGTTGCTGGCGAGCAGTGGATGAACTTCCGCGCGCGCCACCTGGCAGAGCTGGCAACTGACGGCGATGGTGGTGGCGGCGGCGGTGCTGCTGGTGGCGCTGGTGGTGGCGGTGGCGGCGGCGGTGGCAGTGGTGCTGGTAACCTGGCGGGTGCGGCCGCGCTGGGAACACAGAAGTACGCGTCCGGGCGTGCGCAGCGGCGGACGAAGAAGGGCGTGTTCGGCACCGACGGCAAGCTGAATGAGTTCCTGGCGGCGGAGGTGGCGACCACGGAGGGCGACGGTACCGGCGACCTAGCGGGCGAGTTGATTGCGGAGGCGTTTTCTGCACAACGTGACGCCTTTGCCGTGCCCACCGCTGTGAACCGCCTGCTGCGTGCGCTGGTGGGCGTCGGTGAGGCAGCCACAGAGGGCGACGCCGTCGCAGCGTACGACTGGTCGGACTACCTGCCGGGCGGCGGCGGCGGCGGCGGTGGCGGCGCGGCGGCGGCAGCGGCGGCGAGCGACGACCCGACGTTTGGTCATTGGCGGTTCTCCACGCCAGAGGCGCGGCCCACGCCGCTCAGTCCTGGTGGGTGGTTGGACGAGGTGCTGGCAGCACTGACGGCGGAGGCGGCCGCGTTGACCGCGCTGGCGCGCGAGCAGCAGCAGCTGCTGTTTGCCATGGACGAGCTGCGCTCCTCCCTCCTGCACATTGTCCTGGTGCCGGAGGAGGAGGTGATCCCGGAGGCGGAGTCCGGCATCAAGATGCACCGCAGCGACGTGCCAGCGCGCCTGGCGTCGTTCCGCGATGCGCAGGCGTCTTCAGAGGCGGCGCTGGCGCGTGCGCGTGGCCAGTACTCCTACCTGCTCAACATCCGTGCTGAGGAGACTGCCGCGGGGTCCTCAGTTGGCAGCGGCGGCGGCGTAACGACAACGCCGTCGGCGGCGATTCCAACGTCGACAGCAGCAGGTGCAGGAGCGGGTGCAGCAGCGGCGGCAGCGAGTGACAGCAGCAGCGACGCAGCTGCGTGCCCCATCTGCTTGGAAGACATGCGTACGGCACGCGTGGCGGTACTGAAGTCATGCGCGCACCGCTTCTGTGCGTCGCACTTGACGGCGCTGGCATCCACCAGCCGGCAGCTGGAGGTGTGGGGCCGCGGGGAGCTACGCTGCCCCGTGTGTCGTGGGCCCTTTTCTGAGGACAGCGACGTCATCATGGTGGCGGCGCCCAAGCCGCAGAAGGCACACCAGGTTGCGCCTCCCTCCCCGCCGCCGCCAGCGGCGCCCAGCGGCGCGCGTGCTGCGCCGCTGCAGTCGGGGCCGGGGTGTTGCGGGTGGTTGTTTGACGCGGAAGCCGTGGCGGCGCGGCAGCCCGCTGGTACACGTGTAGTGCCGCCGCCGATGGTGGGCAGCTACGGTACCAAGATTGAGGCGCTGGTGCGCAGCATCACGTGGCTGCGGTCTGACGCCGAGGCGCGCGGCGCGCCGCCGCTGCAGGTGCTCGTGTTCTCTGAGTGGAACGAGGCGCTGTCCGTCGCGGCTGCCGCGCTGCACCGCAACGACGTGTCCTGCCTACAGGTGGATTCCGGCTCTTCCATTGCGCGTGTGGTATCCAAGTTTGTGACCGACGCCTCCATCACTGTGCTGCTCATGCCGCTGCGCACCGGCGCCGAGGGCCTGAACCTGCACAACGCCACGCACGTGTTTTTCCTGGAGCCGGTGCTCTCCCGCGCGGTGGAGGCGCAAGCCATTGGCCGCGTGTACCGCATGGGGCAGACGCAGCCGACCACCATCCACCACCTGGTGGCGGCTGGCACGGTAGAGGACGCCGTGCTGCACCTTGGAGCAGCGTCAGCACCGCCGCACGGGGCCTCTGCAGCGGCGGCCGCCGCCGCGTACGATGGCGGCGGCAGCAGTGGCGGCGGCAGCGTCGGCGGGGGGGGGGGTGGGGGTGCTGTGTTGGCGGCGCCGGCGGCACAGCAGGGGGCCCACCACCCTGACGGCGGGGGCCGGGGCGGCCGCGGGCGCCCCCGCGGGGTAATAGCAGCGGGAAGCATGCCGGCGACGCGCTGGGTGCAGTGACACGGGGCGACATTCTGCGCCTGTTTGACGCCGAGGCGGCGTTTGTGGCGTCGTTGACTGCCGCCGCAGCGGCGCCGCCGGCACGGACGCGGACGCGCCACGGCGGCGACGGCGAGGCAACAGACGGCGGCAGCGGCGACGACAGCAGCGGCGGCGGTGAGGAAGGTGAGGCGGCTAGTGGCCGCCGTCGTGCCGCACCACGTGGCCGTGCTGCGCTGAAGGCCGCTGCGACGCAGGTGGGTGTTGTGGCGGCGCGCAACAACGCGTTCTGGACGATGGAGCGCGTGACACTGGCGCACGAGCCAGCTGCGGCACCCACCATCCGCCTGGCGCTGTTGTCACGCCTGACGGCGGGCGGCGCCAGCAGCAGTGCGACGGTGGCGCTGTTTGGCCGCGAAGTGCCGGTTAGTGCGGCGCGTGCGTTGCTCACTGCCAACGCGGCGCCCGGCGGCGGCGGCGGGGGTGGCATCCCGCCCGCCATCCGCGCCGCGCTAGACACGGAAGCTGGTGCCGTCCTTGCGGCACTGCCGCCGGTGTAGCCTGGTCTAGTCATTTGAATGCTTTCAACCAACACATTGTCCTACGCCGACTTCTTCTTCAGCACGGGGACGACGGTGGTGTGGAAGGCGTGCAGGTCAAAGGTGATGGCGGCCGGCACGGCGGCGTCAGGCGCGGGAGCAAAGGGGGTGCGAGCGTCGTGGGTGGCAGACAGGAGAGCAGCAGCGGCGGCGGGTGTGGGCGGGGTCACCGTCTCCACAAACTTGCGATGGCGGATGGGCTTAAACTGGAATGCGGGCGCATTGAGCGCCTCCATCCACGCCATGGGCGTGCCGCCAGCAGGCATGGCAGGCACAAGGCCGGCCGCCGCACTGCCAGCCGGCACGACGCCGGGTGTGGGCGACGGCGTCGGCAGTGCCCGATGCCAAATGAAACCCACCGCGCCCTCCTCCTCATCCAGCGCCGCATGGATGGCTGCCAGGTCGGCCGGCGTGCGCAGGCTGTGGTACACCTGACACACCACAATCGCATCCAGCCCCGCGCCGGCAGCGGCATCCACCGCCGTCATGTCACCCGTCGTCACCTCCGCCGCCGGCTCCAGTGCACGGAAGCGGGCAGCCACCTCCGGCGCACCGGGCCCCACCACCAGTGCACGCAGCGGCGTCTTGGGGCCACGCTGCCCCGCCAGCAGGCGCAGGTTGCGCATCAGACTGCGGTACGCCAGGTCTGAATGCGGGATGGTGGGTGTCGTGCTGGCAGCAGCTGGTGCTGCAGCGGCAGCAGCGGCTGCCGCAACGGCAGTGGCAGCGCTTGGTACCACCGTCGTTGCACCAAATGCACGCAGCGCCCCCACCGCTGCCAGCGGCAGCACGGCACGATGCACAGCCGCCGCACGCACGCCGCGGGCTGCGGTCGCAGCAACGGAAGCCAGCAGGCGGGTCTGCATCATCTTGCTACTGGTCTTGGTGCTGCTGCCTGGGTGTGAGTGTTGAGTGTGGTATGGGTGGTGTGGGAGGTGACCGATAATGATGAATCATACCACAATTTTGACGCAAATATTACCCCGCCATGCACATGCTCTACACGATACACACCTATAATCGCTAACAATTACCATGGCGCGCGTGTGCAACGCAAACACAATAAGTGTCAAAGTTGCGTATTGGCGTTGGAAAGATCGACGGCCTAGCGTGGTGCTGCTGCACCCCTGCAGCGCGCACTCACACAGTCATACACGATTTCTGATTCTGATTCAATGCGTCAACGTCATCACTTCAAAGGCTATGCCAACGGTGCAGCCGCTGCCGCTGCTGCTGCTGCCGCTGCCGCCGCTGTCGCTATTCCGGGCTCGCCATCAAGTGGCGTGGCAAAGGTGATGGTGCCCACCGCGTCGGTGGCGCCGATGTCCGGGTTGGAGGTGCCGTCGGGGTAGACGCGGCGGCAGGCGAGATCGTAGGTGGCGCACGCCAGGTGGGGGCGGTGCGAGTTGGGGACGGTGACAATGCCGGCATGCGAGGAGTAGTGCACGGTGGCGATGCCAAGACGGCACAGACCGGCTTGGCACATGGGGCAGGGCACCGCCTCTTCGTACCCCACGCCGTGCGCGTCCAGCTCCACGATGTAGCACTCGCAGCCAAGCGCGTGCTCCGCGGACGGCAACTTCACGGCAGCGTGGATCTCTGCGTGCATAACGCGCACGTGCGGGTCGCCCGGCACGCCAAACCGGTGGTTGTGGCCCGCTGACAGCGGCAGGCCGTCACGCACCAGCACGGAGCCGTGCTTGCTGCCGTGCTGGTCGCCGCACGCGGCACGTGCGGCGGCGGTGAGGAAGCACCACTTGGCGCTGCCGCGCGCCGCCGCCAGCAGCGCCGCCGCGCCGCCGTCCGCCGCCAGCACGCCCACCTCGCCCAGCGCCGCCATGAAGCCCGGCTGCATGTGCTGGTACAGCGTGTCGGGCGACGCGACGCCAGAGTCATACATGCGGCCCAGCAACGCGGCCGCCGCGTCGCGGTCGCGCGCGCGCACCGCCGCCGCCAGCGCCAGCACGTAGCTGCGCGCGTTGGGCGGCAGGCGGCAGGACGCGGGCATGGCATCCAGCACGCGCAGGGCGGCCGCCAGGCGGGCGGCACGGTTTGCAGCCACTGCAGGTGGCGCCGTTGCCAGCTCCGCCGTCAGCAGCGCCTGCAGTCGCGGGAACGTGACCGCCACTGCCTTGTCCTCCGCCGTCTTCCCATCCCCGTCTTCTGCCGCCCCCGCCACCTCACCTTCATCATCTGCTGGCCGCGCCCGCTTCCCCTTCGCCGCCGGCGCGACGCCGGCAGCCGCCGCGGCGTAGCGCGCCAGCGCGAGGGAAGGCCCGCTGTCAGCGGCAGCCAGCACGCCCGCCATGCGCGCAATCGCGTCGCTATTAGAGATGCGCGTCAGCTCCCCCGTCCGCTTCCACGTCGTCAGCTCGTGCACAATGAGCTCCGCATCCGTCATGAACGCGCACTGCGCCAGCACCATGTTGGCGTCATCCGCCGCCAGCTCCTCGCCCGCCGCGCCGCGCCGTCGCAGCAGCTCCATGGCCTGGCTCACGTGCAGGCCGCACGCCAGGTGGCGCAGCGCGCCCCGGAACTTGCGCGTCGCCGTGCCCGCCACGCTGGTATACATGGCGTCCAGGTCAGGTTCGACTGTGGCGGTGGATGGCTGCGCGGCGGCGGCGGCGGGTACTGCCGCGTGGTGTGGTGCGGCTGCCACGGGGGCGGCAGCTGCGGCGGCTGGGGTAGTGCCGGTGGCGGCAGCAGCAGAGGCGGTAGTATCAGCAGGGGTGGCGTCGGCAGCCGACTGCGGCGGCGCAGCCATCTCGTCTAATACCCCAAATGCTGGTGGGATGGCGGCGTGGGAGAATGGCGCGGTTGGTATCAGGTGCCGTCAGCGTATACGTTGGATAAACCGCCTGATATCGATGTCAGGTACAAGCATGCACCAATGTGCACTAGTAATATGTACGTAGTATCACAGATTGTGTGCCAGTGTTGTGTCACTTGTCACTTGTCGCTTGTTACGCGTCACCACACAGGCGTTCGTGGTGTCAGTGCCACTGGTGTGGCGAGATGGGCGACACCAGCCTCACCAGCGCGCACGTAACTCACAAACTGGCCGATCTAGTGATAAACAAACCCTCCTACCCTGCTACCCACATAGCGCATACCCCGTACTTTACTGCTTCCCGTCACACTATTGCGCGGCCGCCATTATCGCGTGATGACAACAGGCCACCCACCCCTTGGAAAAAACCACCCGCGGGTCGTTGTTCTCTTGTTACCTACTGCTTTTCTCTTGTCCCCTACTACCCTGCGCCGATTCCGTTAATTTCTACCCGGGACTACCCCCACAGGCCTCACTGTCGCGCCGCGCGCGCCCGCAGCCCACGCGGGGCCACGCGGCCCCCACCGCAATTGTGTAGTACATGCGCCGATGCCCCGTACCCGCCTGTTTTATTACCCCATCCGCGTCCCGCTGCCTTCCCCATTTTGTCGCGACTACCAGCTAGCCAGGGTAGAGAGGAGAGAGGAGAGAAGACGAGGAGAGAGTGAGGAGAGTGTAGTGCGAGTTAGAGTGCAGTCGTGCTGAGCAGTGACGAGACGACGGAGGCAAGAAGCCCTTGAGAGGTTATTCCATCACACGCTGCTGCTGTTATTCCATTCACTGCCTGGCTGCTGCCTGCTGTCTGCCTGGTTCTAGTCCAGTCAAGACACCCCGTCCTCCCTCCCGACCACCTACGCCCACGCGTAATACACGAAGATGGCCGGCGCCGCGTCGCTCACCACGTACAACAATGAGCTGGTCAAGTGCATCGAGGACCTGCGCGAGCAGCGCGAGGAGCTGAACCGCAGCATCCTGCGCGACGAGGAGGACAAGGCGCGCATTCAGAAGGTACGTGTTGGCTACCACTCCGCGGCAGTTCCAAGGCGACGCGCGGACGCGTGTACGCCAAATACTCCAACGCCAACCCCCCCCCCCCCCCCCCCCCCCCCCCCCCCCAAACACCGGCCCCCCCCCCCCCCCCCGGCGCCGGCGCCAAACAAAACGGGGCCCGGCCCCCCACGCCGCGGCGGCGCAGCAGTTTGACCCCCCCCCCCCGGGAGGGGGGGCGCGCGCACGTAAAGACCCGGGGGGCCGCCCGCGCCCCGCGGGGGCGCGGAAGGGGGGGGGCGCG
>Ga0066256_1004068_pt1 | contig 13358 bp, 14 predicted proteins | sample ThiBio_1000_biof_FD_87107 | JGI IMG/M metagenome (GOLD analysis project Ga0066256, IMG submission 87107) | Wastewater bioreactor microbial communities from Cape Town, South Africa - Thiocy_expt_1000_biof (version 2) | ecosystem: Engineered > Bioreactor > Thiocyanate-remediating >...
GGCGAAGAGCGGGCGGGGGGGGGGACCGCGGCAGGAAGCTGGCGGGGGCGGGCGGGCCGCGCCGCGGCCCGCCGCGCCCGCGGCGCCCAACGGGCCGGTTCGGAGGGGGGGGGGGGAGGGGCGGGAGAGGGGGCGGGGCGACGGGTCGAGCCGGCGCGCCACTTCGCTGCGCGACAGCGGCCCGTGGATCAGCACCTCGAGCGCCACGGCGCGCGTCGCGCCGTTGCCGGGCGTCCATCTGGGGGTGGTGATGCGCATCTGCTGCTCTCCTCGAACGCTCCGATTAGCGCATCATATTTGTTTTGCCAAGGAACAAATAAGGTCAGAACAGATGCCGTTCATCGCCGTTGACAGCCGAATTATTTCCACCATAAAACAATTCGAACGAGCCGGCCAAGGCTCGCCGCTGAGGAGGAAACATCATGGCCTATCACCCGACGCGCCGCGGCGCGTTGCTGTCTCTGGTCGCCGGCGCGGCGCTGTTCGCAGCGCTCCCGGCGCTCGCCGAGGACGTCACCGTCACCTTCTGGGGATCGTACGGCAATGGCGGCAACTCGACCCAGCAGGACGCGCTGAACGCGACGCTGATCCCCGCCTTCGAGGCGGCCCATCCCGGCATCAAGATCAAGTATGTCGACGTGCCCTACGACTCGCTGCTGCAGAAGCTGACCACCAGCGCGGCGGGGGGCGAACTGCCTGACCTGGTGCGCGCCGATCTCGGCTGGGTGCCGCAATTCGCCGACCTGGGCGTCTTGGTGGCGCTGTCCGACGCGATGCCGGATTTCAAGGCGCTGGCCGATGCGACCTATCCGGGCACGCTCGCCACCAACCTCTACAAGGGCAAGTATTACGGGCTGCCGCTCGACACCAATACGCGCGTGCTGGTGGTCAACCAGGCGGCGCTCGACAAGGCCGGGGTCAGCGCACCGCCCGCCACGTTCGATGAGTTGAAGGCGCTGTCCGACAAGCTCAAGGGCACCGATATCCAGGTGTTCGCCGATGGCGGCCTGGGCGGCTGGAACCTGTTTCCCTGGATCTGGTCGGGCGGCGGCAATGTCACCGATCCCGAGCTGAGCAAGGCCACGGGTTATCTCACCAGCCCCGAAAGCGTCGCCGCGGTGCAGATGCTGGTCGACCTCTATACGGCCGGGCAGATCCCCAACCTGATCATCGGCAACCAGGGCGCCGTCGGCACCTCGGACGGGCTGCCGGCGGAGAACTATGCCACCATCCTCGATGGTCCGTGGATGGCCGGCATCTGGGCCGAGCAGTACCCGGATTTCACCCCGGTCTATGCGCCGGTGCCCGCGGGGCCCGGCGGTTCGATCAGCGTGGTGGGCGGCGAGGATATCGTGCTCACCACCGCTTCCAAGCACCAGGAGGCGGCGCTCGAATTCATCCGCTTCACCCAGTCCGAACAGTTCCAGATCGAGATGGCCAGGACCGGCCAGATGACGGTGATCCCCGCCTTCGCCGACAAGCAGGCGGAGATCCTGCCGTTCCTCGCGCCCTTCGCCGAGCAGCTGAAGACCGCCAAATCGCGGCTCGCCATCCCCGGCTCGTCCAAGGTCGACGGCATCCTCAATGCCGAGCTGGTGCCGGCCTTCGAGGGCAAGATCAGCGTCGAGGAGGCGCTGACCAAGGCCGCCGCGCAGATCGACCCGCTGCTGAGCGGCGCGCTCTGATGACGGAACTGGTCCGCGATGGCTCCGGCCCGACGCTGGCGCGGCACTCCTCCGGGGTGTCGCGGCAGGCGGGAGGGGCAATGAAGCTGTGGCGGACCTACCTGCCGCCGGCGCTGTTCATCGCGCCGGGGTTCCTGTTGTTCCTCGTGTGCATCGTCTACCCGATGCTGCAGGCCATCCAGATGAGCTTTTTCGACTGGAAGCTCGTCGCCGGCGCCGCCAGCACATTCCTCGGGCTCGACAATTATGTCAGGGCCTTCAACGACCCGCGCTTCTGGCTGGCGCTTTCCAACAGCGGCATCTACATGGCCTTCACGGTGCCGCCACAGATCGCGCTGGGGCTCGGCGTGGCGCTGCTGCTCAAGGACAAGGGTCCGGCGCAGCCGCTGTTTCGCGTGCTCTATTACCTGCCGGTGGTGACCAGCTGGGTGGTGGTGTCGCTGCTGTTCAAATACCTGTTCGCCGATCGCGGGCTGATCAACTTCGCCCTCGACGACCTGCTGGGCGCCACCGACAAGATCTCCTGGCTGGCCGAGCGCTGGACGGCGCTGGTCGCCATCTGCGCGCTAGGGGTGTGGAAGGGCATCGGCTGGTCGATGATGATCTTCCTCGCGGCGCTCCAGGGGGTGCCCAAGGAATTGGAGGAAGCCGCCGTCATCGATGGCGCCAACCGCCGGCAGCGCTTCGGCGCCGTCACCCTGCCGGCGATCTGGCCGGCGATGATCTTCGTCACCATCATGCTGGTGATCGGCGGCTTCAACGTCTTCGCCTCGGTGCTGGTGATGACCAATGGCGGGCCGGGCGGCGCCACCGAAGTGCTGCTCACCTATATGTACCGGCAGGCCTTCGAGTTCCTCGATTTCGGCTATGGCTCGGCGCTGGCGGTGATCCTGACGCTGATCGTGTTCAGCCTGTCGGCGATCCAGCTCAAGCTGTTCCGCAACCCGGAGGCGACGCGATGAGCGCGCGCAGACTGCCCGGTCCGGCGCAGAGTTTCAGGCTCGTCACCCTCGCTTTCGGCGCGCTGCTGATGGTGACGCCGTTTCTCTACATGCTTTCGACCAGCTTCAAGGGCCAGCAATATGTGCTGAAGCTGCCGCCGCAGTTCATCCCCGACCCGGCAACGCTTTCCAACTATGAGCGCATCCTGCTGCGCGGCGATTTCGGGCACTATTTCGCCAACTCGCTGATCGTCGCGGTGGTATCGACGACGCTTGCCGTGCTGCTAAGCGCCATGATGGCCTATGGCTTCGCGCGCTACCGCTTTCCCGGTCGCGAGCTGATGTTCCGCCTGCTGCTCATCGGGCTGATGATCCCGGCGATGATGCTGATCGTGCCGCAATTCGTCCTGGCGAAGTTCTTCGGCGTGCTGGACAGCCTGGTCGGCCTGATCATCTTCTATGTGGCGGGGAACCTGGCGCTCAACACCTTCCTGCTGCGCGGCTTCTTCGAGGCGCTGCCGGGCGAGCTCGACCAGGCGATGCAGATCGACGGCGCCGGGCACTGGCGGCGGTTCTGGAACCTGGCGCTGCCGCTGGCCCGGCCGGCGCTCGCCACCGCCACCATCTTCACCTTCCTCGCCACCTGGGACGAGTTCGCCTGGGCGCTCACCATCATCACCACGCCGGAAAACCAGACGCTGCCGATCGCCGTGGCGCTGCTGCAGGGGCCCAAGGGCACGCAATGGGGGCTGGTGTTCGCCGCCTCGATCATCGCCATCCTGCCTGTCATCGCGGTGTTCCTCACCTTCCAGCGGCACTTCGTTCAGGGCCTCACCGCCGGCTCCGTCAAGGGATAGCTTTTCATGTCACCCCACTCATCGCGCGAGCTGCTGCCGCGCCGCGCCTCGTTCCGCCCGCACGAGCCGATTGCCATCGAAGTGCGCGGCGCAGTGGCGGCCGGGCCGGCGCGCGTCTTTCATCTCGGCGAACTGGTCGCCGAGATCGACTGGCGCGGCGGCGACCTGCTGCTGCCGGCGCTGGCCGAAGGCGGCTATGGGGTGGAACTCGATGGCCTCGGCACCGCGGTGGAGGTGGCGGCGGAGCCGCGCCGGCGGCTGCGCTACGGGTTCGTCGCCAGCTACGCGCCGGACAAGGATATCGGCGGGGTCGTCGATATGGTGCGGCGCCTGCATCTGACGGGCGTGCAGTTCTATGACTGGGCCTATCGGCACGCTGACCTGATGGGTGGTGGCGAGAGCTATCGCGATGCACTGGACCAGCCGATCGCGCTGGCGACGGTGCGCGCCCTGGTCGGCGCGGTGCAGCAGGCGGGCTCGCGTGCGCTGGGCTATGCCGCGGTCTATGCGGTGGGGCCCAAGGAATGGGACCGCTGGCAGCACCAGGCGCTGGTCACGGCCACGGGCACGCCTTACGGGCTGGGCGATTTTCTGTTCATCCTCGATCCGGCGGCGCCCGACTGGCTCAGGCACTTCACCGCCGACCTCGCGGCATCGACGGCGGCGCTCGGCTTCGACGGCTATCACCTCGACCAGTATGGCTATCCGCGGCGGGCGCAGCGCGCCGACGGCGTGGCGGTGGATGTGGGAGCCTCGTTCGTGACGCTGATCGACGCGGTGCGCGAGGCGCTGCCCGCGGCGCACCTGGTGTTCAACAACGTCAACGACTTTCCCACCCGCCGCAGCGCCGCCAGCCGGCAGGATGCGGTCTATATCGAGCCCTGGGCGCCGCAGCTGACGCTGCAGCACCTCGCCGACACCGTCACCCGGGCGCGCGGCTTCGGCGGCGACAAGCCGGTGGTGCTGGCGGCCTACCAGCACATCTACGATACGGCGCCGGCAGAAGCGGCGGACCGCGCCACGGCGCTGACCATGGCGACGCTGTTTTCGCATGGCGGCACGCAGCTGCTGGCGGGCGAGGCCGACCGGCTGCTATGCGACCCCTATTACGTGCGCAACCATGTGATGGCGGCGTCCACCGCGGCGCTGCTGAAGCGCTGGTACGATTTCCTCGTCGTCCACGACGCGCTGCTGATGCCGCCCGAGCTGACCGACGTCACCAATGCCTATGCCGGCCCCTACAATAACGAGCTCGATGTCAGCTATGCCGGGGCCGGGCTCAGCGAGACCGCCGCGGCGGGCACGGTGTGGCGGCGGATCGTCGCCAATGGCGACCAGGTGATCGTCCACCTGATCAACCTCACCGCACAGAGCGACACGCTGTGGGACGCGGCGCGCGCGGCGCCGGGCGAGGTCGGGGCCGGCACGCTGCGCTTCCGCCTCTCGGGCACGCGGCCCCCGCGGGTGCGGGTCGCCGACCCGGATGCCGGCGGCCGGCTCACCGATGTGGCGGGGCGGGCCGACGGCGGTTTCGCCGAGGCGGGGCTGGCCGGCTTGGGGGGGGGGGCGGGGGGGGGGGGCGGGGGGGTGGGCCGGCCCCCCCCCATTCTCCCCCCCCGGGGGGGGGGGGGGGACCGCCGGCGGGTGGGGGGGGGGGAGGAGAGGGCCCTGGTGTATCTGCCGCCGCCCTCCACCAGCTTCGCTGGTCCCCCTCCCCCGCCCCGCGGGGGAGGATCACGGAGAGATCGGGGCCAGCCGCCCTACAGCCCCGAGCGCTTCAGCACCGCTTCGGGGTAGCGTTCGCCCTGGATCGGGATGGCGGCGGCGGCGGTTTCGATTTCGGCGAGGTCGGCGGAGGTCAGCTGAAGCTGCAGCGCGCCGATATTCTCCTCGAAGCGTTCGAGCCGGCGGGTGCCGAACAGCGGCACGATCCAGGGTTTCTGCGCCAACAGCCAGGCCAGCGCTACCTGGGCGGGGCTGGCGCCATGGCGGGCGCCGACGCCGCGGATCAGCTCGACCAGCGCCAGGTTGGCGGCACGCGCCTCGGCGGCAAAGCGCGGCACCTGGCTGCGGAAATCGCCGGCGGCGAGCTCGGTGTCAGCGGTAATGGTGCCGGTGAGAAAGCCCTTGCCGAGCGGGCTGAACGGTACGAGGCCGATGCCCAGTTCCTCGAGCGTGGGGAGGATCTCCGCCTCCGGGTCGCGCGTCCACAGCGAGTATTCGCTCTGCAGCGCCGTCACCGGCTGCACCGCATGGGCGCGGCGGATCGAGGCGGCGCCAGCTTCGGAAAGCCCGAAATGCAGCACCTTGCCTTCGGCAATGAGCTGCTGCACCACGCCGGCGACCTCTTCCATCGGCACTTCGGGGTCGACGCGGTGCTGGTAACAAAGGTCGATATAGTCGGTGCCGAGCCGCTTGAGGCTGCCTTCGACGGCGCTGCGGATCTGCTCGGGACGGCTGTTGACGCCGCCGCGATGCGCGCCGGTGACCTGGTCGATATCCCAGCCGAACTTGGTGGCGAGTTTCACCTTGTCGCGCATGCCGGCAAAGGCTTCGCCCACCATCAGCTCATTGGTCCATGGGCCGTAGACCTCGGCGGTATCGAAGAAATCCATGCCGAGATCGACGGCCTGGCGGAGCAGGGCGATCATCTGAGGGCGATCGGGAATGTCGCGGGCATTGCCATATCCCATGGCGCCCAGCGAGAGGGCCGAGACCTCGAAACCCTGGCCGAGTTTGCGCTTCAGCATATTGTCTTCTCCTTGCCGGCCTTACGGCCGCACCATCACCTTGATGGCTCTGCGTTCGTTCATGTCGCGGTAGCCCTGCGGGACGCCGGCGAGGTCGGTCACCTGGTCGAACACCCGCCCGGGCTGGATGCGGCCCTCGAGGATGTCGGGCAGCAATTCGTCGATATAGGTCCTGACCGGAGCCGGACCGCCGCCGACGGTGATATTGCTATAGAAGGCCGGGCCGGCGAGCGGTATCGCCTCGTAGTGCGGCACCCCGACGCGGCCGATGGCGCCACCCGGCCGGGCGATGCCGATGGCGGTGGCCATGGCGTCGCCGGTGCCGACGCATTCGAGGATCGCATGGGCGCCGAAGCCGCCGGTGAGCTCGCGCACCCGGGCAATGCCGGCTTCGCCGCGCTCGCGCACGATATCGGTGGCGCCGAACTCGCGGGCCAGCGCGATACGGTCGTCGTGCCGGCCCAGCAGGATGATGCGCTCGGCGCCGAGGCGCTTCGCGGCGATCACCCCGCAGAGGCCCACCGCCCCATCGCCGATCACCGCGGCGGTGACGCCGGGGGTGACGCGGGCGACGCGGGCGGCATGGTGGCCGGTGCCCATCACGTCCGAGAGGGTGAGGAGCGAAGCCAGCAGGCCGGCATCGCCAACCAGGTTCCGCGCCGTCGTGTCGAGCGGGTAGAGCGTGCCGTCGGCAAAGGGAATGCGCAGCGCTTCGGCCTGTGCGCCGTTGAGGCCGCGATTGCCGAAGAAGCCGACATGCACGCAGGAGGTCGGCAGGCCTTCGCGGCAGAAGGCGCAGCTGCCATCGGCATGGGCGAAGGGCATGATGACGAAGTCGCCGGGCTTGAGCCGCTGCACATCGGCGCCGATCGCCTCGACGATGCCGATGGCCTCGTGTCCCATCGATTGCGGCGGCGCGTCGGCCGGCCTCAGGTTGTAGGGCCACAGGTCGCTGCCGCAGATGCAGGCGCTGACGACGCGCACCAGCGCGTCGGTGGGCTCGACCAGGGTGGCGTCGGGAACGGTTTCGATGCGCACGTCGCCGGCGGCGTGCATGATGGTGGCAAGCATGTGGTCTATCCTTGAAGACGCCGGGGAGGGCGGCGCCGTTATGGCTTGACGGTGGCGTACTGGCTGTCGCTGACCGGCTCGAGCCAGTCGACGACCTTGCCGACGCCACCCTGGTCGAGCTGCACTTCCTGCAGCGCGATATGGGTCATGGCGGTGGTGGGAGCGGCGCCGTGCCAGTGCTTCTCGCCAGGCGCGAACCAGATGACGTCGCCCGGCCGGATCTCCTCGATCGGGCCGCCCCAGCGCTGGGCGCGCCCGACGCCCTGGGTGACGAGCAGGGTCTGGCCGAGCGGGTGGGTGTGCCAGTTGGTGCGGGCGCCGGGCTCGAAGCTGACGCTGGCGCCCTGGACGCGCTCGGGAGCCGTGGGGTTGAACAGCGGGTCGATGCGGACCACGCCGGTGAACCAATCGGTCGGGCCCTTGCCGGATGGCCGGCTGCCGGCACGGAAGATCTCCATGGCCATTTCCCTTTCAAGTCGCGTTTGATGAGCTGAGCCTCAATCTAGCGAAAGCCGACCCCGGCGATTAGACTGGGTAATCTTCATGTGGTTGTGAGCTTCATTCAGCAATGCCCCGAAGCCGTATCGACGAATTGCAGGCCTTCCTCGCGGTGGCGCGCGAACAGAGTTTTACCCGGGCGGCGCTGCGGCTGGGGGTGACGCCGTCGGCGCTGAGCCACACGGTGCGCGGGCTCGAGGAGCGGCTGGGGTTGCGGCTGCTGGCGCGGACGACGCGCAATGTCGCCTGCACCGAGGCGGGCGAGCGGCTGCTGCGCTCGGTGGGGCCGCATTTCGACATGATCGAGGCCGAGGTGGCGGCGCTCAGCGAGCTGCGCGACCGGCCGGCCGGGCAGCTCCGGATTTCGTGCGGGGATTCGGTGGTGGATGCGGTGTTCCGCCCGATGCTTAAGCCGTTCCTCGCGGCCTATCCCGACATCAGCGTCGAACTGGCCATCGAGAACGGCTTCACCAATATCGTCGAGCGCCGCTTCGATGCGGGCGTGCGGTTGGGCGAGGCGCTGTCCAAGGACATGATCGCGGTGCGCATCGGCCCCGACTGGCGCTTCACCGTGGTGGCGACGCCCGACTATTTCGAGCGCCGCGCGGCCCCCGAGACGCCGCACGATCTCACCAACCACCGCTGAATCAACCTGCGCCTCACCACCGCGGGGACGCTCTATGCGTGGGAGTTTCGCAAGGATGGCCGCGATCTCAACGTGCGGGTGGAGGGGCAGCTGACCTTCAACAGTATCCTGCCGGTGCTGGACGCGGCGCTCGATGGCCACGGGCTCGCCTTCGTGCCCGAGTTCATGAGCCGGCCGCATCTTCAGAGCGGCGCCCTGGTGGAGGTGCTGGCCGACTGGTCGATCACCTGGCAGGGCTATCACCTCTACTACCCCAACCGCCGGCAACCCTCCCCGGCCTTCACCGCCTTCGTCGAGGCGCTGCGCTATCGGGGGTGAGTGGGCGAGGCGGGGGGCCACGCACTGGTGTCATGTTGCGACGGCCGCCGATCGGGGAATTCTGTTCTCCGCTTGGGCCGCGCTTCGCAAGCAGCAATCTCGACTAATATTATAGACTAGATAAATTTTAGGGAGACGGACAACGGGCAGGGCCCCAATCAAGAAAGACCGATGATGTTCAACAGGTTCATTCTGGCCGCGGTGCTGACGGGCGCCACCTTGGCAACCAGCGGGGCAGGAGCGGTGGAGCTCCGGATCGGCTGGCAGCAGATAGTCGAGCCGAGCCGGGTGCCGCAGGCCGAGGGCGCTTACGAGAAGGCCACCGGCGCCACGATCAGCTGGAACCAGTTCGGCGGCGGTGCCGACGTGGTGGCAGCCATCGCTTCGGGGGCGATCGATATCGGCTATGTCGGCTCGTCGCCGCTGACCGCGGCGGCCAGCCAGGAACTGCCGATCGAGGCGATCTATGTGGTGGGCAATATTGCCGAAGCCGAGGCGCTGGCGATGAAGGGCGTCGACAAGCCGGCCGACCTCGCCGGCAAGAAGATCGCGACGCCGTTCGTTTCCACCGCGCATTACTCGCTGCTCACTGCGCTCAAGCACTGGCAGGTCGATCCGGCCTCGGTGCAGATCCTCAACCTCCGCCCGCAGGAAATCGCGGCGGCCTGGGAACGCGGCGATATCGACGGCGCCTATGTGTGGGATCCGGTGCTGCAGCAGATCAAGGCGGGCGGCGGCACGGTGCTCGCCGACTCGACCGATGTCGCCGAATGGGGCGGGCCGACCTTCGATGCGTGGATCGTGCGCAAGGACTTCGCCGCCGCCAACCCCGACGTGGTCAAGGCCTTCGTCAAGGTGACCGGCGACGCCTATGCCGCCTATCTCGCCGACCCCGCGGCCTGGGGGCCGGACTCGCCCGAAGCCGCCGATATCGCCAAGCTCACCGGCGCCAATGCGGCGGACGTGCCGGCGCTGCTCAAGGGCTATGTGTTCCCCGCGCTCGGCGAGCAGGCCGGGCCGAACTACCTGGGCGGCGCCACGGTGAAGGCGATTGCCGACACCGCCGCCTTCCTCGCCGAGCAGGGCAAGATCGCGGCGCCGCTGGCCGACTACTCGGCCTATGTGAACCCCAGCTTCGCCGCGGCCGCCGCAGCCGAGTGAGCCAACCGGGCGATGGTGCTCTCCTTCCATCGCCCTCGCGCCCGCCGTCGCCACCCCTGTGCGATGGCGGGTGGCCTTGAAACGGAACCCCTGACATGACCGAGCTGCGTCTCACCAATGTCTCGCTGAGCTATGCGCACCGACAGGGGTTCGGCGCGCTCACCACGACGCGGGTGTTGCAGCGGGTGTCGCTGGCGCTGGCGCCCGGCGAGTTCGTCGCCGTCATCGGCCGCTCGGGCTCGGGCAAGACCTCGCTGCTGAACCTCGCGGCGGGGTTCGTCGCGCCCTCCGAGGGGCGGGTCGAGCGCGGTGGCCGGCCGATCAGCGGGCCGGGCGCCGACCGGGCCGTGGTGTTCCAGGATGACGCGCTCTATCCCTGGCTCAGCGCCCGCGACAATGTCGCGTTCCCGCTGCGGCTCGCCGGCGTGGGCCGCGACGAGCGCCGGGCGAGGGCCGCCGAACTGCTGCGCCAGGTGGGGCTCGTCGCGGAAACCGACCGCGCCATCTGGGAGCTGTCGGGTGGCCAGCGGCAGCGCGTCGGCATTGCCCGGGCGCTGGCGGCAAAGCCGGATTTCCTGCTGCTCGACGAGCCGCTCGGGGCGCTCGACGCGATGACCCGCGAGCGCATGCAGGAGCTGCTGCTCGCCGTGTGGCAGACGAGCGGCACCGGGGTGCTGCTGATCACCCACAGCGTCGAGGAGGCGCTGTTCCTCGGCACCCGCGTGGTGGTGCTGGCGCCCGATCCGGGCCGCATCGTCGCCGACCGCCATTTCGACTTCTCGCGCCGCTACCTGGCCGGCGAGCCGGCCCGGGCGCTGAAGGCGGCGCCCGAGTTCATCGCGGCGCGCGAGGCGCTGATCGCCGCCATCCATGCCGACGAGGCCATGACGGCATGAGCGCGGGCGAAGAGGTCATCGGGGTGGCGCCGGTTGCGGCGCCTGCACCGCGGCCGGTGCGGCTGTCGCCGCTGGTCGCGACGCTGCTCACCGCGGCGGGGTTGCTGGCGCTGTGGCTCGCGGCGTCCAGCTTCGGCTGGGTGTCGCCGGTGTTCCTGCCGCATCCGGCCAAGGTGCTGGCGGCGGTCGGGCGGCTGGTCGGCGCCGGTTACGTCGACGGCACGCTGTTCGAGCATGCCGCCGCCAGCCTCGGCCGGGTGTTTTCGGCGCTGGCCTTCTCGATCCTCGTCGCCGTGCCGGTGGGGCTCGCCATCGCCACCAGCCCGGTGGGGCGCGGCATTCTCGACCCGCTGGTCGAGTTCATCCGGCCGCTGCCGCCGCTCGCCTACCTGCCGCTGATCATCATCTGGTTCGGCATCGGAGAGGGCAGCAAGGTGCTGGTCATCGCCCTTGCCATGCTGGCGCCGATCGCCATCTCGACGGCGGCCGGCGTGCGCTCGGCCTCGGAGAGCCAGGTCAACGCGGCGCGCTCGTTCGGCGCCGGCCGGCTGGCGGTGCTGCTGCATGTGCAACTGCCCAGCGCCATCCCCTCGATCCTCACCGGCATCCGGATCGCGCTGGGGGCGGGGTGGTCGACGCTGGTCGCCGCCGAACTGGTCGCCGCCTCGCGCGGGCTGGGCTTCATGATCCAGTCGGCAGCGCAGTTCCTCGTCACCGATATCGTCATCGTCGGCATCTTCGTGATTTCGGCGCTGGCCTTCGCCTTCGAAGCCCTGCTGCGGCTCGTCGAACGTCTCTTCGTCCGCTGGTCGGGCCACCACTAGGAGCATGCCCATGTCCGTTGTCGAGTTGCGCAGCCGCAGCGTGGATCCCCAGCTTGCCGAGGCCCCGATCACCGAAGCGCAGATCGCGGCGTTTCGCGGCGCCATGCGGCACCTGGCCGGCGCGGTGGCGGTGATCACCACCGGCACCGGCGAGGCGCGCACCGGCTTCACCGCCACTTCGGTGTCGTCGTTCTCGATGGAGCCGCCGGCGCTGCTGGTCTGCCTCAACCGCGAGTCCTCGTCGTGGCCGATCGTTCGGGAACATGGCGGCTTCTGCGTGAACCTGCTCGCGCACGACCAATCGCATGTCGCCGACCGCTTTGCCGGGCGCGGCGGGGCCAAGGGTGTGGCGCGCTATGAAGGGGCGCACTGGCAGGAGCAGCCTTCCGGGGCGCTGGGGCTTGCCGATGCGCTGGTGAGCATCGACTGCCGGCTCGACGAGGCGATCGAGCGGCACTCGCATGCCATCCTGATCGGGCGGGTCAACAGCGTGACGCTCAGGACCGAAGCCGAGCCGCTGCTCTACTGGCACGGCGCCTACCGGCTGCTCTCCGGGCTCGACCGGGTGCTGACCCAGGCCTGATACGCATTTCATTCGATGGGCCCCCCCTCCCCCTTGAGGGGAGGGGCTGGGGGTGGGGGTCCATCGGTGATCACTGCGCCACCCCCTCCCTCAGTCCCTCCCCTCAAGGGGGAGGGAAGCGACGACTGCACGGTTGAGGCGTCAGCCCATCCCCCAAGACGAAGGAGCGATATCGATGCCCGACCCCATCCGGTTCTTCTGGTTCATCCCGACGCATGGCGATGGCAGTTACCTCGGCTCCAGCACCGGCGAGCGGCAGCCGGACTTTCCATATTTCCGGCAGATCGCGCAGGCCGCCGATAGGCTGGGCTATGAAGGGGTGCTGCTGCCGACCGGGCAGAACTGCGAGGAAGGCTGGATCATCGCCACGGGCCTCGCCACCGCCACCGAACGGCTCAAGTTCCTCGTGGCAGTGCGACCCGGCGTGACATTGCCCAGCTTCACCGCCCGGCAGGTCTCGGCGCTCGACCGGCTGAGCAACGGGCGGTTGCTGCTCAATGTGGTGGTGGGCGGCAATCCGGTGGAACTCGCCGGCGACGGCGTGTTCCTGCCGCATGACGAGCGCTATGCGCAGGCCGGCGAATATCTCACCATTCTGCGCGGCCTGCTGGCAGGCGAGACGGTGAGTTTTGAAGGCAAGCATTATCGCATCGAGGCGGGGCGGCTCGGCCAGCCCCCGGTGGAGCGCCCCCCCCCACGGGGTGGCCCCCGGCCGGGTCGCGAAACGCGCGGCGTTATCCGGTGGGCGCGCCCCCGCCCCCGCCGCCGCCGCGGGTGGCCTCGTCGCTGCTGCCCCCCACCGCCGCACCTGCTGCCGCCGCCGACGTTGGCGCAAACCGCGGCGCGCCCGGCGGCAGCGAGGATGGCGGTGTGGACGGCGTGGATGACAGGGAGGAGGCGGCTACGTGAGACCGGTTGGTGGCAGCCGCAGCGGCAGCCGCTGCTGCTGCCGCCGCCGCTGCTGCTACCGCCGTACGCGCAGGGCTCGCCGACGCCGCGGCGGCGCCTGCAACCAGGCGCTGTGAAATCAGCGAGTCAGCCACCTCCGGCCGCCCCGCCGCCTCAGCCCCCCGCACCGCCGCCAGCTGCTCTGGCCTGATGCCAGGCGGCGGCACGCCGCCCGCAACC
>Ga0066256_1004069_pt1 | contig 13351 bp, 9 predicted proteins | sample ThiBio_1000_biof_FD_87107 | JGI IMG/M metagenome (GOLD analysis project Ga0066256, IMG submission 87107) | Wastewater bioreactor microbial communities from Cape Town, South Africa - Thiocy_expt_1000_biof (version 2) | ecosystem: Engineered > Bioreactor > Thiocyanate-remediating >...
ATGCCCCAATTTACCGCCTCAGGGCCGAGATCATGGGGCTGCTGCCTGGTTTTTGCGGCGGCCGGGGCGGCTCGATGAACATGCGCCCCGCCGCCGCGGGCTTTGGGGGGACGTCCGCGATTATCGGGGGGAACCCGCCGCACGCCGTAGGCTATGCGCTGGCGGATCGCATGCTCGGTCGCGACGCCATATCCGTGACCTTCTTCGGCGACGGCGCAACGCTTTCGGGCACCACCTACGAATCAATGAACATCGCCGCCGCGCAGAACCTGCCCGTGGTTTTCTTCATCGAGAACAATCTCTACGGCGTTTCCACCCACATCTCCGAGGTGACCCGAGAGATACGGCTCGCGTCCCGCGGGGCCATGCTCGGTATCGCGTCGATCGAGTGCGACGGAATGGATGTCGTGGCCGTTCGCAAGGCGATGATGGAAGCACGCCGCATGATCCGCGAGACCGGCGGTCCCGTCGTGGTGGAGGCGCTCTGCTACCGCCATCTGCATCAGTCCGGCGGCCGCGCGGGGAGCGATTTCGGCTATCGCTCGCGCGAAGAGGAAGCGGAGTGGAAAAAGCGCGATCCCATTCATCTCGCGCATGCCCGGCTGACCTCGCTCGGCTTTGCGAGCAAGGAGGAGTTCGCCCGCATCGACAGTCTGGTGACCGAACGCGTCGCGGCTGCCGCCGCACGCCTGACCGAGCCCGTGGCCGGCGGCAATACGCTCCAGATCCCCGCTCGCCTCTATCCCGATCCTGCGACCGTGGATGAAGGGATCGTCGGCACGCTCGCCGAATTGCGGGACGCCCGCTTCCTCGATCATGACAGGATGCGTGAGGGCGCGGTCGAGACACTCAAATACGTCACCGCCGCGTCCGAAACCATTGCAGCCGCAATGGATCGCGACCCCACCATCGTCGTCATGGGCGAGGACGCGCACCAGATGCGCGGCGGCGTCAGCGGATTTACCAAAGGCGCACTGGAACGCTGGCCGCAGCGCATTCTGCCGATGCCGATCGCCGAAAACGGGTTCACAGGGGTCGCGCTCGGCGCCGCGCTCAACGGTCTTCGGCCGATCGTCGAGATCATGTTCGGCGATTTCTGCTTCACCGCCGCGGACCAGATCGTCAATGGTGTCGGCAAGGTGCGGCACATGTTCGGTGGCGGTTTTCCGGTGCCGCTGGTGCTTCGGGTGCGCATTTCGCCGCATACGGGCTACGGCTCCCAGCATTCGGGTGATCCATCGGCGCTCTTCGGCATGTTTCCCGGCTGGCGCATCGTGATGCCGACCACGGCGTTCGATTATATCGGCCTGATGAATTCGGCGCTGCGTTGCGACGATCCGGTCGTCGTGTTCGAACATGTCGCCTTCTACCAGCGGGAGTTCGAAGTGCCCGCGGGGGATCGGGAATTCTGCATTCCATTCGGCTCCGCCCGTGTGGTGCGAGAGGGCGGGGCCTGCACCGTGCTTGCGACATCGGTCATGGTCCAGCACGCTCTTGAGGCTGCCGAAGAGTGCGGCATCGATGCCGAGGTCATCGATCTCCGCAATCTCGACCATCACGGCATGGACTGGGAGACCATTGGCCGCTCGATCAAAAAGACGAACCGGGTGCTCATCGCTGAGCAAACCGCGCGCCGGCTATCGATGGGCGCGACGTGGTGCGCCGAGATCCAGGAACGGTTCTTCGACTATCTCGACCACGAAATCCTCCGGGTATCGGGCGGTCTGGCGGCCCCGACGGTCTCCGCCCCCCTCAATCACGCCGCCCTCGGCGCCAGGGAAGGTATCCGCGACACCATGATGAAAATGTGTTCATGAGAGCAGGCCTTTCGTAGGCCCCCGGTTCCGTTCCCATCAACGCCGGGCATCTTTCATCGGAAATGTCTTTGTGAAAGGCACTGATGATGGCGGTGGGCGAGACATGCAACTGTGTCGGACCATCCTTGTTGAACAGTTCCTTCGCCAAAGCGACATTCCCGCCCGTGGCGGATGCGGCTTCGATCTGCCACGCAACCGCAAGCAGACCTCCAGCGTTTCGATGTCTGGCAGATCGCGCAGCGTCCTCCGTCGCCTGCCGTGGTCGCCGCGCGATCGTCTCGATACTGGCTCAAGTGGCGGCGTGTTCGGGGGCCCCGTGCACCAACTGGACGTCCGGCGATTGCACGAGGTTGAGATAGCGCTCAAACTGGACCAGAACATCGGAAATCAGTTGTTCGCGCGCCATTCCCATCACGTCGTATCCACGGTTGCCGCTTGAGAAATAGGTTCGCGCCTCGAACCGGACTTCCGGTTTGCCTGCGGCCATGGGTGATAGCACCGCGAGCGGATGGCTGGCGACTGCAACCCCGTAAACGAAGCCGCGCACCCCCTCGGAATCGGAGCGAAGGGCGATGGCGCCGTTGTCCGCTTCCTGCACGACGGCGGGTCGGCCGCGCGAGGTCAGTTCCTTCGCCACCTGCTCGAGGGCCGGGCGCACCTGCCGGGCGATAAAGAACCGTACGTCCGCTTCGCCGGGGGCGCGCAGCATGAGGCCGAGCCGGCGCTGCCACGGGATACCTGCTGCGGGATAAGCTGGAGTCGCACCTGCCGAAGCGCCGTTGGCCCGTTGCTGCGCCATATCGGCGCGCATGCCTGCCAGCAGCGACCAAAGCAAGGCGAGAATGACCAGCACGAACGGGAGCGCGCTCGCGATGGTGACGGATTGAAGGGCGGCCAGACCGCCCGCGAGCAATAGCACGGCTGCCACGATACCCGAGAAAGCGCACCAGAAGACGCGCTGCAGCGTCGTCGTCTCCGTTTCCCCGCCAGCCGCTATGGCATCGATGACGAGCGAGCCCGAATCCGCCGAAGTGACAAAGAAGATCGCAACCAGCAGGATCGCAAGGGTTGAGGTCACCGCAGGAAATGGCAGATATGTGAAAAACTCGAACAGGCCCACCGACAGATCGTTGACGATCGCCGTTCCGAGCGCACCGGCGGCTAGACCGTTGTCGATGGAAATGGCGGTATTGCCGAAGACCGTCATCCAGACGAAGGTGAAGCCTGCCGGGATGAAAAGCACTGCAGTGATGAATTCGCGCACGGTCCGTCCGCGTGAGATGCGCGCGATGAACATGCCGACGAAAGGCGACCAGGATATCCACCAGGCCCAATAGAATAGGGTCCAGGCATCGATCCAGGGTGTTGGGTTGTAAGCGTAGATGTTGAAGGTGCGCAGCACCAAGCTGTCAAGATAGAGCCCAAGATTCTGCACGAAATCCCGCAGAAGCTCCGTCGTAGGGCCGACCGCAAGCACGAACAGCATCAGAAGGATAGCCACGAGCAAGTTGAGTTCTGAGAGAATGCGCACGCCTTTGTCGAGGCCGGTGAGAACCGAGATCGTGGCGAGGCCCGTGACAAACGCGATGATCAGCAACTGCACGGAAGGAGCGATCGGAACGCCGAGGACGAAGTTCAGGCCGGAATTTATCTGGGTGACCCCTGCGCCCATCGATGTGGCGAGGCCAAAAATCGTCCCGACGATCGCGAAGATATCGACCGCGTGGCCGACGGGGCCATTGATGCGTTCCTTGAGCAGCGGGTAGAGACCGGAGCGTATGGTGAGCGGCAGATTGTAGCGGTAGCCGAAATAGGCGAGCGAAAGGCCGACGACGGCATAGACTCCCCAGGCATGGATACCCCAATGCAGGAACGTCACGGACATGGCTTCGCGGACCGCAGCGACCGACCGCGGCTCTGCGGTTGGCGGTGTGAGATAGTGCGTCATCGGCTCACCTACGCCATAGAACATGAGGCCAATGCCCATGCCGGCGGCAAACAGCATGGCGATCCATGACAGGAAGCTAAAATCGGGTGTGGAATCGTCGGGACCGAGCTTCAGATCACCGTACCGGCTGAAACACAGGAGCAGCATGGACGCCAAAATGACACCGACCGCAAGAAGATACAGCCATCCGAAACTAGCCAGTATATGGGCCTGGAGATCCCTGAATATCGCTTCCGCCTGGGATGGGAAGAATATGCCGATGCATAAGAACAATCCAACGATGACCAGTGATCCGAAGAAGACCGGCGGATTGATGACGAACGGCTTAAGCATGCAATTGACCCCGATAGGAAATGGCCGGCAACGCCTAGTGTAGCGCAATCGGGCCATGCAACATAAGACTTCATTGCGCTGTTGGTTCCAATGCTGCACTCTCACAAAAGCCGGTGCCTCTCTTCCCCCTGCAAAGTAGTTCTTCATGAAGTGAGACTTGCGAGCCTCAGAAGGACGCTGCATGCGCGAGGCAAGTCGATGGAGGAACCGATCCGGTCGATAGACGTGACGGAAGTCACATATTGCCGGTATGCCGCTGGCGAACGGAATGGGGTGACTGTAAGAATGACCAGGTGAAGCGTCTAAAGGATATGGAGGCCGAGAATGCCCGGCTCAGGCGTGCGGTTTCCGATCTCAGGCTGGCAAGCTGATTCTTGCCGAGGCCGTCAAGAGAAACTTCCAGGCCCCAGGCACGCGCCGCCATTACGGCATGGAAGGAAGACTACAACAGGAACAGACCGCACTCGTCGCTGGGCAATATCACCCCCAGAGAATTCGCAATGAAAATGATTATGGAAAAACAGGCCGCATGAGGCCAGATTAAAAACTCAAGACTCTCCCGAAAGCTGGAGGGAAGTCGGGTCTCAGGTCAAACGGGACAGGAAATCAATTTCAGAAGACCTGTCTAAACTTCAACCTGTGCAGCAAACGGACTTTTCCCACGACAGCGACGGAAGCGAAAAAACCGCCGAAGACGGCGGTTTAGAAAGTTCCGTAGCGATGGTTGCGGGAGGGCGACTTCGCCACGACTTCGCTTCGAGCCATAAGGGCTCAGAAGCGCTGGTTGCGGGGGCCTGACTGCACGGAGACTTGTAAATTCAGCTAGATAGCTCCCGCATTGGCGACAACTATTTCCGCCCATATAACATACCCAGCAGCAAGTGGGCAGCCGCACCGTCGATGCCGGATGATGCGGCTGAGTTGGAGATGCACTCTGCATCACACCGCTCAAAGACCGAGCCAGTCCTTAAAGCGATCAATGAAGCCCTTCCTCTTTCCTGGAACCTTGGGTGGCGCAGAAGAAGTGGCGGGCGGCGCGGTATTGACCTGACCGTAGTATCTCTGCTTCGCGCCACGGTCACGACGACGTTCTGCCTCGATTTGTTCATCGCTCCACGCGCCGGCTTCGATGACGTTACCGCGCCTTATGATGTAGTGTGATCGACACCGCAAGGTCCAGCTACCAACGGAAGGGCTGAGCGAAATAGTTTCTCCGTCGAAGTCCATGTGCCAGTCAGTCGGAGTGAACGGCGTGACAACCTCTTCGCCGCACCCGCAGCAGCAGCTATGGGCCGCCGTCGCGTATTCCATCGAAATGTAGAGTATTCCGGGCTCCAACTTGTCCGGAATGAGAGAGTTGAAGCGGTGCTTGAGACGTCTATGGAACATTACGACCGGTCCTCGTTGAGCAGCATGTTGCCATCCGTCGTAAACGTGCTGTGGTGTTCATTCTCTAGGTCGCGGTAAAAGCCGCGCAGTTTCTTCCACTTCATGACAGCTAAGGCTGCATTGAGCATGTTGAGGTCGGCGACCTGAATGTTAGTGGCATAGACGGCATCGGCCGGCGCGCTATGGAAGGAGATACGCCCATTGTGAACGTGATCGCGCTTGGCAGGCGTGCTGGCGGTGACGCGGAGAATGCCACCGAGCGAGCCATCAACCAGTTCGAGGCCCATCCCGACGTCGATGAACGAGACGCCCATCGCCTCGAGCTTAGCCACCACTGCTCGCTTTGCATCGCCTGCATCCATCGAGAGAAAGGCGAAGGTGATGCCATCCAGCAAATACACGTTGCTTGCGCCGAGGTCGACGACATGAGGGACGATCCCCCTATGCATATGTGAGTAGATCGAGGCGAAATATTCCACCTTCGGCGCTGCCGCCCGCAATTGGTCTATCGAAGGTGCTCCAGGCGCACGGAATGCGTTATGCTGCAGGAAGGTGTCGCCATCGAACAGGTGAATCTGATCAACGGGCGTCTTTGCCGTTTGATCCAGGATGTAGCCCCCGGTTCCGCCGAGCCCAATGATGCCTATCTTTTCGCCTTCCAGGCGTTCGGTGAGGGCACCGATACCGGCACGATCTGAGGCGGTCTCGGTATAGTGGAATGGCGAGACCGCCTGATCTTCGGGAACCTGGAAAACCCGCGGGCTCAGGCCCGGCTGCAGAACCGCTGCAGGGCCGGCGAGGATGTTCGCGTACGCGGTCATCTTCTTATGGTAGTCCGAGTACCCTTCGGCCGGCTTGCTGGAAAAGGCGTGACGTGATGTTAGACCGTGCCCCAATTCCGACGTCACACTCTGATGCATGATCGCGGAAATGGGGCGGCCATCGGCGTGGCACGGATACTCACCATCGAAAAACATCACGTGCGTGTCGGGGCGATGGGTCCGGTCCCCAGCCATGGTAAGGCTGGAGATCAACTTGCCCATTTTCACCTGGCGGGAAGCGTTGACGTAGGGCACCTGGTGCATGACCAGGTACCCCCCGCGCTGCTCCACGACATAGCCTTCGTCGCGAAGCTGCTTGAGATCGGGGTTAAGACTGAACGGTGCGGGTGACATTGAATATTGTCCCTTTCTTGACCGTTACGACACCGCCGATGCCCAGCTCACCTTGATGGGGCTTGGACTTCGCATGGCGATAAGTCATGGAGAACACTACGTTGGCTTCCGGGGCACCCGGAAAGGCCAGTTGCACGATCTGCTCGAAAGTCACGTCCGGCCCGTCGACAATGCGTGGGCGGGCATTGACGATGATCTCAATCTGAGAACGCGGCTTGGGAGCAGTAATGAAGTGCTCGATGCCAAGCTCGTCGAGGTCGACGAGATCTTCGGGCTCGATCAACCGGTCGGTGCCACCCGGTACCTCAAGGAAAACAGCTTCGTCAGCACCGGGTTCCGCGAGGGCGTAGAGGACAGCGCCGCTGATAATGCGCTTGCCCCATTCGATTTGGGCACCGTTAACGGTAGCCTTGTAGTCGCGGTCGGTGGCGAAAGCGATAAAGCGTTCCGCGCCGTGTCCGCGAAGATCGAAGGGCTCGTCCAGACGGACGTCCTCGAAATCACCCGAGGCGAGGATCGCGAAAAGGCTCACCCCGGCCTTCGGCTTAACGCCACCGGCAGCCAGAATCTGACGGCCCAGCGGGATGGGATCGGGCACCGTGACCGGTTTGAATTCAAGATCGCCATTGGCGAACTGAATGCGATAGTTGTTGGCGGGGTTGAGGGGGCGTCCCTCACGGATGGCGATGCCGACATCCTCAATTTCCTGCGTGGCAGGACCGGACTTGACGCTCATTGTCATTCTCCAGTGCCCCCGGACTACCCGAGGGCTTCTGAAGGGCTAATCGGAGCGTGCCGAGAAATCCGGTAGGGTCGTGTTCACTTTTTTTGTCAGAATGCCGTCGGGAACCGGACCGCAGAAGAAAAATGCTGGGCAGCTAGGGCAACGCCTGGGGTTCGGATCCGTCTCGAACGCACCAGCAGCAATGCTTTGGAGCGCGCCGGTAATCTTCACTCTCCTGCCTTCAAGCTTTCTAGGTGTGAGTTCCACCGGGTCGAATGTGCCGTCACCGAGGAAAACCAGATCGGCACGCGGTCGATCAGGATGCTGTCTCGCAGCCAATACGAACGCGGCAGCAGACCAATCCTCCATGCTCTTGGAGTTCGCATGACCCGTCCGGATCGTACGAACGATGCTCACCCCATCCCGCAAGAACGCTTCGTCCGGCAACACCTCGATCACACCATAGCCCGTATCGAATTGGAGACGGGGAACGGGTTTCCTTATCTGGCCGATCCGGTTTTCGTGGAGCGATCGCGTAAGCGAGCGTGCTATCTCCGCATACTCGACGCGATCGGCAGCATCGAACCCCTCCGTATCGAAAGCGAGTTGCAGGCGGCGTTCGATTTCCGGCAATTCGACAATGTCGGGATCTTGCGCAACCATCCAATCGGTTACGTGTCTTATGGCCTTGTGCATACGCATGAAGGCAGTTTCGGTCTGCCTTCCGCCGACTTTAAGCAGGTAACTGTAGAAAAAGCGCCGAGGACATTTCTCGTATTGCAGGATCTGCTGTCCGGTAAACGAAGGCTTGCCCTCGAAGACGATACTGATTGGCATGTCTTCCGGTGCCGGAGGCACCTTCAAGGTAGGCGTTACCATACGCGGCGCAGGAACTATACGGTCGATGAACGGCGAGTGGTTCATCGTCTTATCATCCACGGAACGCGACTGCGAATAGCAAATCAGACGATCCCGTGCGCGAGAGGTCGCCACATAGAACAGGCATTCCTGCTCCTCCTCGTGGGCCTTAGCACGAACTTCAATGCCGCTTTGTCCGTGACTTTCGACGAGCCCATCCGGGGGCGCAATTCCTTGGATCTGGCTGGCCGACCTGGGCAGACTAGCTGCAGTCAAGCCAGGTAGGTGCACAACCGGGAACTCGAGGCCTTTGCTACCGTGAACCGTCATAAGCCGTACAGCATTCAGACCTTGGGACGATGGCGGCAACTGCCTGAGATCGCGATCATCCGCGATGGAGACTAGGCGACGAATGCGATCGAGCATGTCCAGGATCGGGGACGCTGTCCCAGGTGCGCTCCGGATGAAATTCATGAACTGCCAGATGGCAATGCCGGCGGCGCGATGCGAGATCTCCTTCGAGCGGCCGATTTCGCCTGCTATGACGGTCCGATCGAGAAGTACTTGAGCAAGGACGTCCCATGGGCGCGACTGCCTGTCGAAACCTTCCAGTACTGTCCGCAAATGTACAAGCGCTTGCTGGCCTTCTGGTGAAAGATCGGGGATCGGAAGGTTCAGCGTTTTCCAGTCGTTTTCCTTGTCTCTACGCAACTCTGCGACGATGGAAGCGAGGTCAGCCATCGACATGGTGAACGGCTTCATGGTCGCAACACGTGCCAACCCTAGAGCCTTACTGTCAGTGACCATGGCCAGCATGGACAGCAGGTCCTTGATCTCGGGGCGCTCGAACACGCTGCCGAGATATAGCACCGGCACACCTAGACTTTCGAGCCCAGCGCCAAACCGCGCCAGCTTGTCATTGCCCGTACAGAGAACCGCTTGATCACGAAAATCGTGGCCAAGTGATCTCATCTCGTGGATAGCCTCCACCAATACCGCTATCTCGTCCTTATCTGTACCGGTCTTCCGGAACTCGGGACGGTGACCACACGCCCCGCGATCCGCGGTAAGCCTAGACGGTCTACCGGCGGCGGCCTTCATTCCACCCGCAAAATCGGAGAAAGCCTCGACGATCTCTTCACGGGAACGATAGTTCACGGTCAGTCGTCCCACCTTGGCGGTAGGGAAGTCCACCTTGTCAAACAGATCCACGTTAACCGACGAGGCGCCACGGAAACGGTAGATCGACTGCTTGATGTCACCCACGACCCAGAGATTTTGACCCGTTCCGACGATGGCCTTGAGGAGGCGGACGCTGCTGCGGTTAACGTCCTGGTATTCATCCACAAGCACATGCTTGTATTTGGATGCTAGAGCTTCCCTGATCCCGGGATAGCGCTCGAGCACTGTGACAGGAAGCGACACCAAGTCGCCGAAGTCGAGCAATTTCCTCGGGGCCTTGAGTTCCTCATAACGCTTGTAGACCTTGGCGACCTCGAGCACCTTCTCAGCGGTCTCTACCGCTGTGCGATCATGGAAGCCCTCGGCCGTCGCCTTCATGACCTCACCAAGCCGACGGTAATCGTCCGGCGAGGCTACCTCGTCTTTCGCACGCGAAATCGCCTGGAGGATGTCGTTGATGTCCCGAGTCGGATCCCACAAGTTACGGTAGTGAACCAGCCTAAGACCGGGTAATTCTTTTTCGATCATCGCTATGCCGTCTGCCCGGTCGATCATTGTCGGCACCGGCGGCATGTCTATCTCATCGGCAAACCGCTTGATGATGTCGAGACCAAAGGCATGGAAAGTGCCGCACCACATCGCGGTAGCCGCATCCGGATTCGTTGCGCTGATGCGCTCCACCAATTCTCCGGCAGCTTTGTTGGAAAAGGTGAGGACCAATATCTCGCGCGGATCGGCTCCCTGCTCCAGCAACCAGTTGATCCGACCGACCAAGGTCTGCGTCTTTCCAGTTCCCGGACCCGCCTCGAGAAGATACGGACTTCCGGAGTGGTGGGCGGCGGCACGCTGTTCTTTAGTGAGGGCGCGGATGGTAACCTCCGCTATTGGTCGCTCTTCAAATTCGGGCAACAGCAGAGCATCGAGCATCTGCTGGGCGACAACGCCGAAAGAAGCACCCAGCTTGCCGGCGATCTGTGTCGCTGTCAGGTTCCCCTCGATATGGAGAGATTTCGCGCGAGACCTGGGCAGCAGCAGCTCGCGGGCAAACAGATCCATCTGGATTTCGCGGCGCTGATTTCGACCATAATCCTGAATGCGGTCCACGCCCACCGGAGCCGCGTCAGTGGAGCGCTCCTCGTCAACGGTCAGCGCGCTATCGGCAACCTTGTCGTCGCCAAGGAGCACGTGGCCCAACTCGTGCCCGATCAGGAATGCGTCTGAAAACGGTGAACCAGTGTCTTCGTGCAGGATGAATCGGAAATCCGGATCATAGGTCGCTCGAGCGCCGGCCAGCGACGGATGCCCCTTCGCTACCTTCTCAACCGTGACACCCTCGGCCTTCGCAGCGAAGATGGCCACTAGGTAAGGCTGCCACGGGTCAACACCGGCGCTCTCCGCTTTCTGGAATAGCGCCGCTGCCCGGCGCCGTCCGATCTCGACGCCATCCATCCGTCAGTCCTCCCGCAATATCTTGGCCTTCTCGGCTTCAGTGAGCGTGGAATTCTCGATCAGAGATCGAAAAGTTACCTTTCCGCCTACCTGCGGCTTGACCTCGCTCTTGAAACTCCTCGCCGACGAAAGGGATGGAGGCATAGTGAGATAGGAACGCAGCATTTCCGTAGCATACCCACCGGTAGCCGCGATCTTCGTTATCCATCGTCCGGGAAAGCCTTCAAGCTCCACAAGGCCCGACTTGATAGCACTCAGCACCGATAAGGGTAGCCCGATCTCCCGCATCTGTGTTGAGACAAGAGAAGCTTCGACTTGCTTGACCTGCCCTGCGGTGAGCTCCGGTCGTTCGGCGGAAATCATCCTGTTGAATTGGTCCCAAGCCCGCTGAATCTCCGACGAATCAAGATCTTGCAACGTCACGGGCTCTTCCTCTGAAGGCATTCGCAAATCCAAGGCCAAGTTGAGCAATTCGCTCGCGAGATGGGGATAATTCTCGAGGTAGCGCTGGATAGTATCGGGGCCATGGTCGGGCTCGACCGAAAAGGCCAACATGACTTCCTCGTCATTCGGTGTTGCGTTGGAATTATTCATTGATCATCTCCCTCCAGCGCGATCCTCACAGCCTTGTGGGCTCGGTCACGCTTCTGCCGCGCGGCCTGCTCCCCGCAACCGACAATGCTGCCTATCGTGGTGACGGCCGGGTCGTTCGACGTGAACGGCACCCCCGCCCAATCAAGGATCAGCACCTGACGCTGGTCGTCCGGCAGAGCATTAATCGCAGTCCGCATGCGAATTCGGTACATTGGGTCTGAATATTTTTCGGAGTTGAGCGGGTTAAAGCCAGGTTCCGACGTCTGAATCTTGTCGATAGCGTCGGGATCGTCGGGGAGTGTCGTTTCGCGCCCGCTCTCCTTGGATTCTTTGGACAACGCCGTTCGGCGGAGAGCCGCCAGCGCGGCCGCGAACTTCACCTCAAAGAAGTCGAGGCGCCCGTCGTAGCCGTTGTAGTCTTGCGCCAGTATCTCTACGAACCTGCCAAGCGCTGCGGACGCCGCCCGTTCTTCCATCGCCACGAGGGGGCCAGTCTCGCGTCGCCAACCGCCGGGCAGTGCCTGCTTGACACGCAGGATCAGGATCTTCCAAATTCTCTCGTAGTTCCGAGGCGAATTTCCCTTACGCTTGCGAAGAAAATGCAGCAGGCACTCCGAGCGAACATAGTCTTGATCTTTTTTATCTAGGATCGAGATACGCCGGATGCGCTCTTCTTCGACGAGGGCCGACAGCTCATCGATCTGACTTTCGATCTCGGGGGGACGCGTATAACCGACACCTCCCGTCTTCTTCCGCAATGGTTCCGCCATCTATCCCTACCATGGCTCCAACTTCTGAGCTTAAGACAGTTTGCTTCGATTCTTCGAACAATATCAACTAGAGGTCATCATACCCCATCCAACCTCAGTCAGCGATGGCAGCGTCGAGAAGCTCTGATGGAGGCGTTTTACTACAATCGGCAGCCTCGAAACAAAAACTGCCTGGGCAAAAACGGAAAATTATTTCCGCCCCAGACGGCTTCTGACGGAGGTCTTGGGCATCGATTTGCGAGAACTAGAGGCCGTGGCGACGCCAGCGGACAGGGCGGCAAAGGGAGCCTTCAGAAGTCTACCTAATCCGCGCCATTCACGTTAAAAGCGTATAGCGACCTCGCCGTTTATTCCCGCGATAGATAATAGCCCCGCGCTCCCTCAGGGCGGCGATATCACGCTTGCCGGTCTTTAAAGATACCCCGAAAAACTCGGCGATGTGCACGGCACGGGCGTTCTTCTGAGCCTCAAGCTGGCGAAGAAACCATCGCTGCCGCATTCCCTGCTCGGAATATGGATCAGGGACACTATGAGGGTCATTGGGGTCACGATTAGGGACATCCTGCACAGAATGCGTAGCTGACACCGGTCGAGCAGAAACATCATCTTTCGCCCTGTCCGCGGCCTGCAGCTTCTCCTGATCATAATACGCCGATAGTATTTCCTGTCTTTGCGCAAGCGCCAGCACGGTTTTCAAAACTTCGTCGGACCGACGCAAAAGCTGGATGAGGTAGGCTCCATTTGGGCCAGTCAAGCCATTCAACCAGTTCAGCACCGTTCTGTCCGACGCGCCCGTCCAATTCCCCACAGCGATCGCAAAGTCCGGCCTTCCCATACTTTCCTGCTTCAACGCAACACTGATGACTTCAGGATAGTTGAAGCGTGTCCGGCGACCTTTTCCATCCCGGATATTATTTCCGTTTTTCTGCAACATCCTTCCAAACGGCTCCCATAAGTTGAAGACGTCGAAAGATTAGGTGACCGTTAGGCAGTGTGGACGGATTTGATCAAGATGAAGCCTGCGGCGATTGCGACGATGGATGCGAAATTTTGCTTGGTCTTCTCGCATCGTAGCGCGACGCGCTTGAAGCGTTTGAGTTTTCCGACTGCTT
>Ga0066256_1004072_pt1 | contig 13346 bp, 13 predicted proteins | sample ThiBio_1000_biof_FD_87107 | JGI IMG/M metagenome (GOLD analysis project Ga0066256, IMG submission 87107) | Wastewater bioreactor microbial communities from Cape Town, South Africa - Thiocy_expt_1000_biof (version 2) | ecosystem: Engineered > Bioreactor > Thiocyanate-remediating >...
CGGCGCGGCGGGCCTTCCGCGGCGCGCGGGGTTAACCCGATATTAGGGACGATCTGCGATCCCCCCGGCAACTGCCTTTGGCTTTTCGCAGTTGGTTTGTTTCGGCTTTGGGGGGAATTGCGTTGCGCGTTCTGGCTTTGGCTTCTCAGAAGGGGGGATCGGGCAAGACCACCTTGTCCGGTCATCTCGCCGTCCAGGCACAGCGCGCGGGCTTCGGCCCGGTCGTGCTGATCGACATCGACCCCCAGGGCTCGCTGGCCGACTGGTGGAACGAGCGCGAGGACGAGTTCCCCGCCTTCGCCCAGACCACGGTTGCCCGCCTCGCCAGCGACCTTCAGGTCCTGCGCCAGCAGGGCTTCCGCCTGGCGGTGATCGACACCCCGCCGGCGATCACCATGGCGATCCAGTCGGTGATCTCGGTGGCCGAGCTGATCTTCGTCCCGACCCGGCCGAGCCCGCACGACCTGCGCGCCGTCGGCGCCACGGCCGACCTCTGCGAGCGCGCCGGCAAGCCGCTGATCTTCGTCGTCAACGGCGCCACGCCCAAGGCCAAGATCACCAGCGAGGCCGCCGTCGCCCTGTCGCAGCACGGCACGGTCGCGCCGGTCACGCTGCATCACCGCACCGACTACGCAGCCTCGATGATCGACGGCCGCACGGTGATGGAGGTCGATCCCAACGGCCGCTCCTCGCAGGAGGTCGTGGCGCTGTGGAACTACGTCTCCGACCGTCTCGAGAAGAACTTCCGTCGCACCGTCTTCGCCGCGCCGAACACGGTGTCGGTCCTGCCGGGCGCGAACCGTCCGGGGGCCGGCAACTTCGGCCGCCGCGTCGCGGGCTCCTGAAGCGGGAGCCCGGCAGATGAACGAACCCAAGCCCTTCGCGTCCCTCTCGCCGACGCTGCTCGCCCGCAAGGGCGGGGCCAAGCCGGCGATGCGCCCGCAACTGCACTATCCCGACGCCCTGGCCCGCACCGTCGAGGACGACCTCGGTTGGAACGACATGGGTGAGGAAGCCCAGGCCGAGCCCGTTTCGGCGCCGGCCGCGGCTCCCGCGCCCGCCGCCATCGTCCCGATCAAGGCCATGGTCGAGCTGCCGGCCGAGCCGGTGAAGCCCGCGGTCGTCCATCACCAGGAGGAGATTGCCCGCCAGGTCGTGGCCGCCGCGCCGGTCGAGGTTCCGGCTCCGGTCAAGGCCCAGGCCCTGGCTCCGGCTCCCGCTCCGGCCAAGGGGCCGGCCAGGTCGCGCCGCTCCGCGCTCGAAGCCGGCCGCCGCGCCGCCTTCACCCTGCGCATGGATGCGGAGCGCCACCTCAAGCTGCGCCTCGCCTGCACGATCCGCAACCGCAGCGCGCAGCAGCTCGTGACCGAGGCGCTCGACCAGCTGCTCGACGACCTGCCCGATATCGCCACGCTCGCGGCGCAAGTCGCCGAGCGGCGCTGAAGACTGCCTGGAAGGAACCTGAGATGAAGACCAAGAGCCTGCGCCCGATGGCCTTCCGCTTCGCGATCGGCTCCGTGCTCGGCGCGGCGCTGCTCGCCGGGAGCGCCTATGGCGACGCCCGCGCGAAGGCGGCCTCGGACGACGAGACCGTCCAGCTCAAGCGTTCGGACGAGAAGGCGGTGAACCGCGCCGAGGAGGCCGTGGCCAAGGCGCCCCAGGACGCCGCCCTGCGCGCCGCGCTGGGCCAGGCCTACCTGCGCGCCGGCCGCTTCGCCTCGGCGACCGTGGCCTTCACCGACGCCCGCACGCTCGGCGACGGCAGCGCCCGCACCGCGCTCGGCCTGGCGCTCGCCGAAACGGCGCGCGGCAACGATCGCGAGGCGGTGGCCGTCCTCGACGGCGCGCGCGACGGCATTCCCGCGGGCGATCTCGGCCTTGCCCTGGCCCTGGCCGGGGAGAGCGGCCGCGGCGTCGCGATCCTGACCGACGCGCTGCGCGGCGGGGAGAACACGCCGAAGCTGCGCCAGAACCTCGCCTATGCCTATGCCCTCCATGGAAGCTGGCGCGAGGCGCGGATCATGATGACCCAGGACGTGCCGGGCGACCAGCTCGACGCGCGCCTGACCCAGTGGGCCGCCTCGGGCCGCCCCGACATGCACCAGCAGCGCGTCGCCGCACTGCTCGGCGCGCCGGTTCGCCCGGACACCGGGATGCCGGGGAGCCTGGCATTGAACGGGGCGCCGAACGGCGCGCCCGCGCCGGTCCAGGTCGCCGCCGAGGTTCCCGCCGCGCCGGCTCCCGCACCCGCCGCCGAGCTCCCGCCGATCGAGCAGGCTTTCGCTGCCGCGCCGGCTCCGGCGCCGATCCCTGCGCCGGCCGTAGCGCCGGCCTCGGCCGAGGAATATGTTCCGGCGCTCGCCGCCCCGGCCAGCGCTCCGCTCGCCGCGGAGCCTGCTGCCGCTCCGACTCCCGCCACCCGTTCGCTGGCGGCCTTCGACGAGTTCGCCCGCCCGGTCTCGACCCGGCTCGACGCCGAGCCTGCCGCGCGTCCGGTGCGCGCCGCGCCCGTCCGCGCGCCGCGCCATGCGGCGGCTGCGGCCTTCGCGCCGGTCCAGGGCGGCAGCCATGTCGTCCAGCTCGGCTCCTTCTCCAGCGAGGCCAATGCGCGCCGCGCCTGGGGCGTCTTCACGGCCCGCAATCCCGAGCTCAAGAGCGCCCGGATGGTCATCACCCCCGCACTGGTGAACGGCCGCAACTTCTGGCGCGTCGCCGCGGCGAGCTACGATCCGTCCTCGGCGCAGGGCCTCTGCGCCAGCGTCAAGGCGCGCGGCGGGGTCTGCTTCGCCTATACGACCACCGGCGCGCGGGCGAACCTGCTGATGGCCCGCACCGAGCTGCGCTCGGGCGAACGCTTGGCGCTCGCCCGCTAGGCCGGGGAAGACCCGAGACCTCTCCTGACTGCCCCTCCCGGAAGCGGGAGGGGTTTTTCTTATCCGTCGATCCGCGTGCCGCCCTTGAACAGGGCGAGGACCCGGCCTTGGACCGGCTGGCGGTCGAACGGGGTATTGCCGGCGGCCGCCGCCATCCGGGCCGAATCGACGATCCACGGCTTGTCGGGATCGATCAGGGCGAGGTCGGCTTCCTGGCCCTCGGCCAGCGATCCGGCCGCGATGCCGAGCAGCTTCGCCGGATTGGCGGCGAGCAGGGCGAAGGCGCGGGCAAGATCGCCCCCCCCGTCGCGGACCAGGCTCAGGGTTAGCGCCAGCAGCGTCTCGGCCCCCGCCATGCCGGGCTCGGCATCGGCGAAGGGCAGGCGCTTGTCCTCCGGCCCGCGCGGGTCGTGGCCCGAGGCGATCACGTCGATCGTCCCGTCGGCGAGGGCGGCACGCACCGCCTGCCGGTCCGCCTCGCTCCGCAGCGGCGGGGACAGGCGGGTGAAGGTGCGGAAGTCGCCGATGGCGTTGTCCGACAGCATGAAGTGGGCCGGGGTGACGCCCGCGGTGACGGCCACGCCGCGGCGCTTGGCGGCGCGGATCAGGTCGAGCGCGGCGTGGGTCGTGACCTGGCGGACATGGAGCCGCGCGCCGGCCAGCTCGGCCAGGGCGATGTCGCGGGCGACGGCGAGGGCCTCGGCCTCGGCCGGGGCCGAGGGCAGGCCGAGCCGCGTCGCCATCTCGCCCGCCGTGGCGACGGCGCTGCCGACGAGGCCGGCGTCCTCGGCATGGCTGACCACGACCAGATCGAGCATCGCGCAATAGCGCAGCAGCCGCAGCATCGTCCCCGAATCCGCGATCCAGCCGCGCCCGGTGGCGACCGCCTTGGCGCCCGCGTCGCGCATCAGCGCGATCTCCGCCAGTTCGGCTCCATCGAGGCCGCGCGTCGCCGCGCCGAGCGGATGAACCCAGAGCCCGGGCTTGCCCGACTGCGCGGCGAAGCGCACCGTCGAGGGCCGGTCGAGCGGCGGCGACTGGTCGGGCATCAGCGCCGCGCGGGTGATCCCGCCGAAGTGGAACGCGGGCTTGTCGATCGCGAAGACGCCGAGGTCGACCAGCCCCGGCGCGACCAGCGCGCCCCTGGCGTCGAGCGTGACGTCGCCGGGCTGGGCCGCGACGTCGCCGAGTGCGACGATCCGCCCGCCTTCGCAGCGGATGCCGCCCCGGCGCGGCGCGGCCTCGGGCAGGACGAGCAGGCCGTTGGTGACGGTGAGGGCGGGGGCCTGGCTCATCGTCCGCCCTCCGGGAGGGCCCAGCCCTCCACGCCGCGGGTCCGTCGGGTCAGCACGTCGAGGCAGGCCATGCGGATCGCCACGCCCATCTCGACCTGGCGGGTGATGTGCGAGCGGGCGGCCCCCTCCCGTCCAACAAGGTCGGCGACGTTGCTGTCGATCTCGATGCCGCGGTTCATCGGGCCGGGGTGCATGACCATGGCGTCGCCCTTGGCCTTGGCCAGCCGGTCCAGCGTCAGGCCGTAAAGGTGGCGGTACTCGCGCGGGGAGGGGATGAATTGGCCCTGCATCCGCTCCTGCTGGAGCCGCAGCATCATCACCACGTCGGCCCCGGCCAGCGCCGCGTCGAAGTCGTGGAACGGCGTCACCCGCATCTCCTCGATCGCCGCGGGCATCAGCGCGGGGGGCGCGCAGACCCGCACCTCGGCGCCGAGCGAGGTCAGGCACAGGATGTTCGAGCGGGCGACCCGACTGTGCAGGATGTCGCCGCAGATCGTCACGGTCAGGCCGGTGAACCAGTCGTCGGAGCCGAGGCCCTTGGCGTGGCGGATGGTCAGCGCGTCGAGCAGGGCCTGGGTCGGGTGCTCGTGCTGGCCGTCGCCGGCGTTGAGCACCGGGCAGTCGACCTTGTCCGCGATCAGCCGCACCGCGCCGGAGCTGGCGTGGCGGATCACGATCGCGTCGGCGTGCATCGCGTTCAGCGTCATCGCCGTGTCGATCAGGGTCTCGCCCTTCTTCACGCTCGACTGCGCGGCGTGCATGTTGACCACGTCGGCGCCGAGCCGCTTTCCGGCGATCTCGAAGCTCAGCAGGGTGCGGGTCGAGTTCTCGAAGAAGGCGTTGATGATCGTCAGCCCGGCGAGCCGGTTGTCGCGCTTCTGCGCCTGGCGATTGAGCGCCACCCACTGCTCGGCCTCGTCGAGCAGGTAGAGGATCTCGTGCGGGGCGAGGCCGCCGATGCCGACGAGGCCGCGATGCGGAAACGCAAGCGCGCCCGCGGGATAGCGGCCCGCCGGGGCAGGGGACGGACGCGAGGGGTCTGGCGATGTCATCGAAGACAGCGCCCTAGTCGGCCGCGCGTTTCCGCTCAAGCGCCTTTACCGAGATGTCCACGATCATGCGCTGGCATTGCCATCGGAATCAGGCATACCTGCGCGTCCCCGAAGGTTTAGGACGCTCGCCCCCATGATATTCGCCCGCAAGGTCTGGAAGCTGCTGGTCGCGATCAAGGACGGGCTGGCGCTGCTCCTGCTGCTGATGTTCTTCGCCGGGCTCTATGCGGTGCTGACCATGCGCCCTGATGCCGGGCAGGTGAGGGAAGGGGCGCTGCTGCTCAAGCTCGACGGTGCGGTGGTCGAGGAGCCGGCAGAGATCGATCCGGTCTCGCTGCTGCTGTCCGGCCAGGCGCCGGCCCGGCAGTACCGCGCCCGCGACCTGGTCCGCGCGGTTCGCGCCGCTGCGGAAGACAAGCGGATCAAGGCGGTGGTGCTCGACCTGTCGCGGTTCACCGGCGGCGGGCAGGTCCACATGGAGGATATCGGCGCGGCGCTGGACGCCGTGCGGGCCAAGGGCAAGCCGGTGCTGACCTACGCGGTCGCCTATGCCGACGACGGGGTGCTGCTCGCGGCCCACTCCAGCGAGGTCTGGGTCGATCCGATGGGCGGGGCCTTCGTCCTCGGGCCGGGCGGCAACAACCTCTATTTCGCCGGGCTGATCGAGAAGCTGAAGGTCAACCTCCACGTCTTCAAGGTCGGCACCTTCAAGGATTTCGTCGAGCAATATACCCGGCGGGACCAGTCGCCGGAATCGAAGGAGGCGCGCAAGGCGGTCTATGACGCGCTCTGGGCCAACTGGCAGGACAACGTGCGCAAGGCCCGGCCCAAGGCGAACATCGCGATGGCGACGGGCGACCCCGGCGCCTGGTTCAAGGCGGCGGGCGGCGACGGCGCGATCGCGGCGCGCAACGCCGGGCTGGTCGACCGGATCGGCGACCGCGCCGCGTTCGGCAAGCGGGTGGCCGACCTCGTCGGCAAGGACCCGTCCGACAAGAAGCCCGGCGCCTTCGCCCATACCGCGCTGTCCCCGTGGATCGCGGCCCTGCCCAAGGAGGGCTCGGGCAAGCCGATCGGCGTGGTGACGATCGCGGGCGAGATCGTCGACGGCAAGGCCGGGCCGGGCACGGCCGGCGGCGACCGCATCGCCGCCTTGCTCGACGAGGCGCTCGACCAGAACCTCGCCGGGCTCGTCGTCCGGGTCGATTCGCCGGGCGGCTCGGTCAGCGCCTCCGAGGCGATCCGCACGGCGATCCTGCGCCACAAGGCCAAGGGGATTCCCGTCGCCGTGTCGATGGCCAACCTCGCGGCGAGCGGCGGCTACTGGGTCTCGACCCCGGGGCAGCGGATCTTCGCCGAGCCGGGGACGATCACCGGCTCGATCGGCATCTTCGCCGTGATCCCCAGCTTCGAGCGGACGCTGGCCGAATACGGCGTCACCACCGACGGGGTGAAGACCACGCCGCTGTCCGGCCAGCCCGATCCGGTCGGCGGCCTCTCGCCGGCGGTCGAGCAGATGCTCCAGGCCAATATCGAGCGCGGCTACGGCCGGTTCATCGGCCTGGTCGGCCAGGCGCGGGGCAAGACGCCCGAGCAGGTCGACGCCATCGCCCAGGGCCGCGTCTGGGACGGCGGCACGGCGCGGCAGCTCGGCCTGGTCGACCAGTTCGGCGGGCTCGACGATGCCCTGGCCTGGGTCGCCGGGCAGGCCAAGCTCAAGCCCGGCGACTGGCGCCCGGTCTATCTCGGGCAGAAGACCCCGACCTATGCCGCGCTGATCGACCGCCTGACCGGCGACGACGAGGGCGGGGCCGAGGACTTAGCGGGGATGGTCGCCCGGCAGCAGCGCGGGCTCGTCTCGCGCGCGCTGGCCAATGCCGAGGCGCTGATCCGCGGCGGCGGCGCCCAGGCCTATTGCCTCGATTGTCCGGTGAGCGGCGCGGCGGTCGAGCCCCGCGTTGCGGCGGGCGGGTTGCTGGCGCGAATCGCGCGGGCGCTGGGCCTTAGCTGAGCCCGGGCGGGGTCTCGGCCGGGCCGCGGCCCGGCTGGTCGATGTCGGGCGGCAGGGCCGGCGTCTCGTCCGGATAGTCGGGGCCGGGCTCGACCGGCATCGGCGGCGTCTCCGGCGGGGACTGCGGTTCGATTCTGTCTGGCTGGGTGGCCATGGGGCGGGTCCTTTCGCGGGGGAGAACGATCCGGTCGGCGGCTTCGTTCCTTGGTGCCGCCCGCCGTCCGCGAAAGCCTTGACGGGAATCAAGGATCGCCCGGCCTTGCGCGCTTGCCCTTTGCCCATAGTGCCGATAAGGGCGACCCCTTCGATTTCTGGGCTTCGTCGGCTTGCGGGCGTGGCGGAATTGGTAGACGCAGCAGGTTTAGGTCCTGCCATCGCAAGATGTGGGGGTTCGAGTCCCTTCGCCCGCACCAATTTCCGCCGGATCAGGCAGCCGACCGGGCAGGGTGTTTTGAAAAAGGCTTGAGTGACATGCAGATTGTCGAGACCACCAACGAGGGTTTGAAGCGCGGCTACACCGTCAAGATCGCGGCGAAGGACATCGCCTCGAAGATCGAGGGCGAGGCGCGCAAGCTGGCGCCGCAGGTCCGCCTGCCCGGCTTCCGCCCCGGCAAGGTTCCCGCCAACCTGCTGAAGAAGATGCACGGCGCCCAGCTTCACCAGGAAGCGCTGAACACCTCGATCCGCGAGGCGATGGACAAGCTCGTCGCCGACAACAAGCTGCGCCCCGCGATGCAGCCGGACGTCTCGCTCGGCGAGGGCTACGAGGAAGGCAAGGACGCCGAGCTGAGCGTCAGCCTGGAAGTCCTGCCCCAGATCGCCGCGCCCTCGCTCGACGGGCTCAAGCTCGAAAAGCTGGTCGTGCCGGTGGCCGACGCCGAGGTCGATGAGGCCGTGCAGCGCATCGCCTCGCAGCAGAAGAGCTTCGTCGATGCCAAGAAGGGCAAGAAGGCCGAGACCGGCGACCAGGTCGTGGTCGACTTCCTCGGCAAGCTCGACGGCGTCGAGTTCGAGGGCGGCAAGGCCGAGAACCAGCCGATCGAGCTGGGCGCGGGCCGCCTGATCCCGGGCTTCGAGGAGCAGCTCGTCGGTGTCAAGGAAGGCGACGAGAAGGTCATCACCGTGACCTTCCCCGAGGACTATCCGGCCCCGAACCTCAAGGGCAAGGACGCCACCTTCGACATCACGGTCCACGCGGTGAAGGTCGCCGGCGAGACCAAGATCGACGACGATTTCGCCAAGAACCTGGGCCTTTCCGACCTGGAGCAGCTCAAGGGCCTGCTGCGCGGCCAGCTCGAGCAGGAGACCGCCGGGCTCACCCGCACCGCGATGAAGCGCGCGCTGCTCGACCAGCTCGCCGCCACCAGCGATTTCGACGTGCCGCCCTCGATGGTCGAGGCCGAGTTCCAGCAGATCTGGCAGCAGCTCGAGCATGAGGCCAGCCACGAGGAAGACCCGGCCGCCGCGCTCAAGGAGATCGAGGCCGAGAAGGACGACTACCGCGCGATCGCCGTGCGCCGGGTGCGCCTCGGCCTGCTGCTCTCCGAGATCGGCCAGGCCAACGGCGTCGAGGTCAGCCAGCAGGAGATGTCGATGCTGGTCGCCCAGGCCGCGCAGCAGTACCGCCCCGAGGACCGCCAGCGCTTTGCCGAATACGTCCAGTCCGACCCGATGGTCGCCGCCCAGCTCCGCGCGCCGCTCTATGAGGACAAGGTCGTCGACTTCCTGTTCGACAAGGCCGAGGTCAGCGAGCGCGAAGTGACCAAGGACGAGCTCCAGGCCGCGATCGAGGCCGAGGAAGACCACGTCCACGGCCCGGGCTGCGGCCACGACCACGCCGAGGCGAAGCCGGCGAAGAAGGCCGCGGCCAAGAAGCCTGCTGCCAAGAAGGAAGCCAAGGCCGAGGAAGCGCCCGCCGCCGAGGCGAAGCCGGCCGCCAAGAAGACTCCGGCCAAGAAGGCTGCGGCCAAGCCTGCTCCGAGCGAAGCCGAGGGGGCCGAAGCCGCTCCGGCCGCCGAGGCCAAGGCCGCTCCCGCCAAGAAGCCCGCGGCGAAGAAGGCTCCGGCCAAGAAGGCCTGAGCCGCCCGCAAGGATCGGGAAGGGCGGGCGCGGCGGCGTGCCCGCCCTTCGTCGTTTTCCGGCCGGGAACGCACCGCCCTGTCGATGGTTGGGTTAAGCCCCTTGAACATCCGGCAGCGGCACGCGACATAGGCCGCGCAATCACCCGCCAAAGTTTCCCAAAGGGGCCTCCATGATCGATCTGTTCGGCGCCAGTTCCGCGCAAGGCAAGTTCACCACCGATCCCGTCACCGGCGCGCTGGTGCCGATGGTCGTCGAGCAGACCAGCCGCGGCGAGCGCTCCTTCGACATCTTCAGCCGCCTGCTGCGCGAGCGCATCGTCTTCGTCACCGGCGAGGTCGAGGACCAGATGGCCGCGCTGATCACCGCCCAGCTCCTGTTCCTGGAGAGCGAGAATCCGTCCAAGGACATCTCGATGTACATCAACTCGCCGGGCGGCGTGGTCACGGCCGGCATGGCGATCCACGACACCATGCAGTACATCCGCCCGCGCGTCTCGACCGTCTGCATCGGCCAGGCCGCCTCGATGGGCTCCTTCCTCCTCGCCGCGGGCGAGCCGGGGATGCGCATCGCCTTGCCGAACGCGCGGATAATGGTCCACCAGCCCTCGGGCGGCGCCCGCGGCATGGCCTCGGACATCGAGATCCAGGCGCGCGAGATCCTGCGCATCCGCAAGCGGATGAACGATCTCTACGTGAAGTACACCGGCCGCAACCTCGACGAGATCGAGAAGGCGATGGACCGCGACACCTTCCTCGAGGCCGAGGAAGCCAAGGCTTTCGGCCTGGTCGACAAGGTGTTCGAAAGCCGGCCTTCGACCGATCAGGTGGGCGAGGCGACCGGCTCGGGCGGCGCGCCCGGATGACTCTCCCCCGCGCTTCAGGGCTCCGAAAGGAACGCCTGCTACAGCGCCGGGGTTGATTAAACCGCCCGCGGGGCTAGGGGTACGAGTCCCGCCCCAACGGGCGGTAAGGAAGAAGCATGACCAAACTCAGTGGATCCGACGCGAAGAGCACCCTCTACTGCAGCTTCTGCGGGAAGTCGCAGCACGAGGTGCGCAAGCTCATTGCCGGGCCGACCGTGTTCATCTGCGATGAATGCGTCGAGCTGTGCAACGACATCATTCGCGAAGAGACCAAGGCGGGGATCGCCGGCAAGAAGGACGGCGGCGTTCCGTCCCCGCGCGATATCTTCGAGACGCTGAACGACTACGTGATCGGCCAGGACCGCGCCAAGCGCGTGCTCTCGGTGGCGGTGCACAACCACTACAAGCGCCTCAAGCACAGCGGCAAGGGCGGCGAGGTCGAGCTGTCGAAGTCGAACATCCTGCTCGTCGGCCCGACCGGCTCGGGCAAGACCCTGCTGGCCCAGACGCTCGCCAAGACCTTCGACGTGCCCTTCACCATGGCCGACGCGACGACGCTGACCGAGGCGGGCTACGTCGGCGAGGATGTCGAGAACATCATCCTCAAGCTGCTCCAGGCCAGCGACTACAACGTCGAGAAGGCCCAGCACGGCATCGTCTACATCGACGAGATCGACAAGATCAGCCGCAAGGCCGAGAATCCGTCGATCACCCGCGACGTCAGCGGCGAGGGTGTGCAGCAGGCGCTGCTCAAGCTGATGGAGGGCACGACCGCCTCGGTTCCGCCCCAGGGCGGCCGCAAGCACCCGCAGCAGGAGTTCCTCCAGGTCGACACGACCAACATCCTGTTCATCTGCGGCGGCGCCTTCGCCGGCCTCGAGAAGATCATCGCCGACCGCCTGCAAAAGCGCTCGATCGGCTTCGGCGCGCACGTCGCCGATCCCGACAAGCGTCGCGTCGGTGAGCTGCTCCAGAAGGCCGAGCCCGAGGACCTGCTCAAGTTCGGCCTGATCCCCGAATTCGTCGGCCGCCTGCCGGTGATCGCGACGCTGGAGGACCTCGACATCGAGGCCCTGGTCAAGATCCTGCGCGAGCCCAAGAACGCGCTGGTCAAGCAGTACGCCAAGCTCTTCGAGCTGGAGGACGTGGTTCTGACCTTCACCGACGACGCGCTGGAAGCGATCGCCAAGAAGGCCATCGAACGCAAGACCGGCGCCCGCGGCCTGCGCTCGATCGTCGAGGGCCTGCTGCTCGACACCATGTTCGACATCCCGACCGAAGAAGGCATCGCCGAGGTCGTGGTCGACAAGGACGTGGTCGAGGGCCGCAAGGAGCCGGTGCGCGTCCACAAGGGCAAGGAAGAGGCGGCTTAGCCTTTTTTAAGTTCCTCCCCGTTTCCGCGCAGCGGGAATGGGGAGGGGGACCGCCCGCGAAGCGGGCGGTGGAGGGGGTATCCTCCCCTACGGCAAAGCGCGGCGATCGCGGCAGCGACCTTGCCGGGATCGGCCAGAATTTCCTTGGCCGGAATCCGCACGATCCGAATTCCCTGCGCTTCGATCCATAGGGTCCGCTTCTCGTCCCGTTCGGGCCGATCGCCCATGTCGTGCGCGATGCCGTCGACCTCGAAGCCCGTCTTGGCCGCCGCACCGTAGAAATCGATCACGTACGGACCGAGCCGATGCTGCTTGCCGAGGCGGCCGTCTGCCTGCCCCCCGCGTAATTCCCCGCCACAGCAGTCGTTCCGGCAGCGACATCTCTCGCCGTTGCCGGCGCGCAGCCGAATAGTTGTGTTCGTGCTTGCGTAGCACTGCAAAACCCCTCCACCATGCTTCGCATGGTCCCCCTCCCCATTCCCGCTGCGCGGAAACGGGGAGGAGCAGATGATCGCAAAACCTGGGAGAGCCTAATGCCGGACCGCGTCCAAGTCAGCCGCATCATCCACACGATCCACGCGACGACCGACATCTACGGCTGCCGCCTGCTCTACCAGGATGCGCTGGGCGGGCTGGTCTTCGCCGAGAACTACTTCCCGGCCGAGGACCGTGACTGCGCGCTGCTCTATGTGACGAACCACATGGTCGAGCCGATGGCGCCGCGGAACTCTGGGGACATGACCAAGCCCTATGCCCGGATGGCCGCGAAGATCGGGCAGGCGTTCCATTCCTTCGAGTTGAAGGTGGCCGACGGCAAGGCGGCGAGCCAGGCGTTCCGCGATGCCGGGGCGGTGACGGCCAGCGACTATGGCACGTTCTTCTTCGTGAAGCCCGAATCAACCGGCGGCGTCCTGCTGGAGGTCTGTGAGGTGCCGATGCCGAACGACCCCTACGACCGGACGGGATGGGGGCCTGAGGTCGGTGTCGGCCATGCCTGCTCGGTCGTGGCGCTCGATCACATCGCCTGCGTCACCGCCGACATCGAGCGGGCGATCGCCTTCTTCACCGGCAGCGTCGACGGCTCGATCGTTTCCGACGGGCGGACCACGCTGCCCCAACCGGCGCGGCGGGTGGTGATCCATGTCGGGGACACCGACGTCGCCTTCCTCCAGCCCGACGACACCGCCGCCGGTCCGCTCGGCGCCTTCCTGGCCCGGCCGCAGAACGGGATCTACGCGCTGGTCTGGAAGGTCGCCGACCCGGCCCAGGCGCGGCGGCATTTCCAGGACCGGCTCAAGCTGCGCCTGACCGGGGAGGGCTGCGTCTCAGACGGGTTCGCGATCGACCCGGCGGATTTCTTCGGCGGCCGGCACGAGTTCGTGGCGGGCTGAGGCGGCGCGGCGCTGGGCGATCAGGTCCCAGCTGAAGATCGCGATCGAGGCCCAGATCAGCACGAAGCTGACGATCTGGACCGTCCGCAGCGGCTCGTCGAACACCAGCAGGCCGGTCGCGAAGACGATGGTCGGCGCGACGTACTGGGCGAAACCGAGCGCGGAATAGTCCATCCGCCGGGCGGCGATGGCGAACAGCAGCAGCGGCACGGCGGTCACGACGCCCGACAGCGCGATGATCGTGGTCAGCCAGGCATCGTGCCCGAAATGGGTCTCGGCCGGGCCGTGGCCGAGCCAGGCCAGCCAGGCCACGGCGGGGGCGAGCAGCAGCGCCGTCTCCACCGTCAAGCCGGGCAGCGAGCCGACCGGGGCGAGCGTGCGGACCAGGCCCTAGAGCCCCGAAGGCC
>Ga0066256_1004073_pt1 | contig 13345 bp, 5 predicted proteins | sample ThiBio_1000_biof_FD_87107 | JGI IMG/M metagenome (GOLD analysis project Ga0066256, IMG submission 87107) | Wastewater bioreactor microbial communities from Cape Town, South Africa - Thiocy_expt_1000_biof (version 2) | ecosystem: Engineered > Bioreactor > Thiocyanate-remediating >...
GATACGGTGGCTGCAACGCCTGCCGGTTGAAGTAGCAGCGGCAGGAGGAGTGGCAGCAGCAGCAGGTGCCACCGTGCCACGGCGGTAGCAGCAGGGTACGACACGGCAGGCGCAACATGCGGCCCACATGCTGCCGTGGCACAGACAGCACGCCTCCCAGCGGTCATCACCCACCACCACGGTCTGTATCGCTGCCGCTGCCCAGTCGCGTCCAGCCGCGGACGTGGCGCACGCGGCGAGAGTTCGGGCGGCCCTCCACCAGCGGCACCAGCGCCGCGGGTGATGCCAGCAGCTGCAGCAGCGTTGCCAGTAGCAGCAGCAGCGTTGCCAGCGGCGTCTGCGGCGGCAGCGGCGGCGACAGCAATGGCAGCCGGCAGGAGGAGGGGCAACCCACCCGATCCAGCACAGCCGCGACAGGTTGCCAACCAACACAGCACTGCGGCAGCAACCGCGTTCGCGGCAGCAGCAGTCATGACAGCGGCAGCGGCATCAGTCACAGCTGCAGTAGGCGCTACACCAGCACGAGACGGGCAGTAGAGTAACTCAGCCAACAACCCACCCAGCACCACTGCCACCACGTTAGTGCCCAAGCGTCACCGCGCCAAGCGTCACCGCGGTGGTCAGTAGTGAAAGGCAGTCAGGCGGACAGCACACCATCATACCAACAGCAACCACCTGCACTACTACTAGTACGCCACCACCTCTGCAACCTACTGCGTGCGCACAACCCTGCCGTCGTGCCACCACCGGCGGCGCTGTTCGTTGCGCTCGACACGCCGCCGCTGCGTGGCTCACAGCTGTCGCACAACCAGGGGTTCTCCGGACGCGTTGCAGGCCACCGGACACCGGAGCGTGCGCGCGCCGCGTTGCTGCTGTGTGGCGTTGAGTCGAAGCCGCGGCAACGCGCGGATGGCGACGGCGCGGCATGCAGGCGGGCGGGACCCCTCCGGAGCGCAACCCCCGTACCTGCAGTTACTAAAATGCGGCCACCGAGATGTGTGCGGCGCACTCGCTGCTGCGGGTGTTGCCCAATTGTGTGACCACTGACTGCGGACACGATGCCGTGATGTCCGTTATCAGGCTGTCACTCTCTTCGCCCCCCTGCTGCTGTTGGGCCGCGCCAGACGCCAACTGGCCCGCTGTCCACACACTGACACAGTGACACAACCGGGTAGGCGCACGCACGGACTGACGCTGTGGCAACGCACGCGGCCACGCGCAGCGGTAGCGGCGTTGGCATGCCCGGGCGTGCGGTAGCAGTGGAGTGGCACGCGACACCGCCGCGTGCGTGTCAACCGCGTGTTCCACTGCTCGGTTGCGCCGAATCGATGGCGTGCCGGAGCGATCCTGCCGTGCGCCTGCGCAACTGTAGCGTGTCGCTCACTTTACGACACACCACCACCAACCCACACCATCACTCGTCTGCTGTGCGTCATGCGCTCGCCCCTTGACGGGGCCCGCGCGCTGCCGCCGTCTATCGAGTTGGCGGTGGTCATGGCCAACTACTCATGGCGCAAACCGCGCACCGGCACAGTCGTGCAACCCTCCTTCCCTTTCACCTTCTGCGGCTGCCCGGCCGTCGCCACACGCGGTAACCTCCTGCCACTCTGCCGCTACACTCACACGTGCAGAGGTGGCACACACGCACACAAGTCGTCTTCCATCGTAGCCGGGGCTGCGGCGTGGGTTTGCTGTCCGGCGGCGTGGGTTTGCTGCCTGGCGCAATGCGGGAGGTGGTGCACGGCCGCGCACACGCGGCATGCGTGCACTGCGTGCGCGGCCAACGTGACGCCGCCGCGCCAGACCACACACAGGTTCAATGCGCCGCGGCGCTGTGTCGCTGGCCCCAGCGGCTGCCCTGATCCCACGCCAGAGTGCTGGCAGGGCATGTGTACACGTACCTGGTCGTTAATTGCGCGCAGGCGGCGGCGCGCGGCGGTGTTGAACACGTGACGCGTGCGATGGCCGTGGGAGCTGGGAGCGAGTCTGGAGTGGAGTCGGCAGCCTGGCTGATTGCTGAGCGGTTCCGCCAGTTCGTCAAGCTCCCGCCATCAACGCGCTGCCGCCGCAATGACACCGCAGCGACGTCAACACACACAGTGCCCGACTACTATAGAACTCAGCTCATCATTGCCGTGCCGGCATTGAAAGGTGGGATTGGTGGTTGTCAAACATCGCAAAACGTGGCCGCGCGGTCACGCGGCGGGCCGGCGGCACGGCGCCGCGAATGTAGGGCACTCGGCACCAACAAACGAAAACGTGACAAACACACAAACAATGGGAGCGCCAAAAGTCAGAGAGTCAAACAAACACGCACACACGACCCGTGTGCCAGGTGCCAGGGCCAGCGTGACAAAACCGACACAAAACACAAAACACGAACGGCCGGCTACACATCGTGCTCGTCCGGCGATGCGCCGACGTAGCGCTCCGTCATGATCACAACCGGCTCAAAGTCGCCGGCGCCGGCGGCGACCGCGGTCATCAACACCGAGCTGGTGCCGCTGTCGGCAGCCACCGGCGTGTAGTCTGGCGGCGGCAAGCGGCGCCGTGGCACGCCGCCACCGCCACCACCGCCGCCACCAACATCACCGTCATTATCAGAATCGTCGCCGCTGCCGCGCGGCGGCGCGCCCGCGTCAACGCCAAGGCAGCCGCGCTCATTCGGGATGAAGTGGAGGCGCGCGGCGAGCAAGGGGAGGAAGATGGGCTTGCCCAGCACCGCATCAGCGCCGGCACGCAACATGGCGGGCGGCACGTCGGGGGCATCCGCGCCGCCCGTCACACCCCCGATGGCGCCCGGGAAGCCCACCGCGCGCCGCCGCCGTATGGTGGCCACGCCGTCCTGCCGCGGCCTCTCCTTGTCCACGCAGATGGCATTGAAGGCGCCGGGGTTGGCAGCCACGCGCGCCACCGCCTCCAGCCCGTTCTCACACTTGGCCACCGTGCAGCGCGCGGCGCCGCCCAGAGTGCGCTCCAGGCCGCGCGACAGGAAGAGGCGCGTGGTGGCGTCGTCGTCCACCACCAGCACGCGGAAGGTCGGCGGCGCAACGGCAACGGCACGCCCGTCGTCCACAGCACTGTCGTCCCGCCACAGCTCCGGCGCCTCGTCAGGGCGCGACGCCCGCCGCAACCGCCGGAAGGCGGCGGACAGCCGGCGCGGTGCTACGCGCGCGGCGATGCCAATAGCGGCGTCGCCGCTGGAGCCGCGGCGCAGTGGCACAGTGGCCATGTCGCCTCCCGCTGCCGCGCGTGCCGCGGCAACTGGCGGCAGCGCGTGGGGCACCGTCGGTGACGGTGACTGCGGCATGCCCGGCAACGGGACGCCCTCTGATGCCGCCAGCACAGAAGCGGCGCCGACGGAGCTGAAGTGGTAGCCCGGGCTGCTGCCGGTGTACGCCCGCAGCATGGGTGTCGCCACCTGCTGCTGCCACGCACCCACGCTGCCGCTGGGGGGCGACGCCAGCACGGCCGTGGCATCCGCCGCCCCCGTCGCCAGCGTGGCAATGGGGTGGTGGTGCGCTGCCGACCCTGCCGGCATGTGGACGCCCTCCTCGCCCACCGGCGTCACGTCCTCCACTGGGAACTCTGCCCAGAAGGTGGCGCCGCCGCCTGGCGTGGGCGTCATACCCACGCGCCCACCAGCGCGCGCCAGGATGGACTTGCAAATAAACAGGCCCAGGCCGGAGTTGCCAGCGCCCATGCGCCGGCCCGCCACCGTCTGCCCAAACTCGGTGAATAGGTGGCCCACCTCGGCGGGCGGCACGCCAGGCCCGTTGTCCGCTACCGCCAGGCGCAGCCACACCACGCGGTCGGCCGCCAGCTGGCCGCCGCGCGCCGCCTCCAGTGCGCTGGGTGCCGCAAAGTTGCACGGCGCCGGTAGCAGCATCCCGCTGCCGCTTGCCACCACCATCAGTCCAGTGCCGGCAGCGCCACCGGGGCCGGGGGCGAGTGTGTCACCCTCGACGGACGCACCACCCGTGGCCGCCGCCGCCGTCACTGCTGCCGCCGCGGCTGGTGGCGGCGGTCGGAGCACATCTGTTACGCGTGCCCAACCCGGCGACGCGGGCGATGCGTCACCCAGACGCGGCGAGTTGCCAGCGTCCGTCACCACGGCAGCCATCCAGGGCACCGCACGGCGCCACAGCAAGCCGCCGCCCAGCAGCAGCAGCTGGTCGAGGCGGCTGGTGAAGCCGGCACAGGTGCGGCTGTGCTGCGTTGCGGTGTCGGCAGCCCGCGCCGAGTTTGGTGACCCTCCGCTGACGCTGGCGGGCACCCCCAACAGCTGCTCAGACCCACCCGCCGTACTCAGAGGCGGCGGCGGCGGCGACGGGCCAATGACGGACAGCGACACCTCCACACGCCCGCGCCCGTCGCGCGGCGCGTGCTTGAGTGCGTTGGATACGTAGTTGGCGGCCACCTGCGCCAGGCGTGTGCCGTCCACACGCGCCAGCGCCGGCACGCCGGCGTCCACCGTCACCGCCAGCGTCACGCCCGCGCGCGCCGCGGCGGGTTGCATGTTGCGACACACGCGCGCCACCATGCTGCCCAGGTGCGTGTCCACCGGCTCCAGCGCGAAGGCGCCCGCGTGGATGCGCTCCATGTCCAGCGAGTCGTTCAGCACGGAAGACACGGCGGCGGTGGCTGCCTGCAGGTCGCGCACGTCCGCCAGCGTGCTGCCGGCACTGCTGCGCACCGCCGCATCGTGCGCCAGCGCGTCCAGGCCCAGCACCAGCGCGCCGAACGGCACACGCACCTCATGCATGACGTAGCGCAGGAAGGCGGCCTTGGTGCGCGTGGCGGCGTCTGCCACCGCCACCGCGCGCTCCGCCGCCGCCACGCGCCGCCGCAGCTCCGCGGCGCGGTCGCCCGCCATGGTGATGAAGTGCACCACCAGCAGCACCGTGACGCCGTGCACGACGGCGACGGGTAGCGCGTCCAGCGCGATGGGCACGGCGGTGGGGACGGCGAGGGACACGAGGGTGGAGGCGACCGCCAGCGCGATGACAAGGCGGAACCACCACCGCTCCCGTGCGCTGGATGCCCACTGCCGCTGCACGTCATTCAGTGTGCCCCACCGCAGCAGCGCCTGCGCCAGGAAGTAGGCGACGGCGGGCCCGGAGGTGTGACCGCTGTCGCTGCGCACAAACAGGGCGCGCAGGGAGGCGGGCATGGGCCACCCCAGCGCGTCTTCCTGCGCCACAACGCAGGCGCCCAGCACCACGTACTGCACCACCGCCCACCACAGGTGCCCGCGCGCAAACACCGCCATCATGGCGCACCAGGTGGCGGGCACCGCCAGGCTCCACACCAGGTTCAGGAACGCGCCGGGGCTGCCAGGTGGCGGCAGCGCGCCGGCCGCCACCATGGCAATGCGCGACGCCAGCGCCGCGGTTGCCAGCGCGCCCATCACCGCCGCCTCACGCGCGTGCGCCTGACTGTTCAGCGCCGCGTGCGCCATCAGCGCCACCGTGCACCCCACCATGAACCCCACCGCCATCATGGACACCATCCCTGACGTGTCCCACATGCGCGTCAGCTCCGGGGCCGGCGGCCCCGCCACCGACGCGCTGCCATGGCTGCTGCTGCTGCTGCTGCTGCTGCTGCTGCTGCTGTATACCAACCCCGCAGCCACCTGCAGCGCCACCATCAGGCTGCCGCACACCCAAAACACGACCCGCTGCACCGCCGTGCTGTGCATCAACGCATTCACCGCCGCACCGCCGCTGCTCACGCGCGCTGCGCTGCGGCGCACACATGCTGCCGGCGTGGCTGGCGACCGCGACGGCGATGGCGCTGGATGTGCGGACGGCGGCGGTGACGGCGTCGGTGACGTTGACACCCGCGACGAGGGGCTGGGGCACGCCGGCCGCGCCGGGGGCGTCGACTGCATGAGCGGCGGCGGCGGCGGCGGCGGTGCGCGGCCGGCCGCTGGCTTGTGTGGCAGCAACGGCGGCAGGCGCGGTCGCGTGGTCAGCGCCGCCACCGCCGCCACCGCCATTGGCACATGAGCGGCGGCAGCAGCCATGGCGGGCGCACGCGTGGTGTCAAACTCCAGCGATGGCTGCGGAAGTAGCACGGCGCCAACGGGGTAATGGCGCAGGTGTCGTACGCGGACGACGGTGCCGCCGCCTTTCCCGCGACCGCCGACGCTTGCCATGAACCAGCAGTGACTGGCCAGTACCGGTCCAGCGTCCGACCGGCAGGCGGTGGTTGGATAGCTCGGCGCGTCAAGCAGCGCCACCCAAGCAGCTGCAGTGGCAGCGTGGGCCACGCGCAGTCAGCGGTGGTAGCCGCGCACAAACTGCGTGTGTGTGCGTGGGTAGTGTGCGTGATGTGGTGCAGTCGCGGACGGATGCTCGCAGCCTCCTCCCACTCCACACTGCTGCAGCTTCCGCCGCTGCTGGTGCGTTTCGTGTTGTTGTCACCGTGCGAATGGCACTGATATCACGACTACAATGCCTGCAGCTTACGCTGCGATTGGGGACGCACCGCTGCGGTGGAAATTGCCGCTGTCGGTCCAGCCAATCAGCGTGCGTGGGTGTTTTCTTTATCCTGCGTGCCTGCTGAGCCGTGCGTGCGTGACCGGTGCGTCACACGATCACCCCCGCGTGGTGCCTGCTGCCGAAGCGTCACAAGACCCAGCAGCCAGGTGCGCACACACACATCCACGTTTGCACTGCAACGCGCGGTGCGATAAATGGTGCGCACGGTTGCACCCGTATGGTGTGATGGGTTGGCAGTTGGTGGAGTACAGTGGGTGGTAAGTTGGCGCTACCTCGGCAGCCCGCGGAGATGACGCAGCGTGCACCAGGCTGCAGGCAGCAGGCGCGCCCGCCGTCGTGGCGGCACCGACACACCCTGCGGTCATGCTGTAGAGTTCGAGGGGTATGAACGGCGACGGCGCGGTCGCTGTGGTGGCTGGGTGGCTGATCGCTGGTGGCGTTCCTGGCTGGTTGTCGCGACGATGTGGCGCTTCAAACGTCACATGACGACCTCAACCTCAACACCCCGGTTGACGCAACCGGGCAGCGCGCAGCGCGCAACTGCGCGTTCGAACTCCGAGGCAGAGTTTATCGGCATCGCCCTGCCGGTGGGTGTCACCACTGTGGGCGAGCGCTCACACTTCTATTGGCATTGCAATTCGGCGGAGGCGGCACTCGCGGCAGTACCGAGTCACGCGGCCGTGCAGGCAACCACTGCACACATTGCAGTCGTGGCGCCTACGCCCATGCGGGCACGCGCCGGTGCCGCCGCACTCTGCGCAGCCGTAGCGCTGGCGGCCGTGCTCACAGATGGCGCCCCCGCCGCACTCCTTGCACTTGCTGCGCAAGCGGCCGTGCTCACAAACGCTGACCCCGCCACACTCCTTGCAGGCGTAGCGATGGCGGCCATGTTCACATATACCGCCGCCGCCACACTCCTTGCATTGGCTGCGCACGCGGCCATGCTCGCAGATGCTAGCCCCGCCGCACTCCTTGCAGCGAGAGCGATGGCGGCCATGCTCACAGATGCCGGTCCCGCCGCACTCCTTGCAAGTATACCGCGCACGGCCATGCTCGCAGATGGCGCCCCCGCCGCACTCTTTGCAAGTGCTGCGCTTGCGGCCATGTTCACAAATGCCGCGGCCGCCGCACACCTTACAATACCTGCGCTCGCGGCCATGCTCACACAAGCCAGCCCCGCCGCACTCCTTGCAGTAGTAGCGCCTGCGACCATGCTCGCACCGGCCCGGCCGCGCTGTTGCGGCCGCAATCTCTGCCTCACACCCCTCCCCAGAGTCCATGGTCACTCCGCTGTTTCCACCCGCCGCCGCTGCCGTTGCTGAGCGCCGGCGCTTCACCCCCGCGACTGCCACCGCAACGGCGCTCTTTGCAGCCATGCTTGCAGCCACGGCGGCGGTTGGCAACGTAGCTGCACTGGCTGTAGCAGCAGAGCTGCCGGTGCGTACTTGGCGACGAGGCCGACGCGGGGGTGGCGGCAATGGTGGCGACGCTGATGGTGGCGGCGGCGGCGGTGATGGTGGTAGTGGAGGAGCTGGCAGTGGGGCCACAGTGCCTCCGCCAACCACACCTGCCGCCACTGTGCGCGCCGATGCAGAAGGCGCTGCCGCTGCCCAACGCCGCATCATGCCCATGGCGGCCGCCGCGGTGGATGCCCATGTCGGCACCGCCACCGCCCCAGCTGCCGCGGTGGTTGGGGGCTGCGGGCAGGCAGAGGTTGAGGAGGAGGAGAAGGAGGTGGTGGTGGTGAAGGCCATAGCGGTAGTACCACCTTTTACACAACTGTTGGTTTTTTGGCACAACGTTCAACTCCCCTCCCACAATGCCGCACGGTTGCTGACATAGAATCAATGGGGTAGCCGTGCATGCTGCACTGTAATTGCGCTGCAATATGTGTGGTGGTGATTGCAAGTGATACTAGGCCGACACCCGCGGACTCGGAGCTACCACAGCACCAAATTGCTTGCCCTAGTTGCAGCCTGCATTGCATGCGAGTCATGCGACAGCGCGCTTCACGGCCTGAACCACTCGCATGCGGCAGCAACACACAACACAGCTGTTTAAATGCAACGCAAGGCAAACAACTCATTGCTGCCGCGGCGTATGAGTGCGCAGACCCCTCATCGCCGCCGCGGCCGGCCCCGCCGCATTCCTTGCAGCTGCTCCGCACGCGGCCGTGCTCGCAGATGCCGGCCCCGCGGCACTCCTTGCACTGGCTGCGCAGGCGGCCATGCTCACAGATGGCGCTCCCACCGCACTCTTTGCAGCGGCTTCGTTGGCAGCCATGCTCGCATTTTCCGCTCCCGCCGCACTCCTTGCAGTCACGGCGCCGGCGACCATGCTCACAAATGCTGCTCCCGCCGCACTCCCTGCAACCGTGTCGATGGCGGCCATGCTCGCAGATTCCGCCCCCACCGCACTCCTTGCAGGTATACCGCGCACGGCCATGCTCGCAGACACTGACCCCGCCGCACTCCTTGCAGTGGCTGCGCACGCGGTCGTGTTCACAGATGCTGCTCCCACCACACGCCTTGCAGCCGCTGCGCTGCCGGCCATGCTCACAGATGCCGGCCCCGCCGCACTCCTTGCAATGATACCGCATGCACCCATGCTCACAGATGCCGCTCCCGCCGCACTCCTTGCAACCATAACGCGCGCGGCCGTGTTCGCAGATGCCACTCCCGCCACAGTCCTTGCAAAAGCTGCGCAAGCGGCCGTGCTCACAAACGCTGACCCCGCCACACTCCTTGCACTGGTGCCGCCGGCGGCCGTGCTCACAGATGCTAGCCCCGCCGCACTCTTTACATGCGCTGCGCACGCGGCCATGCTCGCAGACGCTAGCCCCGCCGCACTCCCTACAATGGTGGCGCTGGCGCCCGTGCTGGCAGAACCCGGTCCCACCGCACTCCTTGCAACTGTAGCGTTTGCGACCGTGCTCGCATATGCCAACCCCGCCACACTCCTTGCATTGGCTGCGCACGCGGTCATGCTCGCAAATGCCGGCCCCGCCGCAATCCTTACAATAATAGCGATGGCGGCCATGTTCACAGATACCGGCCCCGCCACATTCCTTGCACTGGCGGCGCTGCCGACCATGCTCGCAGATGCTTCCCCCGCCGCAATCTTTACAGTGGCTGCGCACGCGGCCATGCCCACAAATGCCGCCTCCGCCGCAATCCTTGCAGCTGTACCGATACCCGCCATGTTCCCAGAGGCTAGCCCCGCCACATTCCTTGCAATCGTGGCGCCGACTCCCGTGCTCACAAATGCCAGGACCGCCACACTCCTTGCAAACGTAGCGGCGGCGGCCATGCTCACAGATACTAGCACGAGCTGTTGCGTTTCTTGGCGCCTCCCCGCCACTCGCGCTATTTGGCGCTGCGCGGTGGCGCTTCACGCCTGACACAGCGTGACCGCCGGCTGCTGCGGCCGCTGCCGCCGCTGCTGCTGCGTCTGCCGGCGGCGGCGGCGGCGGCGGCGGCGGCGGCGGCGGCGGCGGCGGCGGCAACGGTGCTACATGGGGCGCCGTAGCTGCACTGTCAAGTTGCGGCGACGGTGGCGAAGGAGATGGATGCTCGTAGTCCAGTGGCGGCGGCGGCGGCAACGCGGGCGGCGGCGGGGATGGCGGTGGAGGTGGCAAGGTACCGGTTGTGGTAAGGGCCGCCGCCTCGGCTGCCCATCGCCGCATCAAGCCAAACGCGGCCGTGGCACTCGATGCCCACGGCGCCGCGGGCTGCCGCGGTGCTAACGTGGGTGCAGCAGTCGAGGCAGCAGCCATGATGCGCAGGCTGCAGCAGCTTGGATCTTGCGTGGCCGTTACACACTCGTCAGCAGCTTGGATCTTGTGCTGCCGCCGTTACACAGTCGTCAGCAGCTGCAGCTGCAGCAGCTCAGCTTGGATCTTGTCCGTTACACACAGTTATCCCCAATCTTTACCACTCCTCCGTGTTTTTGCAAGAGGGGGTAGGTGCTGCAATGCCTCCAGCAACACACACGCGCTCCGTGCACTGCATAAATTGCGCCAGCTGTGTTAGTATTGCGCACCTGCTCGCCTGTGTCGTAATTTGTGTTACAAGAGGGGTGTGCCGAGCGACACCAACGAACTCGGACTGAGGCGGCACAGTAGGCGGCAAGAGAGGGAGGGCGCAAGAGGGGAGAGGTGATTGCTGATGCTTCCCCCCAAAACGACGTACAATCGACAACTCTGCACACGGCGCGCGCATTGCGGCGCAAAATAAACATCGCCGCCGCGTGTATATGTACGTGATGAGTGCGTGCGCCGGGTTACGTGTGTGTGTTTGGCCCGCAAGTGCTGAGATTTGTTGTGAATTGTGGGTGTGTGTTGGGGGGCAAGCGGGTTTACACTAACTAACTATGTAATTGCCGCTGCCATTTAATGCCATTAACCACCATCATCCACCATTATCACTCCAACATAGCTTTATGATAACCCAATCTATCACTCTCCAGCTTATCGTGTGAATCGCTGGGGGTGATTGCACACACGGGTGGCTGGAAGGTGGCTCCGCACACACACACAACTGCTCACTTCTCACCGCCACTGGTGCCACCGGTACTACTGGTGCCACGTGGTGCCACGTGGTGCCTCCCGCACACTCAACCATCCCTCTATCCCAATCCGTGTGTGCAGACGCCCCTCCCTCCACCAAGCACCAGCAGCCAAGATGCCGACCAGCACCCCCCGCATGGTGGCGGACGCGGTGGCGGCGCACCGCGCCACGGTGTCGGCGGTGATGACCGCCAACGCTTCCAAGGCGGCGGCGGCCGCATCGGGTCCCGACCCGACGGCGGAGGCGCCCAAGACCGACGCCGTGGCGGCCACTACCGACAAGGTGGAGCTGCGCGTGGCGGTGCCGTTGTCACCGCTGGTGGCCAGCCAGTCGGCGGCGGCCGGCGCGGTGACGCTGTCGGCAGAGCAGTTTGAGCGGCTGCTGGCGGCGGTGGGAAAGGGCGCGGCCGCGCCGGCACCGGCGGCGGCGCCGGCGGTGACGTACAACGCTGCGGCGCTGGGGCTGGCGGGCTTTGCGCTCACCACCTTTGTGCTGTCGGTGTTCAACACCGGCGTGTTCCTGGACTCCAAGCTGGAGCCCATGGTGCTGGCGCTGGCGTTCGCGTACGGCGGGTTTGTGCAGCTGCTGGCGGGCATGTGGGAGTTCAAGGCCAACAACACCTTTGCCGCCACCGCCTTCACGTCGTACGGCGGCTTCTGGATCTCCTTTGCCATCTACGTGTGGTTCATCGCGCCGGCGCTGGCGGCGGCGGGCCTGAATGTGGGCCACGCCACCGGCCTCTACCTCTTTGCCTGGCTCATCTTCTCCACCTACATGATGGTGGCGTCCTACAACGTCAGCCGCGTCATCTTTGCCATCTTTGTCCTCCTCGTCATCGCGCTGATCCTGCTCATCGCCGGCGCCGCGGCGCCCAGCAAGGGCGCCACCAACGCGGGCGGCTGGATCGGCATCGCGTGCGCGCTGCTGGCGTGGTACGGCGCCGCCGCCGCCGTCATCAACGCCACCGTCGGCCGCGTGGTTCTGCCGGTGGGCCACATGCCGGTGTGGCACGGCCACCTGCCCATCTGGCACGACACCAAGCCCGCCAGCGCCAAGGCGGCTTAATAGCCTGTGCGTATGCGTGCGTCAACTGCAGCAGCAGCATGTTCCCCGGTTGTAAGTAGCTGTGATACCCCCCTCAACACCAAAACGTTTCTTGTGATTGTCGCCGCGCCGGCGACCTGCGGCCCCTGTCGCCCACCAAGCATGGCAGCGCTGCGTGTGCGTGGTGGCATATGTCGTAGCGGTAGCGCCTTCCACCAGCCCCACCCCACGCAGAGTGCGCCATTTAAAATATTAACAAACATATCGTTCCGCCGCCTACGACGCCGGCGTCGCACCGCCAGCGCCAGGTGGCGGCCGTGGCACAATGGTTGTCACGCCAGCAGCCGTCACCACGCGCCGCACACGCGGCGCATCATCGCCACCCTCCGCCTTGCCGCAATCGTCGTCGCAGTCGCCACACCCATCACCACCGCCGTGGCTGTGTCCATGCCCACCGTCGCCATGGCTGTGCCCATGGCCGCCGCCATGGCTGTGTCCGTGCCCGCCACCGTCACCACCATGACTGTGCCCATGCCCACCGCCATCGCCGCCGTGGCTGTGGCCGTGTCCACATGCGTCGCCGTCCTCGCCGCATGCCTCCTCGTCCCCCTCGCCGCCACCGCCCTCGCTGTCCAGCTCGTCCTCGTACGGGAAGAAGTCAAAGGGGTCGTCATACTCGTCCCACGCCTCGCGCCCGCCCGCGTACTCGGCGTCCGTCACCAACGCAGCGCGCAGCGAAGCCTCCACAGCGGCACGGTCCATGCTGGCGCCAATAAACACGATCTCCTGCCGGCGGTCGCCGTACGCGGCGTCCCACAGTGCAGTGTCATCAGCAGGGGGGGGTGATGTGCCCGCCGGTGCAGCGTCAGCGCCGGCCGTGTCCACACCAGCAAACATGGTGTGCACGGCGGGCGGCCAGCGGGCGCGCGGCTTGGTAACCCACCACGGCGCGCCGGTGGAGAACTGGAACAGGCGGCCCGCCTGCGCCCAGATGCCGCAGTCGTCCATGCCGCCATCCACCGCCAGCCAGAAGTAGCCCTTGGACCGCACCACCGACGCCAGCTCCTCGCTGCCGTACACCAGCGTGTGCAGGCGGCCAGGGTGGAACGGCCGCTTGGCGCGGAACACGAAGCTGGAGATGCCGTACTCCACCGTCTCGGGCGTATGGCTGCCGCGCAGCTCCTGCAGCCACCCAGGCGCGCGTGCCGCCTCCTCCAACGAGAACGA
>Ga0066256_1004075_pt1 | contig 13343 bp, 14 predicted proteins | sample ThiBio_1000_biof_FD_87107 | JGI IMG/M metagenome (GOLD analysis project Ga0066256, IMG submission 87107) | Wastewater bioreactor microbial communities from Cape Town, South Africa - Thiocy_expt_1000_biof (version 2) | ecosystem: Engineered > Bioreactor > Thiocyanate-remediating >...
CGTGATGGGACTGGAGTTAGGCCCTGTGCGCGGGCGGTTGGGGGGGGCGGGGGGCTGGGGGGGGGGGGGGTGGGGGCGCGGGGGGGGACGGAGGGGGCGGCGCGCCGGCCGACGGGGCACGGCCCTGAGGGGGAGGCGGGGGCGGCGGCGCGGGGGGGGGGGGCGGGGGCGGGCGGGGCGGGCTGCCCCACGCCCACCCCGGCGGGGCCGCGCGGCCCCCCCGGCGCCGGGGGGGGGCGGGGGGGCGGGGCGCGGGGGGCCCCCCCCCCCCCCCCCCGCGGGGCCCGCCGGTCTGCGCGAAAGCGCCGCCGCCCATGGCGACAATGAGAGCGCACACAGACGCCGTGCGCAAAAGTTGATGCTTCATGACGATCTCCTTTGCTCGTCTACTCGCGACTTCGTATCGACGACGAATGCCATGAGCGCTGGATAGTTCCGCGTTCGCGACACACGGAGAAACTGCCTTCACGAACATGAGGACGGACAAACGCAGTACCGACCTTCTGCACTCAATTGCTCGCGTGCGCCTGCGTGCTAACCTGCCGATATCCATGGAGGTGCACGTGCCGAGATTCGACGATTTGAAAGAGCGCTGCCGCGATGACTGGCAGGCCTATTGTCAGCATGAGTTCATCCGCCAGCTCGGCGCCGGCACGCTCGGGAAGGACGCCTTCCGCCACTATCTCGAGCAGGACTATCTATTTCTCGTCCACTTCGCGCGCGCGTACGGCCTCGCCGTCTACAAGAGCCGCGACATCGCCGATCTCAGGCGCGCGCTCGCGAGCCTCAAGGCGATCGTCGATGTCGAAATGGGCCTGCACATTCAGTACTGCGCAGGCTGGGGCATCAGCGAAGGCGATCTCATGGTGCTGCCCGAGGCGCGCGCGACCATGGCCTACACCCGCTACGTCCTCGATGCAGGAAACCGCGGCGACCTACTCGATCTTCATGTCGCGCTTGCGCCTTGTCTGATCGGCTATGCCGAGATCGCAACGTGGCTCAATGCCCAGCCGTTTGTCATCCACGACGGCAACGCCTATGCCGGCTGGATCGCGATGTATGCGAGCGATGAATTTCAGGCTGCAGCCGCAGGTGAGAAAGCGTGGCTCGACGAGCATCTCGCCACCGTAACGCCGAAGCGCTTCGATGAGCTCGCCACCATCTTCCGCGACGCAACGCGCCTCGAAATCGATTTCTGGCAGATGGGCTTGGATCGCCGCTTCTGAAAAATGCAGCGCGTGCACAATGCCGCGAGCCCTACTCCAGCCGGTTCAACGCGACTTCGAAGGCGTCGAAATTGCGCAGCGGCACAGGCAAGGGTGTCGAAGCGCGACGATTGGCGATCATCGGCACGCGCTGCTCGGAAAGCCCGCCATGCGAGCGCAGTGGCTCATCGAGGCCCGAAAGATCATGCCGCTCAGGTGAGGTGCCGAGCACCTTGTGCTTCTCCGAAAGCACCACGATGTCGCCGATGCGGTCGGGCGGGAGCGCGAACTGCTGGCAGGCAATGTCCTTGGCGCATGCCATCTCGATACCATCGACGTCCCACAGCCGGCTGAGCAGCTCGGGCACGGGCGTGCCGGACGGAACATGCACGGTCGCGAAGCCGCCGAGCGCACCATGATGAGCGACGTAAGGGTAGGTGATCGGCAGGATCACGCGCGCAACGTCCTTGCCGAGCCACTCGTCGAACAGCGTCTGGAGATAGATGACGTCCGGCGAGCCATCCGGCAAATGCTTGTCGTTCATGCCGTGGTCGGCCGTGGCGAGGACTGTGCAGCCGAGGCGATCGAGGGTCGCGAGATAGCCGTCGATCATGCCGTAGAAGCTGTTCGCAATGGCCGTGCCCGGGCCAACCTTGTGCTGGATGTAGTCCGTCGTCGAGAGATACATGACATCGGGGCGGAAGCGCTCGACGAGCTTGACGCCAGAGGCGAACACGAACTCGGAGAGGTCCGCCGAATAGACATCCGGCACCGGCTTGCCGACCAGCTCGAGCACGCCGTCGATGCCGTTCGCTGCGCGCGTTGCCTGATCGGCGCGCTCCGCGGAAAAGGCGACGGCGCGGCCTGTCGCGTAGTCGAGCCCGTTCGAGAGCAGCAGGCGCAGCTTGTCCTTGGCCGTCACCATGGCGACCTTCGCGCCTGCATTGTAGAAGGCGGCGAGAACGGTCGGCGCACGCAGGAAAACGGGATCGTTCATCATGACCTCGGCGCCGGCAGCCGGATCATAGAAGAAGTTGCCGCAGATACCGTGCACGGCCGGCGGGCGTCCCGTGATGATGGAGAGATTGTTCGGGTTGGTGAAGCTCGGGATCACGCTCTCGGCATGCGTGTGCAGGCCTTCGCGCATGAAGCGGGCAAACGTCGGCGCAACGCCCGCTTCGATGGCCGCCTCGATGTAACCGGGCTCGGAGCCGTCGAGGCAGATGACGACGGTCGGCCGCTTGGGAAGGCGGTAGCTGCGTCCGTTGCAGGTTACTTCGGCCATGGTCATTCCGCCCTGGTTTACTGCGCCATTCTTGCTCGAAAAGCCGTCTCGAAGCGCTTGAGATTGTAGTTGTTCTTGCCCCAGTCGAAGATGACCGTGCGGAGCGCGCTGTGGCTCGACGCCTCGACGAGCGTGCGCCCGGCAGCAGCATCGCTCAGGCGCACGGTCATGACTTCGCCGATGCTGCGCCAGTTGATCGGTGTGCGCGCTGTAACGATCAGGCCGTCGCGGCTGAAGCGATAGCAGCGCATGTCGCTGAGCGCCTGCACCATGGGCATGAGCAGATCATCGGGCGTGCCCACGACCTCGAATGAAATCTGCCGGCTGACCGCCATCTTTCCCTCAATGCACTGCCACCGAAGCGGTCACTTGAAGCCGGATTCCTTGGCCTTGAGCAGCGCCACGACGACCGAATTCACCGGCGTCGCGATGCCGACCTTGGCGCCCTCGCGCGGGATCGCACCGTTGATATTGTCGACCTCGGCGCGCCGCCCGGCCAGATGATCGAGCAACATCGACGGCCGCGCACCTGGAATCTTCTGGCCGAATTCGCGCACGTAGCGCACGGGATCATCGAAGTCGAGCGTGATGCCCTTGGCGCGCGCCACCTGATAGGCCTCGTGCGCGCAGGCGGCCGCGATGCTCCAGGCACTCGGGTTCGCCTGCACCTCGCCGACGCGAAGGCCCGTCAGTGCGCATGGTCCCGAGTACGTGCAGTTGCAGATGAGCTTTTCCCAGACCATCTTGTGGATGTCGTCGAAGGTCAGGACCTTGAAGCCGCCCTTGCGCCAGGCTTCCGCGACGGTCTCGAGGCGGGGCGTCATGCCGCCGTCCATCTCGCCCAAGCGCAGGAACTCCATGCCATTGTGATGCGCGTGGCCGGGACCTTTCATCGAAGCGCCGAAGCCGCCGACCACGCCGAGCATGATGCGCTTCGAGCCAACCACGTCGGCGACGATATCCGCACTGCCGAGACCGTTCTGGATGGCGAGGATCGGTGCATCGGGCTTGCCGATCTGCAGTGCTGCCTTCGCCGCGGCGCCAACGCCGTCGTACTTCGTCGCGACGATGACGAGATCGGCATCCTTCACGTCGGCAGGGTTGGTCGTGGCGTTCATGCGCACCGTGCGATCGCCCGAGGCGCCTTCGACGCGGAGGCCTTTCTCGCGGATGGCATCGACGTGCTCTTTCCATGTGTCGATGGCCCAGACGTCGTGCTTGCCCTGATCGGCGAGTAGCGCGGCATAGACCGAGCCCATGGCGCCGACGCCGATGATCGCGATTTTCATTGGTTGCTGTCCGCTTCCTGCATCTCAGTAGCTGCGCGGCATGCCGAGGACGTTCTGGCCGACGAAGGCGAGGACCATGTTCGTCGAGATCGGCGCGGTCTGATAGAGGCGTGCCTCGCGCCACTTGCGCTCGATGCCGTACTCGCGGGCATAGCCGAAACCGCCGAACGTCTGCAGGCAGGCTTCGGCCGCCTTCCAGGCGGCGTCCGCCGCGAGCATCTTGCCGATGTTGGCTTCTTTGCCGCATTCGAGCCCGGCCTCGAACAGCGTCGTGCCGCGGCGCACGACCAGCTCCGCGGCCATCAGCTCGGAATAGGCACGCGCGATCGGGAACTGCACGCCCTGGTTCTTGCCGATCGGATTGCCGAACACGACGCGCTCGTTGGCGTACTCCGTCGCGCGGCGGATGAAGAACTTCGCGTCGCCGAGGCATTCGGACGAGATCAGCAGGCGCTCGGCGTTCATGCTGGAGAGGATGTAGCGGAAGCCCTTGCCCTCCTCGCCGATGAGCGCATCCGGCGGCACTTCGAGGTTGTCGAAGAACACCTCGCAGGTGTTGTGATTGATCATGGCGTCGATCTTCTTGATCTCGACGCCGCGGCCCTTGGCCTCGCGCAGATCGACGAGAAAGACGGAAAGGCCGTCCGTGCGCCGCTTGACCTGATCGACGGGCGTCGTGCGCGCGAGCAGCAGCATGAGATCGGAGTGGAGCACGCGGCTCGTCCAGACCTTCTGGCCGTTCACGACATACTTGTTGCCGCGCTTCTCCGCGCGCGTCTTGAGCTGGGTCGTATCGGAACCCGTGGTCGGCTCGGTCACGCCGAAGGCCTGGAGACGCAGCTTGCCCGAGGCGATTTCGGGAAGGTACTTGCGCTTCTGCTCCTCCGAGCCGTGCTTGAGCACGGTGCCCATGGTGTACATCTGCGCGTGGCAGGCGGCGGCATTGCAGCCCATCTCGTGGATGGTCTCGAGCACCGCGCAGCCGGCCGAGAGCGGCAGACCCGAGCCGCCATATTCCTCTGGAATGAGGCAGCCGAGGTAGCCGCCATCCGTGAGAGCCTGGACGAACTCGGTCGGGTACTCCGACGCGGCATCGAGCTTCATCCAGTATTCGTTCGGGAACTGCTCGCAGATGGCGCGGACACCCTCGCGGATCTCCGCCCACTGCGGGTCGATCGGCATCATCAGCTCGTCGGAACTCGTCATCGATACGTGCTTCCCTGTTATTCAGCAGCCATGCGCCGCGTCGGCGGATTGAAGCCTTTCGGCAATCCGGCCCGGAAAATCGTGCCGTAGAAGCTCTCGTCGGGAAGCGCCGTCTCGGCAATGCGGCGCGCCTCGCGATAGAGCTCGAGATCGACGCCCGTCCTGATCCCCTGCTTCTCGAGCATGAAGACGAGATCTTCCATCACGATGTTGCCGGAGGCGCCGGGCGCGAACGGGCAGCCACCGAGGCCGCCGGTCGAGGCATCGAAGCCGGTCACGCCCGCTTCGAGCGCCGCATAGGCATTGGCGAGGCCGAGACCGCGCGTGTCGTGGAAGTGGCAGTACACGGGCTTGCCCGCGGCGAGCTTCACGACCTCATCGAAGAGGCTCTTCACTGCGCCTGGCCCCGCATAGCCGACCGTATCGGCGAGCGTGATCTCGTCGGCGCCGAGCGCGAGATAGCGCTCCGCGAAGCTCACCACGCGCTTCGGATCGACGCTGCCTTCGATCGTGCAGCCGAAGGATGTCGCGAGACAGCCCTGGATGACGACGTCCTTGTACTCGGGCTTTTCGTTACGCAGCGCGACCACGCTCTCGAACTCCGCGAAGGACTGGTCGGGTGTCTTTCGGACGTTCGCGAGATTGTGGCCCTCGGAGACCGAGAGCACGAAATTGATCTTGCGGATGCCCGCCGCGAGCATGTTCTCGGCGCCCTTGCGGTTCGGCGCGAGCGCGCACATGCGCGGGCCCGGAACATCGAGGGAAGCCTTCGCAACCTCGGCCGCATCGGCGAACTGCGGGATGACCTTGGCCGGCACGAAGTTCGTCACCTCGACCTCGGGCACGCCCGCGGCCGCGACGGCCTTGAGCCACTTGATCTTGGTCTCGGTCGGTACGAACGACTTCACGAGCTGCAGGCCGTCCCTGAGACCGACCTCGCGTACGATAACTTTCGTCATGGCGTCTGCCTCCTCGGCTCTCACTGGCCCTTGTAGACCGGCTTGCGCTTCTCGTTGAAGGCGTTGATGCCTTCCTGGCGATCCTCGGTGACAACCGTGCGGTTGTAGGCCTCGATCTCGTAGGCATAGCCGTCGGCGCGGCCGAGGTCGCTCGCGCGGTCCATGGACTTCTTGGCCTGGCGCACGCTGACCGGGGCATTGCTGGCGATCTTGCGCGCGACGGCCAGCACCTCGCTCATGAGCTCGGCACCCGGCACGACCTTGTTGACCATACCCCAGGCAAGGCCGTCGATCGCGGTGAAGGGCGTACCCGTAAGGATGATCTCCTTGGCCCGGCGCACGCCGACGGCGCGCGGCAGGTTCTGCGTGCCCATGAGCCCCGGCATGATGCCGAGCGTCACTTCGGTGAGCGCGAAGCGGGCGTGCTCGGCGGCGCAGACGAAATCACAGGCGAGCGCGATCTCGAGGCCGCCGGCATAGGCATGGCCGTTGACCGCCGCGATGATCGGCACCGGGCAGTCCATCATCGCGCGGCCGATCTGCTCGACAACGGCGTGCTGCTGGCGCCATGTCTCGTCGGTCATGCCCTTGCGCTCTTTGAGGTCCGCGCCCGTGCAGAACCCGCGATCACCGGAACCCGTGATGACAAGGCAGGCCACCTGATTGGGGTCGATGTAGAACTGCATGAAGCAGTCGCGCAGCTCCCGCATCATCTGCGTGGTCATCGCATTGAGCGCCTCGGGGCGGTTCATTGTGATGATGCCGACCTTGTCCGGGCCGATCTCCAGCTTGATGGTCTCGTAGGCGGGGTGTGCTGCCATGCGTCGTCCTATCCGGTCCGCTGTTGGCGCCTGAGCGCGCGTTCGCTGTTGGCGCGCTTGAGCGCGCAGGGGAAATTCATGTGCGCCCGGAATATCGCGCCTCGCCCGCTTTGGCCAGCCGGATGGTGCCGTAGGGCTATGCACGGAGCCTTCAGAGGCGCGCAAAATAGTGGGCGCGGTCCAGATGGGCGTGGCTGAGCCGCCATTCGATGCGCCGCCCGCTCAGATCATACGTAATCCGGTCGATGGCGAGGATAGGTGACCCTGGCTTCACGTCGAGGCGTTCGGCGAGCCGGGCCGTGGCGGCGACGGCGGTTACCTGCTCCTCGGTGCGGGCCACGTGGATGCGATAGCGCTTCTGGAACAGGTCGTAGAGCGTATTCGGCATCTCGGCCTCCTGCGCCAGCCCCGGAAAGAGAGCCTCCGGCAGGACAATGCGATCATCCATGAAGGCGCGGCCACCGCGGGTCCTTATGCGCGAGATGCGGATCACCCTTGCGCCCTCGCCGAGCTCCAGACGCTGCCGCTCGGCCGTGCTGGCCTCTCCGGTCGTAACCCGCGCGGGCTGGCTGTCCGGCAGCACCTGGGCGCCGCTCTCGTCGTAAATATTGAAGAAACGGAACAGCATGTGCGCGGGCGTGTGCTCGGCAACGTAGGTGCCGCTGCCCTGCCGGCGCACGACGACCTGCTCGGCGGTAAGTGCATCGAGCGCCTTGCGCACCGTCCCCTGGCTGACGCCCAGCTCCCGCGCCAGCTCCATTTCTGCGGGAATGGCCGTCCCGGGCGGCCAGTCTCCGCCCATGATCCGAGCCGGGACGATGGCCTTGACCCGCGCGTAGAGCGGGCCGCCATCGAAGTCTTATATAAGACTTTGCGGGACGCGTCATGTGCGGAAAGCAACCCGCCGCACGCCACCCAGGGAGAAAGGGCCCGTGTCCAAATCCAATATTCCCCAGTTCCTGGTCCACAGCCCCGAGGACAACGTCGGCGTCGTCGTCGTCGAGGACCTCAAGGCCGGGACCAAGATGCTCGGTGTCATCACCGAGAATGAGGGGGGGGGGGGGGGGGGGGGGGGGGACGACATCCCGATCGGCCACAAAGTGGCGCTGAAGGATCTCAAGGAAGGCGACACGGTCATCAAGTACGGCGAGGACGTCGGCCGCATGATCGGCAACGCCAAAGAGGGCGAGCACGTGCACGTCCACAATCACAAGACCAAGCGCTGGTAGGAGTGAGGCCACATGGCAACGAAGAAGGGTAAGTCATCGGCCGGCAGCTCCAACCTCTCGTTCTGGGGCTGGCGCCGCGAGAACGGCCGTGTCGGCGTGCGCAATCACGTCATCATCCTGCCGCTCGACGACCTGTCGAACGCGGCGTGCGAGGCCGTCGCCAACAACATCAAGGGCACGATGGCGCTCCCGCATCACTACGGGCGCCTGCAGTTCGGCGAGGACCTCGAGCTGCATTTCCGCACGCTCATCGGCGCGGGCTCGAACCCGAACGTCGCCGCCGTCGTCGTGATCGGCATCGAGGATGGCTGGACGGACCGCGTCGTGAAGGGCATCGCCAAGACCGGCAAGCCCGTCGTCGGCTTCGGCATCGAAGGCCACGGCGACGTCGCGATCATCGCCAAGGCCTCCTACAAGGCCAAGGAGTTCGTGCAGTGGGCCTCCGAGCTCAAGCGCGAGGAGTGCGATATCTCCGAGCTCTGGGTCTCGACCAAGTGCGGCGAGAGCGACACGACGACCGGCCTCGGCTCATGCCCGACCGTCGGCAACATGTACGACAAGCTCATCCCCAAGGGCATCTACGGTGTCTTCGGCGAGACGAGCGAGATCACGGGCGCCGAGCACATCTGCGTCAAGCGCGCGGCGACGCCAGCGATCGGCGAGAAGTGGATGAAGACCTTCAAGGCCTATCAGGACGAGGTCATCGAGGCCAACAAGGTCGATGATCTTTCCGAGAGCCAGCCGACCAAGGGCAACATCGCGGGCGGTCTTTCCTCGATCGAGGAGAAGGCGCTCGGCAACCTCGAGAAGATCGGCCGCAACTGCACGTTCATCGACGTGCTGAAGCCGGCCGAGGCGCCGGCCAAGGGTGCCGGCCTCTACTACATGGACACGTCCTCGGCCGCGGCCGAGTGCGTAACGCTCATGGCGGCCGGCGGCTATGTCGTGCATACGTTCCCGACGGGCCAGGGCAACATCATCGGCAATCCGATCGTACCGGTGATCAAGATCTCAGCCAACCCGAAGACGCTGCGCACCATGCCCGAGCACATCGACGTCGACGTGACCGGCATTCTGCGCCGCGAGATGACGCTCGACACGGCTGGCGATGCGCTGATCGACATGATCGTGCGCACGTCGAACGGGCGCCTGACGGCAGCGGAGGCCCTCGGCCATCGCGAGTTCGTCATGACGAAACTCTATCGCAGCGCATAACGTCGCCGGATTTTGCTCTGCACATCGAGCGCTCAACCCGGCCCCGGGTTGAGCGCTTTGTTTTTTTGGAGGTCCAGTCTCCCATGCAGCTCGTCGTCCCATCCATGGACCACCTGCCTTCCTACGTTGCGGCGCTGGAGACGGGCTGGTCGCCGAACAATGTCCGCAATGTCTCCGGCGAGCAGCTCGCGGCGATCCGGGAAAATCCTGCGGCGTTCATCGCGGGTCTCAGCATGCAGGGCGGCACGATCACGCTGCCGGATGGCAGAAACGTCCAAAAACTGCCCTTCATTGCGCGCTGGATATGGGACGGCGAGTTCTGCGGCAGCATCTCACTGCGCTGGCAGGAAGGCACGGACGCGCTCCCCTCACACGTGCTCGGCCACATCGGCTATGCCGTCGTGCCCTGGAAGCGCGGCCGTGGCTACGCGACCGAGGCCCTCCGGCAGATGCTGATCGACGCGCGATCCGTGGGCCTCGGGCGGCTGGAAATCACGACTGACCCGGACAATCTCGCCTCACAGCGCGTCATCGGGCGCAATGGCGGAAAATACGTCGATACATTCATCAACGAACACTTTGGCCCCGAGCCGCACCTTCGCTATGTTGTCGACCTCAGCACACCCGTAACACGAGAAGAGATCCGATGAAGATCACCCGCATTCGCGACGCGGTCGCGAAGATCCACTCGCCGATGCGCAATGCCGTCATCTCCTTCGACAAGATGACGATCAGCCTCGTCGCGGTCGAGACGGACGTGATCCGCGAGGGCAAATCTGTCATCGGCTACGGCTTCTGCTCGAATGGCCGCTACGCGCAGTCCGGGATCATCCGCGAGCGTCTGGCGCCGCGCATTCTCGAAGCCGATGCGGCCAAGCTGCGCGACGAAGCTGCCGGCACGCTCAATCCACACGCCATCTGGACGGCCATGATGAGCAACGAGAAGCCCGGAGGGCATGGCGATCGCGCCTTCGCCGCGGGCGGCATCGACATGGCCGTGTGGGACGCGACGGCAAAGATCCTCGGCAAGCCGCTGTGGCAGCTCCTCTCCGAGCGCTACAACGGCGGCAAGCACGACGAGAGTGTGCTCGTGTACTCCGGCGGCGGCTACTACTACCCCGGAAAGGAGAAGCAGGGCCTGCAGGACGAGATGCGCCAGTGCCGCGACCTCGGCTACAAGCTCATGAAGATGAAGATCGGCGGCGCGCCGCTCGCCGAGGACATGCAGCGTATCGAATGGGCACTGGAAATTGCGGGTGACGGGCAGAACCTCGCCGTCGATGCCAATGGCCGCTTCGATCTCGACACCGCGCTCGCCTACGCGCGCGCCATGGAGAAATACAATCTCTGCTGGTTCGAGGAGCCGGTCGATCCGCTCGACTATCAGGCGCACGCCGTGCTCTGCGATGCGACGACCATGCCGATCGCGACGGGCGAGAACCTCTTCTCGGTGCAGGATTTCCGCAATCTCGTGCGCCACGGCGGCATCCGCACGCACATCGACTGGCTGCAGCCCGCTCCCTCGCTCTGCTACGGCCTGACGGACACGCTGCGCATTCTCGACATGGCGGAGCGCGCCGGCTGGCCGCGTCGGCGCCCCATGGCGGGCATCAGCTCGGGCTGAACATGGCCGTGGGTCTGCAGCTCGGCGGGACCGAGAGCTATCCCGGCGTCTTCAAGCCGTATGGCGGCTTTGCCGATGATATTCCTGTCGTGGATGGCCACGCCAAACCGCACAGCACGCCAGGCATCGGCATGGAGCTCAAACGCGAGATGTTCTCCGAGATGCGCCGCCTGCTGGAATTCACCTGAGATGTAGGAAGCACGACATGGCCCGCTGGGTCGCACTTTTCGAAGATCATCCGCGCGAGATCGGCGATCCGATCCGCAAGAACCATCACCAGGCCCACTTCGACTATCTCGCTGAGCACAGCGACCGCATTCTGATCGGTGGCGGCCTCCGCCCCAATCCGGATGAGTGGTACTGCGGCGGTCTGTGGGTCATCGAAGTGGAGAAGCGCGAGGAAGCCGTCGCGCTCGTCGAGAATGATCCCTACTTCAAGCTCGGCCTCAGAAAGGGCTACCGCCTCATGATTTGGGGCAAGGCTCCGAACTATGGCCCCGTGACACTGTAAGTGAGCCCATGACGACGACCAGCATTTCCCCTGCGGATCTCGAAACATTGATCGCACGCGCGCTTCAAGCCTCGAATACGAGTGTGGCCAATGCCGCCTCGGTTTCGCGTGCGCTCACACAAGCCGAGATCGACGGCCAGAAGGGCCACGGGCTTTCGCGCGTACCGAGCTACGCTGCGCAGGCGCGCGCCGGCAAGGTGGATGGGCACGCAACGCCCAAGGTCAAACGCACGCGCGCCGCAACGCTCATGATCGATGTGGCGAACGGCTTTGCCTATCCGGCGATGGACCTCGCCATTGCCGAGCTGCCGAAAATCGCTGCGGAGACCGGTATCGCGGCGGCAGGCTTCGTGCGCTCGCATCATTTCGGCGTGGCCGGCCGGCATGTGGAGCGCCTCGCGGAGAAGGGTCTCATCGCGCTGACGGTCTCGAATACGCCGCAGGCCATGGCGGCATGGGGCGGCAAACGTCCCGTATTCGGCACGAACCCGCTGGCCTTCGCAGCACCGCGGCGCGACGCGCCGCCGCTCGTCATCGACATGGCCCTTTCGGAAGTCGCGCGCGGCAAGATCGTCACAGCGGCGCAGAAGGGCGAGCCCATCCCGCTCGGCTGGGCCGTTGATGCGAACGGACAGCCGACGACCGATGCCAAGGCCGCACTCGCCGGCACGCTCGTGCCCGCTGGCGGTGCGAAAGGCGCCGCACTCGCGCTGATGGTGGAAACGCTGGCCGTGGCGCTGACGGGCGCGAACTTCGCCTTCGAGGCAAGCTCCTTCCTCGATGCCGAGGGCCCGCCTCCGGGCGCGGGGCAACTGCTCATCGCGATCGATCCTGCAGGCTTTGCCGGCGCCGATACGTTCGCTGATCGCTTCGCCGTGCTTGCCAGCCTCATCGAGGATGACGAAGGCGCCCGTCTGCCGGGCTCGCGCCGCCTCGCACTCCGCGAGCAGGTGGCCGCCGGCGTTATCAACGTAGACGCGAAGCTGCTCGCTGAAGTCGTAGCGCTTGCGGGCGCGAATTAGGCTTCCCTTCCAGTTCCTCCTACGCCGTACGATTTAAGCGGTTGCAGGGTGCTGCCTGTTCGAACTAGGCTACCCTCAACACAAAAAATTGATACCGCACTTGGGAGGAAGAAGATGAGCCTTAAGTACGCTGCCCCGCTTGCCGCGGGTGCGCTCGCTGCGCTTTTAGGCACGGGCGTCACTGCGCAAACTGTCGATGGCCCAGCGGTCAACTGGAACCTCTCGACCTGGGGCAAGCAGCGCGCCTTTACAGCCGGCATGGAGTCGGTCGCCAAGCAGCTCGCCGACCGCACGGGCGGCAAGTTCCAGATCAAGATGCACTACGGCGAGGCGCTCTCGCGCGACCGCGAGAACCTCGACGGCATCAAGCTCGGCGCCTTCCAGGTGGCGCACTTCTGCAACTTCTATCACCCCGGCAAGAACCCAGCGTGGATGGTCTTCACGCTCCCGTTCCTCGATCTCGGCGACTGGGAGATCGGGACCAAGGTCCGCATCGCGATGATGAAGCATCCGGCCTTCATCAAGGACATGGATCAGTGGAATGCCATGCCCTACAAGTCCGGCCTCCTGCCGCAGTACGAGTTCATGGGGAAGGGCAAGCCGCCTGAGACGCTCGAAGGCTGGAAGGGACAGCGTGTGCGCGCCGGCGGCGGTCTCGGCGATGCCATGAAGATCCTCGGCGCGGTGCTTTCGACCGTTCCCGCGACGGAAACCTACACCGGTATGGAGCGCGGCACGATCGATGCGGTGTCGCTGCCCTACACCTACGCGCACGCCTCCTATCAGCTCCACACGATCTCCAACTGGTTCACCAACAACATGTCGCCCGGCACGTCCGAGTGTGCCGCGGTGATCAACAAGGATGCCTACGCCGCGCTGCCGCCGCAGTACAAGAAGCTGCTCGAGGAAGCGCTGCCGCAGGGCTACAAGGACCAGATCAACGCCTACGTCGAGCTCGACAAGAAGAACCGCCCGAC
>Ga0066256_1004076_pt1 | contig 13342 bp, 10 predicted proteins | sample ThiBio_1000_biof_FD_87107 | JGI IMG/M metagenome (GOLD analysis project Ga0066256, IMG submission 87107) | Wastewater bioreactor microbial communities from Cape Town, South Africa - Thiocy_expt_1000_biof (version 2) | ecosystem: Engineered > Bioreactor > Thiocyanate-remediating >...
GGGGGGGGGCGGGGTGGAAGGGAGGAGGGGGGCGAGCACGGCGACGGGGGGGGTTGGGGGGGGGGGGCGCGGGCCGCGGCGCCGCCGGGGCCGCCTCCACAGGCGTGGTTGGCGCCGCCGGCTCGGGGGGGGGGGGCTGGGCCGCCGCGGGGGTGGTCGCCGGCGGCGCGGCGGTGGCGGTGGTGGTGGGCTCAGCCGCCGTGGGCGGCGACACCGTCGCCGGCGGCTCGCTGTCCACCTTCTTGTTGGCACCCTTCTTACCGCCCGCCACGGGCTGCTTGGCGTGCGTGTCATTGTGCGCCTGCTCGCCGCCAGCATCGCCGCCGCCGGCGCCCGCCTCGTGCACGTGGCCGCCCTCCTTCTCCTTCTTGGACGCACCCTCCTTGTCTTTGCCCTTCTCCTTCTTGGCCGGCGCCTCCTCCTTCTCCTTCTCCTTCTCCTTCTTGGGCGGCGCCTCCTCGCGCTCCTTCTCCTTCTCCTTCTTGGCGCCAGGCGCGTCGCCGCCCTTGTCCTTCTCCTTCTTGCCGCCGCTGCCGCCAGTGGTCGCGGGAGCGGGCGTGGCGGTAGACAGCGGGCCGTCGCCGCCCAGGCCGCCAATCGGCGCACCGCCGCCCGCCTTGCGCCCGCGCGACGCCTTGCGCGGCAGTGCGCCGTTCTTGCCCAGCACCTCCGGCGCCGCCACCGGCGCGTCAGCGTGGTCCAGCAGGAAGTCAATCCACTCCGCCTTGGTGTTGCAGTGGCCGCACGACAGCCGCCGCGCCGCCACCAGCTGCTTGATGAACTTGACCGGCAGGTGGCTCAGCCGGTCGCGCTCCAGCGGCACCTCCGCCAGCGCCGCGCCATCCACCGCGTTGTCCACCCACTGCCCCGCAGCCGCCCCGACGCCCCGCACTGGCGCGCCCAACACTGCCGCCAGCACCGCCGTCACCACCACCGCCGCCCACACCGCGCAGCCCGCCATTCTTATTCTTGATTCTTGTTGTTCTTGTACAGGGGTAATAACTGTTGTCGAGTGGTCACACTCACCACCACGGCTGCCTGCAGCGTTCCTTTACCACGACATTGACTGCGCCGGCTTGGCTGCGTTCATACAGGCACACACGTTCTGCGTGCGTGCGTGCGTTCCGGGCGGCGGCGAGCGGCGGTGGACGTAGTACACCAGCGGCGCCGACAAAGCAAGCAGCGAGCGCGGGGAAGGCCACCGACACATGAACACACACTATGATAGGGGGTGGTCACACGACACAAGGGGGGACGCAACAACAGTCAATGGCGCTGGGCGCGTGTTTACCTTGCTAGCTGCTGAGCTTAGCGCTGGGGGGGAGTTGATGACGCCGCTCCGCCGCACCCTCTACCTCTGCCGCTCACAACCTGTCTCATTGTCGCCGGCACACCGTTCCCGTGTGCCACCCGTCTCCCTCCTTGCCTCCTTGCAGGTGTCTTGTCCGTGTGCGTTGCCGCCTCGCGTCTCGTGCAGAGCAGGCCAGAACAGAACAGCACAGCGCAGAACGATGACGACGACGACGTCGGCGCTGTGAAGTTGCGTGGCAGCAGCAGTTTTCGACTGAGTGACGCCCACCTGCACTTGTACCAGTGCTTGTACCTCCACCACCAGCAGCAGCAGTGGCGTGGTTAGTACTAGTACTACCAGCTCTTACAGCAGCAGCAGCAGCACGCAACCACGTTCTCCTCTCCTCTCACTCGTACCTCCTCTCCCCTCTCTCCTCTCTCCTCCTCTGCTGCCCTCGATCGCTAGAGCACTGAGAAATCACGTCACGCGCCAAAAAATATCGTGCGGATGCACCACCCGTGGGCCACAATGCGGCCGGTCCACCCACTGCCACAGTACTACGCGTGCTTTGCCGTGTGATTTTGCGCCCACCGGCCGCCGCACGCCCGCCCGCACCTCCGAAATAGGCCAGATTTGGGGGAGAGGAGAGGAGAAAACAGCATGAGAACGATGCGAATCATGGGGGCAGGCATCAGAATCCTGTTCGTGCCGCAAATTCATCGGGTTTCGCCATAAACCAACAACAGTTCGCCGGCGCGTTGGATAATGCGGCAGTGGGGTACGGGGTGGCCTGCTGTTTGACCGTACAATTTAGTAAATGCTGTGAATTTATGGTAAAAATGGTGTTGGATACGGGGAAAGTGAAGTAGGAGGCGAGAGAGAGCGCACGTGTCGACAGCGTGACGTCGCCACTGCGCCACCTTTGATGGATTTTGCACCCCCAGTGTGAACTACTATGTACTTACATAGCACTGCGCAGGTGGCGCCGCGTGGTTCCCTCTGCACGTCGTGCTGTCGTCCGCTGAGTTAATGCGGCGGCGGAGTGGGTGGGTGTTAATGCGGAAGTGGGTTACAAGTGGGTTAATGTTTAAAGCGGGCGTTGGCTGCTACGCACACCACCTACGCGAGTACCCATTCCAGTCGCCCCGCCCCATTTTTATACTCCCACCGCGTCACCATGTAACTGCACTTTGTGGCCGCGCGCGCGCCTGCGTTCCCCCTATTGTCCATTATTGTCGCGCTCACCCTTTAATGTCCCTCTTCGCACCCCCTCTCCTCTCCCCTCTACCACTCCTCTACCACTCTACTACTGCTGGTTGCATCTCGCGCTGCACTGCTCCCTCCTCCTACGGGCTGGTGCTAGCTTCGACAGGCAAGTGTTTGCGCCTACTACGGGCTGGTGCTTGGCGACTCGGGTGCTTGCTGGTCAGTGGCTTGCTGCACTGGACCTCGCTGCCTCCTACGCTTCCTTCCCCTCCCTCCCCTTGCCCCCCCCCCCCCCCCCCCCCCCCCCCCCCCCCCCCCCCCCCAGCGCCGGGGGGGCCCCGCCCCCCCCCGCGCGCGGCGGGCCCCGGGGGGGGGGGCGGCGCCGCGGGCGCGGCCGCGGGCGCGCGGGGGGGGGGGGGGCCCCGGCGCGCACCGCCGAGGCGCGCCCCGCCCGCCCCTCGGCGGCGATGGCAAAGGAGCTGCACACGCTGCGGCGCAGCGTGACGGCGCGCGAGGCGGCGCACGCGTCAGAGGTGCGCGGGCTGGCGACGGAGCTGTCGCGCGCGCTGGGCCGCGTGGCAGAGCTGGAGGCGAGTGCTCGCGCGCATGGGGGCGATGGCGACGGTGGCGAGGACACATCCGCCAGTAGCAGCAGCCGCATGGTGGCGCTGACGACGGCGCACGCGGCAGAAGGCGCGGCGTTGCGGCAGGAGGTGGCGCTGCTGCGGGACGCGCTGGATGCTATTGCAGCAGCGGGTGGCGGCCGTGGCAGTGGCGGCAGCGGCGGTGACAGCGATTCTAATGCGTTGGGTGCAGCGACGGCGGCACGGCGGGAGGTGACGGCGCTGGCGGGCGTGGTGGAGGCCTGCAAGCAGGAGGTGGCGGCGGCGGCGGCAGCGCATGCGGTGGAGCGTGACGCGCTGCGCAGTGAGGTGGCGGCGGCGCGCGCCACCGCCGCCACCCTCACAACGTCCTTCCCAGCTGCCTTTGACGCACTGCGCGTGCTGGCAGCCGCGGAGGCGGCAGAGCGGGTGGCAGCGAGCGAGGCAGCGGCGGTGGCGGCAGCGGCGGCAGCGTCGGAGCGCGCCGCGCACGGTGCTGCCATTGCGGCACTGGAGACGGCACTAACGCAGCTGAAGCGTGACGCGGAGGCGAGCGCGCGGGCAGCAGCGAGCGAGGTGGCGGCGGCACGCGATGCGGCGGCGCTGGCGAACGATACGGCGCGCGCGGCGATTGAGGCGCGCACACAGGCGTCGGCTGCGGCACGCGCCGAGGTGGCGGCGCTGGGTGAGCGGTACGCGGCGCTGGCTGCCGCGTCGTCACGCGCCGCGTCAGAGGCGTCAGACACCATTGCGGCACTGCGTGCGGCGGCGTCCGCCGCAGAGGGCGCCTTTGCTGCAGCGCGTGCCGACGCGGAGCAGGTGCGCGCGCGCGCCGCTGCGGCGGCGTCCCGCTCTGTGACCGCCGCGCGCGACCGCGCAGCCGCCGCGGAGCGCGCGTTGGCGGCGGCGGAGGCAGCGGCAGCGACGGCGGAGGCGGCAGCAGCAGCGGATCGGGAGCGGTTGACGACGGCGCGGGACGCGGCGGAAGCCCGTGCAAGCGAGCTGGCAGCGCAGTTGGAGGCGGCGCAGGTGGCGCACGCCGACACGAGCGCAGCGCTGGAGCTGCGGGTGGCGACGCTGAGCCAGGCGCTCGCCGCTGCCACCGGTGACGACGGGGCTGTGCCGACCACACACGCCTCACCCAGCAAGGCGCTGCGTGCGTTGTTGAGTAGCCAGAGCGACGGCGCGGCGGCGCTGGTGGCGGCCGCGTCGCAGCTGGCAGCGCGCGCACGCGCCGACGACGAGGCGGTGGCGCCCGTCCTGGCATCTGCCGCAGCGGAGGCAGCCATGCTGCGGGCGGCACTCGCTGCCACGCCGCCCATGGCGCCCGCCTCTGCCGCCCTGCCGACCGCCGCTGCCGACGTGCTGGCAGCGCTGGCGGCGGTGAAGGCGGCCACGGCACGCGTCAGTGTGGAGGGCGGCACGACGGGTGCGACTGAGGCGTTGGCGGCTGCGCGTGCCACCAAGGCGGCTGCCGGCGCCACAGAGGTGGCGGTGGCGCGGCTGGAGGAGCTGTACGCCGACATGACGGCGGTGGTGGCGGCGGGCGCAGACGCGGCGGTGGGTGAGACGGCCGGCGCGCGTGATGCCGCGGTGGCGGAAGCAGGCGTGCTGCGTGCCGCGGTGGCGGCAGGCGCGGCGCAGGTGGCTGCCGCCGGCGCGGAGGCTGCCGCCGCCACCACCCGCGTGGGGCAGGTGGAGGCAGCTGCGGCGGCGGGCCGGACGGCGGTGCTGGCAGAGGTGGGCGCGCTGCGCACCGCGTCGCGCGGCCTGGTGGCGGTGTCGCGTGAGCGCGAGGAGGCGTGGAGCCGGGAGCGCGCAGCGCTGGTGGAGCAGCTGGCGGCGAGCGAGGCGGCGGGGGAGGCGGTGGCGGCGTCGCTGAAGACGTCGCTGGCGACCGCGGCGGACGCGTGGGTGGCATCCGCCGCCGCCGCCCGGGACGCGGCGCAGCGCGAGGCTGGCGAACTGCGCGACGCGCTGTCGGCGGCGCAGGCGGCGGGCGTGAAGCGCGAGCGCGCGCTGACGGCGCAGCTGCAGGCGCTGGCATCCGCGGTGGTGTCGCTGCGCGAGGGCGTGGATGAGCGCGCCGGTGTCGCTACCAGCGAGGCGGCGTTGTTGACCGACATGCTGGCGGCGGCCGCCGAGCAGACGGCGGCGCTGCTGGCGCAGCTGGCGGCAGAGCGCACGGCGCACGCGGCAGAGGTGGATGCGCTGCGCAACGCCATTCTGGCAGCCGTGCAGCAGGGCGCTGGCGGGCTGGATAGTGGTAGCGGCGGCGGCGGCGGCGGGGGCGGGGGGGCTGCCAGTGGGGGGGGGGGCGGGCCTTTGGTCTTCACCCCCGCGGCGGGGCCGCCCGCGCCGCCGGACCCCGCCCGCCGCGGCCAAGGGGGAGCCCCCCCACCCCTTGGGCCGGCCCGCGCCCCTCCCAGCCCACCGCATGCTGCAGGTGCTGCTGACAAGCGAGAACGACCGCCTGCGCACGTCGCTGAAGGAGGCGCGCCTGACCGCCGACGACCGGGAGGCACGCAGCGCCAGCGAGCTGCGGCGGCTGAAGGCGGACTACGAGCGCCTGCGCCTGGCTGTGACGCCCGTGCTGGCCCGCAGCGTGGCACGCACTGTGGATGCTGGCGTGCCTGCGGCCGCAACAACAACGGCGGCGACAAGTACTCAGCCGCCCGTGCTGCGCATGCACCCGCTGAAGGGAGTGCGAGGCGGCGAGGTGCGCGACGGCCCCGCCGACACGCTGTCGCTGGTGCACCGTGCCCTGGCGGAAGGTGACCTGGATGACAGCGGCATGGTTGCCGGCAGCGGCGGCAGCGGCGAGGGCGCCGCCGCGGCGGAAGGGGACGACATGTTGCAGCTGGTCGACGAGGAGGTGGCGGTGGGTGCTGAGGAGGAGGCACCGCCGCCGCCGCCGCCTGCTGACACCGACGGCGGCGGCGGTAGCGGCGGCTGGCAAGTGGGGTACGGGTCGTCGCGTACGGCACCTGCGGTGGGGCCCGTCGTGACGGCAAGCGGCGTGTATGTGGGCGACCTGCTGGCTGGCGGCGGTGGCGGCACCAACGGCGTGGGTGTGGGCGTGGGTGCGCCTGCCACGCACCTCGCCGCCACGCGCGCCGCCGGCATCCAGCGCATGGGCGTGTACGGCGCGCCCACCACGGGCGCCAGCCAAGCAACGCGGCTGGTGGCAGCGTCGGCACCCATGCGCGCCGCGATGGACACGCGGCTGTGGGCGGCGGCAGACGACACGCCGCCGCACCGGCGGCCGCGGTAGCGGCCGTAGACTGCATAGCGAGCGAGCGCGAGACGGTTGTGTTGGTATCATTGTGTTTGTACTCACCTTTGATAGTTCTGCCAGTCCATTTCAACAGCGTCCTTCATTTACGCGCTTGGATACCCGGGCAGCTGGATCATGCCTCTGGATGCGAGCAGTACGAGTACAAGGGTATCACATTGACATTGCGCACGACAGCGTGGCAACACAACGACACACGCGCAATTCATACTATAGGGGCAGCCAGTGTGCTTGGCGGCCTTGTTTTTGCTGTTTGTATGTGATTTCATTGATATTTTTATAGCTGCAAGAGACAGCTACCGTTGGCCCTCTGTCACTCTACTCGCTGCTGCTGTCGCTCTACCCGTCGCTACTGAAGCTACAAGCCACGCAGCGTGTCCCGGTAGTGCCACTGCTAGTGCCTATTGTTGTCACTCTGCTGCTGCTAACCCACCACCTCCTCCCCTACACCCTCGCCCACATCCACCCACAGCCACCATGCGCGGCGCCGGCGGGCGGCCGCCCACGCACCCGCCGGCCCGCGGGGGCGGTGGCGGCGGCGGGGGCGGGGCGCGGTTGGGTGTGCTGCGACTGTGCACCACCACGCTGCTGCCCATGACGGTGGCGCTCATGTGCCTGCTGGCGGTGTCAGGCATGCTGTTCATGTCGCGGCGTACGGCGCTGGAGAAGCTGGACGGTGCGACGCGCACCGCCAACGAGGCGCTGCGGAAGGTGGAAGATGCCAAGCTGCAGCTCTCGGCGCTGCAGGACGACGTGGAGCGGCAGAGCGCGGAGGCGGCGCGGTGCAAAGAGGTGGTGGCAGTTCAGGAGAAGCAGCTGAAGGAGCTGTACGACGAGAAGCACCAGCCACTCCCCGGCATGCGCAAGGTGACGCCGGCGGCGCCGCCGTCGCTTGGCACTGGCCCGGGCGGGGAGGGCAACGGTGGCGCGGTGGAGCCGGCGCCCAAGTCGCCCAAGGCAGCCACCGCGCTGCTCATCATCTGCTACAACCGCCCTGCATACCTGCAGCGCACCCTGACGGCGGTCATGCAGCACCTGCCATCGTACAACCGGCCGCACATTTATGTGTCGCAGGACGGCGACAACGCAGAGGTGACGGCCGTCATTGACGCCATGCGCGCCACCATGGCGACGCAGAACCCTGACATCCCCGTCACGCACCTGCGCCACCCGCCCGTCACGGTGACGGCGCAGCAGTGGGTGGGCTACTACAAGCTGTCGCAGCACTTCAAGTGGGCGCTGGACCAGCTGTTCCTGGACCGCGGCCACCCGCGCACCATCATCCTGGAGGTGGGTTGCTTGCGTCAATACGTTTGTGGGCTGCGTGCTCCGTGAGTGCCGCGTAGTATCGTCACCATTCTCCCACCCAACCACCCCCGTTGTGTGCAGGATGACATTGAGATTGCACCCGACTTCTTTGACTACTTTGCCGCCACGCAGGAGCTGCTACACAGCGACAAGACGCTGCTGGCGGCGAGGTACGGCGCCGTGCTGCACTGCTGGCTGCGTCGTGTGCACCGCTGTCGCGCTCCTCCACCACCGCGACCCACACCGCACCCTACTCCCTCTGTGCAGCGCATGGAACGACCTGGGGCAGTCCGAGTTTGTGCTGGACCCGCGCCGGGTGCTGCGCAGCGACTTTTTCCCTGGCCTGGGCTGGATGCTCACCAGCCACGTACGTGCTCCCTTGTTTCGCTGTTGCGATGCTTGTGTACGACACGTCTGCGTGACACGATCCCCCACTTCCCAATGTTGCAGGCGTGGGAGGAGCTGGGCCCCAAGTGGCCGGAGGCGTTCTGGGACGACTGGCTGCGCGAGCCGCCGCAGCGCAAGGGCCGCCAGTTTCTGCGCCCCGAGATATCGCGCTCGTACACCTTTGGCGAGAATGTGCGTGCTGTTAGCTGGTTTGTTGTTGTGCCGTCGCGCTATTATCATGGTTTGTGTTACTAGCCACCCCTCCTTCCCCCCCGAGCGCAGGGCGTCAGCCAGAGCCAGTTCTTCCAGAAGTACCTGGGCAACATCATGCTGAACAACCACCCGGTGGCCTGGGCCAGCTTGGACCTGTCGTACTTGCAGAAGGTGCGCGCCGCCAGCTGCACACGAAGGAGGTGTCGTGCACCGCAGCCACCCATTCACGAACACACACCCGCACATGCAGGACTCGTACGACAGCGACCTGTACAACGCGGTGTCCGCCGCGCGCACGGTGCCCAACGCGGAGATTGCGGAGGTAGCATGTGTGTCAGGGCCAGACGACGTCAAGACGGTGTACACCAACTTTGACGGCCCGGGCGGCTACGTCCAGCTGGCGGATGTGCGTGGCCCATGTTGTACCGACTATAACCAATCACAAAACGGCACAGCCACACCACCACCATCCGCGTCCACCCACCCACCCACCTGCAGCGCTTTGGGTTCATTAACGACGTGAAGGCCGGCGTGCCGCGCACCGCGTACCGCGGCGTGACCAGCATCCACCACCGTGGTTGCCGCAAGTACCTGGTGGCCGCAGATAGCTCCCTCATGGCTGCCAAGCTGGATAACTAAAAAGTTCACCGCCGCCTGCAGGGTATAACGCCTGCCGCGCCGCGTGTGTGTGCCCTGTGTGACTGTACAACTAATACGACAATTGCTATTGGCGCGACCTCGTTTAAGTACCCCACTATCACCACTGCAGCCAGTGCGAAATGTAGATGCAGGTTTCGGGTGACACCACGCCGCCGGGCACGCACTGCTTGGACACGGGGCACGTGCCGCACGGCACGGTGGTCAGCAGGTCGGCGTGCGCCGTCGGTCGGCGCGGCAAGCAAATATATGCACGGGACAGGTCATCCGTCGCGCCCTCGTCATCTGCGCCGGGTGGTGGTGGCGGGTGGGGAATTGGGATAAGGCCGTGAACAACGCACCACACCAAACGCCAGCAACTTGCTTGCACGCACCGTCCTCCTCACTGCCGTCGTCGCCGCCGTCCTCATCGTCCTCCCCGCCGCCACCGCCCGCGCCGCCACGCGCGCGCGCCTTCTTGCCAAACTCCTCCATCAGCATCTTGCGCTTGGGGAACATGGCGGCCTCTGGGCGGTGCAGCGTGATGGCGCGGCGCGCCGACGCGCCCTCGTAGTCAATCCAGCCCTCATACACCAGCGAATCCATCACCTGCTGCACGTCGGACGGCTTCAGCGGCACATTGCTCACGCCCTGGTCCTTCAGCTTGGCCGCCACCTCCACCGGCGTCGCCGTGCCGCCCGCCTCCTTCATGATCTTGATCACCGCCGACCGGATGGCGTTAATGAACTCCACGTCCAGCTGCAGCTCGCTGTACCACACGCCGCCCGTCAGCTCCTTGGCCGGCTCTGCATTGAATGGGTGTGGGGTGAGTGGGTGAATGGGTGACACGACAATAAACAATTACAACGCAAACAAAACAAACCGCGTACCCAGGTCGTAGGCCATCAGCATGCGCCGGTTCTTGAACGCGATGCTCTTCACGCTCTTGACCAGCTTGCGCGACTCCAGGCGCTTGATGATGCGGTTCAGCTGCATCTGCTGCAGCTTGGTGGTGATCTTGATGGTGCGCACCCACAGCGCCTGGTTGCCGGCGCGCTCCACCAGCGCCAGCACCGCCTCGTCCTCCGGCGTCAGGCCCGACATGCGCGCCGCGCGCTCCTCCTCCACAAACAGGTACACCTGCTCCTCGCTGCCGTCTGCCCGCCGCCGCCGCTCCACCGCCAGCCGCCGCTCGTCGGTGAGCGCCGCCAGCGCGGGCAGCAGCTCGGCGGCCGTCACATGCAGCCGCGCTGGCGCCTCGGTTGCCGTCACGCCCTCCCGCCCGCGCTTGCGCAGCAGCTCCAGCAGGCGGGCTCGCAGCAGCCCGCCATCATCGCCATCATCTAGTGCAGCTGCCGCGGCTGCGGCGCCCGCGGCAGCAGCTGCTGCTGCAGCAGCGGCACTGCTGCCACCACCGGCGGGTGCTGCCCGCCCCTCGCTGTCATACCGCGACGGCGCCCCCAGCGCCGCACTCACTGCCGCCGCACTTGGCGCCACCGCCGCGCGCCCTCGCTTCCGCCCCGCCGCCGTCGCCGCGTCCATGGCCAATTACCAGCTTCACTACGGGGGTCCGTTGCTGTTGGGTGCACCTCCGTTGCTGTCTGCACTCCCAGTGGGACGCAGTGCTGCTCCAAGTGGGACGCACTCAACTACCAGTCGTAGAGTCCAAGTATAGCACAGGGGCACAGTCGCACAGGTGCGCAGTGCCGGACCTCTCTCTCTCACCTCCTACTACCGCCGCTCTCTACTGCTCCCTACTCCCTACTGCTGCGTACTCCCGAGCCGCTCAAATCGCAACGGGCAGGGTACCGTCAATTTTCAAGCCGCGGCAGACAACAGCACGATGGAAGGTACGGGATGCGCTGCGTTGGTGTAATTTGCACCAGTGCAGGCAGTGGTTCCAACTATGTGCGTAGGTGGCCGCCAGGGTGCTTTACGCCCTAATGCACTACTAATGCGGTTCTAATGCACTTCTAATGCGGTATTAATGCGGCGAGTGCTTTGTGCCACAACTTTGTGGCCCGTTTCACTTAATGCACTCGCCCTTTCGCATGATCCCTCTCGCGTCACACCGACATTCTGACAACGCAACCACACCCATCACACCAAAACACCACATATTACACACTCGACACACTAGACAATCAAGAAGGTGCGGTGGGGCCAAGAAATCGGCCAAAAACAACACTTGGAAAAAATCTCAGTCGTTTCACCCTATACAGGTGCACGGTGGCACGAACTGCGCGCCGCCACGCGCCGCGGGTGGCGTAAAATTAGTATGGCAATGCACGCCGCAGACCGCCGTCGTGTGTATCGGCGGCCGTGCGGTTGCTTCCCTGCGGTGCATTGCCCTCGTATCTGCCCCCACCTCCACTCCTCTCTCTCTCCCCTCCCACTGTTTCGCCGCCTCCTCCTCTCCTACTACTACTGGTACTTTTGTGTCCTGCTCCTGGTTGCTACTCCCGCTCTTGGCTGCCCTCGACACGCCCTGTATCGAAAGGTTCCTGTCTCGTCTCCTCTCTCGAGCGCTCTCTGGATTGCCTTCCCTCTGCACTCCCTGTGAATCGCCTTTGACTCCCGCCCTCACTTACTCACTCGTCCCTGTCGACTGTAGCCGATACGCAGGCCTGCTGTCGGTACTGCCAGGGGCTACCGAGCTGTCGATCTGGTCGGCGACATAGCTGACTTGCTGACTGGCTGGCCGCAGTGGCGGGAGTGCGTGGGTGTTAAGCGTCGGCGCCGGTCGTGCGCCGCGGCTGCTGTGGATTGAGCCACAGCGCCACCGCAGCCATCTGATCATCCTACACACGTACACACTGCGGCCAAGATGAACTTCCTGAAGGCATCGGCGCGGCGGCTGGAGCAGGGCATCCTGGAGCAGCTGGGTGCCACGACGTCGTCGAAAGATGCGTCGTTTGAGGCGGACGCGGCACGCTTCCGCCGGCTGGAGGAGTCACTGCTGAAGGTGCAGGCCAGCACGGTGGCGTACCTGGCGTCGCTGCGGCGCAACGTGGAGGAGGCGCGCGACAGCGCGGGCGCGCTGGAGGCGGTGACGCACGCCGACGTGCGGCACAACGTGCGGGCACGCACGCCCGACGCCATGCAGCTGCTGGACGCGTTGCAGGCGGTGCACCGCGTGGCAAACGGCCTGCAAGCGGCCGTGGTGACCGCCATTGAGCGCTGCGTGGCGGCTCGCATCCTGGCGCCGCTGGCTGCCGCACTGCGCGAGCTGCCAGGCGTGCGGCGTGCCATGGATGAGCGCCGCGGCTACCTCCAGGAAGAATTTGCGGAAATCGAAGGAGAGTTGAAGCGGGTGAGTGCAGAGCTGAATGTGCTAGGGAAAAAGCGTTCGGAAATGCTCTCCTTTCTGAGCGGGACGGATGTTTTCACCAAGTACAAGCAGCTCTCGGATGAGATGGTGACATTACGCGCGGACATCACATCGTTGGAGCATCAGAAAGGCCATTTGCATCGCCTCCAGGAGTTGCGTACAGAGATTCGATCCTTGACGGAAGAGCGTGACCATTTGCAGGCACGGATTGAAGCCGACGTGGACAAGCAGAACTCCGATCAGGCAAGCCTGTTCTCCACGATTCGCGTTTTCTTCAGCGAGATTGTTGAGGAAGTCATTGATCGCAAGGCGCTGTTGAGCGTGGCGATCAACCAGGTAGGTCATCTGGACTTCAAAGCGGAAATTCTCGATGGATCAGGTAACGCCACCAGTGCTGACCTGGGGCATACATACCGCAAGCTGCTGTGCGTTGCCTTCGATATGGCCGTGCTGCGAGCGCACCTGGGCGAGAAGTTTCCGCGTTTTGTCTATCACGACGGAGTGTTGGAGTCGCTGGACGACCGAAAGAAAGAGAACTTGCTGACGGTTGTACGTCGCTATGCAGATTTAGGGTTGCAGCCGGTCATCACGTTGATTGACTCCGATTTGCCAGTACGAGCAGAAGATGATGCCCCTGTTTTTACAGCAAGTGAAATCGTCGTCACGCTGCACGATGAGGGGGATCACGGTCGAATTTTCAAGATGAGAGGGTGGTAACTCAATCCTCATTGGTTCACGCGATCAGTCAAGCCATCCTTCTAGCATTCAATGTGATGGCTTGTGCGCGTTAAGCAGGTCGATTGTCGTATCACTGGTACGACAATTCAGATACAGAAAATCTTCCCTCTATAAGCATCCGAGCGTCCCGGCGTACCGCCGTCGGGCTCGCGGGCTGCGCCCCGCGCCTCGTTCCGAGTCGCGGCCATTCGGCTTTGATCCCTGACGCCTCCGGCCAGTGAGGGCCTGCGCGCTCCGCTTGCCGCAAACCCCGTGTGCAGAGGTAGTGGTGAGGGGGCGGTCTTGCTGTGTCCCTTCACCGTATCACGGCGGTCTTGCCGTCAAGGGCGGCGCGC
>Ga0066256_1001231_pt1 | contig 13340 bp, 12 predicted proteins | sample ThiBio_1000_biof_FD_87107 | JGI IMG/M metagenome (GOLD analysis project Ga0066256, IMG submission 87107) | Wastewater bioreactor microbial communities from Cape Town, South Africa - Thiocy_expt_1000_biof (version 2) | ecosystem: Engineered > Bioreactor > Thiocyanate-remediating >...
CGGCGGGGTGCCTACTGGCAGTGCCCGAGCTTGGGGCCGCCGTGCCACGGGGCGTCCGCGCCGTAGACGTCCACGCACCGTTCGAGCAGGCCGCAGGCGCTGTTCGTGCCGACGCGGCACCAGCGCTCGCATTCGTAGCCCCAGAGCGGGTTGTACGCGCAAGCCAGGCCCGGCTTGCAGTCGTTGTACTTCGTGCACGTGTCGTAGAGCGCCTTCGTGCCGGCCGCGTCGCAGTCGGTGGCCTTCACGCTGCCGTCCCAGATGCACGTGTTCGATCCGCAGGCGGCGCTCGGGTTGCGGAGGTCGCAGGTGATCGTGCAGACCTTCGCGTTCGGGACGGCGGTGCCGGGCGGGTCGTAGTACTGGCCGCAGATGCCGAGGCCGGCGCCGGTGCAGGCGCTGTTCTCCGTCTCGCAATGCGGGCGGCACGCGCCGTAGGCGCAGGTGAGGCCGACCGCGCACTGCGAGCTCGTGGTGCAGAGCGATCCCTGAGGACCGCCGCCCGCGAGGATGCAGCTGACCGCGCCGTTCGTCTTGTCGGTGACGTCGCAGGTCTGATTGGACGCGCATCCACACTGAGGAGCGAGCCCGCAGACGTTGCTCGGCGGGACCTTGGCGCACGATCCGGCGTCCGGGGTACCGCTCGAGCCGCTGCTGCTCGATCCGCCATCGGGCTTGCCGCTCGATCCGCCGTCGGGCTTGCTGTTCGACCCGCCGCTGCTGCTCGTGTCGTCGTCGTCGGTCGAGTCGCCGTCGTCCCCCGGCGGGAGCGTCACGCTCTCGTCTGCCGGCTCGGTCGGCTCCTTCGACTGCTTCGGCTCGACGAGGTCCGTCGCAGTGGACGTCGAGCCCTCCGCGCACGCACCGGCGGCCGCGAGGGTCCCGAGGAGGAAGAGCGAAACGAACGACTGCGAGGGCTTCATGACGACGCCATGCTTCTAACATCGCGCACGAAGGCCGCGATGACGGCGCAAACGCGTAGACGCACCCGAGACGCGCGCCCGAGCGGTGGCCGTTCATCGGCGAGGTCCCGGCCTACCTGGTGCGATAGCGCGTCGCCGCTTGGTGGGCAGTGCCGTTCGGCCAAGCAGAGACGGCTTAAGAACAGGGGGACGACAGGGAAGCGGGAACAAGCTGGATTTCGCCGTTTTCGTTCAAGCTTCCCGGCTTCGGCCTCCGGCATGCGTTCGCGCCTATCCCGAATGGTGTTGCATCCGGAGGGGCGGGCCCGTTTGTCGCCCGGCGGCGATGGAGCTCAGCAATGATCTCCGCGGAGAGAGCGGTTGCGCTTTTTCTCGCGTCATTTCGGGGCGTGTCGCGTAGGTTCCCGTCGATGCCGAAGCGGCACCGGCCTGGCGTGAGCGCAGCGAGCGTCCTCCGTCATGTCGAGGAGGTCGTCATCGCGACGAGCGGTGAGGATGCCTTCGAGATCGTCTTCGCCGTCGCCGCCGCGCGGATCGCCGTCGAGGCAGGCCTTCCGCTTCGTCGCGCGATCGACGAGGCCGTACGCCGGCATCCCATGCTCGAGGTGGATCCGGTGAGCGAGGCGAGCGATGCGCTTCTCATGCAGGTCGACGAGCTCCTCGCGCGGGCGCTGCCGGACGAGGGCACCCTCGATGCCGTCTTCGAGTCGCTCGTCCCTCGCGTCTCGAAGTCGGACAAGGGGCAGTTCTTCACGCCGCGTCACGTCGTCGATTTCGTCGTGAGGATGCTCGCGCCCTCGGAGCACGAGGTCGTCGTCGATCCCGCGTGCGGATCGGGAGCGTTCCTCTCGCATGCGCGCGCAGCAGGCGCGCAGGCGCACGGAAGTGACGTGGACGTCCGCGCCGTCCGGGTTGCGCGGCTGCTCGCGCTCGCGGCCTCCGCCGATCCGCGGACGGTTCAACGAGCCGACGGGTTGCGCGGGGCCGAGCTTCCCGTTGCCGACGTCGTAGCGACGAACCCGCCGTTCGCCGGCCGGGCGGCGTCGGACGGCTTCGAGGTCGCGGGCTTCGTGAGGAATCCCGAGCGTGACGTGCTCTTCCTCGAGCGCGCGCTCGCGCTGCTGCGTCCGGGCGGGAGGCTCGGCATCGTGCTTCCGTACAACAAGGCGAGCGGTGCGGCGTTCGCGTCGCTCCGCCGCTGGCTCGTCGAGCGCGCGCGCGTCCTCGCGATCGTCGGTCTGCCGCGCGAGACGTTCCTCCCGCACACGTCGCAGCGGACGTTCGTCCTCTTCGCGCAGAAGCGGCCACACGTCGAGAGGCCCGTCGCGCCGAGCCCTGACGAGCTGACGATGTTCGTCATCAGCGAGCGCGCGGGGAAGGACACCGGGGGCGAGCCGATCCTCCGGAGCGACGGCGAGCTCGATCACGATCTCGACGACGTTGCGTCGACGCTCCGTCCGTTCCTGGAAGGGGAGGGGTTCGCGTGAAGCTCACGGTGCGTGCTCTCTCCGAGCTCGGCGATGACGTCGTCCTCGCGCCCGAGCGATGGGTCGCAGCCGCCGACGTCGGCGAAGGAGTCCCGCTCGGCGAGCTGGTCGTCGAGCGGCGCGAGCGGGCGGAGGCGATCGAGCGCGCGGTCATCCTCGACACGACCCACGCTCGCGACGGTCTGCTCGACATCCCGACGGCGCTCCGCGCGGCGCCCTCGGCGAAGAGCGCGAAGAAGAGCGTGTCTGCGGGGGACCTCGTCGTGTCGCGTCTGCGCCCGTACCTGAGGCAGGTCGCGCTCGTTCATCCCCGGGCGCTCGAGGCCGCGGCGGGACGGCCGCTCGCGCTCTCGACCGAGTTCTACGTCCTCGCGCCGCGCCGTCCGAACGACGACCTCGCGTTCCTCCTGCCGTTTCTTCTCGGCGAACAAGCGCAGTCCGTGCTCGCTGCCGCGCAGGAAGGAGGCCATCACCCCCGCGTGCCGCGATCGTCGCTCTTCGCGCTGCGTGTCCCCGAAGCGATCGTGGAGGCGCGCGTTCGGCTCTCCCGCGAGGTGAACGCGTCGCTCGACGCGCTCTACGAAGCCACCGCGCGGTATCACGCGCTGCTCGGCAAATAGCCGTTCAGGTGTGGGGCGGCCGGGCAGGCGCGCCCGGAGCGAGGCACTCCCGGTTGATCTCCTGCGCGCGATCATGGAGGCGCTCGTTGCCGGGATCGAGCTGCTGCGCGCGCTTCATCGCGCGGTCGGCCTCCTCGCATTGTCCGGCGCGCGCGGCGCGGCTCGCAGCGTTGAGCCGCTCGTCGACGTTCATGAAGAGGTACGGATCGGTCCGGTTCCGCACGTAGACGGTGAGCCCCGCGGTGATCATCACCGCGATGCATACGCCGACGATGATCCGCTGCATCCGCTCCGTGTAGGTCACCCCACGACGCCAGGTGGCGGCGATGATCACGCCGCCGAACGCACCGCCGATGTGTGCCGCGTTGTCGACCTGCACCATCCCGCCTTGCAGGTTCTTCGCGAGACCGAGGACGAAGAGGAACGCGAGCCATCCGGCCATCTGTCGCGCGAGAGGTCCGCGCCAGCCTTGCGTTCGCGCGCCGAGGACGAGCATCGCCCCGATGAGCCCGCAGATCGCGCCCGATGCGCCGATGCTCAGCGAGGCACCGAAGAGACGGCCCGCGATCGCGCTGAACGCGCTGCCGATGATCCCCGCGCCGAGGTAGAGCGGCAGGAAGCGTGCGCGACCGATCGCGCGCTCGAGGAACGGGCCGACCTGCCAGAGGACGAGGAGGTTGAAGCCGAGATGGAGGATCGACCCGTGGAGGAAGCACGAGGTCACGAGCGTCTCGAGGCGCGTGTCGGCGATCGTGAAGGTCGAGTCGTTGCCGCCGAGCCAGCGGAGCACGGCGTTCCACAGCGTGTGATCGCGCTGATCGGCGCCGCCGAGCGCGAAGCGCAGGTTCCCTGCGAGCGAGACCTGCGCAGCGAAGACGCCGGCGTTCGCGGCGAGGAGCGCCCCGGTGATCGGCGCGCCGCGCAGCACCCCGGTCTCCTCCACGGCTGCGTCGCCGGGCCTGGCCTCGCGTTGCGTCGCCTCGGTCACCAGGGAGTTCTACGCATGTCGCGACGGCGATGCACGCTCTCCGGCGTGGCCCGGAACGAAAATTTCCACGCGGGCCGTTGGGAGGGGCGGCTCGGTCGGGCTGTCAAACAAGTTGCCGAGTTCGCCGTTCCTTTGGCCCCGCCATTCGCGCCCTGATACCGACGACGAGGCTCGTGCAGTTCGCACGCGGTACCTCGCCCCGAAGGTTCGGATAAGTGGACTCGCTCGTTCGTGCGACGCTCCTCGTTCGCCGCCTCGCCCGCTCCGGCTATGGGCTCATTGCGACCTGCGTGCTGGCGGGATGGGTGGTCGCGGGAGGCCCCACCGCTCCGCTCGGACCGGTTCCCGTCCTCGCGGCCGTCGTCTGGACCTTCCTCCTCGGCAAGCGGCTGAGGTCGAAGCTCCGCCTCACGGGTGATGCGCCCTTCCTCCTCGATTTCGAGCTCGGCGCGCTCCTCGCGGTCGGGCTCGACGCCGTACTCTTGCGGTTCGACGGCACGCTCGCCGGACGCTTCTCCCCGGCGACGTACGTGCTCGTGGCGCTCGTTGCCTCGTTCGGGCGGCCGGTGGCCGGCCTCGCCGTCGTCGGCTGGGTCGTCATCCTCGATGCGCTCATCCGCTACAAGACGCTCGGCGAGGCGAGCCTCGAGGCCCTGGCGACCCAGGCGGGCTTCGCGTCCGCGTTCGCTCTCCTGAACCTGCTGCTGCTCCGGGCCGAGGTCGCGCGCATTCGTGTGACCGCCCGCTCGCGTGTCGAGCGCGAGCTCGAACGTCTCCGCGAGGATGCGCGCAGCTATCGGCTCCTCGGCGCAGGGGAGGCGGCTGCCAATTCCAAGAAGGAGGATGCGGAAGAGCGACTGGCGCGCTCGAGCGTCGAGGAGATCCACCAGTCGGTCCACTACGCGCTCGAGCTGCTCCGTCGCTCGCTCGACCTCCACACCGCCGTCCTCCTCTGGCGCACCGACTCGGGCACCCATCTCCGGATCAGCGAGCTGTCGACGGCGTCGGACGAGATCCACGACGCGCCGTTCTCGATCGGCGACGGCGTCTGCGCGGCGGTCATCGCGAAGAAGGAGGCGGTGCTGCTCGAGAACCTCCGGCCGTCCTACAAGATCCCGTACTACGCGGGGCCGTGCCCGATCCGCGCGCTCGCGGCGATCCCCGTCATCGAGGACGGCGTCGTCCGCGGCGTGCTCGCGCTCGACCGCGTCGAGAGCAAGGCTTTCACCCCGCACGAGCACGACCTCGCCGCGCAGGCCGCGCGTTACTGTCTCCGCGCGATCCAGAACGAGCGGGTCTTCGTGCAGCTCGAGCGCGCGAAGGTGGAACAGGGCAAGCTCTACCGCGCGGCGCAAGCGCTCGGCGGGGCGCTCAGCGAGCGCGACGTCGTCGAGGCGGGGGTGCGCGCCGCCCGCGAGATCGCGAGCTTCGACCTCGCCGCCGTCACCGTCTGGGACGAGACCTCGCGCATGCACGAGGTCTGTGCGGCGACGAGCAACGGCGGTGAGATCGACAACCTCGTCGGGCAGCGCTTCAAGCACAACACCGGCCTCGTCTCGATGGTCGTCACGAACCCCCTCCCGCTCCCCTACAAGGGCGAATACGACGCGGCTCACCACATCGTCCTGACGAAGCGCCTCTCCTGGCCGTCCGTCCCCTCGCTCCTCGTCCTGCCGCTCCTGCACCACAATCGCGTCCTCGGGACGCTGATCCTCGGAGCGCGCCGCCGCCACGCGTTCGGCGACACCGTGCGTCCGACGCTCGAGGTCCTCGCGAGCCACCTCGCCGTCAGCCTCTCCAACGCGCGCATGGTCCACAAGCTGGAGACCATGGCGACGACCGACGGCATGACCGGTCTCCTCAACAAGCGGGCGATGCTCGATGCCGCCGCGCAGAAGGTCGCCTCCGCGCATCGCTTCAGCCGCAAGCTCAGCGTGCTCGTCACCGACATCGACTGGTTCAAGAAGGTCAACGACACCTACGGTCACGACGTCGGCGACATCGTCATCAAGGGCCTCGGCGAGATCCTCAAGCGCGTGAAGCGGACGACGGACATCGTTGCTCGCTTCGGCGGTGAGGAGTTCGTCGTCCTCTGCGAGCAGACGGACGAGCAGGGCGCGCTCCTCCTCGGAGAGCGTATCCGCGAGGAGCTGGCGAAGACCGTGTTCCACACGCCGAACGGCCCGCTCTCGGTGACGTGCTCCGTCGGCGCGGCCACGTTCCCGGCCGCCGGCGAGAAATGGGACGATCTCTTCAAGGCCGCCGACGAGGCGCTCTACGCCAGCAAGCGCGGCGGACGCGATCGCGTCACGCTCCACGTGCCATCGCCCGCCTCGAGCGCCCGCGTGCGGAGCGCCTGACCTGAACCGGGCGGCCCTCCGCGCCGGCCGTTCGCCGGGGCGCGCCGCCGGCGGCACGGTGGAGCTAGCGAGGGTGGACAGAGTGCCCGCGGGTGGCCATCATCGGGCAGATGAGCGACGACAAGCCGAAGCCGGTGGACGATCTGAAGGAAGGGCTGGGGCTGCTCTTCCGCGCCGCGAAGGGCGCGGTCGAGAGGCTCCCCACCGACAAGCTCGAAGACGTCGCGAAGGACGCGGTCAAGGAGGTCGGCCGCGCGTTCGAGTCGATCGGCACCGAGATCGAGAAGGTGGTCGGCAAGGTCTCGGGCTCGCCCCAGCCGCCGCCGCCCGCGCCGCCCCCCGGCTACGCGCCGCCGCCCGCGGAGGGAGCGGAGGCGAAGAAGGACGAAGCGCCGCCGCCCGCGGAGCCGCCGAAGTACGACGACGGCTACGCGCCGGAGCCGCCGAAGGGCCCCCGCGTCGGCTGAGCCACCCGCCCCGCGCTCGCGCATCGACCGCGAGCGAGTGCGCTCGCGCGAAGACATACGTGTCGGCTTTCGCAGGGACATCAAAACACGCTAAACAGAAGCGTGGACGGTCAATTTCCCCGGTACCGACGCTTTCGTGTTTTGGGTCTGGGCTTGGGTCTGTGGGTCAGCCTCGCTGCTCCCATCCTTACCTTCTTGGCCTGCACGGGAGAGGATCCCCCCTTCTTTCCGGAGACGCCCGACGCGAATGCGATCGACGCCGCGCCGACTCCGGACGGAGGGACGTCGTCGGACGCGGCCTCCGGTCCGACGTGCGACGGCGGAGCGGTCGACCTCGAAAGCGACGGTGTGAACTGCGGCGCGTGCGGTCGCACCTGCGTGGGGGGGGCGTGCGTTGACGGTCGATGCGAGCCGGTGACGATTGCCGATCGTCTGGCGCATCCGTACGGGGTGACCGTTGGTGGCGCGAGCGTGATCTGGGTCCGTGCCGAAGGTGACGCCGGTGCGGTCGAGAACTGTCCGCTCGCGGGCTGCAGCGACGCCGGACCGACCGTCATCACGAACAAGGTGATCGCGCCGTACGCGGAGGCCGTCCCGCTCGGAGGCGCGGCGATCGTGAGCGATGGGCTCACGGTCGAATGGATCGCTCGCCGTTCCGACGAGTCGGCGGCGCGCTACGATCGCACCTTCAGCTGCAACATCACGCTCTGCAGCTCCCCGCGGGAACAGGCCCCGGCCTTTCCCACCACCACGGTCGGTCAACTCGCTCTGGCAGGCTCGAACGCCTTCTATCGGCTCGCCAACGGTCACGTGTACGGCGCTCAGCTGGGGAAGAGCCAGGGCCCGAACGACACGAGCATCATCGGGGCCGCCGCGATGAGCCGTGGCCTCGCGCTCACGAACGATCGGGCGTTTTACGGCACGATCTTCGGCAACCCGCCCAACGTCGTCTTCTCCTGCGTGCGGAGCGGCCTCGAGAGCTGCACGAACCACCAGCCCATGTTCAACACGGGGGACGACCGGGTCTCGTTCATTGGCGTTGCCGGCGCGAACGTCTACACGGTGGCCGGCAGCCACCTCTACCGCTGCGGAGTGGGCGGTTGCTCGACCCTGCCCGCCCCCCTCGTCTCCGACCTCCCGCCGGTGGCGGCATTCGCGCTCGACGAACAGAATGCCTTCTTCGCCATTGCCGGTGACCCGGCCGGGGCGACCGGAGAGATCCGCGCCTGCGCGTTGCCCGACTGCGCCGGCGGCCCGCGTCTCGTGGTGACGGGCCTCGCCTCTCCCACGTCGATGGCAGTCGCCGACGGCGTACTCTACTGGGCGAATGCCGGAAGCACGAGCGGCTCCGGCTCGGTGCAGAAGATCCGTCCCTGAGCCTGAGCGCCATCCTCGCTGCTCGTCAACCGCGAGGCGAGCCTGGCAATCCAGCGATGACGAACAGTCCGGCCCGACGCCGCTCCGCCGGACGACGAGCCACGACTGGGAGGGGAACCGCCGAGCCATTGAGCTCATGTGTTCGTCCGGGAAGGACGGCGGACGCGGACGGAAAGGATGCGCACGGATGCACCTTTTCGGCCGGGCGCGCGGTATTGGTTTTGGGCGATGGCGATCCCGACCCTGGACGACGAACAGGTCCGAACTTGGACGCGGAGGCAGAAAGACCTCTGGTGGCTGGAGAACGTGTACCGCGGGAGCATGCCCCAGCTCACGCTCCGCTCGGCGCTCACTGGGTTCGTGCTCGGCGGCCTGCTCACGGCGACCAACCTTTACGTTGGCGCCAAGACGGGCTGGACGCTCGGCGTCGGTCTGACCTCGGTGATCCTCGCGTTCTCGATGTTCAAGGTCATGACGCGCTTCGGCGTCAAGGACATGACCATCCTCGAGAACAACGCGATGCAGTCGATCGCCACCGCCGCCGGCTACATGACGAGCCCGCTGGTCGCGGGCTTCACCGCGTACATGTGGATCGAGAACAGGCCCGTGCCGTGGCTCCACATGACGGCGTTCCTCGTGGTGCTCTCGGTGCTCGGCGTGCTCGTCGCCTTCCCCATGAAGCGGCGCTTCATCAACGATGAGCAGCAGCCGTTCCCAGAGGGACGCGCGTGCGGCGTCGTGCTCGACACGCTCTACAGTTCGCAAGCCGCAGTTGGCCTGTTCAAGGCCAAAGCGCTCGCGGTCGCCGCGGCGGTCGGCGGCGGCCTCACGTTCATCTCGGGCGAAGCATCGATGCAGCTCATTCAGGAGCGCCTCCTTCGACTGAAGAAGGCGTGGCATCTGCCGCACAATCTCGACGCTTGGTACTACTGGCTGGTCGAGAAGGGGTGGGCGCCGATCCCGCGCCTCGGCGGCGTCGACGTACGGCAGCTCGGCTTGAGCCCGAGCCTCGACCTGGCCATGATCGGCGCTGGCGGCCTGATGGGGATTCGCACGGCCACGAGCATGCTGATCGGCATGCTCGTCAACTTCGTGGTCGTCGTGCCCGTCATGATCTCCATGGGCGAGATCGCACCGCGCTCCGGTTCATTGGCGGACGGCACCGCCATCTTCGGGCGCGCGTACATCCTCAACACGTGGGCTTTGTGGTGGGGGATCTCCATCATGGTGGTCGCGTCGTTGGTCTCGCTCTTCTCGAAGCCGCAGGTGTTCATCGACGCCTTCAGCGGCCTCTTCCGCAAGAAGCAGGACCAAGACGAGGACGTCCTCCGCCACATCGAGCTTCCCCTGTGGATCTCGTGGGTGGGCGTTCCGGTGGTCGGCGCCATCGGCGTGTGGATGGCGCACGAGTGGTTCGGCGTAAGCTGGGCGTTCGGCGCGATGGCGCTGCCGCTCATCTTGGTGCTCACGCTCATCGCCGCGAGCAGCACCGCGCTCACCGGCATCACCCCCACCGGCTCACTCTCGAAGATCCCGCAGTTTCTCTTCGGCGCGCTCGACCCGAAGCACCCGCCGACCAACCTGATGACTGGCGTGATGTGCGTCGAGGTCGCGGGCAACGCCTCCAACCTGCTGATGGACATCAAGCCGGGCTACATGCTCGGCGGCAAGCCGCGGCACCAGGCGATCGGCCACATCATCGGCATCATCGCCGGCGCCCTCGCCGCGACGCCGCTCTTCTACGTGCTCTTCCTGTCGGGCTACAAGCCGGGCGAAAACATGCAGGCGGCGATGGCGCCCGACGGAGGCGCATTCACCTTCCCCGGCGCCATGCAGTGGAAGGGCGTGTCCGACCTGGTCACGTCGATCTTCGGGGAGGGGACGGGCACGCTCCTCACGAAGTCGATCGTCGTATCGATGATCCTTGCGGCCATCGCCGGCATGGCGATGGAGCTTGCGCGCATCTTCACGAAGAACCGCTTTCCGCTGAGCCCGCTCGCCATCGGTCTCGGCGTCGTCGTCCCGCCGGACTCGACGCTCGCGATGTTCGCCGGCGCGCTCTTCTTTTGGCTCATGCAGCGTCGCTACGGGAAGGCGACCGAGTCGCGCGGCTTCAAGCTGTGGGTGGACACGCAAGAGCCGATCTGCGCCGGTCTCATCGCCGGCGCAGCGCTCATCGGCATCACCGACATCCTCATCAAGGTGTTCGTCCTGAGCTGACGGTGCAGATCTGCTGACGCGCAGGAGGCAACGCGGCGCGCGTTCCCGCCGCGAGCGACGAACTGAGCTCGTTCGAGAGGCTCAGCGGCGGAACACGAGCAGATACATGAGGACGGTGTTGCCGAGCAGCAGGAGGAGCGCGGTCGGTGCTTGCGCCCGGATGACACCGTTCTTGTCCGGCAGCTCGAGCAGCGCCGCGGGGACGATGTTGAAGTTCGCGGCCATCGGCGTGAGCAGCGTCCCGCAGAAGCCGGAGAGCATCCCGATGGCGGCCATCACCGCCGGATCGCCACCGAGCCGGTGCACGATGATCGGGAGCCCGACGGCGGCAGTCATCACCGGGAACGCCGCGAAGGCGTTGCCCATCACAATCGTGAACAGCGCCATGCCGATCGTGTAAGCGGCGACGACCGCAAGCCGGTTGTCCCACGGGACGACGTGGCCGAGGAGCTCCGCGATGCGGTCGCCGACGCCCGCGGCGGCGAACAGCGCGCCGAGCGCGGCGAGCATCTGCGGGAGCACGGCGGCCCAGCCGACGAGATCCATCAGGCGGCGACACTCGCGCGGCGGCGCGCCGAGCGGCTGCCGCAGCATGACCATCGCGACGGCGAGCGCGAGCATGGCCGAGAACGCGAGCGCGACGAGCGAGACGTTCTTTGGATCGACGAGCGGCGCTTCGCCGACGTGGACGTGCTTGAGAATGAGCGTCGCGGCGAGCGTGCAGCTGGGGACGAGCAACGCCGGCACGAAGAGGCGGTTCCCCCAGCGGAGGGCGCTCTCGGCGCGTTCCTCGTGCGTGGTCGTCTTCGGCTCACCGCGTCCGAGGCCGCCGATCCCGGCGACGAGCACGATCACGATCACGAGACAGCCGTTGACGAAGTCCGGCAGATACGAACCGAAGAGCAACGACAGCGCGTAGGCGCCCCAGAAGATGGCGTTCCGCCATCGCTTCGGGTTCGTCGGATCGCGCAGGTTCAGGAGCGCGACGATCGCGACGACGACGCCCGCGAGGCGGTAGACGACCTCGAGGCCGATCATCGACGGCCTTCCTCTGACGAGAGCGTCGCGAGCTTTTGGTCGAGGCGGAAGAGCCGCGCGCCGTGGACGAGGAGCGCAAGGACGGCCGTCGGTATCGCCCACACCGCGAACGCGAGCGGCTCGATGTCGAAGCCGTTCTGCGCGAGGAAGCCCTTCATGAGGAGGATCGATCCGATCGCGATGAAGATGTCCTCGCCGAAGAACAGGCCGATGTTGTCGGCCGCGGCGGCGTGCGCGCGGAGCCAGAAGCGCAGGCTGGGCGGCAGCGGCTGGTCGAGCTGCCGCTCGGCCGCGGCTTCGGCCATGGGGGCGACGAGCGGACGGACCATCTGCGGGTGACCGCCGAGCGAGGTCATGCCGAGCGCGGCGGCGACGAGCCATCCGACCGCCATGTAGCGGTTCGACGTGAACGCCTTGCCGATCGCGGCGACGACCCCGACGACGTCCATCCCGCTCGCGATACCGGTGACGAGGCCAGCCGTCAGGACCACGAGCAGCGGATTCAGTCGGAGGGCGAAGCCGACCACGACGACCAGCACGCCGAGCAGGGTGAGCATGGCGTGCCACCCTAGCGCTCGCGCGTGACGAACACACTCGCGAGGTGGTCACTCGCCGTGCGCGCGCCCGAGCACGACGGAACGAGCCGGGTCTAGAACGTCCGCCCGGGGTTGCAGAGGTTCTCCGGGCCCTTCGCGTAGTTGTCGCGGACGAAGGCCTCGAGCGTCGGCATGTCCACGCACGCGGCCTGATAGGTCTTGCCCCAGGCAGCGGCGGCGACCTTCGTCGTGATCGTCGCGCTCGGCGCGATGATGATGCGCTTGCCTCCGTTCACGCAGAGCGGGTCGGCCGCGGCGTTGTCGCGGACCTTCACGAGCTGCTCGACGAGCTCCGGGCATCCCGGCGGAGCGCACTTGTAGAGGAGGACCACCGCGCCGTGCTCCATGCTGTGGACGAGGTACGGCCATTCGACCGGCGCGGAGTACTCCTGGTACGCGGCCCACACGGGATAGTGGTTGCCGCTCGAGGGCGGGTTCGAGCAGTAGGCGATCGCCGTTCCTTCGGGCACGTGCGTCGCGCCGCTGATCGGCGGGGACTCGATCGTCACATCGCAGGACGCGGCCGGCTTCTCCGGCGCAGGCGTCGTTGCACACACCGGAGCCGCCGCTTCGCCGCCACCACCGCCGCCGTCGGCCGAGCTGACGGCAGACGAGTCGTCATCGCCGCAGGCGACCGACAGGAGTGTGAGGGCGGCGAGGGAAGCACTGAAGAAGACGCGAGCGTTCACGACGACACCATAGCCGGGAACCGCTCCGGGGAAAGCCAGCTTCTCGTCCTTGCCGGCGCGAGAGGCCACGACGAGCGCGAGCGCGCGACGAAGTATGCGGGAGAATGCAGGGATCGTGTCCGTTTGACGCCGTTCGAGAAACACTTTCTTCTCTGTGGGCGTGACGCAGACCGAGGGCACCTCGAGAGCAGATGGCGTCGGGCCGCTCGATCGATCGAGCGGCCCGACCGACGATGCGACGGAGCCGATGCGGCCCTCGCAGCTCGTTCTGCCCGACGATGCGACGGAGCCGATGCGGCCCTCGCACCTCGTTCCGCTCACCGGTGACGTGCTGCATCCGCGCGGGCGAATCCGCCCGCGGCTCTCCTCGAAGGCTCCACCCGAGCGCCGCCTGCTGCGTACGCTCGTTCGGCTCGGCCAGGGCCTGGACTATCACGGCGCCTTTCGCGCGGCGCCGGCGATGGCGTTTCACTTCTTCCTCAGCCTGCTGCCGCTCCTCGCCTTCATCGGCTACGTGCTCGGTCTCGTCGCGCGACGCCGGGGTGTCAGCAGCGTCCTCGGTCTCCTGCTCGACA
>Ga0066256_1004079_pt1 | contig 13332 bp, 11 predicted proteins | sample ThiBio_1000_biof_FD_87107 | JGI IMG/M metagenome (GOLD analysis project Ga0066256, IMG submission 87107) | Wastewater bioreactor microbial communities from Cape Town, South Africa - Thiocy_expt_1000_biof (version 2) | ecosystem: Engineered > Bioreactor > Thiocyanate-remediating >...
CGCCCATGTCGTTCCAGCCGAGGTCCTCGAGCTGGTAGGCGGCGTTGCTTTCGAAATTGACGATCGGGACGACTTGCGAGCGCATCGCGGGGCGCGCGCCCCCCTTGCGGGCGAGCAGCGCGGGCCGGAGCGAGGCGAAGGGCTTTGTTCCGGAAGTTTTGGCTTCGCTCATCACGGCAGCCCTCAATACTGGGCCACCCGGCGGCCGAAACCGCCGGCCGGACGATGAAGCCCCGGAACCTGTTGCATCGAACCGGGCGCCGCGAAGACGGTGCGGCGGAAGTTCTTTTCGAGCCGGTCGGAAATGTAGTTCCACAGCGCCGCGATCTCCTGCGCGGACTTGCCGTTGGGATCGACTTCCATGACGGTGCGGCCGTCGATCATCGAGGCCGCGAAATCGGTGCGGTGATGCAGCGTGATCGGCGCGACCGTGCCGTGCTGCGAAAGCGCGACGGCGGCTTCCGAAGTGATCTTGGCCTTGGGCGTCGCCGCGTTGACCACGAAGATCAGCGGCTTGCCCGCGCGCTCGCACAGATCCACCGTGGCGCCCACTGCGCGCAGGTCGTGCGGGCTGGGGCGGGTGGGAACGACGATCAGCTCGGCGACCGAAATCACCGACTGGATGGCCATGGTTATGGCGGGCGGCGTGTCTATCACCGCCAGCTTGAAGCCTTGCTGGCGCAAAGTGGCCAGGTCGGTGGCCAGGCGCGCGACGGTAGTCTGCGCGAAGGCCGGATATTCCGCCTCGCGCTCGTTCCACCAATCGGCGAGGGACCCTTGCGGGTTGATATCGATGAGCACCACCGGGCCGGCGCCGGCCCGCTGGGCCTGGACGGCAAGGTGCCCCGAGAGCGTGGTCTTACCTGAACCGCCCTTTTGCGATGCCAAAGCCAAAACGCGCAAGGTTGTTCCCCCTGAAATTAGGCCGGACGTGTCATACGTATCCGGCACCTCCTGACGCGGGATCGCAGATCACCCCTAATTTTGGGTTAACACGCGCGTTATCAGGGAGAATTCGATCGGTGGCTTCAACCGGCCTGGACGGTTTCCGCCGCGATCGCGTTGAAGGCGATCGAAATCCTGTCGGCCGCGGCGTCGCTCTGGGGCAGCACCCAGTGCCGCGCCGTCCCCGGAAACAGCAGGATCGCGCCTTCCCTGGGGCGGAAGGTGGCGTTGCCCTGGAACATCGGCGCCTGCACCAGCGGCTGGCCGGCGGGCGCGGGGCGATGGTCGATGAAGGAGATCGCGCCGCGCTCCGGGTTGTTCGCCGGCGGCTCGGGCACCGATACATAATAGACGCCGGACCAGAAGGCCCCCGGATGATCGTGCGGCATGTTGAAGCCGCCCGGCGGGTTGACGTTGATCCAGCCGGCGAGCTGGAACCGCACGCCGCCGTCCTTGGTCCCGCCGCCGATCTGCCGCGTCGCGTCGCGCACCGCCAGCTTGATCGCACCGGCGATCTCCTGGTGGCCCGGCTCCTCGCGCGCGAATAGGTCGCTCGCGCTGTGCCAGCCGTCGATGTTGGAGCGCTTCTCCCCCGCTTCGGATTTCACGCGCAGGGCGATCTCCTCGCGCAGCAAGGCGTTCAGCCGCTCGGGATCCTCGACCAGGAACTCCACGACCGGGGTGGGGAAGAGCATGTGAGTGGTATTGAAAGTGATCGCCATGGCCGCCCCGGTGGAATGCGCTGTCGCATGCGGCCCTAGGGCCAGGATCTAATAACCGCACCATCGAGGCGCCCGAATGGCGAACATATCGGGCGGAAATGCGCGCCGCGAAGGCTGGACGCCTTTGCAAGCGCATTTCCGTTCGAGATGGAAGCCATTCGGGCGTCCCGCAGGGATTTGACCAAAATGCCCCATCCCGGCGTCGAGAGGGCTTGAAATATCGACATATTCCTGCGCCCTCTCTCCTTGTGCTGGGGCATTTTGCCTCAAACCTCGATGGTGCGGTTATTAGATCCTGGCCCTAGAGCATTTTCGGCTGCGGTGGAATCACTTGCGAGAGGAAGGCTGCGGCGCGCCAATGCTTTGATAACCGGTTCCTGCTATGGCTAACGCATATTAAGCGTAACGAGTGGGTCCGGACATGAATGCACGGCTGGTTCTGTTTTCCCTTGCGGGGGCCATCGCGGCGGCATCCGCTTCGCCCGCGCTGGCCGATGTCAAGGCGGGCGTCGACGCCTGGAGCCGGGGGGATTACACCACGGCGTTCGCCCAGTGGCAGGGGCCGGCCGCGGCCGGGGGTCCCCGCGGCGTGGTTAACCCCCCCCCTGCCCATCCCCCTCGGCTGGGGGGCGCCCCGGGCGCCCGCAAAGCCGCAAGACATTTTGCCCAGGCCGCCGCTAAGGGGCATATCCAGGCGGCGGACATCTATGGGCTGATCCTGTTCCAGAAGGGGCAGCACCAGGCCGCCATGCCTTATGTGCAGGATGCGGCGCGGCGCGGCGATCCCCGCTCCGAATACATCCTGGGCATCGCCCATTTCAACGGCGACATCGTGCCGAAGGACTGGGTGCGCGCCTATGCGCTGCTGACCCTGGCCAACGGGCAGGGCCTGCCACACGCCGCGCCCGCCGTGGCCGAGATGGACAAGCATGTCTCGCTGGAGCAGCGCCAGATGGCGGCCTCGCTCGCGGTCGAGCTGCAGCAGCAGGCCGATGCCACCCGCGCGCGGGAAATGGCGGCGGCGGACCTGGCCATTTCCAGCGGAAGGGCTGCGGTCGCCCAGGCCGCACCGATCACTACCGGGTCGGTCACCGGGCCGGGCACCGCGCCGCTGCCCGCGGCCAGTCCGCGCATCCCCCAGCCGATCCAGAGCGTTCCGCTGGAAGATCCGGTGGCCGAAGCGCGCGAGGCGGTGCGTCAGGCGGCGCTGGCGACGGGTTCCGAGAGCCCGGCCGAAGCGGGCGCCGATTATGCCCGCCCCGCGCCGGCGGCCAAGCCGCCCGTGCGCGAGGTGCAGGTGGCGGCGAACGCTCCGGCCGCGCCCGCCCCGAAGCCTGCCGCCACTCCGGCTCCAAAGCCCGCCGCCGCTCCTGCGCCTGCGCCCAAGCCGGCCGCCGCTCCGGCGCCGCAACCCACGGCTTCGTCCGCCAGCGGCCCTTGGAAGGTCCAGCTGGGCGCGTTCGGCGTGTCGGGCAATGCGGAAAAGCTCTGGGCCAGGCTCAGCGGCAGGCCCGAGCTTGCGGGCAAGAAACGCTTGCTTGTCGCTTCGGGCGGGCTGACTAAGCTGCTTGCCGGCGGCTTCGTCAGCCAGGCCGATGCGGCGGCGGCGTGCAGCCGGCTCAAGCAGGCGGGGCAGAGCTGCCTCGTCACGAAATGACCTAGCCCGCACGCCGATCCCGTGCGCGGGATCGGGGAGCGGGAATTGACCGAAAGCGAAAGCAGCAGAGCGGCGCCTTCCGCCGGACAGGAAGGGCCGGTCCAGCCGTCCGAGCGGCTCGTCGCGCTGGACCTGATTCGCGGCGTGGCGGTGCTGGGCATCCTGTTCGCCAACGTCGTCGGCTTCGCCTATCCGCAGATCGCCTATGACTGGCCTCCGGCGCTGCCTCACGCACTGCAGCCGGCCGACAAGGCGGTGTGGCTGGTGCAGTATCTGCTGATCGACGGGAAGATGCGCGGCCTCTTCACCCTGTTGTTCGGCGCCGGGCTGGTGCTGTTCGCGGAGCGTGCACGCGGGCGCGGGGCGTGGCTGCAGCTGCGGCGGCTGGCCTGGCTGGCCCTGTCCGGCGCGGCCCATTTCCTGCTGCTGTTCTGGGGCGACATCCTGCTGCTTTATGCGCTGGCGGGCTTCGCCGCCCTGGCGTTCGTGCGCTTCCCGGCGCGGCAGCTGCTGGGCATGGGGATCGTCTGGTATGTCTGCGGCGGGCTGTTCTTCGCCATGGCGCATTGGGGGCCGGCGCATGTGGAGCTCAACGCCGCGCAACCCGCATTGCAGGCCGATGCCGATTTCTACGCCGCCTGGTGGCAGGAGCAGCAGGGCAAGGCGCAGACCGAAACGGCGGTGTTCCGCTCGGGCAGCTATGGCGATCAGATCGCCTTCACGGTGCGGGAACGCGCGCCCCAGCTCAGGCAATATCCCATGCTGGCGCTGCTGGAGACGATCCCGCTGATGCTGATCGGCATGGCGTTCTACCGCCTGGGCCTGTTCGGCGGCAGCGGCGGCTCACCCCCCGATCCGCCTGCTCATACACGGACAATACGGCGCTGGGGCTGGGCGGGCGTGGCGGCGGGGATCGTGCTGACGCTGCCGCTGGGCCTGTGCGCCATGATGCGGGACTTTCCCCCTTTCCTCACCGATTTCGTGTTCAACGGCGCGCCGCAGGCGCTCCGCCTGCCGATGATCCTGGGGCTTGCTGTGCTGCTCGCCCAATGGGCGCCCCGCGCCGCGCGGGGCTGGCTGGGGGAACGACTGGTCGCGGCCGGGCGGATGGCGTTTTCCAACTATATCGGCACCTCGCTGCTGATGATGCTGGTGTTCCGCGGCTGGGCCGGCGGGCTGTTCGGCCAGCTCGATCGCGTGGAACTGCTCCTGGTGGTGGCGCTGGGCTGGCTGGCGATGCTGCGCTGGTCGAAGCCGTGGCTGGCGCGATATCGCTACGGTCCGCTCGAATGGTGCTGGCGGTGTTTGAGTTACTGGCGGCTGTTTCCGATGCGGAGGTGATGGTTGGTGGGTTTTGTTTTGAGTTTTATTTGTTTGAGTTTTTGTTTTCCGCACGCGCATCCGCGCGTGCGATATCCTCGCGCCTTTGGCGCTGCGGGCGGCCGTTCGGCCTTGCGGTCCGCTGGTCGCGGACCGGATCAGCACACTACATCAACGTCGTGAGTGCCCCGGGCTGCGACCAGCAGCCCGCAAGCGCGAACGCGCGCCCGGAGCAGCGAAGCTGCGGAGGATAGCCAAGCGGGCGGATGCCCGCGCCGGCGCTTGAGGCCGAACAAAAATCCCCAAACAAACCCACAAAAACACACTTGCTAATGCGACCTGTTCGCATTAACTGATTCGCATGTACATCTGTGTCTGCAATGCCATCCGTGAAAGCGATCTGCGCACCGCAGCGCGTTGCCACGCGGGCGATCCGGACGCGGTTTACGAGAAGCTGGGCAAGCGTCCGCAATGCGGCCAGTGCCTGGACGAGGCTGCCGAGATCCTGATCGAGGAACGGGAAACGGCCTGCTGTTGCAAGGCGCGCGCACCGGCTTGAGCGTATATCGCTAATGACTTGCAAAACCGCAGAATTCTGCGGTTTTTGGGCGTTTTGGCCTTGCCAAGGCGCGCCTGGCGGAGCATGATTCGCGCATATCCCGCAATCATCACGAACAGGCGATTTCACCATGCAGGGCGACCCCAAGGTCATCGACTTCCTCAACCAGGCGCTCACCAACGAGCTGACCGCGATCAACCAGTACTGGCTGCATTACCGCACGCTCAAGCATTGGGGCGTGAAGAAGCTCGCCGAGAAGGAGCGCGAGGAATCCATCGACGAGATGAAGCATGCCGACAGCCTGGCGGAACGCATCCTGTTCCTGGAAGGGCTGCCCAACTTCCAGGCGATCAACCGCCTCAAGGTGGGCGAGACGGTGGAGGAAATCCTCAAGGCCGACCTCGCGCTGGAACTGGAGGCGATCCCGCTGCTGCGCGACGCGATCGAGCATAGCGAGCAGGTGCGCGACTATGTCAGCCGCGAGATCTTCGAGCGCATCCTCGAAAGCGAGGAGGAGCATGTCGATTTCCTCGAGACCCAGTTCGACATGATCGAGCGCATGGGCCTGCAGAACTACGTCCAGCTCAACAGCGAGGCGGCGGAGGGCTGATCCCCTCCTTCCGCCCTTTCGCTGCCGAATCCCGGTGAGCGGGCGAGAGTAGGGCGCACCTACCCCGTTCTTCACTTGTCATTCCCGGCGGACGTGATCCCCGGCGAAAGCCGGGGTCCAGGGCTGAGCGCGCCACCTTCGGGTTCTATGCTGGGCTCTGGGTCCCTGCTTTCGCAGGGACTCACGGGTTCCATCTGAACAGGACAGACCCTAATCCTTCTTCGCGTAGGGGTTCTTCGAGCTTCGCGGCGTCAGCCGCACCGGCACCGAGCCGAAGCCCAGGTCGCGCCGGATGCCGTTGACGAGGTAGCGGCGGTAGCCTTCGGGCAAGGCGGCCCGCCCGCCGCCCGAGGTCCCCAAGCTGGGCGGCCGGGGCTTGATCTGGGGGATGTAGCGCCGCCTGATGCGCCTGCCGCCGGGGGCGGGGGGCGGGTTGGCTTCCAGCGCATCGTCGAACCAGCGGTTCAGCCCGGCGGTGGGCACGCGCCGGCTCCACATCTCGCGCAATTCGAAAGCGGCGCCCAGCATCGCGTCCAGCCCCTTGCCGGTGCGCGCGGAGACGGAGAACAGCGGCACGCCGCGCACCTGCGCCAGCCCTTCGTTCAGCGCCTCGCGGATGCCGTTGAACAGGGCGGAGGGATTTTCGGCCACGTCCCACTTGTTGATCGCGATCATCAGGGCGCGGCCTTCCTGCAGCACCATGTCGGCGATCTTGAGGTCCTGATGCTCCAGCCCCTGCGTCGCGTCGAGCAGCAGCACGACAACCTCGGCGAAGTCCACCGCATGGCGCGCATCGGCCACGGCGAGCTTCTCCAGCTTGTCGGTCACGCGCGCCTTCTTGCGCATGCCCGCCGTGTCGATCAGGCGGATGTCGCGCGTCTCGCCGCTCTTCGGATCGGTCCATTGCCAGTCCACCGCGATTGAATCGCGGGTGATCCCGGCCTCCGGCCCGGTCAGCAGCCGGTCTTCGCCCAGCAGCCGGTTGATCAGGGTGGACTTGCCCGCATTGGGCCGGCCGACGATGGCGAGCTTGAGCGGCCCGGCGGGCGCGTCGTCCTCGCTGTCTTCCGCGAGCTCGTCTTCATCCTCCCGGTCGCCGATCAGCGGCAGCAGCGCCTCGAACAGGTCGCCCATGCCTTCGCCATGCTCGGCCGAGAGCGCCACCGGCTCGCCCAGGCCCAGGCTGAACGCCTCGAACAGACCGGCATCGCCCGCGCGGCCTTCGGCCTTGTTGGCCACCACCACCACCGGCACGCTCTGTTCGCGCAGCCAGCGGCTGATTTCCTCGTCCAAGGGCGTCAGCCCGGCGCGCGCGTCGATCACGAACAGCGCCACGTCGGCGCCTTTCAGCGACACCTCGGTCTGCGCGCGCATGCGGCCGGGCAGGGTCTCGGCGTCCTCATCCTCCCAGCCGGCGGTGTCCACCACGGTAAAGTCCAGCCCCAGCAGGTGCGCCTCGCCGAAGCGCCGGTCGCGCGTCACGCCGGGCTGGTCGTCCACCAGAGCGAGCTTCTTGCCCACCAGGCGGTTGAACAGCGTGGACTTGCCCACATTGGGGCGGCCGATCACGATGACCTGAGGGAGCTTTGCGGACGCCATGGCCCGGCAGGTGGCGCGCGGGCGCGGGAAACGCAAGGCCGTTCTCGCGCAGGCAGGCGTGGGGGCGAGTGCGGCGGCAGGCCCGGGGGCGGCAACGCCTTGCCGGGCGGGCGGCAAATCCTTGCCGGCTTGTTTACCTTGATCGGCAAGCGGGAAGTTACCGTGCCCGGGCCATCTGACGCCCCATGGTGGGACAGATTTCAGGATTCATCGCCGGTGCGGCGCTTGCCTTCGTGGCGGCGCCTGCACTGGGCGCGGCTTTTGCGGATGCGGGCGACAGCCCGGCCGAGGACAAGCCCTATCTCCAATGCGTGCCGTATGCCCGGCAGGTTTCGGGCATCCAGCTCTACGGCGATGCGTGGACCTGGTGGGACCAGGCCGAAGGCCGCTATCGGCGCGGCACGCGGCCCAAGGTGGGCGCGGTCATGGCGTTCGAGCCGCATGGCAACATGAAGCTGGGCCATGTCGCGGCGGTCAGCAAGATCGTGGATTCGCGCACCGTGCTGCTGCGCCATGCGAACTGGTCGCCGATCAACGGCCGGCGCGGGCAGATCGAGGACAATGTCCGCGCGATCGACGTGTCGGAGGGCAACGACTGGAGCAAGGTGCGCGTGTGGTACGATCCCATCGATTCGCTGGGCGGCACCGCCTGGCCGGTCGAAGGGTTCATCTACAACGAACGCGTGGGCGCCGGAGCCGAAAAGCCTGCGAAACCCGCCAAGCCGGCCGCAGCCAAGCCGCGCCGCGACGTCATCGGGGACATCATCGCGGCCAGCAATCGCCGCAAATAACCGGGAAGCCGGGCTTCAGCCCGCCTTCGCCACCGGCGGATCGTCTCCCAGATCCTCGTACCAGGCTTCGACCGGGCCGTTCAGCTTGATCGTCAGCGGCTGGCCCTTGCGGTCCATCGTCTTGCCCGCCTGGACCCGCACCCAGCCTTCGGAAATGCAGTATTCCTCGACATTGGTGCGCACGGCGCCCTTGAAGCGGATGCCCACGCCGCGCTGCAGCTTGTCGGCATCGAAATGGGGGTTCAGCGGGTTGATGGCCAGCCGGTCGGGCGGCACGTCGGGGCCTGCGTCCGTGCCTGCGTTTTGGGGTGTATCGTCGCTCATGCGGGCCCTTTACGGGTGCTCTCGGGCGCGTGCAACGCCGGAATGGCCGCAATCGGCCTGCGCTTGCGCTTGCCCTTTGCGCTCCGCCCTTATAAGGGCGCTTGCCTGTTTCGCAGGCAGCTGGCTTCCCGGCGGGCCTGCAGGCTTCGTCGGGCCGCGGGCGTGGCGGAACTGATAGACGCGCTGGATTTAGGTTCCAGTATCGAAAGATGTGGGGGTTCGAGTCCCTTCGCCCGCACCAGTTCCCCAGGGTAAGCCCCGGGCAGGCGGAGCCGGCTCCGAGAGAATTTGATCGAAAAGGCACAAGTCGAACAATGCAGATCGTCGAAACCGCCAATGAAGGCCTGAAGCGCGCATTTACGCTCACGATTCCCGCGGGCGACATCGCCGCGCGGATCGAAAGCGAAGTGAAGAAGATCGCTCCGCAGGTGCGCATGCCCGGCTTCCGCCCGGGGAAGGTTCCCGCCAACCTCGTCCGCAAGATGCATGGCGAGGCGCTGCATGCCGACGCGCTGAACAACACGATCCGCGAATCGGTGGACGGCCTGATTGCCGAGCGCCGCCTGCGCCCCGCGCTGCAGCCCAAGGTGGAGCTGAGCGATACCTATGAGCAGGGCAATGATGCCGAGCTGGCCATCGAACTGGAAGTGCTGCCCGAAATCCAGGCGCCTTCGATCGAAGGGCTGAAGCTGGAAAAGCTGGTGGTTCCCGTCACCGATGCGCAGGTGGACGAAGCGGTGGCGAACATCGCCAAGAACCAGAAGAGCTACAAGGACGCGCCCAAGACGAAGAAGGCCGCCAAGGGCGACCAGGTGATCATCGACTTCACCGGCAGCATCGACGGCGTGGAGTTCGAAGGCGGCAAGGCCGAGGCCGCACCGTTGGTGCTCGGCTCCGGCCAGTTCATTCCCGGCTTCGAGGATCAGCTCGAAGGCGTGAAGGCCGGCGACGAGAAGACCGTCACCGTCACTTTCCCGGCCGATTATCCGGCCGAGAACCTCAAGGGCAAGGAAGCGGCCTTTGCGGTGAAGGTGCAGCAGGTGAAGGTCGAGGGCGAAGCCAGCGTGGACGACGATTTCGCCAAGTCGCTCGGCCTCGAAAGTCTCGACAAGCTGAAGGAGCTGCTGCGCGGCCAGCTGGAGCAGGAAACGGCCGGCCTCACCCGCACGCAGATGAAGCGCGGCCTGCTCGACCAGCTGGCGCGCGATCACGATTTCGCCGTGCCGCCGACCATGGTGGAGGCCGAATTCCAGCAGATCTGGAACCAGCTCCAGCAGGAAGCCGCGCGCGAGGAAGATCCCGCCGCCGCGATGAAGGAGATCGAGGCGGAGCGCGACGATTACCTCAAGATCGCCGAGCGCCGCGTGCGCCTGGGCCTGCTGCTGTCCGAAATCGGCCAGGCCAACGGGGTCCAGGTCTCGCAGCAGGAAATGGAGATGCTGATCCGCCAGGCGGCCCAGCAATACCGCCAGGAAGACCGGCAGCGCTTCATCGACTTCGTCGTGCGCGATGCGATGGCGCAGGCGCAGCTGCGCGCGCCGCTTTATGAAGACAAGGTGGTCGACTTCCTGTTCGACAAGGCCGAAGTCGCCGAGCGCACCGTGACCCGCGAGGAGCTCGAGGCCGCGATCGAGGCAGAGGACACCGCCCAGGCCGAAAGCGCGAAGAAGCCGGCCGCCAAGAAGGCGCCTGCGAAGAAGGCCGCCGCGAAGTCCGAGGACAAGCCGACGGAAGCGAAGAAGGCCCCTGTGAAAGAGGCGGTGAAGGAAGCGGCGAAGAAGGCTCCGGCCAAGAAGACCGAAACCAAGGCCGAAGCCGCTCCCGCCAAGGAAGCCAAGAAGGCTCCCGCCGCCAAGGCTCCGGCGGCCAAGAAAGCCTCGGCCAAGCCCGCCGCGGAGAAGAAGCCCGCGGCCAAGAAGGCGCCTGCCAAGAAGTAACTTCCTCTAAGGTGAGTCCCTGCGAAAGCAGGGACCCAGGCTTCTGGGCTCCTGCTTTCGCAGAAGCTCACGGCCCCCCCCTTCGTCATTCCCGCGAAGGCGGGAATGACGAAGGTGAATTCAGGGCTCAAACCAAGGCACCGCCGACAGCCCCTAGAAGTTCCCCTTTATCAGGAAGCGGAACAGCGGGCCGACCTTGCGGATGTTGCGCTCCACGAAGTCGACCGGCGAGGCGTTGCGCGGGCCGAAATGCACGGTGCGGTAATACAGCACGTCGCTGTCGAACAGGTTGTTCACCCGCGCCTGCACGGTGAGGCCGAGCACGTTCTTGTGCTCGACATAGATCTCGCCCAGATCGTCGATCCCCCAATCCTCGCCGGCTTCCCTCAGGCGGTGGAAATAGCCGAAGTCGATGTTGCGATAACGCACGCCCCACGCCCAGTCGGAGCCGGGAATGTCGTGCCGCAGCTCCATGTCGATCTCGCGCCCGTTGGTGCTGTCGATCGGGCGGTCGAGCTGATCCAGCGGATCGCGGATGTTCGAATCCTGCAGGAGCAGGCTGAGGTTGAGCTTGGCGCCGGCAAAGCCGATCGGCTCGAACCGCAGGGTGGAAGTGAGGCGCAGGCCGCGCAGCCGCGCCTTGTCGATGTTCCCCTTGGATTCGATGTCCGGCCCCAGCGGAATCACCGCGACGAGATCCTCGATCCGGTAATCGAACAGCTTGAGCGTTGCCGAGCCCCACTCGCCGAGGTCCTTCCTCGCTTCCAGCTCGGTCTCCCAGCTCTGCTGCGGCACCAGCTGGTTGTTGCCGGCATTGGCGTTCTCGTTGTCGAGGAAGACTTCGGCCAGGAAGTCGGCGAATTCGAGCTGGCCGACCTTGCGGCTGATGGTGAGCGACAGGTCGAGCCCCGGCCGTGCCGCCCATGTGAGGGCAAGCGATCCCTTGGGCCGGCGGAAGGTGCGCTGCTCCGCGTTCGAGCCGGTCTGCGCGATGTGCGAATATTCGCCGCCCACGGTCAGCTGCATCGCCAGGCGATCCGCCAGCGGGCGGCTGTAGGACAGGATCGCTTCGTAGCGGTCCTCCTTCACTCCGCCCGTCCCCGGCGGGAACGGCGCGCCGGTGAAGGAACCGTCGGGCAGCAGATCGAACTGGTCGGCGACGTTGTCGAGCGCGTTGAAGGCCGCCTCGCCTGAAATCTGCCAATCTCCGCCGAGCATCCGCCAGCGGTACTCGGCCCGCGCGATGCGCTCGCTGGAGCGCGAATCCACGAAGATCCGGCGGCCGGTGGAAGGGGCTGCGCCGGCAAAGTCGGTGATCGCTTCGTTCATGGTGTCGAACTGGTCGCCCCTTGCCAGGCCGATCAGCTTGAGCCGCCCCGGCCCGAGCGGAAATTCGAAATCGCCGCCGATCTCGTATTGATGGCCGTTCGAGAGCGTGTCGACCTTGCGCACGGCATCGGGGAGGCCCGGGCCGCTGCGATCCTCGCTTCTGAGCGAGTGGGTGCGATTCCACTGATAGGATGCGTTGAGATTGGCGATCGCGCTCCCCGGCCCGTTGAACTTGAGCGAGGTGCTGACCCGCGGATGGGTGAGGAAGGCCTTGTAGGTGACGTAGCGGTTCTCGCGCAGCGATCCGTCGGCATTGACGATGGTCGCCGGTCCGCCATTGCCTCCCACGTCCCCCGTCGTGTTCGAGAACGCGATCGTGTAGTCCAGCAGGCCGGCGCTGCCGCTGCCGGAGATAGAGCCCTTGTTCAGCCGGGCGTCCGCAACCTTGGCAGGGAACTGGGGCTCCCAGGTGAACTGGCCCGAAAAGCCCCCTCCCTTGGTGACGATGTTGGCGATCTGGCCGGAAAGGCCGGGAATATCCAGCGTCGCCCCGTCGAGGATCTCGATCCGGACGAGGTTGCCTGCTGGAATCCGGGCAAGCTGGTCCTCCGCGCTGTCGGACTTGGTGGAAAGGCGCTGCCTGTTGATCAGGACATTCCCCGAAGCCTGGCCCAGGCCGCGCTCGTCATCCTCCGCCTTGATGGTGAAGCCGGGGGTCTGCTTGAGCATGTCGAGCGCGCTGCGAGGGGCGAAGCGGGCGAAATATTCGGGGGCGTAGACCTGGCCGGACTGCCTCGGCTGCGTGCGCTCGGCAGGAGGGGGCGCGGCCGGGTCCGGCTGCGGCGCGTCCTGCGCGGCGGAGGGATGCGCCGCCAGGGCAAGCGCCGGCATCCACGCCGCCGCCAGCAAGATTCGCCCTGTCATGGCCTTGTTCACGCAACCTCCCTCCCTCTCGAACCGGCAGTCACCGTTCGAACGCCCCGAAGATTGGTTGTTGTTATGGGCCGGTCCTGCAGGTGGGCCGGCGGCGGGCATTGGTTATCATGATAACGAACGTTTGCGCATCTGTGAATTCATGTTTTCGGGATTGTTGCTTTGTATCCGCCCTTTCCCGCTGCCAAGGGGTTAACGGGGTTGAACATCGCGGCGCCAGTCGCGACATAGGCGTGCGCGATTTCATCTCGAAAAGGACAATTCATGATCGACGTTTTCGGCCACACCGGCGCAGCCTACGGAGCCCAGGGGCAGTTCACCCACGATCCGGTGACCGGTGCGCTGGTGCCCGTGGTGGTCGAGCAGACCAGCCGGGGCGAACGCAGCTTCGACATCTTCAGCCGCCTGCTGCGCGAGCGGATCGTTTTCGTCACCGGCCCGGTGGAAGACAACATGGCCTCGCTGATCGTGGCCCAGCTCCTCTTCCTCGAGAGCGAGAATCCCTCCAAGCCGATCAGCATGTACATCAACTCGCCCGGCGGCGTGGTCACGGCCGGCATGGCGATCCACGACACGATGCAATACATCAAGCCGCGCGTTTCCACC
>Ga0066256_1004083_pt1 | contig 13323 bp, 10 predicted proteins | sample ThiBio_1000_biof_FD_87107 | JGI IMG/M metagenome (GOLD analysis project Ga0066256, IMG submission 87107) | Wastewater bioreactor microbial communities from Cape Town, South Africa - Thiocy_expt_1000_biof (version 2) | ecosystem: Engineered > Bioreactor > Thiocyanate-remediating >...
CCGCAGGCGGCGCTGGCCGACCCAGAACTTGGCTTCTGGCGAGAACGAGAAGCCGCTCATTTCCACAAACGCCTGTTCGGTGCTGATGTCACCACTGCCCCACTTGGCGGGCATGTAGTTCACCTTCCAGTTGATGCCACCGGCCTCGAAGCCCTTGGCAAAGTTGACTTCGATGCCGTTGTCACCTTCGTTGCCCAGGCGGTACTTCTGCAGTTCGCCGCCCAGCGTCAGGTTGCCCTTGACGCCGTCGGAGTGGTTGAACACCGGGCCACCGCGGGAGTAGCCGTTGAACTCAAAGCCTGCTACGTCCATAGCAAAGGCGCCATTCGCGCATGCGGCGGCCAAAGCCACCGCCGTGAGGCGGTTTCTTGTCTTCATGATGGGATCCCTCTGGGGTTGGTTTTAGTGCGTGTAGGTACGTGTGTCGTACACGGCTTACTTGGTCTTCGCGGCGGCCGCGATCTTCTTCATGGCGTCGGCGACGCTCACCTTGTCGTCGTTCCAGAACTGGCTGACGACATCCTTGATCGCCCCTTCGGTGGCAGGCGCAATCGCCATGCCATGGGCCACGCTGGGCACCAGGCCACCGCTCTTGGCAGTGTCGGCAAAGTCTTTGCTGGACAGCTTGGCGCAGTCGTCAAACTTGTCCATCTTCTGTCCGGTGCGCACAGGGATCGAGCCCTTGTTAAGGTTGAACACCTCCTGGAACTCAGGGCTCATGATGGAGCTGGCCAGGTCGCTCTGCGCCTTCTGTGCTGCTGCGTCCTTGAGCTTGAACAGGATGAACGAGTCCACGTTGAAGGTGAACGCGTTGGCCGTGCCCGGTGCCGCTGCGCACTGGAAGTCCTTGCCCGGCGCCTTGTTGGCGGCAATGAACTCGCCCTTGGCCCAGTCGCCCATCAGCTGAAAGCCCGCCTTGCCCTGGATGAGCATGGCCGTGGCCAGGTTCCAGTCGCGGCCGGGAGCGCCAGGGTCGGTGTAGGTCTTGATGCGGCGGAAGGTCTCCAGCGACTTCTTCATGGTGTCGCTGTTGATGGCCTTGTCGTCCAGCTTGACCAGCGCGTCCTGGTAGAACTTGGCACCGCCCACGCCCAGCACAACGGATTCAAAGGTCGTGAAGTCCTGCCAGTTCTGGCCACCATGCGCCACCGGGATCAGGCCTGCGGCCTTGAGCTTGTCGGCGGCGGCAAAGAACTCGTCCCAGGTCTTGGGCATGCTGGCCACGCCCGCCTTCTTGAGCGCATCGGAGCTGGCCCACAGCCAGTTCACGCGGTGCACGTTGACGGGGGCGGCCACGTAGCTGCCCTTGTACTTCATCACGTCGGCGACCACCTTGGGCAGCACATCGTCCCACTTCTCGGTCTTGGCCAGCGCATCGACATTGGCCAGCACGCCTTCGGACGCCCATTCCTGGATGGCCGGGCCCTTGACCTGGGCGGCCGAGGGCGGGTTGCCAGAGATCACGCGGCTCTTGAGCACCGTCATGGCGCTATCGCCACCGCCGCCGGCCACGGCAAAGTCGCGCCAGGTATGGCCCTTGGACTGCATGATCTTCTTGAGCTCGGCGGCCGACTTGGCCTCGCCGCCCGATGTCCAGTAGTGCAGGACCTCGACCTCCCCTGCGCTGGCAGACATCGCGGCCGCCAGGCCCACCGCCAGTGCGGCGATCTTTGTCATCTTCCACATACCCTTGTCTCCTCGACGTTGTTTTCCAGAATCCGTTGCTGCGCCGTGATACCGGTGCCGTTCAGCGCAGTCGGTACTTTAATTACAATAATTAATTTAATTCTCAGGGCTTTCCCTGAGAGTCGCAGCGGCCCCACAGCGGGGCCATTGCGGGGGCCTTTGTTATGCTCAATCCATGGCCACGATACTGATTGTCGAAGACGACGCCCTCCTGCTCGACGCTCTCACCGGCCAGCTCAAGCAACTCGATTACAGCGTCTGCACCGCCAGCAGCGTGGCGCAGGCCATGGCGCTTTTGCAGACGCAGGCAGTGGACGGCATCATCCTGGACCTGGGCCTGCCCGGCGCCGACGGCATGGAACTGCTGACATGGGCCCGCGCGCACATAGCCGGCCTGCCCGTGCTGATCCTCACCGCCCGCGACGGCGTCGATGACCGCGTGCTGGGCCTGAATGCCGGGGCCGACGACTACATCACCAAGCCCTTCAACATGCAGGAGCTGCAGGCCCGCCTGCAGGCCATGCTACGCCGCGCGCGCCAGCCCGCCTTCACCCAGGCCAGCAGCGCCGCAGGCGTTGCCAACACCACCATCGGCCCCCTGGTACTGGATCACGCCAGCCATTCCGCTGCGCTGAATGGCGACCTGCTGGAGCTGACCCAGCGCGAGTGGGAGCTGCTGGAGCTGCTGGCCCACCGCTGCGGCGAAGTCGTCACCCGCGATGACGTGCTGGCCGCCTGGCGCGCCAGCCCGCCCGAACCCGGCCAGACCGCCGCCCCGCTGAACTCCAACGCGCTGGAGGTGTATGTGCACCGCCTGCGCAAGAAGCTCGACCAGTCCAACCTGGTGATCCGCAATATCCGGGGGCTGGGGTACATGCTGAATAAACCGTGAGCATCCCCCTGAGCGGCTGCGCCGCTTCCCCCTTCTCTCGCGCAGTGCGCGGGAAGGGGGACGCCGCCAGCGCGGCGGGGCGGCCCTTGCGCGGCGGCCCTCGCATGGGCCGAGCCCGTTTCCAACGCAGCGCCGCCACTTTTTAACTGCTGAAACATGCGCCACGTACCCAGGGTCTCTCTTCAACGCAAGCTGCTGCTGTGGCTGCTGCTGCCGCAGCTGGTGCTGTGGCTGTCGGGCGGGTTTCTGGCATGGCGCATTGCGCTGCAAAACGGCGAGAAGGGCATTGACCAGACGCTGACCCAGTCGGTGCGCGCGCTGGCACGGCAGATCAAGCCGATTGGCGACGGGCTGCTGGTGGACTTTCCGAAGGCCGCGCAGGACATCCTGGAGCAGGACCCGGCCGACCGCATCACCTACATGGTGTCGTCCCCGCCCGGCCGCTTTTTGCTGGGCAACGCGCAGCTGCCGCCGCCGCCCCCCCAGGTCGCCGGGACGGCGGGGGGGCGGCTTTTGTGCCCTGCGCGGGCGGATGCGAGGCGGGGGCGCGGGGCCTTGCGGGCGGGGGACTACGGCACCGCCTCCCCCCGCCAGCGCCTGCGCGTGCAGGTGGCCCAGAGCCTGACGGTGCGCGAGCGCATTGCGCAGGAGCTGCTGGAGCGCATGGTGTTCCCCATGGGCCTGATGGGACTGGCCCTGAGCGCCGTGGTGTACGCCGGCGTGCTGCGCGGCCTGCAACCCCTCAAGCGCCTGGAGGCGCAAATTGAACGTGCAGGCGCACAGCCCCACACGGGCACCACGCCCCTGCCACCCATCGAGCTGACATCTGCCCCGCAGGAGGTGCATTCGCTGGCCAGCACCATCAATCGCCTGCTGGAGACCGTGGCGCGCGGCCAGCAAAAGGAAAAACGTTTTCTGAACGACGCCGCCCACCAGCTGCGCACGCCGCTCGCCGGCCTGATCGGCCAGACCGAGCTGGCCCTGCACGAAAGCCACGAACCCGCCGTGCAGGCCCGCCTGCAAAAGGTGCTGTCGGCCGCGCAACGCAGCGCCCACCTGGTGCACCAGCTGCTGCAGCTGGCGCGCTCGGAGTCGAACGTGGAGATGCAGTCCATCGACCTCGCCGCCCTGGCCCGCGAAGTGGCCCGCGAATGGGCCGCCCGCGCCCTGGCCCAGGGCATGGACTTGGGCTACGAGGGCGTGGACCACCTGCCCGCGCAGGGCCACCCGCTGCTGCTGCGGGAGGCGTTGAACAACCTCATCGACAACGCCCTGCACTACGCCGGCCCCGGCGCCACGGTGACGGTGCGTGTGGGCCATGAGGAACCCGGGCACTGGGCGTTGCTGGTGGTGGAGGACGACGGACCGGGCGTACCAGCGGAGCACCTGGGCGATTTGTTTGCGCGGTTCTGGCGCGGGTCAGACAAGGCGGGGGGGGGTGGGCTGGGGCTGTCGATAGTCGAAGAGATCGCGCTGAGGCACGGGGGGCGGACGGTGGCGGAAGGGGTGGTGCCGAAGGGGTTGCGGGTGGGGATGCGGCTGCCTGCGGGGTGAGTTTTGGGTGTTATCGGCTGGGAGCGCTATTTTTTCATGCCTTGGCAGCTATCATTTTTATAGCATCTTCCAGCACTTCCGGGCGGGAGTTTTCCGGCCGACGTTGACGGTTTGATGCGTCTTTTTTGCACTCTCAGTCTTGGGGGCGCGTGCTCATCGAATGGCATGCCGTCACTGAGGGCGGAGGCCGGGAGTCGCCCGGCATGCGAGTCCCTTTCTTTCGCGTCGCCGAAAGAAAGGGACCAAAGAAAGGGCGACCCCACTGTCTGCGTCCCCTGCGCTTCGCTCCAGGGCAACCTGCGGTGCTCGGGTTTGGCGGGGTCTCGCTCGAACTCGCTTCGCTCAGACAATCGCGAGCCCTGATCCGCCAAACCCTGCGCTCCTCGGCGCATCCAGAGGGGCGAAGGGAGCAGAACATCCACTCGGGCCATCGCTGCGCTCGGCCCCACCTCGCGGGCGCACGCGCCACACGCTGCGCAAACTGGGCCGAGCGCAGCGATGGCCCGAATGGCTGTCCGGCTGTTTGGATGTTCGGCTGTCCCACCCCTGCTGGCTGCGCCTGCGGCGGGGCGGTTGCGGGGTGGCACGCGCGTCGCAGCGCGCGTGCTTCGTGAACTGACTCGCCGTGGCTGTCCGAGCGGCGCGCGCAGCGCAAAGCGAGTTCCACGGCGCATCCCGCAACCGACTCGACGCAGGTTTGCCCCTTCGCACAGCGAAGGGGTCGCAGACTGGGGGTCGCCTTTCTTTTGGGTACTTTTCTTTGGCGAAGCAAAGAAAAGTACCTCGCCCGCCGGGGCGACAACCCGGCTCCCGCCCCCAACACAAGCATGCTGCCCGATGTGCTCCCAAGAGCCCAGCAAAAACAAAAGCGGCCAGCACCTGCAACCCAGGCACCAGCCGCTCCAATAAAAAAACAGACCTCAAGCCGCCAGGATCAGCTTCTCCAGCTTCACAGCATCCACTGCAAACGCCCGAATCCCCTCAGCCAGCTTCTCGGTCGCCATCGCATCCTCGTTCAGAGCAAACCGGAATCCCGCCTCGTCATAGTTCACCGCTGGCAAGTCCATCGCCTTGGCAGCCTCCGCATCCAACGCCCGCTGCAACGGCGCATCACTCGCAGCCAGCTGCGCCAACAGCTCGGGTGCAATGGTCAACAGATCACACCCGGCCAACGCCGTGATCTGCCCCACATTGCGGAAGCTCGCGCCCATCACCTCGGTGGCAATGCCAAAACGCTTGTAGTGGTTGTAGATTTGCGTGACCGACTGCACGCCCGGGTCGTTGGCGCCAGCGCGGGCGGCCTCGTCCCAACTCGCGCCCGCCTGTTTCTTGTACCAGTCGTAAATACGTCCCACAAAGGGCGAGATCAGCTGCACCTTGGCCTGCCCGCAAGCCACGGCCTGGGCAAAAGAGAACAGCAGCGTGAGGTTGGTGTGGATGCCCTTGCGCTCCAGCTTTTCGGCGGCCTGGATGCCTTCCCACGTGGCCGCGATCTTGATGAGCACGCGGTCGATGTGGATGCCTTCGGCCTGGTACAGCTCGATGATGCGCTCGGCGCGCGTGACAGTGGCGCTGGTGTCAAAGCTCAGGCGGGCGTCCACTTCGGTGGAAACACGGCCGGGCACGTGGGTCAGGATTTCGCAGCCAAAACGCACCAGCAGGCGGTCGATCACCTCGTCCATCGCACGCCCTTGCCACTTGGCAACGGTGTCCTTGAGCAGCGGTGCGTATTCGGGCTTCTGCACCGCCTTGAGGATCAGCGAAGGGTTGGTCGTGGCGTCCTGCGGACGGAACTGGGCCAGTTGCAGAAAGTCGCCGGTGTCGGCAACCACGGTGGTGAACTGTTTGAGGGCGTCGAGTTGATTCGTCATGGCGCCATTATTCCGCATTGGTCCCGGCAGCTTCGGTACTACCAACCACCGATACGCCATGGGCACCCAGGCTCAGTTGCACCTCGTCCCCCACGGCCAGCACATCGTCCAGGTCGGACGACACCACAAAGATGTGACCCAGCGCGGTCTCGAAGGTGTATTCGTACACCGCGCCCAGGTAGGCCCGCTTGTCCAGCCGGGCGGGCAGCAGGCCCGCGCCCTGGCGGTGAATGCGCCAGGCCTCAGGGCGCACCGCCACCTTCACCGGGCCACTCTTCACCGCCATGCGCGGGCGCAGCACCAGCGGGCCGAGCGCCACCGTGCCATCAGGGTCGGCCACCGCCGGGAACAGCATGGCCTCGCCCATGAAGCCGGCCACAAACTCGCTGTGCGGGGTTTCGTACAACGCACGGGGCGAGCCCTTCTGCGCAATCAGGCCCTGGTTCATCACGATGATCTGGTCGCTCACCGCCATGGCCTCTGCCTGGTCGTGCGTGACATAGGCCACCGTGAGCGACAGGCGCTGCTGCAGCGCGCGGATCTCTTCGCGCATCTCGCGGCGCAGGCGGGCGTCGAGGTTGGACAAGGGCTCGTCAAACAGCAGCACCTCGGGCTCCAGCACCAGCGCGCGGGCCAAGGCCACGCGCTGCTGCTGCCCGCCTGACAGCTCGCTGGGCAGGCGGTCGTCATAGCCCACCAGGCCCACGCCGCGCAGCGCCTCCACGGACTTGGCGCGCGCCTGCTCCTTGGGCTGGCCCGACATGCGCAGGCCGTACATCACGTTCTCGACCACGTTCATGTGCGGGAACAGCGCGTAGCTCTGGAACATCATGCTCACGTTGCGCTGCGCGGGGCCCAGCGTGGTCACGTCCTTGCCGCCGATGAAGATCTCGCCCGAGGTGGGCGATTCCAGCCCCGCGATCATGCGCAAGGTGGTGGTCTTGCCGCAGCCCGAGGGGCCGAGGATGGTGGTGAGTGTGCCGCGCGGCACCTCAAAGCTGATGCCCTTGACGGCCAGGGCCGCGCTGCTGTCGCTGCCGTAGCGCTTGGTGATGTTGCGGAACACGATGCCCGCGTCATTGTTGTTCATGGCGTGTTTTCTTCTTTTGTCAGAGGGGTCAGTGCGCAGCGGGAGCGGCTCCACGGCGGCCCAGTTTGCGATCACCCACCAGCAGCTGAATGAGTCCGATGGAGGCCGACATCAGGATGATGAGCACCGTGCAGTACGCCAGCGCCACGCCATAGTCGCCATTGCCCACGCGGCCGATGATGTAGGTGGTGGCCAGCTCGTTCTCGGCTGTGACCAGGAAGATCACCGCGCTCACGGTGGTGATGGCGCGCACAAAGCTGTAGACCAGTGCAGCCACCAGCGCGGGCTTGAGCAGCGGCAGCACCACATGGCGCAGCGTCTGCACGCTGCCCGCGCGCAGCATGACGGAGGCTTCATCGAGGGAACGGTCCAGCTGCTTGAACGCCGCCGTGCCAGCGCGCACACCCACCGGCAAATTGCGGAACATAAAACACAACACGATGATGAGGGCGGTGCCCGTCAGCTCGAACGGTGGCACGTTGAACGCCAGGATATAGCTCACACCCAGCACCGTGCCGGGGATGGCAAAGGCCAGCAGTGCCGCAAATTCGAACGCGCCCTGCCCCCGGAACTCGGTGCGTGCCAGCAGCCACGCAATGGCAATGCCCAGCGTGGCCGTGAGCGGCGCGGAGATGGCGGCGAGCTTGAGGGTGGTGAAGAACGAGTTCCACGCCGTGCCCGCCCACACCACACCAAACTCGCCCCATTCCACGCTGAACGCGGTACGGAAATGCGCCAAGGTGATGGTGTAGTCGCGCCCCCAGGTCTGCACAAAGCCGCCGGCCAATGCAAACAGATACACGATGAGCGTGAAGGCCATCCAGGGCAGCGCAATCGAATGCACCACGCGGCGCACGCCCCGGGGCAACGGCATGGCAATGCCCGCGTCACCCTTGCCCGACACGGTGGTGAAGTTCTGCTTGCCCAACAGCCCGCGCTGGATGGCAAACACCGTGAGCGCAAAGAAAGTGAGGATCCAGGCCAGCGATGCCGCACGGCCCTGGTCGTACTGCGCGCCCACGATGGCAAAGAAAATTTCGGTGGACAGCACCGAGAACTGCCCGCCCACCACGATGGGGTTGCCGAAGTCAGCCATGCTTTCGATGAAGCCCACCAGGAACGCATTGGCCAGGCCGGGCTTGAGCAGCGGCAGGGTCACGGTCATGAAGGTGCGGTGCGGGCTGGCGCGCAGGGTTTGCGCGGCCTCTTCCAGGCTGGGCGCCACGCCCTGCACCACGCCGCGCATGATCATGAAGGCGATGGGCGTGAACGCAAAGGTCTGCGCCACCCACACACCCAGCCACCCATAGAACCAGCGCGATGGCGTGATGCCAAACGCGTATTCCAGAAACTGGTTGAACACGCCCGCGCGGCCAAACAGCAGGATGAGCCCCAGGCCCACCACAAACGGCGGCGTGATGATGGGCAGCAGCGCGACGATATTCAGCGGCCGCGCATAGCGGCGCGAAGCGCGCTCGGCCATCAGCGCCATGAAGGTGCCCAGCAGCGTCGTGCTGGTGGCCGTCATCAGGCCCAGAAACAGCGTGTTCCAGGCCACGCCGCAGCGCTGCCCACCCGCCAGGCACGACAGGCTGAAGTTGCGCTCGTGCGCAATGCGCTCCCACACCACGGCCAGCGAGAACGGGCCGTCTTCCAGAAAAAACGCCGCCGACAGCGCCTTGAGCACCGGGAACACAATGAACAGCGCCAGCAGGCTGCCACAGCCCACCACCGCAGCCGCTACGAACAGGTCGCCCTTGAAGAAGCCCCGCCGCGCCACGCCGAACGACAGCAGCACCAGCAGTGCCGACAGCACCACAAACCCGCCCCAGCCCATGCCGGGCTGGCGCGCGCCCAGTTCGCCCAGGCTGGTGTTCATCCATTCAAACGCCCAGCCGCGCGCACCAATCGCAAAGCCGCTGAGCAGCAGGGCCGCCAGCCCCAGCGCGCCCCCCGCCACCAGCAGCGTGCCCTGCTTACGCCGGGCGGGCGGGCGGCCCCCCGGGCCCGCCCCCGCCAGCCCGGCCAGGCCCAGCCACAGCCAGGGGCGTCCGAACAAGGCCGCCTGCATCAGCCCGTTGGCGGCCTGCTCGCTGCTGAAGACCTGGCCCACCGCCAGCAGGCCATTGGCGTCCTGCTGTGCATACCAGGGGAACACCAGGTATCCCAGCACGCCCATGGCCAGCCAGACCCACAGGGGCCGGTTGACCGAGGCACCGGGGGCCCGGGTCCGGAGGGTTGCGTGCGCTGCCGCCGCTGCTGCCGACACCACCGCCCCTTAGCGCGTTGCGTTCTGCACGTCTTTTTCCCAGCGCGCAATCAGGCGGCGGCGCTCGGCGCTGGCGCCGTACTTGGCGTAGTCGTAGTTGATGAGCTTCATCTTGGCCGGATCGGTCATGCGCGGGTCTTTGGGCACCTGCGTGTTGCTGGGCAGCTGAAACTGCTTGGCCGCCAGGCCAAACTGCTGGCCGCCGGGCGTGAGCGCCCATTCGTAGAACTTCTTGGCCGCCTCGGTGTTGGGGCCGTTCTTGACGATGCTCATGGAGCCCACCTCGGCGCCCGTGCCTTCGGACGGCGTGGCCGATCCCACAGGGAAGCCATTGACCGCCTCGGTGGTCACGTCGTGCACAAAGCTCACCGACACCGTGGTCTCGCCGCGTGCGACCGCCTTCACAGGGGCTGTGCCTGAACGGGTGTACGCGCTGATGTTGGGGTGCAGCGCCTTGAGGTACTCGAACGCCTTTTCCTCGCCCATGATCTGCACCAGCGTGGCGATCATCGTGTAGGCGGTGCCGCTCGATGCCGGGTTGGCCATCTGCACCTCGCCCTTGAACTCTGGCTTGAGCAGGTCGGCCCACGACTGGGGCGGGTTGAGCTTGCGCTTGGCCAGCAGCTCCTTGTTGTAGCCAAAGCCCAGCGGCCCCAGGTACACGCCCACGGTGCGGTACTTGGAATCGGCCGCCTGCTTTTGCGCCCAGGGGTAGAGCTGCGCGAGCTGGGGTGACTTGTATTCGAGCGTCAGGCCCTGCTCGGCCGCCTGCAGGTGCGGGTCACCCGTGCCGCCAAACCAGATGTCGGTCTTGGGGTTGGCACGCTCGGCATTGAGCTGCGCCAGCGCCTCGCCCGATCCCTTGGCCGTCATGTTCACCTTGGTGCCGGTGGTCTTGGCGTACACCGTGGACATCAGGTTGCACCACTCGGCCTGCACCGAGCAGATGATGTTGACCTGGCCCTGGGCCCAGCTGCCCGACGCAGCAGCCACCAGGGCCGCACCGGCCAGAAGTTTTGTCAGCAAGGGTTTGCGCATGGAAGGCTCCTCAGTATCTGGATAACGTGATGGAGGATGCTATGCGTGCAGGGCCCGCCCGGGCCAGGGGGGAAACGCCCAGGGCCGGTGCAAGCAGGTTGAAAGGCAGGGATTGCGCGGGCCCCGCCGCTTTGGGAACCGAGTTACATTAAATGAGGACGGGCCCGCCACCGCGCTGACCGCAGCCAGATGAAGCGTCTCGTCCAAGCCCCTTTTTCAAAGGCCCCTGCGCAGCCTGCCCCGCCTTCACAGACTGACATGCTCGACCGCATCACCGCCTCCCTGCCCTCGCTGGCCCCCGCCGAACAGCGCGTGGCCAAGCTGGTGCTGACCGACCCGCGCACCTTCGCCCGCCTGCCCGTGCGCGAGCTGGCCGAGCGCGCGCACGTGAGCAAGCCCACCGTGGTGCGCTTTTGCCGCAGCATGGGCTACGACGGGCTGGCGGACTTCAAGCTCAAACTGGCCGGCAGCGTGAGCGAGGGCGTGCCCTTCATCCACCGCAGCGTGGATGCCGACGACAAGACCGGCGACGTGCTGGTGAAGGTGGTGGACAACGCCGTGGCGGCCTTCCTGCAATACCGCAACGCGGCCAGCACCGTGGCCATCGAGCGCGCGGCCGACGCGATTGCAGACACCTGGAAGAAGGGCAAGCGCATCGAGTTCTACGGCGTGGGCAATTCGGGCATCGTGGCGCAGGACGCACAGCACAAGTTCTTTCGCCTGGGCGTGACCTCGATTGCCAGCAGCGATGGCCACATGCAGGTGATGAGCGCCACCCTGCTGGGCCCGGGCGATTGCGCAGTGATCATCTCCAACTCGGGCCGCACCCGCGACCTGATGGACGCCGCAGACATCGCCCGCCGCAACGGTGCCACCACCATCGTCATCACCGCCAGCGGCTCACCCCTGGCCAGCACCTGCCAGATCCACTTGGCCGCCGACCACCCCGAGGGCTATGACCGCTACAGCCCCATGGTGTCGCGCCTCATGCACCTGCTCATCATCGACGTACTGGCCACCTGCGTGGCGCTGCGCATTGGCAGCTCGCTGCAGCCGATCCTGCAGCAGATGAAGGAAAACCTGCGGGCCAAGCGTTACGCGTAAATCCTGGCCATCAGGCCAGGCCGGCCCACGCCTTCTCAGTCCAGCGTGACACCCGCTTCGCGGATCACCTTGCCCCACTTGGTCGTTTCGGCCGCCAAAAAGGCGTCGCACGCCTCGGGCGTGGTGCCTTCACCAAAGGTGCCCATGGTGTCGAGTTTGGCCTTGGTTTCATCACTCTGGATGATGGCGTTCACCGCGTCCGACATGCGCTTGACGATGTCGCGCGGCGTCCCTGCGGGTGCAATCATGCTGGCCCAGGTACTGCCCAGCATGCCGGGCACGCCCTGCTCGATGAAGGTCGGCACGTCAGGCAACATGGGCAAGCGCTTTTCGCTGGCCACGCCGATGAGGGTGATGCGGCCTGCCTTGGCGGGCTGGATCAGGTTGGGCGGAGGGTCGAGGAACAGGGGCACCTGGCCGCCGAGCAGGTCCGTCAGCGCCGGGGCTGCGCCGCGGTAGGGAATGTGGACCATGAAGGTCTTAGTCAGCGACTTGAGCAGTTCGCTGGTCAGGTGCGCTGCCGAGCCTGTGCCGGACGAAGCAAAGCTCACCTTGCCCGGGTTGGCCTTGGCATAGGCCACGAGTTCCTTCACCGTCTTGAACGGTGCATTGGGCGCCACCGCCGCCACCAACGGAGAAACACCCAGCAGCGACACGCCCATCAGGTCCTTGCGCGGGTTGTAGGGCAGTTTGGGGTAGAGCGTGGTGTTGGCGGTAAAGGCCGGAATGACCACGCCAAAGGTGTGACCGTCCGGGGCGGACTTGGCGACGGCATCCACGCCGATGATGCTGTTCGCACCGGGTTTGTTGTCGATGACAACCGGTTGACCGAATTGCTTTTGCAGGCCCACCGTCAGCAGACGCGCCATCTGGTCGGTAAACCCGCCCGCTGTGTAAGGCACGATGATGCGAATCGGGCGGCTGGGCCAGCTGGTTTGGGCTAGCGCTGGCAATGCCGCACCGGCCAGCGCTGCGCCGGTGGCCTGGACCAGCCTGCGACGGGAAAGGAATGTGCTCATGGTTTTGTCTCCTGCTAATTTTTAGGCATCAAAAAGCTACAGCGCTTATCCCATAAGCGCTGATAGCTCTATTTTTTATAGCAACCAGATCCCATCGAATGGGCTGCGCCTGTGATCTGCGGGGGCTCAGAGCGCCTTGACCAGTTCCGGCACAGCCGTGAACAGATCCGCTTCCAGCCCATAGTCAGCCACGCTGAAGATCGGTGCCTCAGGGTCCTTGTTGATCGCCACGATCACCTTCGAATCCTTCATCCCCGCCAAGTGCTGGATGGCACCCGAGATACCAGCCGCCACATACAACTGCGGCGCCACGATCTTGCCCGTCTGGCCCACTTGCCAGTCGTTGGGGGCGTAGCCTGCGTCCACCGCCGCGCGGCTGGCACCCAAGGCAGCGCCCAGCTTGTCGGCCAGGGGTGTCATGACTTCGTCGAACTTTTCCTTGCTGCCCAGGGCCCGGCCACCGGAGACGATGATCTTGGCAGCGGTCAGCTCGGGGCGGTCGCTCTTGGCGATTTCGCTGCCCACGAAGCTGCTCTTGCCTGCGTCGGCCGTGGCGGCGGCGGTTTCAACTTGTGCGCTGCCACCGGTGGCGGCTGCGGCGTCAAAGCCGGTGGTGCGCACGGTGATGATCTTGATGCTGTCAGCACTTTGCACGGTGGCGATGGCGTTGCCAGCGTAGATGGGGCGCTCGAAGGTGTCAGGAGAGACGACCTTGGTGATGTCGCTGATCTGGGCGACATCGAGCTTGGCGGCCACGCGGGGGGCCACGTTCTTGCCGCTGGCAGTGGCGGGGAACAGGA
>Ga0066256_1004084_pt1 | contig 13323 bp, 12 predicted proteins | sample ThiBio_1000_biof_FD_87107 | JGI IMG/M metagenome (GOLD analysis project Ga0066256, IMG submission 87107) | Wastewater bioreactor microbial communities from Cape Town, South Africa - Thiocy_expt_1000_biof (version 2) | ecosystem: Engineered > Bioreactor > Thiocyanate-remediating >...
GCGCCGAGCGCGGCGTCCGCGGGCGGGGCGGACGCCGCTGCCCCCGCCGGCGGTTCTCCGATGCGCCGAACGAGCACGCGGTCCTCGCCGGGGAGGGCAACGACGACGCGCAGCTCGCCGGTCGTCGGGTGCTCGAACCAGACGACGACCCGTGCGCCCGCCTCGGCAAGCGCATCTGCGTTCTCCAGCCTATGCCGGAGCTCCCCTTCGAGTGCGGGGGCGCGGACCTCGCGCAGCCGCACGGGAAGGTCGCTTGCGTGTCCGAGAATGCGTTCGAAAATCAGCCGGTCATCGGCCGTGACGGTCCGCACCACCACCGGAATGTCTTCAGCCCAAGCGTGCCTCGGCAGAAGGGCCACCAGGAGCGTCGCCAAGAGCGCGGCAACCATGGGCCCGGCGCGAGAGCGACGCTGCATGTGACGATTAGAAATCGTACCGTGACCGGCTCGATTTTGCGATGACTTTCCCGGCGAGCGGCGATTGGCCGGATGAGATGACGCTCGCCCTCACCCACGCTCAGCCAGATCCGCTGGGCGTTCTTTGCTCCACCGAGCGTCCGATGGCGAATGAACGCCTCAAACACGTCGTGACGACGCACTACGGCGCTCTTCGTCGTGCGATGCGCCGGGTTGGCGTCAGCAACGCCGACCTCGACGACGTCCTTCAAGAGATCTTCCTCGTCTTCACACGACGCATGGCCGAGGTCTCACCGGACTCCGAACGGAGCTTTCTTCTCCAAGTCGGACTTCGCGTCGTCCACACACGACAACGAGCGTACGTTCGGCGGCGAGAGACCCTCGACGACAGCATCGACGAAGCAACACCGGTCGGGCCTGTGGGATCGACGCCCGAAGACGTCATGAGCCAACGCGAGGAGATCGAGCTCCTCGACCGTCTGTTGGGTGCGATGCCGGCCGAGCTGCGGACGGTCCTCGTACTTTGTGAAGTGGAAGAAGCCACGCTCGAGGAGGCTGCACAGATTCTGGACGTGAAAGTGGGCACGGTTGCATCGCGCCTTTTCCGAGCTCGCAAGCTCTTCGACAAGCTCGCCACCCGCGCTCGTGCGGCTCAAACCACCAGGTCTCGATGAGCGACGAACTCAGTAGCTTCGCGAAACGCCTCCTCTCGGCGGGACGCGCCGATCTCGATGCGGACCATGTAGCCCTCGAGCGGGAGCTCCTCACTCGACTCTCGCGCGACGGAAGCGGCAAGGATCCCACCAGCGCTCGGAAGCTCGACCGTAGGCTCACAGGCTGGACGGCCGCTGGGGTTGCGGTCGGGATCGGCGTCCTAGCGCTGTACTTCGTGTGGGATCCGCCCGCATCGCCCCCGCAGTCCGAGGTGGTGACGCAGCGAGTCACTCGTCTCACAGAAGGCGTTGCAACGGCCGATGTCCCCGCATCGCCTCCCGTCGTCGAACCTAGTCCGGCAGTGTCTCCCGAAAGCTTGCCCCCTGCGCCGCCATCCTCGCGGCGAGGAACCGTGCCCGCAGAGTCGTCCGACCTTCTACGCGAAGCAAACCAATTGCGAGCTCAGTCGCGCTGGGCCGACGCCGCAAAGAAATACGAGCAAGTGCTCCGGCAGCGGGGGAATTCGCCCGAAGCGTACCCGGCGACGATCGCGCTCGCAAAACTGGCGCTGGACCACCTGGGCGACCCGGCTCGCGCGCTTTCGCTCTACGACCGGGCCATGGCGATGACGCCCGACGGAAGTCTCGCCGAAGCGACCTACTGGGGGCGGGCGCGAGCGCTCCGAGCGCTCGACCGTCGCGACGACGAGAGGCACGCACTCCACACGTTCATGACGAAATATCCCTCGAGCCTGCTCGCAGGTTCGGCCGCGGCACGATTGAAGCAACTCGAAGCCAATTGAGCTTCGACTTCAAACATTCGAGGAAAGAAGGCGAGAATGCGCCGACCAGCCTACTATTTGCTTGCCAGTGTCGCTGTGTTCACGCTCGCACAGCAAGGTTGCTCGTCCCCCGTCGATCGAATTGGATACATCGATCGAACCGAGGACTCCACCGGCGGCACATTTGAGGATCGCCGCGACGCGTCGGCCGACGCAGCCGAAACCGACTACGACAACACGCTCAACCAGTGCGCTACGAACGAATGCCCCGTAGGACGAACGACCTGTCCGAACAACCCATTCCCTTGTGCGGTGGACCTGCTGACGGACAACAACAACTGTGGGGAGTGTGGGCGCTATTGCCCGAACGAAAGCGACCTTCTGCGCATCAGCGCTCTCACTACATGCGTCGATGGTCAATGTCAGTATAGCTGTAGGACCCCAGCAAAGAACTGTAACGGTATTTGGGACGACGGATGCGAAAGCTTCAGCAATGACCCCAACAACTGTGGGGGCTGCGGGGTCGTCTGTCCCGAAGACAAGAAATGTACGGGTGCCGGTTGCGTCTGCAAGGACGACAACAGCTGTGGATGGTGCGGAAATGTCTGTCCTGTCACGTCACCAACTCCGCTTCCAGTTTTTCCGACCTCCTGGCACATAGGTTTCGGATGCGATTCAACAAATGGCGATTGCTTTGCACCAAGATGCGGCAAAGCTAACTTTGTAGCATGGGCGGACTGCAATCACGATTTCTTCGGAACCCCCGACCTGCCTGGGGACGGTTGCGAACAAGACATCGGTACGGACGAGAAGAACTGTGGAGGCTGCGGGGTCGAATGTAGGCCCGGAGAAGCCTGCGTTCCGAATGCCGGGAGCGGGGTCGGGACGTGCCAATGCTTCTGCGGAGAAATCTGCTTCGACACGAGCAGCGACCCCTACAATTGCGGCGGCTGCGGCCAGGCTTGTCCTGGCACATCGGCGGCCGCGATTCATGGCATCGCCGGGTGCAATGAGGGGACGTGCACCTACCACTGCAACGACGGCTGGGCCGACTGCGACTCTTCCATCGAGAATGGTTGCGAAGTCGATCTACTCCACGATCCACTCAACTGTGGAGGCTGCGGCGTGGTTTGCAACGGAACAGCAGGCCAAGCGTGCATCGATGGCCACTGCGCAACAAAGGATTGTGGGATCAAATGATATCCGCCGGCCGACTCATTGGGCTCGGGTGCTTCGTGCTGACCGGAGCGGTATCGCCGCTCGCCTGCGCCCACATCTCGGAGAAGGATGGGTTGCCGGACCCGCTGACGGACGAAATCTCGACACGTCTCCCCGATCAACCCGATGCCTTTTCGAATCTCGACGCTGGTAACGACGCGTTCGTGCCCACCAATCCGTGCAGCGCGTCGAACCTATGCACCGTGCCGCTTCCCTTGGATCACAAGCTCCATCTCACGTCCGTGTGGGGATCGGGGACACACGACGTTTATGCGGTAGGGAGTGACGGATCCATCCTTCACTACGACGGAGCGGTCTGGGAGCTCGCCCAAAACGGCCCCAACACCTACGGACCCTTCATGACCCAAAGCGTCTGGCTCCGGCGTGCGGACGACGTTTGGATTGGTGATGGAAACCGCATTCGTCACGGAACGGGGTGGAAAGGTCCGACGGAGACAGAATGGACCTATTATCGATATACGGACAACGGTACCGTCTCTGCCATCCGAGGTGACGAGAACACGGTGTGGGTCGGCCGTAATACCATGGCCGTCGGAGGTATGGCGCTCGACAAATTCGATGCATGGGGCGATGCCGGCCCCACGAAACGAGTCACATACGGCCCCGGGCGATCGATCATTACTGCCGTGACGTCCTCCCCAAAGGAGGTGTGGTTCATCGGCCTTTGCAGCGCGCCCCCGCAGCCCGCACAAGACTGCGCGTTTCGCGCAAGTCGCCCTCTGACCGATGGTGGGACCTCCCCCAATTGGACGATCGAGGAGCACGACAGCCGGTCCAACCGGCTGCTCTTCGGTGTATGGGCGGACGAGCACGCCGCGTGGATCGTCGGCGAGGGAGGGACGCTTCGGCGTATGGCTGCGAGCGCCATCGCGACGAAGAAATTCGAAAGGATCGACGGGCCGGTGCGAGAGGACCTTTACGGGGTCTACGGCTTTGCGGAGGACGATGTCTGGGCCGTCGGCGCGGCGAGCACCGTCATTCATTGGGATGGAACGAGCTGGACCAAGATTTCCACTCCCTTCGACGACGCAACCGAAAAACCTAGTCTGCGCGCCATCTGGGGAAGCGCACCGACCGATGTGTGGATCGCAGGCGACAACGGCACGATGCTTCATCTCCAGGAGAGACCCGAATGAAGACGGCAAGGTATCGAGCATTCCGGTGCCTATCCTCGGGACGGCAGACCGTCCTGCCACTGCTGCTCCTGACGATCCTTCCCTTCGGTTGTGCAGGGCCCCCCGGCGCCGCAAACGAAGAACGCATGGACGGCAGAGCAGAGACTGCAACTCCCGAGTCGGTCGACGCGGGCACCGTCGCAGACGGAGATGCCCAAGCGCCCTGCAGCGAAGGTGGCTTCTGCTCCACGAAGTTGCCCGTTCGCAGACCGCTGGTGGCGGTGGCCGGCTCGAGTGCAGACGACGTCTGGGCGGCCGGCGGTGACGTGATCGTCCATTGGGACGGGAGCGAGTGGAACGTCGCGTATCAATACAAGGTGCCCACGAGCACATTCTTCGAGAGCATCTGGGTTCCACGAGCCAACGACGTGTGGGCGCTCGGCAACCAGCTGCTGGTCCACTACCGTGTCCAAGCCGGCTTGCCTCCCATCATCCAAGAGCTACCGCTCGCGCTCGCTCCGTCCTCTCTTTCGGGGAGCACGACGCATCGCGGGAACTGGTTGACGCCGAACGCAGATGCCTTGTGGGCAGTGCGCGGCCAGGCGCCGATTCAGCGATTCACCGAAGATCCCGACGGTGGGATGACGGCCGAAGGTTGGAGTCCGGCGCTCGCAAGCGACAGCAATGCAAGGTTTACCTGGGTAGGAATCTGGGGTTTTTCATCCGACGACGTCTACGTCACCGGAGTTGGAGTAAGCGGCCTGACCAATTTTGGCGCCATCGGTCACTACGACGGAAACGCGTGGACGATTACGCCGTTCATGGACTACCGAAACGGGTTTCGTGGCGTTCAAGGTGTAAAAGACGCCCATGGAAGCAAGGAGCTCTGGGTCACCCCCATGACCGGAGACGTAACCACGCATCTTCTTCGGTTCACCCTGGGAGAGGACGGTAGCCTGGGCGAACCAGCACGGAAGGTACCCATCCCCGGCGCCGGCCGGTGCATCCCGGGAGGCGATTCGTCCATCTTCACGTCGTCGACCGACGCTTGGTTCTCGCTCGGCTGCCTCGTCCACCAACTCCATGAGGGAGAGCTCGCCGTAAGGCCGTTGTCGCCTACCGGCGGCTCGCTCGGATCGATCATGGGAATCTGGGCCAGCAGTGCCGACGATGTTTGGGTCGTCGGCACCGCCTTCGCCGGAGACTCGGATTGGCTTCCCGCCAGCGGCTTTGCCGTTCACCGTACGAAAGACTCGCAACAGAAGGGCGAGCAGCCGTGAAGGTACCGTTCACACTCGTTGTTTGGTGGTCGATCGGCTGCACTGTCATCGCATGCGTGGCAGAGCGGGACGGCGCTCCGCCCGATACGCGCGCCCCGGAGAACACCAATCCAAGCGCACCTCCATCAGCGCCAGAGACCAGTCCCCCCGAAACTGCAGGGCCGCCGGATGCGGCTCCAAAGGACGCTGGACCGGCGAAGGCACTCGACGTCGTCTGCGACGGGGACCCCTGTTATGTCACCGTTAGCGGGAATCGAAGCCGACACCTATGCGGCTTGCTTCGCGACGGCACCGTTCGATGCTGGGGGCGCGACACGATGGAGCCCGCGACATCGGCGACGGACGGCACTGTCGTTCCCGCCGACGGCGCCCTTGGTCGGGGGAAGGCCATTTCTGAGACCGAAGGCGCTACGCCGTCAGCCGTCGTGGGACTCTCCGACGTCACTCAGCTCAGCGTGGGTCCCAACCTCGGTACGTGCGCCCGAACGTCCGACGGCTCCGTCTATTGTTGGGGACGTAACGACTCCGGGCAGCTCGGACGTCCTCCGAGCGAAGCACAGCTCTCTACGCCGAGACGCGTCGAGGGCATTCCTCCTGTCGACGAAGTGCAACTCGGCTTCGAAACAGGATGTGCCATCGGCACAGCCGATCGAGCGCTCTATTGTTGGGGCCGCACCATCAACGGGCTTGGCATCGAGCAGCCAGGAACGTGGACGTTCGCCCCTCAACTCGTGCCGACGTTTCGCCCTCCGGTGAAGGAGCTCGCGATCGGTACGTGGACGGACCGCGACACGATCATCGCGCTGCTGGACGGCGGCGTTCTGGCGAACATCGGCGAGGTGCTCGTCGGAGAAACGTCCATCCCTTCCTGGTCGCTCAGCTCGCCGGTCGAGCTCGCTGGGGTCCAGCACATTGGTGCATTTACGTACGTCGGCAACGATGCCCTGCTCCGTCGTTGGGCTCCGAGCAGTACCAATGCGGCCATCCTCGCGCAGGCAGCTGGCCTGAAAGGTCCGGTGTTCTTGCCTACGATGGATCCGGTCGTGGAGGCCAAAATCTCCGCAGCAAATATCACCGATCAATCTCGTAAGACGACGGACGCCCTTCGGTTGGCGGACAATCAGGGAGGAGTGCTTCTCAGCACCGGTCGCCTCTTCCGATGGGGCCTCAATACGGCGGGCACGCTCGGCGTTCATCCGGACGAGCTGGCCGGTCTGCGCGCTCCGTTGGAGATCGATCAGGTCAAAGGCGAAGTGGTGTCGTTCGCCATTGCCGTTTCGTCGACGTGCGCCTCCCTGGTCAGTGGGAAGGTCAAATGCTGGGGCTCGAACCGCTACGGGGAGCTCGGACGTGGAGCCGTCGACGGGAACGCTCATCCGAACGCCGTGGAGATCCGATGACGAAGGTGCGCGCGAAAAGGTTGGGGGCCTATCTCTCGGCCCTCGTAACCGCATTGGCCGCTTGCGGCGATGGGCGGAGTGGCTTCGTAGCCACCAACGACGCGGGCACTCCCCTCATCGATACGGATGCAGCAGCGGCGAGCGAGTGTGTCAATCCGGGGATACGTTGTTCGAGCGACTTCCGGTCCATCGTCCAAGCCTGCGACGAGGCACAAGTCGTAGCGACCTGCGCGCTCGACGAAGCCTGCGCGGATACGAAGTGCGTCCCCGCGTGTGACGCCGCGGTAAGTCAAGCATCGTCGGTGGGCTGTGAATTTGCTGCGCTCGTACCCGCCTATCACGAGGCATCTTCGGGTTCGTGCTTCGCAGCCTTCATCGCGAACACCTGGAATACGCCGGCGCATATCGAAGCCGAGTACGCGGGTGAGCCGATCGATGTCACTCGTTCAGGACGCGTCGCTCGGACCTCCGGGAGCACGACGACGCTCGAACCATTCGACGGAGAGCTACAGCCCGACGATGTCGTCATACTGTACTTGGCGCAAGGGCTCGACCCGAGGGTGGCTTGCCCGGCCGGAACCGAGCCGGCGGTGCCACGCGACACCAGTGTTCGGAGGACGGCTCGAGGAAGTTCGTTTCGGATCAAGGCATCGAAGCCGGTCAGCGCTTACAGCATCTATCCATTCAACGGTGCGACTAGCGCAACCGCGTCGGCGACGCTCCTACTCCCCGTTCCTGCATGGAAGACAGACTACGTCGTCATGAGCGCGTGGGAAGTGAGCACCTATACGAGCGCCTTTCCGACGACGCAGATCGTCGCCGCCGAGGACGGCACGGACGTGACCGTCGTAGGACGCGTCCCGATTCGATCAGGCGTACGCGTCGAGGGCGCGGAGGCTGGAGTCCCTCATACGTACCATTTGGACCGCGGCGAGCTCCTCCAATTCGCGCAACACGACGCCCTCAGCGGTAGCTCGATCTCCGCAAACAAGCGCATCGGCATCTGGGGCGGACACGAGTCACTCACGATACCTTCGAAGCCGGCGTTCGCCGATCAGTCCACGCGACAACTCTTCCCAGTGCAGTCTTGGGGAACCGAATACGTCGCGGCGCCATACCTCTCTCGATTGCGAAATGGAGAGACGGAGCCTTACCTTTACAAGATCCTGGCCGCGGCCGATGGCACGGTTTTGAGCTATGATCCCTCACCGCCTTCTGATGCCCCTGCAGTGCTCTCAAAGGGTGAGTCGGCGGTGCTCACGACGTTCAAACCGTTCATCGTAAAGAGTCAAGACAGCGATCACCCGATCGCCTTGTACGAGTTCATGACGGGAGCCAGGTTCATAAGTCCGGACAATACCGTTGGGGATCCCGAATTTACGTCCGTCGTCCCGGCGGCCCAGTACCTGAGCAACTACATCTTTTACGTAGACCCCACCTATGCCAATTCGCAGCTCGTCGTCGTGCGTTCGCGTCCTCAGGTCAACGACTTCGAGCCGGTCATCTTGGACTGCGCAGGGCCGCTCGAAGGATGGAAGCCCATCGGCACTGGCGGTCAGTACGAGTACACGCGCTTCTATCTGACGCGAGGATCCACCCCACAGGCCGTCAGAGGCGGAACGTGCGGCGCGGGTCGACACAAAATGGAAAGGCGCGGGGCGTTCGGCGTGACCGTCTGGGGGACGGACCGGAACAATAGCTATTCCTATCCTGGCGGCGCAGCGGTCCGAACGCTCAACCGCCTCGGGGCAACCGTCAACTGATCTAGCTTCGGTTCATTCAGCGGGCGGCATCGACCTACCGAGGACTTCGCTCGCGATGATGCATCGACGAGCACGACGAGGGAGTGCGCGACCGCATCTTCCGCGTCGAGGCTCGAGACAGAGCTCCGACGTGGAGCCTCGAATGGAGATTGGAAAATGAATTCTCGAAAGGTGGCTCCCATGGAGCCCATGACCGCGCGCTCGATATTGCCTCGGACGGAGGCTACGCGACGCCGACGTCGAGCCCTGGCGACCGCAGTCATTGCCTTGTGCGCCGTCCCGGCAATGAATGCTTGCTCGGATGACCGCGAAGAAGTCCTCGCGTCGACCTCTCATGCCCTCTCGGGCGACGGGCTCGTGATTAGTCAGCTGTCGGTATTCGGTAGCAGTGATTTCAATAACGAAGACTCGAAATATAATCGAAATTTTGTCGAGCTGTTCAATCGCTCCCATGTGCCGGTCTCGCTCGACGGCCTATCGGTCCAGACGGCAGGGGTTGCCACCAACTTCGGAAGCGGCCGTGTCGCCCTTCCAAATGTATCGATTGTGCCGGGCGGGCATTTTCTCATCGCCTTCGGAGTCGAAGGTACGAGAGGGATTGACCTGCCAGCAGCGGACCTGGACGCCTCCACCACGCTGGTCGGAGTCCCCGCCTGGGGGAAAATCGCCATTGCTCGTTCGCAGGACGCTTTGGACTGCGGCGCAGCCAACAACCGATGTGCTGCGGAGAAGGTCGTCGACATGCTCGGCTGGGGTGCCTCCGACTACGAAGGTAGTCCATTCAAGGGCGCGCTAAGGCCTCAAGCACTGCTCCGCGCGGGCGACGGCTGCACCGATACCAATAACAACGCGGCAGACTTCTCCCTTGCCTCTCCCGTACCGAGAAACTCGGCGAGCTCGGCAAACGTTTGCCCCAATGAAGACCTAAACGACGCTGGAGCAGATGCTCCGTCCGACGCAAGCGATGGCAGCATCGACGGCGCCACGACGGACGCCGGACTGAGCGATGCTTCCTCCGACGCGAGTGCCGAGGGCGGAACGCTGGATGCGGGGGGCGATGCCTCCCCCGATGGCTCCATTGCCGATGCCAGTCATGATGCGCCGGCCGATGGTGCGGCTGGTGGTGACCCGTCGTCCGACGGTGGTGCCGAGAGTCCCCGAAGAGGCGCGAGCCTGCCCGATGCGAGCGGCAAGGGAGCATCTCCTACCGCTGAAGACGCCGCCGAGACGCTTTCCGGCGACGATTCCGGCTGCTCGAGCTCTGGAAGGACCGTTGCTTCCAGGCCTGGGACGGCACTGCTCGGTCTTGGCCTCCTCATCGCCGCAATCGTTCGGCGCCGTCGACCTTGCTGCGCCAGCACGTAGCCTGCTTGGCGCGGGAGTGAGACCGTCGCGGACGGGGGCTCCGCAACAAGCGGCGATCACGACGGGCCAGGGAGATCACTTCACCGCAAGTGGTGCGCCGACGAGCTTGCGGATGGCCATGCCGCCCGGATACCGGTAGCTCGCGTAGGCGCCCCAGCCCGAGACCTGCACGTGGTGGTCCGGATGCACCTTCGCCGCGGACCACGTCGGCACATCGAAGCTCTACCTGGGCGCCGGAAGCATGTGGGGCTTCTCCTCCGTCTCGTACGCGACGCGCGGCACCCGCCGCGTCGTGCCATGCACATGCGCGCCCGCTACATCACGGCACCACAGCTCGGCATGCTCGCGTCACGCTCCCGGCCGGCACCGTCGTCAGGGGGTTCGAGACACGGCAGGGGGGGGCGCAAAGAGCGAGGGATCCGCGTGCCGATCGTCAGTCGCGGAAGAGGGAGAGCTCATCGAGGTGCACGGACGTTTGCCCACGCTGCTAGGCTCCCGGCTCGTTTCCCCCTGAACACCCCGGTTGAATCCGCATGAAGTACTCGCTGTTCCTGTTCGACTTGGATGACACCCTGCTGGATTTCAGGGCCTCCGAGCGCCTGTCGTTCGCCCGCATCGTGGCCGGCAGCGTGGATGCAGCGCGGGTGGAGGCGGTGTTTGCCGATTACCAGGCGATCAACCACCAGCTGTGGGTGGACTTCGAGCAGGGGCGGGTAAGCAAGGATGTGCTGAAGGTGGAGCGCTTTCGCCGCGTGTTCTCCGCGCATGCGATCGATGCCGATCCGGTGGCGGCCGGCCGGCTTTCGGCGACCCGAAAGGCGCGCAATGCCGGCCAGGTCTGCACCTCGCCGACGCGTTTCTTCGTCCATGAATCGCGCTTTGCCGCTTTCCGGGACTCCTTCGTCGAGCGGGCGCGCAGCGTCGTGGTCGGCAACGGCATGGATGCGGCGACCGAAATGGGTCCGCTCGCCAATCATCGTCGCATCGAGGCGCTCGAAACTCTGGTCGCGGATGCCCGGCAAAAGGGTGCGAAAATTCTTGCCGGCGGCGATCGCATCAAGAATAGCGGCTATTTCTTCCCGGTGACGGTGCTGGCCGAAGCACCAGACGATGCCCGCGCCATGTACGAGGAGCCCTTCGGACCGCTGGCGATCATCAATCCGGTGGCGTCGCTGGACGAGGCGATCGAAAAGGCCAACGCGCTGCCCTTCGGCCTCGCTGCCTATGCTTTCACGGATTCCGCCGCCAATGTCGAGGAACTGACGCAACGGGTGGAGGCCGGCAACCTCTCGATCAATACGCTGGAGGCCTCGGTCGCCGAGACGCCGTTCGGGGGCGTCAAGGAAAGCGGCTACGGGCGCGAAGGGGGCGCCGAAGGCCTGTCGCACTACACGATCGTCAAGACCGTCTCGCACAAGATGAAGTACGCCTGAGGGCGACGCCGCGGCCGAAGGGCATCGGCCGCGGCATTTGTCACGGCTGCTCGCGCGTGCCGGGCGCGGCATCGCGCTCGTCCTGGTCTTCGAGATCGGTTTTGACGATGAAGCCATCGTTGCGCAGGCGCGCCGCCTCACGCATTGCGTCGATATTCGGCACGTCATCAGGGGAAATATCCTCGGCGTGCTGCGTCTCGCTGTTCAGTTCGCCGGGCAGGGGCTCGGCCGATTTGTTCCTGGCGAGTGGGCCGCGGGCGGTGGACGAATTCGGATCTGTCATGCGCGTGTTCTCCTGTGCAAAGGGCGCCGTCAATGCCGGTAGCCGGTGATGACATCATTGAGGCCGGCAGCGGTCAGGCGATTGTCGACGGCGCTGACACCCGGAATGGAGCGGGCAATCTCGGTCGCGAGGCTGATTTCCTCGAGTTGCAGCACGTTGCCTTCCAGCACGATGACGCTGCCGACTGCGGTAACCGTGACATCGGAGGCATCGATGCCGCCGGCGACGGCCAAGGCATCGGCAACGGCGCTTTCCAGCGGTGCGGCCTGTGGGTCTTCCGGAGCAAGCGTCCGCGTGGTTTCGTGGAACATTCCGGGCTTGTTGACCATCAGGTCCTCCTTTCGAACTGGTTTAGCGAGGGGAGGCGCTGGCGCGCGCCAGGCCTTGTCGAAGGATTGCGGTGATCTCCTCGGCCGAACGGCTCTGTTCGGCAAAGGCCTCTCCCGGCACGATGCCGGGGTCTTCCTCCTGATCCATGGGGATTTCGCTTTCGTCGAGCAGCGCCTCGATGCGCGTCCGGTAGTTCGGATCTCCCGCAAGCATTGCGACGAGGCTGATCAGCAGCCGGCGATGCGCCAGAATGCGCGCCTCTAGGATATCGGTCATGCCACGCTCCCTTGCGGACGTTCTCCCGCGACTTCCAAAGGTAACGCAATGCATGCCGAAACGTTCCCGGATGGGCGCGCCGGCGCGTCTGCGGATGATCAGGATATTCCTGCAGCGCCTGCCGCCGCTTATGACCTGGAGCGTCTGCTTGGCAGACGAACGAAAACAGCCGCCGAAGGTGATTCGGCGGCCGTTCGATCGATGCGGTGAATGGACGGTCAGGCCTTGGCGGCGCCCAGCAGGCGATCCTGTTTCGCGGCGGAGACGACGTCGGGCTGGTAGACGCGGCCAAAACGGTTGGCAAGGAAGCTTTCCAGCGAGACCTCTTCCTGGCGAACGAAACCCTTCGCCGGCAGATGACCTTCGGCCAACAGGTCCAGCACCGTGCAGATACCGGCAGCGGTGGTGATCTGGATGGCGCTCATCTTCTGGCCGGCAACCGTCGCGGCATAAACCTTGTTGGCATAGGTTTCCTGCAGGTAACGGCCGTCCTTCCAGCCGCAGACGGTCACGAAGATGACGACGACATCCTGCTTGGTGGCCGGCAGGGCGTTTTCGAACAGATCCTTCAGGACATCGCGGCGGTTCTTGAGATTGAGGTCGTTGAGCAGCGCCTTGACGATCGCCTGGTGGCCCGGATAGCGGATGGTGCGATAATTCATCGTCCGCACCTTGCCTTCCAGCGACTTGGCGAGCGTGCCGAGGCCGCCGGAGGTGTTGAACGCCTCATAGGTCACGCCGTCGAGCGAGAATTCCTCACGCTCTTCCATAGCCGGAACGGTGATCAACCGGCCCTCGACGATGGCTTCGCAAGGCTCGATATATTCGTTGATCAGGCCGTCCGTGCTCCAGGTCAGGTTGTAGTTCAGAGCGTTCGACGGATACTGAGGCAGCGCACCGACGCGCATGCGCACGCTGTCGAGGCTGTCGAAGCGCTTGGCGAGATCATTGGCGACGATCGAGATGAAGCCCGGCGCCAGACCACACT
>Ga0066256_1004088_pt1 | contig 13317 bp, 13 predicted proteins | sample ThiBio_1000_biof_FD_87107 | JGI IMG/M metagenome (GOLD analysis project Ga0066256, IMG submission 87107) | Wastewater bioreactor microbial communities from Cape Town, South Africa - Thiocy_expt_1000_biof (version 2) | ecosystem: Engineered > Bioreactor > Thiocyanate-remediating >...
GCCAGGCAGACGGATTGCTTGTTGAGGTTGGCCGCTAGGAAAATTGGCTCCATGCCCTTGGTCGGCGGCGTGCCCGGATTGCGCATGATGTCGCCTTCGGGCGGCTCGATCTTGATGACATCGGCACCCATGTCGGCAAGGTGCAGCGTCGCGAAGGGACCGGAGACGACAGCGGTCAGGTCGACGATACGAATGCCATCGAGCGGGCCGGGCATGGAGCGTTTGTCCTCGTGCGTGGGGGATGCGTAGGTCGTCCGGCGCGGCTCAGCGATTGCCGCGCCGCGCAGCTTCGGCAAAGCGCACGGCCTCGTCGGCGGCGCGGAAGAGCGCACGGGCTTTGTAGACGCATTCCATCTGCTCGGCCTCGGGATTGCTGTCGGCAACGACGCCGGCACCGGCCTGAACATACATGCGCCCGTCCTTGACGATCGCCGTACGCAGCACGATGCATGTGTCCATGTTGCCGTCGGCGGCGAAGTAGCCGACGCAGCCCGCGTACGGGCCGCGCTTCTCCTTCTCCAGCTCGTCGATGATCTCCATGGCGCGCACCTTGGGTGCGCCCGAGAGCGTACCCGCAGGAAAGCCCGCCATCAGCGCGTCGATGGCATCGTGCCGGGGATCGAGCTCGCCGTGCACGGTCGATGAAAGATGCATGACCTGGCTGTAGCGCTCGACGTCGAAGCTCGACGCGACCAAGACCGAGCCGATCTTCGCGACGCGGCCGACATCATTGCGGCCAAGATCGAGCAGCATAAGATGCTCGGCGCGCTCCTTGGGATCGTTGACGAGCTCACGTTCCAGCGCCGCATCTGCTTCCGGCGTCGCGCCGCGCGGGCGTGTGCCGGCGAGCGGACGGATGGTGACACGGCCATCGCGCACACGCACGAGGATCTCGGGCGAGGAGCCGACGAGCGCGAAATCGCCGAGATCCAGATGAAAGAGGAACGGCGAGGGGTTCGTGCGCCTGAGCGCCCGGTAGAGCGCGAAGGGCGGCAGCGTGAACGGCGCCGAGAAACGCTGCGAGACGACGATCTGGAAGGCGTCGCCGGCGGCGATGTACTCCTTGCAGCGATCGACCATGGCCCTGTACTCGGCCGGCGTCGTGTTCGAGACGGGCTCGGGTGCCTCGAGGGGATCAAAGCCGGCAAGCGCGTGGTGGGGAAGCGGCGCGTCGAGGCCAGCGATCACATTGCTGAGACGTTTGCGAGCAGCCTCGTAGGCCTTGGCCGGATCGATGCCCTTCTCCGGGCGGACGGGCGTGACCAGCGTCATCTCGTCCTTCACGGCATCGAAGATGACCATCACCGTCGGGCGGACCAGAATGGCATCGGGCACGCCGAGCCGGTCGGGCGGGACGTTCGGCAAGTGCTCGACGAGCCGCACGTTGTCGTAGCCGACATAGCCGAAAACACCCGCAGCCATGGGCGGAAGCTCCGGCGGCGTGTCGATGCGCGAACTCTCGAGCAGCGCGCGAAGCGAGGCGAGCGTCGGCCCCTTCTCAGTTTCGAACGTGGCGGGCGTCTCGCGCGGCGAGCGGTTGATCTCGGCGCGGTCGCCAAAGGCGCGCCAGACGATGTCCGGCTCGAGCCCGATGATCGAGTAGCGCCCGCGCACCTCGCCGCCCTCGACGGACTCGAGCAGGAAACTCAGCGGCCGGCCATCGGAGAGCTTGAGCATGGCCGAGACCGGCGTCTCGAGATCCGCGACGAGCCGTGCCCAAACGACCTGCGCGCGGCCCTGCCGGTAGGTGGCCGAAAAGGGGTCGAAGGTCGGCGCGACCTCGACAAGAGAGGCAGGGGCGGGCGGCATCTAGGTCTTTCCCCGGTGGTGGTGACAGTTGGGGGCAACCTAGTAGGAGAACGATCCCGAGGGAAGCACTAGCACGACCGTCACGGCCGAACGCCGCACTGCACGTCCTGCATGGGCGTCGACGGCAGGTAAAGCCTTGTTTCGGCGGTCAGAGGTAGGTCGGCGGCGCGAAGTGATACCAGCCGAAAATGAGGGCCAGGAGCGCGATCGGCAGCGTGGCACTGCTGATGGCGAGCAGGCGGCGGCCAAGCTTGAGGGCGAGCCAGGCCCCGGCAATACCCGCCGTCGGCATAAGCCAGAGCATCACGAACGGATACTCGAAGAGATCCTCGAACGTCGTCCCGCGGCGAACCGGCATCCATGTCGCCCACGCGATCGGCTCGACGATGTAGAGCGAGACCGCAGTCCACGCGAACAGCACGGTCATGGCGATGACCGCGTTCGTCAGCATCAGGCAGGTCATGGCGGCCGATGCCGGGATGGGTGCGCGGGCTTCGTCGCCGTAGTATGAAATCGTCACGTGCGGCCTCGATGTCGTCGAAAACCAGAACGGGCACGTTGCCACCTGGGCAGATCGCCATTCTATCCCTGCACGGTAAATGGAAGGTTACGCCGGCCGAAGGCCCGTTCATCCTTCTGACCGACCTGTCGAGTGGAGGCACCGGAAGAAAAATGCGGATCGCGACCTGGAACATCAACGGCGTCAAGGCGCGCATGGAGGGCCTGCTGACCTGGCTCCGCGAGACCGAACCCGATGTCGTGGTCCTGCAGGAAATCAAGAGCGTGACGGAGGCCTTTCCGGCCGACCGCATTGCCGATGCCGGCTATCAGAGCGTGGTCCACGGCCAGAAGGGCTTCAACGGCGTCGCCTTGCTCTCGCGCCTGCCTATCGAGGACGTCGTCACGGGCCTGCCGGGCGAGCCCGATACGGGACAGGCGCGCTATATCGAAGCCCTCGTGACGGGCGATGCCGGCATCTGCCGTGTCGGCGGCCTTTATCTGCCGAACGGCAATCCGATCGGGACCGAGAAATTTTCCTACAAGCTCGCCTGGATGGCCGCTTTCGAGAGCTATGTGCGTGGGCGCCTTGCCCTCGAGGAGCCGCTGGTGCTCGCCGGCGACTACAATGTCATTCCGATGCCGGCCGATGCGCGCCGCCCCGAAGCCTGGCGCAACGACGCGCTCTTCCAGCCCGAAACGCGCTCGGCGTTCCGCCGCCTCATCGGCCTCGGCCTCACGGATGGCATCCGGGCCTGCCATCCCGGGCCCGGCGCCTACACCTTCTGGGACTATCAGGCGGGCGCCTGGCAGAAGGACGACGGCATTCGCATCGACCATCTTCTGCTATCGCCGCAAGCCGCCGATCGCTTGCGTGCCGCCGGCATCGATCGCTTCACGCGCGGCTGGGAAAAGCCTTCCGACCACGTTCCGGCCTGGGTGGAGCTCGCGGCCTGACTTGCCTTTGGCTCGCGCGGCCCTCAGCGGCCGCGTGCGCCCACGTCGCGGACGCCATTGGGGTCTGCGCGCGGCTGAGCAGGGCTCGCGGTCAGCGCACCTTCGGCCGGCATCTGGAGATTGCCCGGGCCTCTGAGCTCCTCGAGCAGCGGCACGGGCTTGCCGTCGGCGCAGGTGCGCGTCGGAACGAAGCCGATCTCCGCCTGGTCCTGGTCCAACTTGCGCGACGCACGGCCCCCGAAGCCGAAGAACTGCCCCCAGCGCTGAACGAGCGGACGCGCCTCGTTGCGGCGTGGCTCGTTCATGCCGCAGTAGATGTTCTGATAGATCTCGTCGATCCAAAGGTAGTCGGTCGGTGCCGCACCTTTGGCGGCGAGCTCGGCCAGTGCCAGCGCCCGCGTCTCGTCCTTGGTGACGATCGTCCCGCGCCAATACTGGTCTGCGAGGAAAGCCTGCGCGCCGGCGTGCCCCCCCTGGACCAAGGTGGAGAGGAAGTGCAAGGCGAGCGCCGGATCCTTGCGGCCGCCTTCGCCGCTGATCAACATCTTCGCCAGGACGAACTGCGCGTCGCGATTGCCGAAGAACTTGGCCGCGTGCTCGATATAGCGCAGCGCCATGGCCGGATTGGCCGGCATCTTCAGCTCGGGCACGCCGCGGTTCAGGTACTCGCCGAACGACAGCAGCGCCTTGGAGACATAAGGCGCGCGGGGGTCGTCGTCGGGATCGATATTGGCGTTATTGACGACGATCTGGCGCAGAAGACGGAAGGCTTCGCCATGATCGGTATGCGCCCCGGCGTTGTCGGAGAGGATGGCGGCAAGCAGATATTGCGCGAGGAACTCGCCGCTGTTGGCCGCGAAGCGCAGCGCCGGAATGGCAAACTCGACGTAGCCGCCGCGATAGGCATTGATGCCCTGCTCGAGTGCGGCATCGGGCGAGACGAACGTCACGCCGGCATCCTTGGCCGCCGTCGGCCCGGCACCCGGGGGGGCCAGGAGGACTGCAAGCGCAAGCGCAGCCGCGCTCGCCCACGCTTTAGCCCGACGAGAGGTCAGCTCTGCCGACAACTTCAACCTTTCCGCCAGCGGGCCTCGACGCAAATGGGCCGTCCCCAACTGGTCCGCATACTTACGCAGCACCCTGCACTGAAGCGTATGCGCAGGCGGGCCTTGCGACGCGCCGCGTGCGGATACTGCCGGCCAGCTTGGCCCTGACGCCACGCGTTCCTGTTCGGGTTTCAGGGCAATATGATTCCGAGTGGCCGATGGTGACCCTGCCGGGCATTTGTGGCTCTATGGTGGCGTAGGATGGCCATATCGTTGCGCGGACGCCACACTTGGTTAACGATCCGGTAACGATTTGATTCGGGGACATTTTTGTAGGTGGGAACCGCATGAGGACACTGGCCATTTATGTCGGCGCTGCGGCGGCCGAGATCGCGGGCTGTTTTGCGCTCTGGGCGGTCGTCCGAAACGGGGCCTCGGCGCTGTGGCTCGCGCCGGGCGTCCTCTCGCTCGTGCTGTTCGGCTGGCTGCTGACCAAGGTCGATGTCGACTTCGCCGGACGCGCCTATGCCGTGTACGGCGGCATCTATATTGCCGCCTCGCTCGTGTGGCTGTGGAGCGTCGAAGGGCGGACGCCGGATCGGTGGGATCTCATCGGCGCAGGCGCGGCGGTCGCGGGCGCGCTGATCCTTCTATACATGCCCCGCTCCGCCTGAAGCTTCAGTCGTTACTCAGCGCAAAAGCTCCCCTGCCTGAAATATAGGCCGATATGTCATCAGAACTAGCGCCCGCATGAAGATGCCGCCTGCCTATTCTTCCGTCATACTTTCATCACGAACAGACCCCGGGCGGCATTCCGTTCACAGGCTGATCCGGTGCAAACAATGGCGTAGGGAGTGGCCATGGCTGATACCAGCCGGCAACAGCTTCGTCGTGCTCATGGCGCAGCCGGTGCGATCGTTTTGAGCGGCGTACACAAGTGGTATGGTGAGTTTCATGTCCTGCGGGACATCAATCTCACCGTGAAGGATGGCGAGAAGATCGTCATCTGCGGCCCATCGGGCTCCGGCAAATCAACGCTCATCCGCTGCATCAATCGCCTTGAAGAGCACCAGCAAGGCCAGATTGTCGTCGACGGCATCGAGCTCACGAGCGACTTGAGGAACATCGACAAGATCCGTGCCGAGGTCGGCATGGTCTTCCAGTCCTTCAACCTCTTCCCGCATCTCACCGTCCTCGACAATCTCTGCCTCGCGCCCGTCTGGGTGAAGAAGAAGTCACGTGCCGAGGCCGAGAAGACCGCGCGCATGTATCTCGAGCGCGTCAAGATCCCGGAGCAGGCGCTCAAGTATCCCGGCCAGCTCTCGGGTGGTCAGCAGCAGCGCGTCGCGATTGCCCGCGCGCTCTGCATGAACCCCAACATCATGCTCTTCGACGAGCCGACCTCGGCCCTCGATCCCGAGATGATCAAGGAAGTGCTCGACGTCATGATCGAGCTCGCGAACTCGGGCATGACCATGATGTGCGTCACGCACGAGATGGCGTTCGCCCGCTCGGTCGCGGATCGCGTGATCTTCATGGATCGCGGCGAGATCGTGGAGATGGCGCCGCCCGGGGAGTTCTTCAGCAATCCGAAGTCGGACCGCACGAAGCACTTCCTCAGCCAGATCCTCAACCACTGATACGGCTCTCCCGGATCGTGTCCGTGCCGACGGCCACCCGGTCCTTTCCGGATTTCGGCAACCCACAGCAGCTACGACGAGGAAAAGGAAAAACAGATGAAGCCAGCGACCAAGCTACTCGCCGCCGCCGCCGCCGTGCTCGTCGGCACTGCGGGCGCCGCCAGCGCCCAGACACTCGACAAGGTCAAGAAGCAGGGGAACCTCTCGTGCGGCGTGAACGTCGGCCTCGCCGGCTTCTCGGCACCCGACGACAAGGGCAACTGGACGGGCCTCGACGCCGACTACTGTCGGGCTGTTGCCGCAGCCGTGCTCGGCGATGCAACGAAAGTGCGCTTCGTGCCGACCACCGCGAAAGAGCGTTTCACCGCCCTGCAGTCGGGCGAGATCGACGTGCTCATCCGCAACACCACCTGGACCCTGGGTCGCGACAGCTCGCTGGGCCTGAGCTTCGTCGGCACCAACTACTATGACGGCCAGGGCATGATGGTGAAGAAGTCGCTCGGCGTGAAGAGCGCGACGGAGCTGAGCGGCGCCACGGTGTGCGTCCAGACCGGCACCACGACCGAGCTCAACCTCGCCGACTACTTCCGCGTGAACAAGCTCGACTACAAACCCGTCGTCTTCGAGAAGGCGGACGAGACGCTCACCGCCTATCAGGCCGGCCGCTGCGACGTCTACACGACCGACGCCTCGGGCCTCTATGCCCAGCGCCTCCAGTTGCAGAACCCCGACGAGCACATCGTGCTCCCCGAGATCATCTCCAAGGAGCCGCTCGGCCCGTCCGTTCGCCAGGGCGACAGCCAGTGGTTCACGATCGTGCGGTGGGTGCACTTCGCGCTGCTCAACGCCGAAGAGGCGGGCATCACCAAGACCAACGTCGATCAGATGCTGACCTCGACGAACCCCGATATCCGCCGCATCCTCGGCAAGGAGGGTGAGTTCGGCAAGGGCATCGGCCTCGGCAGCGACTGGGCCTACCAGATCATCAAGCAGGTCGGAAACTACGGCGAGATCTTCGACAAGAACGTCGGCGCCGGCTCGCGCATCAACATCGCGCGCGGCCAGAACAACCTCTGGTCCAAGGGTGGTCTGCAGTACGCCCCGCCGATCCGCTGACGCGCGGAATTGAATGAGCTGGTGCGTGCGGGGAACTCCAAAGGTCCGCACGCACCAAGTCTTTCCGATCGGCGAGGAGCTCAGCGGTCATGACGGCAACCACGAACAGGCCGGCGCCTGGACCGATCACGCCACCGGCCAAGCCGAACCTGCTCTACCGGCCGGAGTTCCGCCAAGCCGTCTATCAGGTCCTCCTCGTCGTCTGCCTGCTCTTCGCCTTCGGGACGATCGCCCACAACGTCGCCGACAACCTCGCCCGCCAGAACATCGCCTCGGGCTTCGGCTTCTGGAACCGGACGTCCGGTTTCGACATCTCGCAGTCGCTGATCCCCTACTCCAACCAATCGACCTACGGGCAGGCCTTCTGGGCCGGGCTGCTCAATACCCTGCTGGTCGCGGTGATCGGCATCGTGTTCGCGACCGTGCTCGGCTTCCTCGTCGGCATCGGTCGTCTCTCGTCGAACTGGCTGATCGCGCGGATCTGCGGCGCCTACGTCGAGCTTCTGCGCAATGTGCCGCTGCTGCTGCAGCTCTTCTTCTGGTACTTCGCGGTCCTGAAGAACCTTCCCGGCCCGCGCCAGAGCATCGCACTCCCCTTCGGCGCCTCGCTCAATGTCCGCGGCCTCTATCTTCCCGCACCAGTCCCCGAGCCCGGCTTCGGTGCTGTGCTGACGGCTCTCGGCATCGGCATCGTGCTCTCGATCGCCGTCGCAATCTGGGCACGGCGGCGGCAACGCGCGACGGGCGAACGCTTCCCCGTGCTCTGGACCACGCTCGCGCTCGTCCTGCTCCTGCCAGGCGCCGTCTATATCGCGCTCGGCCAGCCCCTGAGCTTCCAGTATCCGGTCCTGCGCGGCTTCAACTTCCAGGGCGGCATCGCGGTGCTGCCGGAGTTGATGGCGCTCCTGGTCGGCCTCTCCACGTACACGGCAAGCTTCATCGCCGAGATCGTGCGCGCAGGCATTGCGGGCGTGCCGCGCGGCCAGCGCGAGGCGGCCAACGCGCTCGGCCTCTCGAGCGGTCTCACCATGCGCCTCGTCATTCTCCCGCAGGCGCTGCGCATCATCATCCCGCCGCTGACCAGCCAGTACCTGAACCTGACGAAGAACTCCTCGCTCGCGGTAGCGATCGGCTACCCGGACTTTGTCAGCGTCTTCACCGGCACGGTGCTCAACCAGACCGGCCAGGCCGTCGAGGTGATCCTGCTCACCATGCTCGTCTTCCTGACGATCAGCCTGATCACGTCGGCCTTCATGAACTGGTTCAACAAGCACATCGCGCTCGTCGAGAGATAGGGGAGACGCACCATGACGAGCACAACCGCAGAAATGCGCCCTCCCCGCAGTGAAGTCGGCGTCATCGGCTGGCTGCGCAAGAACCTTTTCTCGAGCCCGACGAACGCGCTCCTCACCGTCATCGGCATCTGGCTCATCTGGACGGTGGTGAGCAATGTTGTCGACTGGGCCTTGCTGCACGCCACCTGGGAAGGCGAGGACGGCAAGGCCTGCTCGCGCGAGGGCGCAGGCGCTTGCTGGCCCTTCATCCAGGCCAAGTTCAGCCAGTTCATGTATGGCCGCTACCCGGAGCCGCAGCGCTGGCGCGTCGACCTGACGTACGTGCTCGCCGTCATCGGCCTCGTGCCGCTGATGATCCCGCGCTTTCCGGGCAAGCTCGTCAACACGCTCTACATGATCGTGATCTTCCCCATCGCGGCTTTCCTGCTGCTGTCAGGCGGCTACTTCGGTCTTCCCTACATTCCGACAGAGCTCTGGGGCGGGCTCCTCGTGACGCTCGTCGTCGCCAGCGTCGGTATTGCGGGCGCCTTCCCGCTCGGCATCATGCTGGCGCTCGGCCGGCGATCGCGCATGCCGATCGTGCGGTGGGTCTCCGTCGGCTTCATCGAGCTGGTGCGCGGCGTGCCGCTCATCACCGTCCTCTTCATGGCCTCGGTGATGCTGCCGCTGTTCCTTCCCGAGGGCATGACCATCGACAAGCTGCTGCGCGCGCTGATCATGGTGGCGCTGTTTGCGGCGGCCTATCTCGCCGAGGTCATTCGCGGCGGCCTGCAGGCCATCCCGCGCGGACAGTTCGAGGCAGCCGACGCGCTCGGCCTCACCTACGCGCAGAAGATGGGCCTCATCGTGCTGCCGCAAGCGCTGAAGCTCGTCATTCCGGGCATCGTCAATACCTTCATCGGCCTCTTCAAGGATACGAGCCTCGTCCTCATCATCGGCATCTTCGATCTGCTCGGCATCGTGCAGCTCAATCAAACCGATTCGAAGTGGTTCTCCCACGCGACAGCCATGACGGGGTACGTCTTCGCCGGCCTCTTTTTCTGGATCTTCTGCTTTGGCATGTCGCGTTACTCGCTCTTCATCGAGCGTCGGCTCGCGGCGAGCGACAGGCGGTAGGGCTTCGCCAACGAGGGCCGGCATGAATTTCGATCCCGAACGGGTTGCCCCGGCCCTGGCAAAATCATGGTCTCTCCATAGCGCGCGCCAATGGACGGAGGAGAACCCCGCAGCCGGTCAGTGCAATGTCACAGCCCTGCTCATGCAGGAGCTCTTCGGCGGTGAACTGCTGAAAACGCGGCTGCCGGAGGGCGACCACTTCTACAATCGGATCGACGGACGCCGTTACGACTTCACAGCGAGCCAGTTTGGCCAGCCGATCGCCTACGCCGATGTACCGGCCTCTCGCGCCGAGGCCGAGCAGGGCGCATCAGCCGCCGAGCTTGCAGCGCTGAGGGCGGCCTTCCACCGGCACAGCCCATCCTGAGAATGAGCGCGTCGGTGCACCCCCGGCCGTCCACCGGCTTGCGACTGGACCCACAGGCGGACTCGGCGTAGCTTCGCGCGCCGCTTGATGCGGCATCCGCCCTCACACCCGCCGCACGGCCGCGCATCGCACGCGCCCCGTCCCCTCTGCCTCGCCGAGCCCCGCATGATCTGGCTGCTCATACTCGTATTCGGGCTGATCGGCGGCGTCATCGGCGGCGTGGTCGGCTTCGGCGCCTCGATCCTCATGATGCCGGTGCTCGTCTTCGGCTTCGGCCCGAAAGAAGCCGTGCCGATCATGGCCATCGCCAGCGTGCTCGCGAACTGGATGCGCGTCGCGATCTGGTGGCGCGAGGTGGACTGGCGCGCCAACGCGGCCTACTGCGCGACCGCCGTCCCTGCAGCGGCGCTCGGCGCACGCACGCTCATCGCTCTCGACGCCCGCATGGTCGAGGTCGCGCTCGGCATCTTCCTCATCGCCGTCGTACCGGTGCGGCGCTGGCTCATGGCACGCGGCTTCTCGGTCAATATGTGGGGCCTCGCGCTCGTCGGTGCGTGCATCGGTTTTCTCACGGGCCTCGTCGCCTCCACGGGCCCGCTCAATACGCCCTTCTTCCTCGCCTATGGCCTGACCAAGGGCGCCTACATTTCCACCGAGGCGGTCGGCTCGGGCGCCGTGAGCTTCGTCAAATCGCTCGTCTTCCGCACGTATGGCGTGCTGCCCTGGGAGACGATCGCGCGCGGGCTCCTGGTCGGGGCGTCGCTCATGGTCGGCTCGTGGTTCGCGAAGACCATCGTCATGCGCATGGACGCACGCCACTACGCGGGCATTCTCGAAGCCATGATGGTGCTCGCCGGACTGACCATGATCTACGCGGCTTTATCTTAGTGCCGCGGGCTGCTGGGAAGGGGTGCTTCGCCCTCCGATCGTAGTGCTATGCCCGCGGCGGTGGTTTGTTTTCTGGCCGCGGGCTGCTGGGAAGAGGTGCTATCGCCTCCAGCCGTGGTGCTATGCCCGCGGCGGTCAGGGCGACAGCGCAGTGTATGACGCGCCCCACTTCCCACCACTCCCCCCCCCCTCATCCTACCCGCCCCCTGGTGTAAAGGGGGGAGAGGGGAGTTGGCGCCGCCCGCCGCGGCCTCAAAGTAAAAAAAGGAGGGGGGCGGGGGGTCTCCCGGGTTGGGGCCGGGGGCAAAACCCCGGGCGCGCCGCAGGCGCGATCTCAACCCAACCGCGCCTCGCGCTCGGCCTCGCTCGACGCAAGATCCGCGAGCACGGTCTCGCCGGCGACGGCGCGCTGTCCGACCGCGACGAGTGCCGTCTTGCCCTCGGGCAGATAGACATCGGCGCGGCTGCCGAAGCGGATGAGCCCGAAGCGCTCGCCGACAGCAACCGCGTCACCCTCGTCCTTGAAAGTGACGATGCGGCGCGCGATGAGGCCGGCGATCTGGACGACGCCGATCTCCTCGCCCCGGCCCGTCGTGATCACGAGTGCGCGGCGCTCGTTGTCGGCGCTCGCCTTGTCAAGGGCGGCGTTGACGAAGGCGCCCGGCACATAGACCGAGCGGCTGATGCGCCCTGCGACCGGCGCGCGATTGATGTGCACGTCGAAAACATTGAGGAAGATCGAGATGCGCTGACGCTCGCCGATGCCGAAGCCGAGCTCGGGCGGCGGAACGACGCGCTCGATCGCCGAAATGCGGCCATCGGCAGGTGCGATCACGAGGCCCTCACGCAGCGGCGTGACGCGATCGGGATCACGGAAGAAGTAGGCGATCCACGCCGAGATGACGACGAGCAGCCAGCCGAGCGGCGGCCACACCATGAGAAACAGCAACGCCAGGGCGACACCGATGGCCAGGAACTTCCAGCCGTCCCGATGGACGGGCACGAACATGGACATGATGGTCGAGGGGAGACTGTGACCGGCCACGGAGCACCTTGAGCAGATAGAATGACGCACGTCCCCGAGGGACCGGGCGATGACGCGATTGGGCGTGTTCGAGGCAGAGTGGTAACCGCGACCGTCCCCGACCGCAACCCGCGATCGTTCAGCGTTCGGACAACGATCCGGCCGATTTCATAAATATGTTATAAGCCGAGCCTCGACGCGGCGTCGCCCGAGCGATGAGAATCGCTTAGGCACGGGCGCAAAGCAGGGCCGGAAACGCAGCGGGAAGCACGAGGAAAAGGCTTGGCGACCATTCCATCCCGTCACGGCGCGCACGCTGGCCGCCGCGCCACGGCGTGGGTGCTGGCGCTGGCCGCCGTCGCTTTGTCGGGCACCGTGCTCCTGGCGCAGGCGCCGCAGCCACTCGGCGTCAGCCAGACCGGATTGCCGCTGCCGCGCTTCGTGAGCCTCAAGGCCGACAACTGGCGCCAGATCCGCGACCAGGACGGCGCTGTCGGCTGGGTGGCCAACAACCTGCTCTCGGCCCGGCGGACAGGCGTGGTGCTCGCGTGGGCCACAGGCGAGGCGCGGACGGGCACGGCCAAGCCCGTGCCGCTCTTTCGAGACGACTCGACGTCCGCCGGCACGGTCGCGCTGCTCGAGCCGGGCGTCATCTGCGGCATCCGCCGATGCGACGGGCGCTGGTGCCAGATCTCGGTCGGCGACTTCCGCGGCTACGTCGAGCAGAGCAAGCTCTGGGGCGTCTACCAGGGCGAGACCGTCCAGTAGCGCCACGGCGGCGACCCCGTTCCGTCGCGGCGGATCAGGCTCTAAGCTGAGCCCAACAAGAAGCCACCACCAATCCACTGGGAGGACGACATGACCGGGCGCTTGAACGGCAAGACCGCCTTTTGCACTGCCTCGGGCGCCGGCATCGGCCGCGCGACGGCGCTCGCCTTATCGCGACGGACATCGATCCAGCCGCACTCGACGCGCTGAAGCGCGACGGCGTTGCCGCGACATACCGGCTCGATGTGCGCGACACGGCCGCGGTGAACGCGCTCGCCAAGGAGGTCGGCGCCATCGACATCCTGTTCAACGCCGCTGGCTTTGTCGCGCACGGCACTGTGCTCGAGTGCTCCGAAGGCGATTGGGATTTCTCCTTCGACCTCAACGTCAAGTCCATGCACCGCACGATCTCGGCCTTCCTGCCCGGGATGCTCGCGAAGGGCGGCGGTTCGATCGTGAATATCGCCTCGGCCGCCGGCGCGCCGCGCGGCGTCATCAACCGCTACGTCTATGGGGCCACCAAAGCGGCCGTGATCGGGCTCACCAAGTCCGTCGCGGCGGACTTCATCCGCAAGGGCGTCCGCTGCAATGCCATCTGCCCGGGCACTGTGCAGTCGCCATCGCTCGATGCGCGCATTGCGGCACAGTCGCAGGCGCTCGGGAAACCGGGCGCCGAGGTGCGCCAGAAGTTCATCGACCGCCAGCCCATGGGCCGGCTCGAGTGGGCCGAGGAGGAGGCGGCGATGTCCGCCGACCCCGCCGGCTGCACAGGCGCGTTCACCACCCACCAGGC
>Ga0066256_1004089_pt1 | contig 13316 bp, 9 predicted proteins | sample ThiBio_1000_biof_FD_87107 | JGI IMG/M metagenome (GOLD analysis project Ga0066256, IMG submission 87107) | Wastewater bioreactor microbial communities from Cape Town, South Africa - Thiocy_expt_1000_biof (version 2) | ecosystem: Engineered > Bioreactor > Thiocyanate-remediating >...
GGCGCCGCCCCCTCGCCCCCCCCGGCCCCGCCGGGGCCGGGGGGCGGGGGGGTGGGGGGGGGGAGGCGGTGCGGGCCCAGGCCCCGCGCGCCCCCCTGCCTGCGGGGGGGGCGCGGCGGTGACCCGCCCCCGCCCCGCCGTGCCGCTGCCACCGCAGCCCGCCGCGCCGCCCTCGTTTGCTGCCGGTATGCTAGACGCCTTAATGCTCGCGTTGCCAGGTGGTGGAGGCGGCAGCAGCAGCAGCAGTAGCAGTGGGCGTCAACGGTCAAAGCGCACTCCGTCACCGGCGGCCATCGCGGGCGTGACGCTGACACGTGGCGTCAGTGACGACGCCACGGCGCCCAGTCACCTGCAAAGCTTGATTGACTTGGTTGGCAGCAGCGGCAGCGACGAGGACAGCGGGCGGCGTGCGCGCAGCCGCGGCGCAAAGGCGGGGCGCAGCACGTCAGCGTCCCGCCGGGTTGGAGGCGGCGGCGGCGGCGGTGGCGGCGCAGCAGCAGCGGCAGCAGCAGCCGCCCCTGCATCGGCTGCTGCGCTGCCCAGTGACTTGTTGGCGGGCAGTGTGATGGGCCCTTGGGGGTGGGCGCCCGCCGCGTCGCTGGCCACCTCCTCCATGTCCACTGTTGGCACCGACGTCACTGGCAGCGGCACGCATGGCTCCGAGCGCACACTTGCCAGCGTCGGCTCCAACGTATCTATGATGTATGCGCATCAGCCCCTGCTGTCTGGCGCGCCAGTACCGCCACTGGCTGCTGTGCCGTGGTCGTCGCCGGCGCCGCTGCCAGCAGGCGGCGAGGGAGCCGGCTGGTGGGCACCACCAGTGGCTGGCGGCCCGCTGCTGGGCGGTGTGTCACCCGCCGCCGCCAAGCGTACGCACCTGCGGCCGTATGCGCCGCCCGGCAGCCCCGCATCTGTCGGTAACCCCATCCTGCCACCTGCCGACCCCGACGCCATCCTGCACTCGTGGTGGGAGGGCCCCAACGCCACGCCGCGTGCCACCATACGCACGGTGGTGCCTGCCATGGAGGCGGGCCCAGACGGCGTGATTCCGTCCGCGGCGCAGCCTGCACCGCTTGCCAGCCTGGGGGTGGTGGCAAGCTTGCAGAGCGCTGCCGCGCCAGTGCCACCACCAGCGCCGCCTGTACGCGCCATTCCGCCTGCGGCTTCCGTAGCGCCCGCCACCGCTGCCCGGCTTGGCGGCGGCGGTGGCGGCATGGGGTACTTGCCCATGGGCGGTGGCGGTGGTGGAGGCGGCGGTGGTGGTGGTGGCGGCGGCGGCGGCGGCGGTCGCGTGACCGTGCGTGCGCGTGCCAGCCGGCAGCGCGCGATGACGAACCCGTATAAGATTGCCATGCCGCCGGTGCCATACACGCCCCAGCAGCGTGCGGGTGGCACGGGCACCGTCGTGCCGTCACCACTTGGCCTCGGTCTGCTGGGTAGCGCAGCGCCGCCGCCGCTGCCGGGGTCATCGCCTTTTGTTGTCATCTCGCCGGTTGCCAACCTGCCGCCAGGCGCGCTGCTGCGCGGCCGGTCACGCTCCGTGTCCCGCCCCCACGCGCCGCCCGCGCGCTCCGTGTCGCCGGGTGGGCCGCCAAGCGCTGGTGCCCGGCCGCGCTCCACCAGCCGGACACGCGTGCCGGTGGTGGTATCTATTACTGCGCCACCCAGCCCGCCCCCGCTGTCGTCTGCGGGCGGTGCGGGCGGTGCTGGTGCTGGTGCTGGGGGCTGGGAGGGCAGCAGCGGCGCGCACCACCTTGCGGGCCGTCGCCACTCTGCAGCGCTGCGATCAACATCCCCCATGGCAGCTAGACCCCTCACCACCGCCATCTCCCTCAGCGGCGGCGCGTCGCTGCCTGCAGCTTGCTAGCTTATCATATCTATGATCTATACTATTTGCCATCATCACCGCCGCCACGGCGCTGGTTGCTTGTAGCCTGGTAAATATTGCCCGCTGCGCTTCCCGCCGCGTGCGCCGCCCCCTAGCCTGCCTGCAATGCGTGGAATATGATAAGTAGATGACAGTTCATCCCCGGCGTCCATGTGTGCGTGCTCCACCCCATGTTTGCGTTGTGTATGGGCCGCTGAGGTGGCGGCCGCGCGCCCCTCCATTATTATGCGTACCTTCACAATCATTAGCACCGCCTCCTCCCCTCCTCCTTCCTTTGCCCGTTGTTCAAAGAAATACATTGAATCGCCGGCCTGCGCGCGGTTGCATTCACGCACCCAGGTCAACCACGCTGGTGAGCGCGCCGGCGTGAAACCAGGGGCGGAAGGTGTGGCTGGCGATGAGCACAAGCAGCGCGGCGGCGTTGGCAAGGTGAAACAGCAGGGAGGCGGCCCACACCGGCACAAACGCCGCTTGGCCTTGCACCTCCAGCAGGTACGCCGGCGCATTCCATCCCACCTCAGCCGCGAACCAGCCAGCTACAAGAGCGGCAGCAGCGCCGGCCACACGCGGCCGGCGCCAGTGCACGGCGAGCGGCGACTGCGGGAGGACCAGCGGTAGGAGGCCGAGGTACCACACAAAGTACTGCGCCGTGATGACCCGGTTCCATGCCACAAAGTAGGCCGTCTGCAGCAGCAGCGCAAACGGCAGGTCGCGCGCTGCGATGGCGCCCAGGAACAGGGCGCCGCCCAGTTGCAGCACCGATGAGCCTATGGCGAGCCAGCGGCCGCTGCCGTCGCCTGGCTGCAGGTACAGCGGCAAGAAATGCGCACTGAAGTTGTGCCGCGTGTCCACACGGCGCGCGTGGTACAGGTAGGTCTCATTCACAAAGTCGGCGCCATACAGGGCGTAGCACACGGCGCCAAGGACCATAAAAGCACCGCCAGCCACTGCAGCAAAGCCAAGGCGCAGTGGCGACAGGGCGTCAGCCACCGGGGCGCCGCGACAGTTGCGACCACAACAGGTGACACAGACACGCACGGCAGCTGCCAGCGGCGTGCCCAGCGCGCGCACGCAGGCGTCACGCACGGGCGGCGCAGCAATACCAGGCAATGGCGGTGGCAGGTAGGTGCGGGAGTCTAAGAAACACAACACCGGCAAGGTGTACAACACGGGGTACAGCTTGAGATGGACGGCAAGCCCCAGCGCCACTGCAGCTACGTCGACGGCGTGCCGTGCCAGCGCCGCCAGCATTGCCAGCACGACGCCCACCACAATGGCATCCACGCTGCCGCGTGTGGACGCCACAATGGACAGCGGGCTCCACAGGTAAGCCGCAGCGGCGAGCGCCGCGGCGCGCTGGCTCACGCCACGTGCCGTCAGCAAGTGCACCCCCGCCACCCCAATGGCGCCATCCACGGCGCACACCAGCAGTTTGCCGGCGGGCGGCGCCAGCAGGTTGGGCAGCATGGCAACCGCCAGCAGCGGCGTGTAGCGGTACGTAGCGCGCTCATACGGACTGCGCCCCGCCGCCACCAGTCGCGCCGCATCAGTCAACACGGTGTAATCCACATCGCTGTACGGCATCCCTGCCATGTCACTCGCAATGCCACCAGCAACGAGCGCCAGCCGCACGCCCATCGCGCCTGCCACCACCGCCGCCGCCACGCTGTCTGTGATCCCAACACTGGCCGCCGCCCACCGCAGCCATGGTATTGAAAAGCTTCCCCGGTCAACCGCGTCAGCTATGCGTTGCAGCATGGCCGCCCATGATGAAAGTACGGGCGATGGCGATGGCAGTGGTGATGGTAATGGCGGCGGCGGCGGCGCAATGCGGGTGTTAAACGACGGTGACGGCGACGGCGTGCGGCGGCGCGCTCGGGGACCAGCAGACCTTCGCCGCCTTGCTGCGGAAGGCGGTAGTGGTGGCGGCGCTCCATCGCCGCCGTCAATGCTACCAGGGACAGCCCGCATATCGGTTTATGGAGTATGGAAGTCAGGCGTTAGTGCTGCTGTGCCTGCTGCACATGCACCTGATCTTATGCGTACGCGGCTCTGCTCCACCCACAGGCGGTAACAGTTGTGTGGGCAGCCGTTGGTATGTCATCGGTAGCAGCTGCTGTGTCTGCTGCCTGCCAACGGCTACCTGGCGCGCCACAAAAATATAAATCAATAACAATTTATACACACATCAAAATTGATACAGAAAGACATTTGGTGTAGTAGTTAGCGAACGCTGCTAATTGTGTCGTGTGCCATTGCCGCGTTTGCAAATTTCATGTTATGATACACGCGACCGACTTCGTGGTCCCAGTACTGCAGCAGCTGGCTGCCAGCTGCTGCTGCTGCCTTCAGTCGAGGAGTCGGCGAGGTGGTGGTGGCAGCACTGGTGGCAGGCAGAATTGGGCACTGCTACCTTGCTGGCTTGAAGGCGGTGGCACGTGGTAGGCGGTGATTCCTTGTCGGCGGTGGAAGGAGTCACCTGGCATGGCGCGGGGCCGCCCACGCCGTCGCCGGCATGGAGGCGCGACCACGATGGTAGCAGCTGCGGCAGTAGCTTTCCTGCTCATCCCGTGCGGGTCGGCATTGTTGCCAGCGGCGCCCCCAACGTGGGACACGCCGTGGCACATACATGGCAGCGACAGCCCATGGGGAGAATTGGCAGCAGAATGGGAGAGCACACCCGCGCAGCCAGAAGCCCGGCTAGATTACTGGGAGCGGGTTGCAGTTGACCACAGCAATGACCGCGGTAGCGTGAGGGCGTCGTGGGAGTTTGCGTCGCGCATGAATGCCACTAGCGACGCGTACGGCGCCTTGCCCGCCTCACTTGCCGTCCTGCTGCACACCCGCCTGCCGGCGGCGGCGCTCTGCAGCGGCGCCGACGCACGCGTGTTTCGGCTGGCGGAGGTGTACCTCTCTGTGTCAGGCGGCGGTTGGCGATCACAAGAGTGGGGCTTGCCGCGCACGTGCCGCCACAATAGTAGTGGGAGTGGCTGCACGTCTCGCGTGCTACCCACCGGCGTGGCACTGACGCTGACGTGGGCTGCGCACGCCGGTGTCAGTGGCGGCGAGCAGGTGCCTAGCGCCATGACGCTGGAGCAGGTGTTTTACGCTGTAGCACACGCCACCGCCCGTGTGTCATTGCGACTGAGCCCATTTGCCACCGGAGATGCTGCAGCACTGCCGGTGCACACAGCTGGCTGCGGCAGCGGCACCATCACTACGTCGGTCGTCATTCCGCCGCCAGACAGCAGTCACAGCGCGCTGTCGCTGACGGCGCTACGCACCCTGGTGTTTGCAGCCACGCCGTGTGCTGCCGCCGACCGTAGCGGCGCCATAGATTGCGGCGACAGCAGCGGTAGCGATAACAGTCCCAGTACGACACTGCTGTTGTCCGCCTGTGCGGCGGCGGCACAAACGGCGTCGTCACGGCCGTGGGGGGTGGGTGCTGCTGCCATGCTGGTGCCAGCGGTCCTAACTGCTGCGCCGTGGCACGCAGCGGTGGTTTCAGCCGGGTGGTCGCCCGACGGCTCACACCTGCTACATCGCACCACCTTTTTCGCCGTGCTGCGCGTGCCGGCCACAGCTGTCAGCGGCTGCACCACCGTGCCTCTGGCAGTAGTGCTGGGCTTGGCGCCTGCCTCCCCATGTAGCGCACAATGTTGTGACCCACCACCTCCCGCCGTGCGCCTACAGCCATGCGCAGCGGCACCCCATGCTGTGTTCCTGGAGTCGCCGCCAGTAGTTGGTGATGGCGTCGATGCTGTCGCCCCCCTCTCCAAGCTGCTGGCCGCTATACTACACCTCCCATCGCCGCCGCTAACATCAAACTCGCTGCCAGGCGCGTCCCGCATGGCGGCAGTGCGTGCGCTGGGATCCGCGGTGGTGACGTCGACGGTGTGGGCAATCCCTGCCTGCCCTGCCGGCTGCGGGCCCGCGACAGTGGAGTGGGTGGAGCCGCTGCCGCGCCATTGGGTGCCAACACCGTCATCCGTGGCGGTGCAGTGCACCACTTCCACTGCCGCCGTGCCACTGACTCCAGAAACTGTCACCACCCGCGGGTGCGACACCACTAACACGCCATGCAGCCTGCATGTAACTGCTGCCGCGTCGCTGCTCAATTGCACCGCCATCCGCCTGACCTACGCCGCCGTTGTGCCCGTGCTGCCGCCTGCCGACGCCCTGCCGGCTGACGTGCATCGTGGCCTGCCGTCGCCCTCCGGCCTGGTACAGGTTGTATGTACCAGCGGCGCGTCGCCGCCGCTGCGCCTCCCCACCGCCGGCATCCTACTAGAGCCGCCCATCCCCGACTTTGCCATGCCGCTTAATGTCATGACCCTTGTGCCCACTGTGCTGGCCTTCCTGCTGGGCCGCTTCATCAATGTGCTTGCCCGCCGCCTGCCTACGCCGCCGCCGCCGCTGGCTACAAAATAAGCTAATAGATGAACTACGACGTGACAGGGCTGACTCAATCGGATCACTTAAGTGACATTACGGTGGCCCAGCGCGGGCGTCAAGCGAGCGCCATAGCAGCATCTCGCGGACGGTCATGCGCATCACGCACCCCCCCTCCCCCCCCAGGGGGGCGGCCCGCCGCCCGCCTCCACCCTCCCCCCCCCCACCCCCGCCCCCCCCACCGCCGCCACCGTCCTCGGCACCCGCCACGCCCATGCGCATGCAGCGCACCTCGGCGCGGATGTCGGGCCGCTTGTTCAGCAGCTTGCGTGCAAGGGACAGCATGCGCGGCTGCACCACCAGCTCGGGGTAGCGCCGTGCGCCCTGCGTCAGCGGCGCCAGGGCGCGCAGGTAGTGGGAGGGTGGGCGCTGCCGCACGACGGCGGAGGCGCCGCCGGCGCCACCGGCACTGCCGGCACTGTCACGTGACTCCGGCCGCTCTGCAGCAACCGCCGCGTTGGCCATGCCGCCCAGAATGTCTGGCGTGAAGCTGCTGCCGGCAGCCGCCAGGCGGTAGCCCGACTGCGGCCGCGGCAGGCTGGCAGGTGCCTCGCTGGGCAGCTGTGACGACAGGTAGATGATCTTGTCCAGCAGCTCGGGGTCTGCCAGGATGCCTGCCGCATTGCGCCACGTGGTGGCCACGTCAAATAGGACGCACAGCACACCTGTCACCACCACCAGCACGGAGGGCGGCGGCCACACGCGCGCCAGGTACTGCACCAGCGTCGCCTGGCCAGGCGTCACCCGCCGCAGCGCACTGATAGCTTCTGCCAGGGTGGGCACGGGTGGCACACCCGGCGTCAGCCGCATGGGTGGCGGCGGCCCAGACGGCGGCCGTGCCACCGCGCCACCGCCACCACCGCCCTGTGCTACCGCCGTTGGCGACGTCATGCGCACGGGGGGTGCGGCACCCGTGGCGGCAGCCTCGCGGTCGGCGGCCACCGCGTCATGAATCATGCTGGAGGGCCGGCGCAGACCACCGCCGCCCCCACCGCCGCCTCCGCCACCGCCCCCGCTTACAGCAGGGCCAGCCATTGCTGTTGGTCTCGATGGCGGACGCGACGACGGTGCCACGCTGCCGGCGTCGATATGCGGCCGGGGCACGTAGGGCGACATCGCGGCACCTGCGCCTGCAGGTGGTGAGGTAATGGGGGACGCAGCAGGGGGGCCGGGCGGCAGCGACGCCGCCACCGTATCGTATAGCGTGTTGTCCAGCGTGACGGTGGCGACTTCACGCGGCGGCAAGTCGCCAGGCGGGTCAGACTGCGGCGACGTCAGCACCTCCCAAATACTGAACCGCACCACCGGCGCAATGGCCGCCACCGCTTCTTCCTCCTTGTCCGCTGGCGGCGACATCGGTGGCGCCACATCTAGCGCCGGCGGCTTGCCAGTAGCACCCTCCTCCGTCGGCGGTGGCGCAGCTGCAGCTGGTGGCACTGCAGCAGCTGGTGGCGCTGGCGCAGCTGGTGGCTCCGCAGCTGGTGCTGGCGCCGTCGCGGCTGGCGGCACCGCGGCTGGTGCCGGTGCCGCAGCAGCGGCGGCAGCGCTCACTGCACGTGCGCTCTCTGCCAGCCGCGCCGCCCGCTCCCGCGCGCGCGCCGTCACCGTGGCGCGCGCGGTGTCGGGGATGTCGGCAGCATACTTCGCCGTGGCGCCCGGGAAGCGGCGCTCAATGGTGCCCCACATGCGCATGGGGTCGTCGCCGTACTTGGACCACGCCGTCGACAGCGTGTTCAGCATGCTGGGCGCCGATGCGGTGGCAAACTCGGTGAGCCGCGCCAGGTGCAGCTGACTTATCTCCGCCGCCACCTCCGCTTCATCCACATACACGCCATCTGCGGCCAACGCTGCTGGCGGTGCAGCAGCCGCGCCATCTAGTCCGCCCACGGGCAGCCGGCCTCGCGACGTCGGCCGCCCACTCTGCGGCCGCGCCCTGCCGCCACTCTGCGGGCGGGTGGGTGTCGGGGGCGCCCCCGCCCGCCGCGCCCCTGCGCTAGTGGGCCGTGACGCACTGGTGGTCCGCGACGCGCTGGTGGGCCGTGACGGCGTGCCACGTGCCGACGATGGCCGGCTGGTGCTGCGCGGTGGCGACATGGGCGGCGCGGCGGCCGGCGCAGCATCACTGGCGGGCGGCGTCACCGACGCTGGCGCAGGCGCAGGAGCAGGTGCTGGCAGGGGTGCTGGCGCGGGTGCTGGCGCGGGGGTTGGTGCAGGCGCAGGCGCGGCTGCTGGGGCGGGTGCTGGGGCAGGCGCAGGCGCGGGTGCAGGAGCAGCTACGGGGGCAGGTGCTGGCGCTGGGGCAGGCGCTGACACAGGCTCTGGCTCGGGTACCGGCGCTGCAGTAGCTGTGACGGGTGCAGCATCGGGCACCACTGGTGCCGGCGCGGGGGCATGCACTGGCGCCGGTTGCGGTAGTGACGGCGCGCTTGTTTGCACAACTGGCGCGGCGCCCTCTGCTGCAGCATGCGCGTGTGCCGCAGCGGCCGGTGCGGCCTCCGCTGCAGCAGGAAGCGTAGGCGCCGGCGCAGGTGCGAATGCTGGCTGCTCTGTTGCTGGCGGTACCGGCACAGCCACGGCATGAGTTGCAGGCGCAGATGACGGCGCCGGGTCGGCAGCAGGCGCGGTGGCTGTTGCATCTGCTGGCAATGCAACCAATGCAGGCGCCGGCGCTGGCGCAGGCGGTGGTGCAGGCGCGGATGCAGGTACCGGCACGGGCGCGGGCAAGGGTGCAGAAACCACCACAGCAAGCATAGGTGGCGTGCTTGCTGGCGCGGGGCGGATTGCATCGCTAGGCGCGGTAGCATGGGGTTGTGCCGGCACGGCCGCCACCGCTGGCACGGCCAGCGCAGGGAGCGCCAGGGGCGGCATGGCTGCAGGCACCGGCGTTCCTGGAGCTGGCGCAGGTGCAGGCGCCACAACCGGAGTTGGTGCAGGCGGCGGCGCGTCGGCCGGCGCGGGCACCACGACGGGGGTCGCGGCTGGCACCGCCATCACGGGGGGCGTGCGTGCCGGCACAAACGCAGCATACGGCGCTGACGGCGCCTCAACAGCGGGGGGCGTTGGTGCGGCGGCCAGGACGGCGCGCGGCGCCACCGTGGACGCGTTCGACAAGTCAAATGACACGGAGGCGGGCGGGCGCGCCATGGTGGCTGTCGTGCGCATTGCAGACGGCGGCACGCCGGTGGGTTGCCGTGGTGACCCCGGTGCAATTGCGTCACCTGGGAGGCGTGCCGGCGAGCACAGCGGCGTCCACAGCGCCACAATGTCAGCCAGGCCGCAGGCTGCGGCGGCGGCACACACGGCGTCCGCAAGGGCGGGTGGCACCTGTGGCACCGAATACAGGCCTGTCGGCTCACCGGTGGCTGTCACCATGCCCAGGCGCGTCTCAACGGCTGTCACCGACTGGCGGAAGGTGGCAATCAACGCCGCGGTGGCGGCCATGGCGGCGGGGTCATGCACAAACACGCCCATGGGCGGCAGCGCTGACAGGAACTTGGCGGCGCCGTCCAGGCGCGCCAGCAGCTCGTTGAGGGAGGCGGTGGTGGGGCTGATGGGCTGCTGCGCAGCGGCAGCAGCAGCGGCGGTGGCGGGGCTGGTGGGCGTGTACGGCGGCAGCGCCATTGTGACAGTCTTGCCAGACGACGGGAGTGGACGGCCGGGGCTGGGTGTGCGTGCAGGAGGCGCTGGCGGAACACGCTTTCCCCACGCAGTGCGGGATGGTGTCTGCGGGTTGGTCCGCCCGGTGCCGTCCAGTGAGGGCCGCGCCCCCAGCGTGCTGCTGCCACCCACGCTGCGCCGTGTCGCCGACGTTGGCCGGCTGCCCCGGGCCCCCTCCGTGATACTATTGCCGGCGGACAGGCCCGACACGCTGCCCGGGCGGGACGGCCCAATGCGCACGCCCAGCGGCCGGTGGTTGTGGTCTGTGACCGCCACCGAGGTGCGCGACGGCGCGGCAGCGGGGCGGCCACGCGTCACAGACGATGCCGGCCCCGGGCCAATGCTGGCGGGCCGGGAGGAGCGCGACGGCGGGCTGCTGCCGGTGTCCCACACCGAGCCCGTCAATGACATTGACAGCGACGCATCCAGCGGCGACCGGCTGCCGTCGTACCCGTACCCACCGCTGCCGCGGGTGGTGGACGCCGCCGCCACCGCCTCTTGCGCAATGCGTGCGCGGGTGGCGGCAATGAGTACCGCCGCCGTCTCTGCCGCCGCCTCCGCCTTGCGCGGGTCGCCGCCCGACAGCAGGTGCGTGATCGTCTCCACCAGCGGCACCCGGTCCAGCGTGACGCCCATCGCTGGCCGCTGTGCAATGTAGTTGCGCTTGGCGGACGCGTCAGCGTGCAGCACGGCGGGCGTGTGCCGCGTGTGACCGCCAATGACGCCCATCAGCACGTCGCTGCTGTCTTCGGCGCCAGAGGTGGGCGATGTAGCCAGCTGTGCAGCCGCCGCCACCGCTGCAGGCGTGGCGCGCACGTACGGCAGTTGGGGCCCCGACCCTGCAGTGAGGGAGTGCGCCACCATAAAGCGGTCGTCCCAGGGTGGCCGCGCATCGCCGCCGCCCCAAGTACTGCTGCCGCCCGCCAGGCCGACGGGTCGGCTGACCGGCCGCCGCTCCCACTCTGGCACCCAGCGGCCCGCTGGTCGCCCCGTCGTTGACGGCCGCGACGCCGACCTGCTGGTGCTGCTGCCACCAAACCCGCCACCCCCGCCACCGCCGCCACCGCCACCACCACCACGAGATTGTGATCGCGACACGGAGCGGCGCGTGCCCAGCGAGGCGCTGGCAGTGGAGGCGCGCGACCCCAGCGTGGCATCCACGCCTGACACGCTGGCACCCGGCGCAAACCCGCCCCCCGACCGGCTGCTACCCCGCCCACCCCGCGCACCACCAGCACTGTCAGGTGCGCCGCGCACACTGGCGCGGCCGCGCGAGTCGGCACGCGGCGTGATGCCACCGCGTGACGACCCATTGAGCGGCGCGAGGATACGCGACCCGCCGCCGCCGCCACCCAGTGACGGCTGCGGTGACAGCACCGATGGCGGCTGCGACAGTGGGCCGCGTGCCATAGCTGCCACTGCTTGACGCGATGACGGGCTGCCACTGGCCAGCCGGCGCGCCATGACGACAGTGGAGGTGCGCACATTCAGGTCCTCCCGGATGGCGGGTAGTGTGCCGGACGCAGACTCGCGGCTGTTGGGACGCCCACGTGCGCGTGCCGCTGCCGCTGCAGCCGCAGCAGCAGCTGCTGCTGCCGCCGCCGCCGCGTACGCCGCGCTGCCCTCACCTTCGCGTGCCAGGCTCTGTGACACCGGCTCCGTCACGGACGCCGCCAGGTCCAGGTCGCTTGGGTGCAGGTCAGCCACCAGCGACCCCAGCGGCGCCTGCAAGATGCCATCGCCGCGGTCACTGAACACGCTGGCGTCCATCAGCGACGGCGCGCTGCTGATGCCGCCTGCCGCGCGCCCCCGCCGCACCGCAGGCAGCGTAGCAGAGCCCCACGCCGGCGACGCCGCTGCCCTACCGCCAGTACGACTGCCACTGGCTGGCGTCCGTCCACCTCCACCGCCACTGGCACCGGTGGCGCGCGATGGCGTGTGGAGATCACGGCTGACAACGCCGCCGCGGCCGCCAAACGGTGCACGCCCACCGGTGCCGCTACGGCTGTTGCTGGTGCCGCGGCTACTCACGCTACCCATGCTGCCCCGCGACCCAAGCGCCGCACCAGCGCCGTCACTGGCATGCCCACCACCGCCATGGTAGCTGCGCGCCAGCGTGCTGGCAGGTGCGCGTGGCGGCACCACAACGGGTGCTGACACCACTGCCGCGACAGGTGTTGCCGCCGCCACCACTAGGAGCCTTCCTCCACCTGCCACACTTGGTGGCGACAGGTCCTCGAACTCACTGAACTCGCCAGCATACTCCTCTTTGTCGCGCGCCTCCTCGCCGCCCGCCTCCCACATGCTGGCACCCCGCCCATCAGCCACAGTCTCATCACCGCCGCCGCCCACGTCGCCACCACCGTCGGTGCCGTCGATTCCGCCGCCGCCGTTGAGAATGGCATTTGGTGACAACGCAGTCGTGTCGCCCTCCAGTACCACCGCCGCGGCGTCGTCAGTGTTGTAATCATCCGCCACCTCCGCCACCTCCTCCATCATCACGACACCACCATCCGCCATGGCGGCGGCTTGCTCGCGTGCGTGTGTATGCTATGCTGTGTGTGCCTACTGTGTTGTGTTGTGTGTACAAGTACTGGTAATGCCCTGCCGCTGTCACCACCGCTCAATGGTTGCTGAGCCAACACAGTACCAACAACGTCGGCATCCACTGCCGGCGTGGTCAGCACACACTGTCAGTCAGCGGTCGTCAATGTCACACCCACCGACAGCGGTGGTGCGCGGTTTGTTGTCGCTTTGTTGCGGCACCACCAGACGGTAACGCCAGCAGCGCTGCGGTAGCGCACAATGCCACAAACAACACCAACAACAACTTGCCGCCGTCGCGCGCCGACGCTGGCGCCGCACCAACTCGTACAGTTACAAATTACCGCGTTGGCGCTGGGTGGCGACGGCGCGGCGCGCCGTTACGGACGACGTTACGACTCGACGGCCTTGAATGGCGGCTGCACGGTTTTTTCCAAGTGACCAACGGCTACCTGCGTCCGGCAACTTCGAGCAACAAATTCATACCCATCGCGCGCACGTGCACACCCCTAATTTTGGCGCTGTGGCTTTGATGCGATGCTTGTTTGAACCCGCGCTGTCATTTTATCGCTCACGGTGTCATCCGAAACTTGAGTTTTGGCAATTGACTGTCACTAGCCCCACCTCTCTCGCTGCTGCTGCCCACTCCTCCCACTCGCGAGCCTCTCCTGGCACGCACCCGTCGGTCACCATGGGGCGCGCCAGCGAGGTGCTCATACCCACGCGGTTCCTGCTGACGATGGGCCACTTTGTGGTGGCAGTGCTGGCGTTCTTT
>Ga0066256_1004092_pt1 | contig 13310 bp, 10 predicted proteins | sample ThiBio_1000_biof_FD_87107 | JGI IMG/M metagenome (GOLD analysis project Ga0066256, IMG submission 87107) | Wastewater bioreactor microbial communities from Cape Town, South Africa - Thiocy_expt_1000_biof (version 2) | ecosystem: Engineered > Bioreactor > Thiocyanate-remediating >...
CACCCGCCCGCGAAAATTCAGGACGCTGCCGACGAAGGCCTTGGCGCCGGGAACAACGGTTTCCGGCAGCAGGTCGAGGATTTCGCGAACCCTGACGGCTTCGAGCGCAAAGGTTTCTCCGGCGATGTCGAAGGTCAGGACTTCCAGTTCCTCGCCTTCGCTCCAGACGGTTTCGGATACTTTTCTAAGGGCCTGGCTCATCCTGCTATGCGCATCTGCGCCTCCTGCTGCTGTCCGGCCGCCACGAGATGGACGACATCGAGAATGAGGGCGACGCTGCCATCGCCGAGGATGGTCGCACCCGAGAACGTCGCGACGTCATGGTGCAGTTTGGACATGGACTTGATGACCGTCTGGTGGTCGCCGATGATCTGGTCGACGACGAGGCCCACCCGTTCCGAACCGGTGGAGATGACCACGACCTTCTGGTAGGGGTCGGGTTTCGTGCCGGTGTGGAAGAGGTCGCGCAGGCGGATGAAGGGAACCAAGCTGTCGCGCAGAGAGATGAACGACCGGCCGCGGGAGCGCAGGTCTTCCTCGAGCGACAGTTCGAGGCATTCCTCGACCGCCGAAAGCGGAATCACGTAGCGTCCGCCGCCGACACGCACCAGCAGGCCCTCGATGATCGCAAGCGTGAGCGGGATGCGCAGCGAGATTTCCGACCCCTCGCCGGGGAAGCTGGCGACCTCGATGGTGCCGCGCAGCGCATCGATGGTGCGCTTGACGACATCCATGCCGACGCCGCGACCGGAGAGGTTGGTGACGGTCTGCGCCGTGGAAAAGCCCGGCTGGAAGATGAGCTGGAAGATTTCCTGGTCCGTCAGAGCCGCATTCGGCTGAATCAGCCCGGAGGATTCCGCCTTGGCGCGAACCCGGTCGCGGTCGATGCCGCGGCCGTCATCCTTGATGGTGATGATGACTTCGCCGCTGGCCTGGCGGGCCGACAGGATGACCTTGCCGGCCTCCTGCTTGCCGGCGGCACGCCGCATCTCGGGCGTTTCCAGCCCGTGGTCGACCGAGTTGCGGACGAGGTGGACGAGCGGATCGGCAAGCCGTTCGATCACGGTCTTGTCGACTTCGGTGGTTTCGCCTTCGGTGATCAGTTCGATTACCTTGCCGGTTTCGCGGGCGAGATCGTGGACCAGACGGCGGAAGCGGCCGAACAGCGTGGCGACCGGCACCATGCGCAGCACCATCATCGTATCGCGCAACTCGCCGGAGAGGCGTTCGATGTCTTCGGAGACGGCGCGCAACTGGATATCGGCGTTGCGGCCGGCCAGCTGGCGCAGGCGCGACTGGGCGATGACCAGCTCGCCGACGCGGTCCATCAATTCGTCAAGGCGTTCGGCCGGCACGCGCACGCTCTCGGCAGCGCGGTTCTGCTTCGGATCGGTCGCAGAGGCCGCGGCTGCGCTTGTGTCACGAACGGCCGGGACGGATGCGGTTTCCTGTACGACCGGCTTCGGGGCCTCGACGACAGGAGCTGCTGCAGCGGGGGCTGCGGCTTTTTGCGGAGCGGGAACAGGGGCCGGAGCGGCCGCCTTGCCGGCGTCGATCGCGGTGATCTCGATCTGCATTTCGTCCATGACGAAGATGAAGACATCCTCGATCATCGATTTCGGCTGCGCCGTGGTGACCTCGACGTGCCAGGAAATGTAAAGGTCGGACGGCGTCAGCGCATCAAGAGCCGGGATGTCCGAAAGGTCGGCCCTGATCTTGCAGGGACCGAGATCGCGCAGTTCGTCCAGCAGGCCGAGCGGATTGGTGCCGTTGGCCATGGCGTTGCGCGGCAGCCCGAAGCGGATGCGCCAGAGCGTTTCCTTCGGGCCGGAAGCCTTTGCGGGTGCTGCGCCGGCCTTGTCGAGGGCCTCGACCGCGCGGTGCAGGTCGGCGAGCAGCCGGGTGCTGACCGCATCGTGCTCGGCATTCGGGTTTTCCACCAGGGCGCGCATATGGTCCTTGGCTTCCAGCACGACGGAGATCAGCTCTTCCGTTGCCGTCACTTCCCCTTTGCGGACGCGGTCAAACGCCGTTTCGCAATGATGGGTGAAGGCTGCCAGCGCGTCGAAACCGAACATCGCGCCCGAACCCTTCAACGTGTGAAGGCCGCGGAACACGGCGTCGATCTGGTCCTTGTTGGTCAGGTCGTAGGTCAGGTCGAGAAGGCCGGTCTCGATCTGCTCCAGCAGTTCGGCGGCCTCAGTCTTGAAGACCTGGATTGGATCGGGAAAACTCATCTGCCGAGGACCTTCTTGACGATCTTGACGAGGTTTTCCGGGTCGAACGGCTTGGTGAGCCAGCCCGTCGCACCGGCAGCTTTGGCGCGCGCCTTGAGGTCGGCGTCGGATTCGGTGGTGAGGAAGATGATCGGGATGCCGGTCTGACTCGGGATCTTGCGCAGCGATTCGATCATCGTCAGGCCGTCCATGATCGGCATGTTGAGATCGGTGACGATGAGGTCGAACTGCTCGGCCTGCGCCTTGTCCATGCCCTCCTGGCCGTTGACGGCTTCGGAAACGGCATAACCCGCGTTGGAAAGCGCAACGCGGGTTGTCAAACGGATGCTCGCGGAGTCAACGACGGTCAGAATACGGGCACTCATTTACATTCCCTCGCGGTGTAGCCAGAACCTTGCGTCTTCCGGCGTGATTTCATCCAAGAATCCGGCGCGCTTCAACGTCTCGAGAACGACGCCATCGGCGGGCGATGAAAGCTTCACCGTCTTTCCTGCCGATTGTGCGTATACCCGCGCCGACTCGATCATCTGAAGAAAGCTGAGATCGACATCGTTGCAATCGGACAAGTCGATCTCGACCGCTTGTGCTTCGAGAAGCGAAGCAAGAACGGCAGTATGCGTTTCGGCTATATTTCGAATATTTGCCCTGGCCGGGATATCGATCTTGATATTCGCTTCTTTAGCTTGCGTCATTCCGATCCCCGAGAGCAGTGAGAGCGCTACAAATCGCCTATAATGGTTCCATCGCATCCTTAACAAAGGGTAAAAAGGGCGGGCTAGATCTGCGGTTCTTAAGGAAAAGTTGCTACAAATTATTACAGGTTATTTCTTGTCTAAGGTATAAAAATAGTAAAAATCCCCACCTTCAAGAAAAGGTGGAATTTTGCGGATTTTATTTAACGGCTGTTAAAGTTAACGGGCGAATGGTGCCCGAAATGACCATATTTACGCAGTTTTTAGCCAAAAACGTCGCCCTGATTTACCAGATTTTTCCCGGTCGAAACTAGGTTCAAGTCATTCAAGCAATTATGCGAAGGTATAGCCGTGCCGATCAACGCTCTTTCAAAAAACAACGACGAATACTTCGAAAGATCCAGTCTCGATGCGATGCTCTCGGCTGCCCACAGCCAGGTTGAAAGTCGTTTTCTCGATGGCGGTGCGGTTCTACTTTCCATCATGGACGTCATCAACAAGCTGATCGGTTCGCTCGACCGGCTGACCAACACGCTGGACGAGAAGACGACGTCGGAAACGGTTGGCGGCATCATGAACACGGCGGCCCAGCTGGGCGGTCTTCCGGCGCTGGAGGGGCGGCGACAGAAGAATTTCGCAACACTGGCGGAAGCGACCGGCAACATGCACAGTCATGTCGCGGACATGCAGGAAACCATGCGTTACCTGCGGACCTTCGCCATCACCGTCAAGATCACCGGCGCGGGCATTGCCGAGTTTTCCGGCTTCGCCGAGGAGATCCTGGAGCGCATTCACTCCGGCACGGCGGAAGTCAACAAGTTCGCCGCACAGTTGAAAACGCTCGATGCGCAGCTGCAGCGGGCGCGGGGTTTTGCTGCGACCATCGTCGCGGAATATGGCGAGACGGTGCCGCGCATCGTTGCCGACCTGAACACCGATGCCGGCAAGATCGCCCTTCACCACAAGCGGCTGGCTTCGCTGGCGCAGGACGTCTCGAAGCTCGCCCGCGGCGTGCAGACGAAGATCGCCACCGTGCTGTCTGCCCTGCAGGTGGGCGACATCACCCGCCAGCGGATCGAGCACGTGCAGAGCAGCTTCCAGCTCTTCGAGGAACTGGTCGAGAACGATGCCGACCTCAACCATGACGCCAAGGAGCGGCTGAAGAACGTCCTCTACCACATGAATGCGGCGCAACTGACCGAGATGGTCACCGATTTCCAGCGCGAAAGCCGCAACGTCGTCAAGAACATGTCGAGCTTCGTCGACGACACCCGGCAGATCCTGACGCTGCGTGACGCGATGACCCGCGAAAGCGAGGGCGGCGCGGAGAACAACTTCCTGAAAGCGCTGGAAAACAGCGTCGAGGCCGCATGCTCGCTTGTAGGCCGTGTGAAGGATGCCTCCCACGAGGCCGACGAGGTCGCCGCCTCGACCACCGGCACGGCGCAGGACCTGCTCGCCGGCATCGCCGTGATCCGCGCCATCAAGACCGATATCCATTACATGGCGCTGAACACCAACCTGCGTTGCTCGCGCCTCGGCGAGGAAGGCAAGCCGATCAACGTCGTGACCGGGGAACTGCGGGTTTTCGCCAGCAAACTCGAAGGATCGGCCGATACGGTCGTCGCGCAGCTGAACACGCTGGAGGGCGCCTCGCGCACCCTTTCCGCCGACGACAAGGGTGGCGCGGATACGATCGACCGGCCGCTGGCGCAGGCGCTTTCGACCATCCGCGATGCCGGAAACACCATGGAGGAAAACCTTGCCGAACTCGCCCGGGAAGGGCAGGAGGTTTTCAACCAGGTGAGCCTGTCGATCCGCAAGCTCGACTTCGAGAGCGAACTCGGCGACGTGCTGACGCAATGCGCCTCGGAACTGGCCGCCATGGCCGGCTCCGATATCGCCGACATCTCCGATCTGGAAGACAAGGCCGCCGAACTCGGCCAGAAGATCTACCGCACCTACACGATGGTGCAGGAACGCAACGTCCACCAGGCCTTCCTGCCGGCGACCGCGGGCAGCGCGACAGTGGAAGCGGTCGCCGCACCGGCGGCCTCGTCCGGCGACGAGGATGAAGATCTCTTCGCCGACGCCCTGTTCTAGGACATTCCCAGCCGAAGCTGGGATAGCCTCGGCGTAGGGCAACGCAACAAAAGGAAGAGAATAAGTCACTCCCGTGAACCCGCGTTCACGGGAGTGTTGCAATTCCTCAATCGCAGATAGACGGCAGCGCGAGGCTGGTGCTGCGGGCCAGCACACCGCTGGTGACCAGCCGGGTTGCGGCCGCCATGTCCGGCGCAAAATAGCGGTCCTCCGTCAGTGTCGGCACGTCGGCGCGGATGCGGCCGCGGGCCTCTTCCAGCGCCGGGCTGGAAACCAGCGGCGCGTGGAAATCGCAGCCCTGCGCCGCCGCAAGAACCTCGATGCCGATGACATTGGCGGTGTTTTCCGCCATGGCCGACAAGCGCCGGGCGCCATGCGCCGCCATCGAGACGTGATCCTCCTGGTTGGCGGAGGTCGGGATGGAATCGACGCTGGCCGGATAGGCGCGCTGCTTGTTTTCCGAAACCAGTGCGGCGGCCGTTACCTGCGCGATCATGAAGCCCGAATTCAGGCCGGGAACCGGTGTGAGGAAGGCCGGCAGGCCGGAGAGGGCCGGATCGACCAGCATGGCGATGCGCCGCTCCGAGATCGAACCGATCTCGCAGAGCGCCATGGCGATCATGTCGGCGGCGAAAGCCACCGGTTCGGCATGGAAGTTGCCGCCGGAAATGACTTCCCCGGTGTCGGTGAAGACAAGCGGATTGTCGGAGACGCCGTTGGCTTCGTCGGCAAGCGTCGTCGCGGCCTGGCGCAGGAGGTCGAGGCTTGCGCCCATCACCTGCGGCTGGCAGCGCAGGCAATAGGGGTCCTGCACCCGCGTATCGCCGACCAGATGCGACTGGCGGATGGGGGAGCCGGCAATCAGCCGGCGCAAGGCGTCGGCCACCTCGATCTGGCCGCGATGGCGCCGCAGCGCCTGGATGCGCGGATCGAACGGGCCGTCCGAACCCTTGGCGGCATCGACGCTGAGCGCGCCGGCAACCAGGGCTGCCTCAAACACCCGTTCGGCTTCGAAAAGCCCGGCCAGCGCCATGGCTGTCGATACCTGCGTGCCGTTGAGAAGGGCCAGCCCTTCCTTGGGGCCGAGCACGAGCGGCGCCAGGCCCTTGGCCGCCAGCGCTGCCGCCGCATCGGTCCTGGTGCCGGCAACGACAAATTCGCCGACGCCCATCATTGCCGCCGTCATGTGCGAGAGCGGTGCCAGGTCACCGGAGGCGCCGACGGAGCCCTGCGCCGGGATGACCGGAACGAGATCGTGCTGCAGGCAGCGCAGCAGATGCTCCAGCGTCTGCCAGCGGACGCCCGATGCGCCCTGGGCCAGGCTGGCTATCTTCAGCGCCATGATCAGCCGCACCACCGGCACCGGCAGCGGCTCGCCCACGCCGGCGGCGGGCGACAGGACGATGTTGCGTTGCAACCGCGCCAGGTCGTCATCGGCGATGCGGACGCTCGCCAGCTTGCCGAAGCCGGTGGTGATGCCCTAGACCGGGTCGCCCTTCGCGATGATCTCGTCGATCACCCGTGCGGCGGTCTCGACCTTCGACCGCGCCGCCGGGTCCAGCGTCACGGTGGCGCCGAAATAGATGTCGCGCCAGGCGGCAAGCGGCACGTTGCCCGGGTTGATCTGGTATGCCCGTTCGTCTTTCGCTGTCATTGCTCGCTCCTCTCCCGTGCGCGGGCCGACCGTCGTCGGCGCGTGCGAAACCGGCTCAAAATTCCTCTTGTATGAATATGTATATACAACTTGGCTTGCCGCGCAAGCGGGGTGAAAATGACGGACGTGGCGTTCACCGTTAACCGTTCGAAAACGGTATAGGGCTGTATAGACATCGGCGCTTTTTCGCTGTTGAATTTTGTCGCAGGTGTTCCCGGAGTATCCTGCCATGTCCGTTGCCCAGCTTTTCGATCTTCGCGGCCGCAAGGCCCTTGTCACCGGGGCAAGCCGCGGCATTGGCCAGGCGATCGCCATTGCGCTTGCGGATGCCGGGGCCGACGTGGCGATCACCGCCCGCGATGGCGCCAGCCTGACGGAGACGAGTGCGGCGATCACCGCAAAGGGGCGCGAGGCGGTGCCGCTGGCGTTGGATGTGCGCGATGTCGAACGCTGCCGGGCAGGGGTGGCCGAGGCGGCGGCGTTGCTCGGCGGGCTGGATGTGCTGGTCAACAATGCTGGCTACGAAGAGATCTGCCCGTCGCTGGATGTGGAAGAGGCGCTCTGGGACAAGATCGTCTCCACCAACCTCAAGGGGGCGTTCTTCTGCGCCCAGGCGGCGGCGCGGCACATGCAGGCGGGCGGCAAGGGCGGTTCCATCATCAACCTGTGTTCGCTGACCTCCTATGTCGGCGTTCCGACGGCGGCGCCTTACGGCTCGTCGCAAACCCGCCCTCTTGGCCTGACGCACGCTGCCGAATGGGCGGCACTCGGCATTCGCGTCAACGCCATTGCGCCGGGCTATTTCCGCACGGCGATGACGGATGTGTTTTACGAAAACGAGGATTGGCAGGCGGCCATGCTGGCCAAGATCCCGATGCGTCGCTTCGGCGGCATGGGCGATGTCGGCGGCGCGGTCATCTTCCTGGCGAGTGATGCGTCTGCCTACGTCACCGGGCACTGCATTCCTGTTGACGGCGGTTATCTGGCCTCGATCTGAACGGCCGAAAATGCTTTTGCTGCGAAGCAAAAAGGATTGGCAGTCGCCTGTCTATGGCTGTATATACCAATGAAAGACGCCGACCTGCCGGGGTTGGGCCGTCCAAGGGGAACGAAGATGCCGGATGCCGCCACTGCCGCGACCGCCCGCGATGGGCGAGGCGAAGCGCCAATTGCCGTTTCGGTGCGCCATGTCAACATGGTGTATAACGGCCAGCACGCCGTGAAGGACGCCAGTTTCGATCTTCCGAAGGGCAAGTTCCTCACCATCCTCGGCCCTTCCGGTTCCGGCAAGACGACTCTCCTGCGGATGATCGCCGGCTTTGGTGCGCCGACCAGCGGCGGTATCGTCATCAATGGCCGCGCCGTCGGCGCTGTGCCGCCACACCGCCGCTCCATTGGCATGGTGTTCCAGAAGCTCGCCCTGTTTCCGCACATGACCGCGGCTGAGAACGTTGCCTTTCCCTTGAAGATGCGCCGGCGCGATGCGCGGACCATCCCGGACAAGGTCGAGCGTTATCTCAACCTCGTGCGCCTCGGCGGGCTGGGCGACCGGCGTATCCACCAGCTCTCCGGCGGCCAGCAGCAGCGCGTGGCGATCGCCCGCGCCCTGGTGTTCGAGCCGGATCTGCTGCTGCTCGACGAACCGCTGGCCGCGCTCGACCGCAAGCTGCGCGAAGAAATGCAGCTGGAATTCCGCCGCATCCAGCGCGAACTCGGCGTCACCACCATCAATGTCACCCACGACCAGCGCGAGGCGCTTGTCGTCTCCGACGAGATCATCGTCATGGACAAGGGTGAAATCCAGCAGAAGGCGCAGCCGACCGAGACCTATCGCCAGCCCAACAATCCCTTCGTCGCCAATTTCATCGGCGTCACGAATTTCCTGCAGGGCAAGGCGCTTTCTTCCGAAGCCGAGGGCGAAGTGCGGTTCCTGCATGGCGATGTCGTGCTGCGCGGACGGGCGGGCTCTGCCACCGCATCGCTTGGCAACGGCCGCGAGGTCAGGGGGGCGCTTCGTGCCGAACAGATCCGCATCGCCGGCGAGGAAGCGGCGCTGACGGGGCTCGATACCGTCGTTTCCGGCGAGGTCGAGGATGCGATCTTCGAGGGTGAACGGGTGGTCTACGAGATCAGCGTCCCGGCGCTCGACGGCGCCATCCTGCGCGTCTTCGATCACGATGTCGTCGGCCACACGCAGTTCGAAGCCGGACGTAGGGTGTTTCTCGGCTGGACTGTCAAGGATGTGCTCGTTTTTGCCGGTTAGAGCAAATTCCAGCAAAACTGCGTCAGCGGTTTTGCGTCCGGAATTGCGCCAAGGCAGGCAAGGCGGGAAGAAGTGAAGCAAGAACCATAACCAGAGGAGCTTAGGATATGAACGGACCGAAATTCCCCTTGAACGACCTGACCCGCCGCCGCCTGCTGCAGGGCGCTGCCGCGCTCGGCGGCGCTGCCGGCCTGTCGACGCTCGGCGTGTCGCGCGCCTTCGCGCAGGAGCCGGAAAAGCCGGCGGAACTCATCGTCCGCGCCTGGGGCGGCAGCTGGGTCGATAGCCTGAAGGCCGGTGTTTCCGATCCCTTCACCAAGGCGACCGGCATCGCCATCCGCCACGACCTGACGGAAGATAACGAGATCCAGCCGAAGGTCTGGGCTGCGGTGGCGCAGAAGCGCGTTCCGCCGATCCACATCAACTGGGATACGACCACCAACGCCACCAAGTCGGCGCTGCGCGGCGTGACGGAAGACCTGTCCGACCTGCCTAACCTGAAGAATACCACCGATCTTTCCAAGCCGGTCGGTCTCGACGGTTATCCGATCGTCAACACCTACGGGTATGTCTACGTTCTCGCCTATCGTCCGGAAGCCTTCCCGAACGGTGCGCCGAAATCCTGGAAGGATCTGCTCGATCCGAAGTTCAAGGGCCGCATCGCGCTTTACAACGACGGCATCGGCTTCCATTTCCCGGCACAGGTCGCCGGCGGCGGCAAGCTGGAAGACATTCCGGGCAACATGCAGGCAGCATGGGATTTCGTCGCCAAGATGAAGGAACAGTCGCCGCTGCTCGGTGAAGATCCTGACTTCACCACCTGGTTCCAGAAGGGCGAGATCGACGCCGCCTGCACCATCTCCACCAATGCCCGCGAAGCCCGCAAGGCCGGCCTCGACATCAAGTGGGTGGTGCCGGAAGAAGGCGCGAAATACGACACCGACGGCCTGTGGATCCCCAAGGGCCTGCCGGAGAACGAACTGTACTGGGCCAAGCAGTACATCGACTTCGCCATCTCCAAGGATGCGCAGCAGGTCTGGCTCGACGGCCTCGGTCTTCCCGGCGTCGTCCCCGGCCTGACGCCGCCGGCAGACCTCGTCGGCGACCCGTCCTACCCGACCACGGAAGAGGAGTTCAAGCACCTCATCCGCATCTCGGCCAAGGTGCAGGTCGAAAACGAGAGCGAGTGGTTCTCGAAGTTCAAGGCGATCATGCAGGGATGATGTGACCGATGCCGGCAAGCGGCTTCCTCTGCCTGCCGGCAATTTTCCTGCTTGCAGCAGGAATTGAATAGGGAATGAAAGGGGGCTGCTTGCCCCTTCTCCCCTCGGGGAGAAGGTCGCGGCAGCGGGATGAGGGGGCGCCACAGGGAAAAGTCCTGCCGTGTCCCGCCCCTCATCCGACCCTTCGGGCCATCTTCTCCCCAGCGGGGAGAAGGGGAACCGCACGACCGCAACAAAGGACCACGCATGAAAGCGGCCCGCACAGCCTATCCGATCCGATGGCGCGTCATGGATGCGCTGGAAGCCGTGGCCGGTATCCTGTGGCCGCGGTTCTTCCGGGCCGGCACGCCCTATCTGATGCTGGCGCCGGCCATCCTGCTTGTCTGGCTTCTGGTGCTCGGCCTCTGGCAGATGGCGGATGCGAGTTTCCGCACCCTCGACACCAACACCTTCCTGCTGTCGGAAGACTATTCGCTCGCCAACTACAGGCGGGCGGTGACCGAGAGCCTGTTCATCACCGTCGCCGGCCGCAGCCTGATCGGCGCGATCATCGTCACCGTGCTGACGCTGATCGTCTCCTTCCCTTATGCCTATGTCATGGTGCGCACGCCTTCTGCGGCTTTGCGGAAATTCCTGCTGATCGCACTGTTCCTGCCGTTTTTCATCGGCCAGGTCGTGCGTGCTTATGGCTGGCTGATCATTCTCGGCAACCAGGGCATGGTCAACGAAGCCTTCGGGCTGATCGGCATTGCGCCGATGCGGCTTCTCTACAATTATCCGGCCGTCCTCTTCGGCCTCGTGCAATATATGATGCCCTTTGCCGTGCTGATGCTGGCGCCGGCGCTGACCGCCATTCCCGAAGAGATCGAAGCGGCCGCCGGCTCGCTCGGCGCCGATTGGGTGCGCACCTTCCGCCACGTCGTGCTGCCGATGGCCCGGCCCGGTTTCGTCGGTGCCGGCCTGGTGGTGCTGACGCTGTCGCTCCCGGATTTCGCCATCCCCGCCATGCTCGGCGGCGGCAGCCAGGATTTTATCGCCAACGCCATCTACGACCAGTTCTTCCGCACCTCCGACCAGGGGCTGGGCGCGACGCTGGCGCTGTTGCTGGTGGCGGTCGGTTCGCTGCTGGTCGGCCTGGTCTTTACCCTGTTCGGTGCCGGCACGCTGGCTATGGGGAGGGCCAAGGCATGAGCGGCAATCGCGGCAAGACGATCGTTCTCTGGATTTTCGTGATTTTCGGGCTGGTGATGCTGTCTGCCCCGACACTTGTGGTGCTCGGCGCCTCGTTTACGTCCGGCAACATCATCACCTTCCCGCCGGACGGTTTTTCGCTGAAATGGTACGCCAAGATCGCCGGCGCCAGCGATCTGCGCGGCGCCTTCCTGCGCTCGCTGGTGGTCGCCTCGATCTGCACCGTCATCGCCGTGCCAGCCGGCACGCTTGCCGGCATTGCGCTGTCGAAATATGCGGTGCGCATGGAAAAGACCATCCAGGTCTACCTGCTGCTGCCGTTTACCATTCCGCTGATCGGCTCGGGCATCGGCCTGATGCTGGTGCTCGGCAATGCCGGCATGCTCGGCCAGCTATGGCCGGTGGGGCTTGCCTGCTGCGTCATCAACCTGCCGTTCATGATCTGGGCGGTGACGGCGAGCGCCAGCGGCCTCGATCCCGACCTCGAACTCGCCGCCGCCAATCTCGGCGCGCCGCCGCTGCAGACCTTCCTGCATGTGACGCTGCCGGCCGTGACGCCCGGCATCATCACCGGCGCGTTGCTGATGTTCATCCTGGCGCTCAACGAATTCCTTGTCAGCCTGCTCTTGGTCGATGCCCACATCGTCACGCTGCCGGTGCAGATCTACAATTCCATCCGCTCGATCATCACCCCGGATCTGGCGGCGATCTCGGTGGTCTTCATCGCTTGTGCGGCGGCCGCCATCTTCCTGCTCGACCGGCTGGTCGGGCTCGACATCTTCCTCAAATCGAAATGATCCCGCGCCGGGCATCCCGAACCCGGCCGGCAAAGGACCCATGCCATGTCAGACGTTTCCTTTCACGATTACGCAAGCCTTTCCGCCGAAGGCAAGGCCGACCTGCTGAAGCGCTCGGAGACCGACCTTTCCGGCTTCCTCGACAGGGTGAAGCCGATCATCGAGGCGGTGAAGACGGAAGGCGATGCGGCGCTGGTGCGTTTCGCCCGCGATTTCGACAAGGCGAGCGTCACCGTCGACAATCTCAAGGCGACCGAGCAGGAATTCGATGCCGCATTTGACTTAGTGGAGAAGGATGTCGTCGAGGCGATCCAGTTCGGCATCGACAATATCCGCCACTTCCACGAAGAGCAGAAGCCGGAAGCCATGTGGATGAAGGAGATGCGGCCGGGCGCCTTTGCCGGCGACCGCTACACGCCGATCCAGTCGGTGGCGCTCTATATCCCGCGCGGCAAGGGCGCCTTCCCCTCGGTGACGATGATGACCGCCGTGCCGGCCGTCGTCGCTGGCGTGCCGGATCTCGCCATCGTCACCCCGCCGACCGCCGACGGCTCCGTCGATGCGGCGACGCTGGTTGCTGCCCGTCTCGCCGGCGTCGAGACGGTGTACAAATGCGGCGGCGCGCAGGCCGTCGCGGCTGTCGCCTACGGCACGGAAACGGTGAAGCCGGCGCTGAAGATCGTCGGTCCCGGTTCGCCCTGGGTGGTGGCCGCCAAGCGGCTGCTCTCCGGCGTCATCGATCCCGGCCTGCCTGCCGGACCCTCCGAAGCGGTGATCTTCGCCGACGACACGGTGCATGGCGGCCTTGCCGCCCTCGACCTGCTGATCGAAGCCGAGCACGGGCCGGATTCTTCCGCCTACCTCATCACCCATAGCCGCCGCGTCGCCGAGGAGGCTTTGAAGGCGCTGCCGGAGCACTGGGCGCGCATGACCGAGCAGCGTGTCGCGTTCTCCCGCGCGGTGCTGACCGGCAAGTATGGCGGCATCATCCTCACCTCCAGCCTTCAGGAGAGCTACGACGTCGTCAACGCCTATGCGCCCGAACATCTGGAAATCCTCTCCACCGATCCCTTCGCGCATCTGAGCCACATCACCGAGGCGGCGGAAATCCTCATGGGGCCGCATACGCCTGTTTCCATCGGCAATTTCG
>Ga0066256_1003139_pt3 | contig 13307 bp, 12 predicted proteins | sample ThiBio_1000_biof_FD_87107 | JGI IMG/M metagenome (GOLD analysis project Ga0066256, IMG submission 87107) | Wastewater bioreactor microbial communities from Cape Town, South Africa - Thiocy_expt_1000_biof (version 2) | ecosystem: Engineered > Bioreactor > Thiocyanate-remediating >...
CAGCCGCCCTCGGGCCGAGAACTCGCCTATTCCCATCTGCTCCGCCCTTGGAAACATTATATTCCCGTCGCGCGCGACATGAGCGACGTGGCGGAACGCGTAGCTTGGGTACGCGATCACCCCGCGGAAGCCACGGCGATCGCCCGACGCGGCAAGGAGCGTCTGTGGGGCTTCCTCAAAGGGCTCCCCGTCTACATGCTTAGGACCTTGGAAATGCATAATATTTCGCCAGATAAAAAACTGATCCGCGCGCGTTAGGCACGATTTGGCGCGGAAACCGATCGCCGCTAAGCTCTCATTTCCTTCTAAAGTTCTGTTTCGAGACGAAAGTGCGCCCGACGGAATGAGCAAGAAAATCCTGGTGACAGGCGGGGCCGGCTTCCTCGGCTCTCACCTTTGCGACCGCCTGCTGGCCCAGGGTCATCATGTGATCTGCGTCGACAATTTCTTTTCGGGCGCGCAACGCAATCTGGCGCATCTGGCGAAAGAACCGCGGTTCACGCTATTGCGCCATGACGTCGTCCTTCCGTTCGCCGCGGAAGTCGATGAAATCTACAATTTGGCCGCGCCGGCCTCGCCCGTTCACTACCAGTTCAACCCGATCGAGACGACGAAGACCTGCGTGATCGGCGCGATCAACATGCTGGACCTGGCGCTCCAACGAAATATCAAAGTCCTGCAAGCCTCGACATCGGAAGTGTATGGCGACCCGGAACAGCATCCCCAGCCGGAGAGCTATTGGGGGCGCGTCAATCCGATCGGCCTGCGCGCTTGCTATGACGAAGGCAAGCGCTGCGCGGAGGCTCTGTTTTTCGATTACCATCGTCAGCATCAGGTGCCGATCAAGGTCGCCCGCATTTTCAATACTTACGGACCGCGCATGTTGCCCGATGACGGGCGCGTGGTGCCTAATCTGATCTTGCAGGCGCTCAAGGGCGAGGACATCACGCTCTACGGCGACGGGCTGCAGACCCGCTCATTCTGCTATGTCGACGATCTGATCGAAGGTCTCGTGCAGCTGATGGCCAGCGGTTCCGATATCATCGGGCCGATCAATCTCGGCAATCCCGACGAAGTCACTATCCGTCAATTGGCCGGATTGATCATCGACATCACCGGATCAAATTCGAAGTTCACGCACGAACCCTTGCCGACCGACGACCCCCGTCAACGCCAGCCCGACATCGCTCAGGCCCGGCAACAGCTTGATTGGGCGCCGACCGTGCCTCTACGTGAAGGCCTGATCAAGACCGTCGCTTATTTCGAGAAACATCTGGCGGGGACCTTTGTCGCCCACAGCGGCTGATGAACAAGGCGCGGGGACCCGCGATAAGTCTCTGTTCACCACTGCGGACGTATAAAGCCAGGACGCTCGTAACCATGGTGTGGTTTCGGCCGATGTGCGCCAGCGCACAGGCCGAATTTCGTCGTCATGGTCTAAGAGAACAGCACCGGCATTGCTCTCCGCCGGCATTTGCGCCAGCCCGCTCTGTGTCGATCGCGGGCTGGCGTTTTCGTTTGATCAGCCTGTGATGCTTTTGACCCGGTTGGTCAGGGAGCCAATGCCCTCGATCTCGACCCGCATCACATCGCCCGCCTTGAGGAACTTGTTTTCCTCGGCGCCCGTGCCGCTCGGCGTGCCGGTGAGCACGACATCGCCGGGATAGAGGGTCATGCGCGAAGAAATCTGCGCCACCTGATCGGCGATGTTGAAGATCATTTCCTTGGTGTTGGAATTCTGCTGCAACTTGTCGTTGATGAAGGTCTTGATGGCGAGGTTCATCGGATCCTTGATCTGCGACGCCGGCACGATCCAGGGGCCGAGCGGACAGGAACCGTCGAAACATTTCTGGCCGATCCAGTCGAAGCTGAACGGCGTGCCGGCGGCCACCTTCGGCCGCCGCGAAAGATCGCGGGCCGAGACGTCGTTGGCGCAGGCGTAGCCGGCGATATGGTCATAGACCTTGTCGAGCGGGATGTTCTTGCCGCCCTTGCCGATGACGACGGCGAGTTCCGCCTCCCAATCGAGGGACTTCGAGACGGTCGAAATCTCTTCATTATGGCCAACGGCGGTGCGCGCCGGCTTGAGGAAATGCCAGGCGGTGGAGCCCGCTTCCTTCGGATTGGGTTCCTGCGGCAGGCCGGAGCGCTCGGCCATGCGGCGCACGTGATCGGCATAATTGGCGCCGGCGCAATAAATGGCGACGGGCCAATGCACGGCGGCGAGATAGTGCGCGGAAGCCAGCGGCATGGTCTTGATGCCGCCCTTGGCGACCTTATCGGCCAAACCCGACAGCCGGCCTTGCGCTGCCGTCCAGTCTTCCAGAATGCCGAGCATGCTGGCATCGGCGGCGCGGCCCGTGCCTTCGGCCACATCGGCATAGACGTCGCCAACGGCGATGCCGGCGCGCGGTCCCTGTGCCGATTGGAATGTCAGCAGGCGATAGTCGGTCATCATATCCTCCCTGAATTCGGTTTGGCGGGGATAGTTCATGGGTCTCGAAACGAGTCAAGCGCGCCGTATTGTGATACATGAGCCTACCCGTCGGATGGGTGGCGCGAATATCGGCCGTTACGCCGAGACTGGTTCAGAATGGAGATGCGAAGGATGCGCATACTCGTAACCGGCGCAAGTGGCTTCGTTGGCAGGCATACGATCGGCCATTTGGCCGCCGCAGGTCACGAGGTAATCGCCGCAGGGCGTTTGCACTCCATCGAACATCCCGGCATCCGCTGGATCAACGACGACCTCATCCAGCCGACAGTGGCAGCCCGTATCGGCGCGACCGTGCGGCCCGACATCTTGCTGCACCTGGCCTGGACCGTCGAGGCCGGCAAATTCTGGACCGACCCCGACAATCTCGACTGGGTTGCGGCGTCGCTATCTCTCGCACGCGCCTGCGCCGAAAAAGGCGCGCAACGCATTTGCATGGTCGGCTCATGCTACGAATACCAGTGGCCGGCGGATGGACTATGCCGAGAAGCCACAACGCCCAGCGGTTCGCACACGCTCTACGACGTTGCCAAGGACAGCGTGCGCCGCGTGCTCGAAAAATACGCGGCTCAAATCGGCATTTCCGTCGCCTGGGCACGACTGTTCAATCTTTACGGGCCTTTTGAAGATCCAAATCGACTGGTTGCATCCGTGGCCCAGGCTCTCCTCGCCGGACGGCCGGCGGCTGTTTCGAGCGGCAAGGCAATCCGCGACTATATGGATATTCGCGACACCGGCGCCGCGCTCGCAGCGCTCACCACCAGCGACGTTTCCGGGATCATCAACGTAGCGACGGGCGAAGATGTCAGCGTCGCCGATATCGTTCGCGAAATCGCCGATCTCGCCGGGCGGCCGGACCTCGTCCGGTTTGGTGCCCTGCCCGATCGCGACGAACCGTTGCGGATCGTCGCCGACGTCGATCGATTGCGCAACGAGCTAAAATGCCCGGCACCTCAAAAAAGCCGACGTGAGAATCTTGCCGATGCGCTGTCTTTCTGGCGCGAAGCGAGCCGGCCTGTCGCACCGACCTATGTGCATGAAATTCCCTAGTCCCGTCGACTACCTGGAGGGCCACAATCGCCGCAGCCATGAGCGGTGCGAAGCCGATGGTGGCGGAGCAATCGATGGTACAGGCGGCTCCACAACAGCGGGCGGCTCCTGCGCAGCCGGATCAGGGACAGCCGCTGGATAATGAAATGGGTGGCCATCGTCTCCCACCAGCGCGCCAACGAGACGAACGACATCAATACGGCTGGTATCGAGTGAAAGCGATGCCCCGTGAAGACCAAATGATGTCGGCGTCAATTCAGCCCAACCCACGTCCCCTCGCGGCGGCAAAGCATCAAACCACGCCAACAACTCCGCATCATGCGCAATGGAAGCGCGAACCGCCTCGATGAGGCGATGCCGTCGCTCCTCCGGATTCGACGGGATAGAATTGCGATGCTGGAGTAAGATCGCGCGTAGATCGAGATCGAACTCCGGATCGTTACGAAACAGGCGATCGCGCGCCGATAGATAAGCGTCATGGATCGGTGTCCAAATCGTATCCTCTTGTGGAACCTCGGGATGAAACGCCAATCCAGCGCGTGAATTGAGCTTGGTGAAATCTTCGACAATCTCCTTGGCGTCTGGATCGTAGAGTTGCGCCATACCGTTGCTGTTATGGGAAATTCCGGCGACGCTCAGGGGCACCGCAAGATCGAGGCAATTGCGCGCTAGAAAGCCGATGGCATAGGCTGAATAAATATCAGGAATGCGGTGTCCAAAGACTTGTCCGGTCAACTCCCGGAGTTGTTCCAACATTCGCCTGTTGACGAATGAACAATAGATCATTGGCAGCGCATCAGGCATGACCTCGATTTTGGCGGCCAACTTCAATCGCTCATGCATGTCGACGCGCTCGACGGACTTGACGAGATTTACACCCCAAAGGCGATTGGCCCATCTCGCCACTCGTAAGGACGGCCAGGTGTATATGCAGCGGCCCCAACGCAGTGCGTCGATATCGCCGTAGCGAGCAATCAAAGCCGCTGCCTCACGCAAAGCATAGGGGCAAAGACCGTCGTCGTCCCCGAGTACGGTCACATAGCGTCCCTGGGCGGAACGAACCCCGAGCTCCCAATTTGCGCTCATGGCAAGAGCCTCGGGAGGCTTTACATACTTGATGCGGACTTGAGCGATTTCGCCGACCAGTTTTGCGGTCGCGTCGTTATCGGAATTATCGCAGACGACGATTTCGTAGTCGTCGTAGTCCTGTTCGAGACAGGTCTGCAAAGTATATCGCAGCGTGTCCGCCCGGTTGCGGGTAGGCACGACAATGCTGAACAGCGGCAACATTCGTGGCTCCTGATTTCGAGCGAGTGCCCTGCTTTCAAAGACGACTATACTTTGATTACCACTTTGCCAAAATGCGCTGCCGACTGGAGATAGGCGAAGGCTTCCTTCGCCTCGTCGAAGCTGAAAACCCGGTCGATAATCGGCTTTAGGCCATTGACACTGATGGCCGCGTTCATCGCTTCGAACATTTGCGTCGAGCCGACGCTAATGCCCTGCACGTTCGCGCGCTTGGCGAGGATCGCCATTGGATTGATTTCCGCATTGCGTGTGAGAACACCGATCATCGAAATGAAGCCGTTAGGCCGGATCGCCTTCAGCGAACGGCTGAACGTATCTGAGCCGCCGACTTCGACGACTTGATCGACGCCGCGCCCGCCGGTACAGGCCAGCGCCGCCTCATCCCACGCTTCATGACTGCGATAATTGATACCGTCGCTGGCACCGAGCGCCTTGGCACGTGCCAGCTTGTCCTCGCTCGACGATGTGGCGATGACCCGCACACCCATCATGCGCGCGAATTGCAACGCGAAAATCGACACGCCGCCTGTGCCCTGCACCAGCACGCTCTGGCCGGCCCTGAGATGCGCATGTTCGACCATCGCGTGCCAGGCGGTCACCGCCGCGCACGGCAAGGTCGCCGCTTCTTCGTAGGAGAGATGCGCAGGGATCGCGACCGCGCCCTCCTCTTCCAGCACCGCATATTCGCGCAGCATGCCATCGATGGGACCACCCAGCGCGCTGCCCGGACTGTTCGCATCTGCTAAACCGCCAAACCAGCGTTGAAAGAAACAGCTCGCCACCCGGTCGCCGACCTTGAAACGCTGCACGCCGGGGCCGACCTCGATCACTTCGCCCGCGCCATCGGAGAGCGGCACGACGTTCGGCGCGATCGGACCGCGATAGCCACCGGAGACGAGCGCCAGATCGCGGAAGTTCAGCGAAGTGGCTATCACCTTCACCAGGATCTGGCGATGTGCCGGCTTCGGCACCGCCTCCTCCACTTGGGTCAGCGATTGAATGCCGGTGAGCTGCGGAATGCGATAGGCGCGCATGAGGTCTCGATCCCCCCTCGAACTTAATGTTGAGGCGCTATAGCAGAGACTTGGTGCATCTGCCATGGTGCGCTCAAACAATTCAAGGTTGGACATGGCGAACGACATTTACACGCCGAGGCGGATCTCGCGCACGCGGCATCTTGACGTCAGAAATTTACCGATCCAGTTGCGCGAATGGGAAGGCGATGGGCCGCCTCTGCTCCTGCTGCACGGCTTCCTCGATGCGTCCAGCACGTTCCAGTTTCTCGTCGACGCCATGGCGCAAAACAGGTGGATCATCGCGCCGGATTGGCGCGGCCACGGCGGCAGTGGCTGGGCGCCGCAGGGCTATTGGCTGCACGACTATCTCGCCGATCTCGATACGATCGTCGAAACCGTCTCGCCCGATCAACCGATCGATATCGTCGGCCATAGTCTCGGCGGCAATCTGGTGACGGTTTATGCCGGCATCCGGCCGCACCGCGTGCGCCGGCTGGTCTCGATCGATGGCTTCGCCATGCGTGATACATCGGCGCAAGAAGCGCCCGCGCGCATCGGCAAATGGCTCGACAGCTTGAAGGAACTGCCGAAGGAACGCGTCTACGCCAATGTCGCTGAAATGGCCGATCGGCTCATGGCGGCCAATCGGCGGCTGCCGCGAGATAAGGCGCTTTTCCTGGCACAAAGCCTCGCCCGTCCCGTGAACGGCGATGTCGCCTTTGCCTTCGATCCCAAACATCGCCGCCCCTTCCCGACCTTGCATCGGATCGACGAATGGGCGGCGTGCTGGGAAAAGGTCGAGGCCCCGGCCTTATGGATTGCCGCGGGCGACCGGTTTGAGAAAGCGCCGCGCGAAGGACACGGCAATTTCGACTGGCGGCTGAAGCACCTGCGCCATGGACGCGGTGTCGATATTCCGGATACCGGCCACAACATTCATCACGATGCGCCGCAAGCCTTGGCGCGGCTGATCGAGGCGTTCTTCGCCGAATAGTATGGGGCTCTGCCCACGGCTTGCTCCGGGGTTGCCGGACCGTTCGCGCGTGTTAAAAGCCCCCAACCCTTTTAGCGCCTTTCGAGAGTTTCATGAGCAAACCCGTCCTCTATCTCCTGCCCGGCCTGCTGTGCGACGCCCGCATTTTCGCGACGCAGATCGCCGATCTCGCCGACACTTGCGAGGTGAAATCGCTCGACTTCTTCGGCTTCGATTCCATTCCGGCGATGGCGCAGCACGTCCTGAAACAAGCTCCTGAAAAATTCTCCGTCGCCGGCTTCTCCATGGGGGGCCGCGTTGCTTTCGAAGTGTTCCGTCAGGCGCCGGAGCGGATCGAACGTTTCTGCGCCTTCGATACGGGCCTGCCGCCACTGGCACCGGGCGAATTGGAAAAGCGCGAAGCGATCATCAAGCTCGCTTATGACAAAGGCATGGAAGGGCTCGCTGACTCCTGGCTGCCGCCGATGATCCATCCGGCACGGCAGGGCGATGAAGCCTTCATGAAGCCGCTGCGCGACATGATCCTGAGCGTGACGCCGGCAATCCACGAGAAGCAGATTCGCGCCCTCATCAGTCGGCCCGAGGCACGGCCGGTGTTGCAGCAGATCCATTGCCCCGCCCTATTCCTGGCCGGCCGGCAGGACGCCTGGAGTCCGCCGGAGCATCATGAGGAAATGGCGAAAGCCGTGCCCGGCTCGCGCCTCGTCGTCATCGAAGACAGCGGCCATTTCGTCTCCGTCGAACAGCCAGCAGCCTTCACCAAGGCACTGCGCGAATGGATGGAGATCAAGGTTTAAGCATGCCGGGCATGATCCGGCCTCAAAGCCGCTTCGGATTGCCCGGCAGAATTTGATAGCGGCGGCCAGAGCCGTTGTCGTCGGCGAAGGTCGCGATCGTGCCATCCACCGTCACGTTGTAGCAGGCCTCTTCGTCCTCATCGTCATCGGGAAAAGTGAAGCACACCTTTTCGCCCTTGATGACCCATTTGCCGGTGGCGGTCTCGTCATCGGCAAGCTGCTTCACTGTACCATCGGCCAGGTAATATTCGGTCAGCGGATTGCCGTCCTCATCCTTGCCGCTGATCGAATTGCCAATCAGTTTCTGCCAGGCGGCGGCGCCGGTCAGCGGTCGATCCTGCGGCGCGGTTGTCGGCGCATCATTCGCCGCCATTTGATTGGCCGTCACATGATTGGCTGTCACTTGCACATCCGCCACGGTGAAGAGCGAGGCGGGATCGCGAATGCTCAGCAGATCGACGAAACTGAGCGAACCCTTTTTCGCTGAGATCGAGACGGCGAGCTGTTTGGGATCGTCGACGAAACGCGCCAGCGCCTCGGCAATCTTCAGTCCATTGGCCTCGCCGCCCAAGAGCAGCGGAATGACGGAAGCGGCTTTCGCCAAATCGCTCTTCAGCTCCGCCATGCTCTGTTTCTGCTGTCGTGCCGCCTCTTGCAGGATTTTTTCGGCAAGGCCGCCATTGGTGAACTTCATGTCGACAGCGGCGACACCCGCCCCCAGCAGGGCAAAGATGCGCTCGCTCTGTTCGCTGGAAAAAGCCCCAGGGTCGATGCCGGTGAAGCGTCCTTTGAGCGCCAGCGTGCCGAGATCGGCGCCCGAGACCGTCAGATCGTCGAGACCATAGACCCGCTGGGTCGGATCGTAGGTACCGGAAAAGCCGAAGGACAGATCGAGACGATCGATGCCGACTTCCTTCAGCTTGATAGCCCCATCCGACGAAGGCGGCACTTCCACGACGATATTGTCGGCCTTGGCGGCAAGCCGCAGCGGCAAACCGTTGTCAAAGGTCGCATCGGCGCCGATCGCGGCAATTTTGACCTTGGTCAAATTACCACCCGGTGCGTCAGGCGGCGTGTCCTTGTCCGGCCCCTGTCCCTCGACATCGCGCATGGAAAAGCGGGTGAACTGCGCCATGCCCTTTTTCAGATCGTTGTCGCGGATCGCTTGCAGGAGGCCCGCGATATTGGCGCCGTCGAGCTGCAACGCTCCCGATTTGAAGCGCAGCGCACCACCGGGCTTGTCGGCGAACGAACTGTCGAAGGAGCCGATGGAAAGCTGTTTCACCTTGCCGGTGTCGACATCGCTGGCGACGAAATCGGCAAGCGTCATGCGCGAGTCCTTGGCGGTGATCACCACGGAGGGAATGGCGATGCGCGCCGCCTTGAGCTTGCCGGCGATGGCGGCGGCCTCCGCGCCTGACGTGGCGCTGCTGAACAGTTTCGTCACTTCCTCGCGATCGAGATTGGTGCCGATGAATTCGATGCGGCGGAATGCAATGCTGGCCTTGCCGCCGTCGTCATAGGTGTGGTTTTCGAGGACCACATCCTGCTGCGCCCGCGCTGGAGCGGAAAAGCCAGCCGAGAGGACCGCGATCAGGAGAGCCGCACGCGGCCAGATGCGGTCCGGCCGCCTGCCCGTTTCAACGCCGTACCACATGGTGCGCCTCTATCGTGAACCGTTGGATTCTGGTCTACAAGACTACCGACAATCGTGGGGCGCCGATAGCGCCGGCGAGCGATTGGCGCTAAGCTTGCACAAAGCCGGCGGGAAGCCGGGCACGATGAGGGAGAGATAAGATGGCACAGCCAAAAGTGATGGGAATGCGCGGGCTCGAGGTTGCCGTCTACGATCTCGAAGAAAGCGCCAAATATTATCGCGACGTCTGGGCACTGGATGAAGTCTCCCGCGACGGCGGCAAAATGCATCTGCGTGCGACCGGCCCCGATCATCACGTCCTCACCCTGCACGAGCGCCCGAAGGCTGGGCTGGTCGCCTTGAATTTCGCCGCCGCGGACAAAGCCGCCGTCGACGGCCTGCACGCGCATGCGATCGCCAGTGGCGTGACGGTGCTTGCCGCGCCGCAGGTGCTGCCGGCGCAAGACGGTGGCGGCTACGGCTTCGAAATGCGTTCGCCCGACGGCCACACCATGCGCGTCTCCAGCAATGTCGACAGCCATGCGGTGACCTCGGTCGATCCGGCGCGGCCGTGGCGCATCAATCATGTCGTGCTCAATTCGGAAGACATCCCGACCGAGATGGCCTTCTATCTCGACACGCTCGGCTTCCGCCATTCCGACACCACCGACATCATGAGCTTCATCCGCTGTTCGCGGAATCACCATTCGATCGCGCTGGCCAAGCACGGCGGCCCCTCGCTCAATCACATGGCCTATGAAATGTACGATTTCGATGGGCTGATGCGCGGCACCGGACGCGTGCGCATGGCCGGCCATGAACTGGGCTGGGGCGTGGGCCGCCATGCAGGGCCCGGTCAGAACATCTTCGCCTATTTCGTCGACCCCAACGGCTTCGTCACCGAATATACGACCGATGTCGATCAGGTGGGCGACGACTATCAGGAACATTTCGCCGACTTCTGGCGCGCCAAGCCGTTGCGCCCTTGCGCCTGGGCCGGCAACAAAGTGGTGCCGACGGCGGCGGCGACCCATGCCATGTCGGGCAAGACCATCGCTGAGCGCAACGCGCGCTGCGAGGATGTGATCGCTGAAAAACTCGCCAGCTGACGTGAGGCTGACAGGACGTGGGATATTAACCCCGCGTCAACGATAACGATTCAACACCATCCACCTTAGCAAGAATTCAGTAACCTTTACGACCCTTACTGATCCCGTAAATGAGTTGTGCCGGCAGCGTTTCGCCGGCTTATGGGGTCAGTATCATGCGTTATGCGTTCCTGGGCGGCGTCGCCCTTTCTGTTCTTGCTTTTGCCGGCGCGAACGCCGCCGATTTGCCGCCGCGTGGCTCGCCTTATTCACCAACGCCGATGTATGCGCCGGTCTCGGCCAACAGCTGGTCGGGCTTTTATGCGGGCATCAACGCCGGCATGGCCTTCACGGGTAGCAACGGCAACGGCATTCTGCCGGCCGGTTCTTTCCTGACACCTGGCGCCTTCCCGCAGGCAGCGCTGCCGGCCATCGGCAACTCAAACGGCGTCAAGGGCAGCAGCGGCACATTCGGCATCCAGGCCGGTTACAACTGGCAGCTCAACAATGGCGTGGTGATCGGCACGGAAGCCGATATCAACTGGCGCGGTCGCAATCGCAGCGGCGGCTTCGGCACCGCTTTCGTGCCGCTCGGCGGCGCCGGCCCGTTCACCGGCAGCAACGGCTTTGCCTATTTCGGCCAGAATCGCAGCGAGTGGTTTGGCACCTTGCGTTCGCGGGTCGGTGTCGCGCTCGATCGCGCTCTGCCTTACGTGACGGCTGGTCTCGCTTACGGTGGCACCGGCACGTCCAACTCCGCCATGTTCACCACCAATGGCGCCATGACCGGCGGCCCGTTCGTGACGCAGAATGGCGGCAGCAATTTCGGCTGGGCCGCGGGCGCTGGTATCGAATACGCCTTCACCAACAACATCAGCCTGAAAGCCGAATATCTTTACGTGAACATCGATCACGGCACCCGCATGTTGGTTAATCCGACCAACCCCGGTTACCTGCTGGTCAACCGCAACGACGACCGCATGCACATCCTGCGCGCCGGCCTCAACTACCGCTTCGGCGGCATCGGCCAGGGCATCTTCGCCCAATAACGCGCCCGCCGCTTCAAGCATCGACTTTAGGCCAAACACCGCGCTTCTCGCGCGGTGTTTTTACTATGGTCAGCCCGATCGCAATATACTGATTTTTAAGACTTATCGCCAGCTGTGACTTTACCGCAACACCGCCCTAAAAATGACACCTGAGGGCCAAGTTTCGATTTACGAAACTGCCGACTCTCTCTAGGGTCCCGCCAGGTTTCGGGGTTTCGTTTTGGGGCCACTTTTCCGATTCTCTTTTACTCAGAGGTATAAGCACAATGCGTCATCTTCTCCTCGGTTCGGTTGCCGCTTTCGCGCTCGTCGCTGGCGCCGCTCAGGCCGCTGACCTTCCGCGCCGCGCTGCTCCGCCGGCTCCGATCTATGTTGCTCCGATCTTCACCTGGACCGGCTTCTACGTCGGTGCGCAGATCGGCGGCGGCTGGGGCCGTAGCGAAATCGGCGCCATCTCCTACAACGCCAACGGCGTCGTCGGTGGTCTGCACGCTGGTTACAACATGCAGTTCGGTTCGATCGTTGCCGGTGTTGAAGGCGACATCGAAGCCACTTCGCTCAAGGGCTCGACCGCTTTCCCGGGCGTTCTCCTGAAGACCCGCGCTCCGTGGCAGGGTTCGGTCCGCGCTCGCGTCGGCGTCGCCTTCGACCGGTTCATGCCCTACATCACCGGTGGTTGGGCCTACGGCAACGTGAAGTCCTCGATCCCGGCGATCGGCTTCTCGTCCGACCGCAGCCACACCGGCGGCTTCGCCGTCGGCGGCGGCCTCGAGTACGCCGTCACCAACAACATCATCGCTGGCGTCGAGTACCTCTACGTCGACCTCGGCGAGAAGAACATCGCCGGCGCTGGCACCAAGGTCGGCACCGACTTCTCGGTCGTGCGCGCCCGCCTCAGCTACAAGTTCTGATCTCTCCTTACGGAGACGGAACGGACCCGGTGGCTTCGGCCACCGGGTTTTTCTTTGTCTGGAGCACGGCGTGGCCGCGGACGTGGTCCTGCCCGAACATGCAAAAGGCCGTCTTGGAGGCGGCCTTGATCTTGTGACGCTGAAATACGAACGCGCCGGCGACTTGCGCGGCGCGCGCTGCCGGAGCCGTCGGGCCCTCAGCTCTTGACGCGCGTCGCCTCGAAGGCCGGCATCTTTGCGGAGAAAGCGTCGAGCCAGGCGACGAGCCGAGGATGCGCCGCGCGCCATTTGCCCTCATGACGAAGATCGAGATAGCCGAGCGCGCAGGCGAGCGCGATCTCGCCGATCCGCGGTCGGTCGGCGAAGGCCGGCGGCTCGGCTTCGAGCGCCGCCAGTGCCCGGTCGATCTTGCCCTGCTGGGTGTCGACCCAGCCGGCATGGCGGACTTCGGCGGGCCGGCAGCGACCCTCGTACCCTCGCAGGAGTGCCGCATCGCAGATCCCGTCGGCGAGCGCCTGCAGCCGCAATTGTGCGAAGCGTTCTGCGCCTGCCGGGATGATCCTGCCGCCGCCGGCGATATGGTCGAGATATTCGACGATAACGCGCGAATCGAACAGCGTGGTGCCGTCCTCGAGGACCAGCGTCGGGATCTTGCCGAGCGGGTTCTGGGTGCGCAGCGAATCCGCGGGATTGGTCGTATCGGTGGCGGCGACTTCGATCCGGTCGCTCAGGCCGAGTTCGGCGAGGGCGAGCTTGACCTTGCGGCCAAAGGGGGAGGCGGGCGAGGAGCGCAGGATCAGCATGGCAGGGCTTTCGGGCTCGAAGCGAATCGGAAGCGGGATCAGCCGTCGGGGCGGATCGCCTCGCATTGATAGCGCGGACGCGGCCCCTGCGCGAGGCGCTCGCACAAGGCCGGCAGCAGGATCTCGGCTTCCTGCATCAGCAACCAGGGTGGGTTGACGAC
>Ga0066256_1004093_pt1 | contig 13304 bp, 9 predicted proteins | sample ThiBio_1000_biof_FD_87107 | JGI IMG/M metagenome (GOLD analysis project Ga0066256, IMG submission 87107) | Wastewater bioreactor microbial communities from Cape Town, South Africa - Thiocy_expt_1000_biof (version 2) | ecosystem: Engineered > Bioreactor > Thiocyanate-remediating >...
CGTGATCACGCAGCAGGCCTCGCCGGAGTTCGGGCAGTGCTTCGACTCCGTGCAATGCCATTCGCGACCGCCCGCATCCGGCGGGAAGTTGCACGAGCCGGCCTGGTAGCCTTCCCCGGAGGCCGTCGCGACCGCGCACCTTGCCTTGACGAACTGACCGGTCGCCGGGTCCTTCGAATCCGCACAGCAGACCTTGTCGTCGGCGGGGTCACACACGCCGGCGTCGTTGGAGCCCTCTCCACCGAAGCAGAAGACGCCCTTGTTCGAGCGGAGCTTCGGAGCGGCGGAGCAGTCGGCGCCGGCGTCGCTGCCGCCGGGGTTGTCGTCGTCGTCGTCGTCGGCCTTGTCGCCGCTGTCCTTCTTCGTGTCCCGGCCGGAGTCGGGGTTGCCCTGTCCGGGGAGCGGCGTCGTCCCGTTATCGGTGCTGCACGCCGCGAGGAACCCCACGGTGGCGAGAAGGGAGCCGCCAAGGAGCATGGCAAGACGACGGGTACGCTGCTGCATCGCGAGTTCCTCCAAGAAAGCGCGCCGAGCCTGAGGCGGCTTGTGACGAAACGTGGCCTCGAACGACCAGGCGCCCGAGGAGGATTGCTCTAGCACGACTTTGAGCCGGAGTCCGCCAGCCGCCTCGCCGAGCAGGAGAAAGTCACCGTGTTGTCGCTAACTTGGCTCGTTGTGGCGGGGCGACGCTGCCCTTGTGTTCCGCGTCGGCGAGCTCGGCCGTGATGCAGCGCAGGCGCGGGACGGCGCTCGACCACGCGTCGTGGCGGGGGCGACTCTGGCGACCTGCACGCGCATCCGCGAGCTCGGCCGTGATGCTGCGCGGGCGCGGGCGCGGGACGGCGCTCGACCGCGCGCCGTGACGGGGCGCTGCGAGGGCGTGCGGGACTTGCGTTCCGTGGCGACGGGCTCGCCGCCGGAGCGCGCTCAGTATTCGTTCTGTGCGCGAACGATGACCTTGCCCGCGCCCGCGCGGAGCTTCGCGCAGCAGGCGAGCCGGTACTTCGGCGGCTTCGAGCACACGGCGTCGAGCACGTCGAGCTCCTCCTCTTCGGGCGGGAGGAGCGCGTCCGCACCTTCGATCACCTCGATGTGGCAGGGCGCGCAGCTCGCGCTCCGGCACGAGAAGGGGATCGGCGCGGCGGGGTGCACGCCCAGGTCCGCCGGGGGGGCCCCCTCGGGCGCGTTCACCGTCTTCTTCTGGGAGCCGTCGCTCGACTCGAAGGTGATCTCCGGCATGAGGCGTCACCTCTTAGTCTGGGTGACGCATTCCGCGCAAGTCAGCGTTCCGTCAGGCGGTGCCTGGATTTCAACGAGGGTCGAAGGCCCACCTCTGCGGGGGGGGGCGCGATCGCCGAGCTCTTCGGCTGGTGCGCGTCAGGCGCGCCGGAGCATGAGCGCATGTTCGAAGCGTGGGCGACCTTCGAACGCGCGCTGGGTCGGCCCGTGGAAGTGCGGACGCGCTTGGGATGCCCGCGCGATCGGCACGAGCTCGCGGCCGTGCTCGGCGACGCGCGCGACGACTTCGTCGGCACGGATGGGCTCGGCCCGCTCGCCGCCCGGGCCTCGACTTGCGGCGGAGTCCGCGATCAGGAGCACGAGCGGTGCGTCCTTCTTCATCACGCGCGCCAGCGAATGGAAGAGCTTGGCGAGCTCGTGCTCCCACGACGCGACCGCGTCGCGTGGAGACAGGCGTTCGTAGCGGCGGCGAGCCCCGATCTCCCCACGTGCGAGCTTGCGTGGATCGAGATCGAGCCAGCGCATGCGGAGCTCGTGGTGCTGGAGGTAGTCGTACGTCGCGACGTACGGCGGAGAGGTGATGACCGCGTCGACGGACGCGTCCTCCACACGCTTCAGCACGTTCGCGTCGTCCTCCCAGACGCGCGCTCGCGGCGGAGGCGCGCCCTCCGCAGCAGCGTTGCGGAGGAGCATCGCGAAGTCGTCGAAGCGGCGCGCGAGCTCTTCGGCCTTCCGCACGAAGAGGCGCGATGGATAGCCCGCGGCGATGCGCTTCTCGGTCTCTTCTTCCGAGGTGTCGCCGCGGCGCGGGCTCAGCTTCACGAGGATCGACGACAGGACGAGCGAGAGATCCGGCCGAGTCTCGGGCGGAGCCTCGGCGATGCCCGCGCGAAGGCCGTCGAGCTCGAGGAGCACGTGGGGAGGGAAGAGCGAGACGTCTTCCTGCGGAAGGCGACGCGATGCGCCCGTCTTCGCCTTCCGGCGAGCATCGGCATGTTCGGCCACGCCGCGTGCTGCCTCGACGAGCGCCTTCGTCTTCTCCGGCGTGCGCGGATACGTCTTCGCGCGCGCGAGCATCACCGCGATCGGGTTGAGGTCCGATCCGATCGTCGCGCGGCCGGCGAGCATCGCCTCCACGGGGACCGTCCCCGATCCGCAAAACGGATCGAGCACCGTGCCGCCCTCCGGCACGAGGTCCTCGATGAGCCGACGCACCGTCACCGGATGCGCGCGGGCGGGGTACGCGTGGAAGCCATGGACGTGCGCACGGTCCTCGGCGGCTTCGTCCATGTTGGGCGCGACGTCGATCGCGCGTGCGAGCAGCTGCGCCGTCGCACGGTCGCCGCTCGTCTCGATCTCTCCACCGACGTTGGTCAGTGACCGGCGACGCGGCGGCGGCTCGGAGCTCGGGATGACGCCGAGCGCCGGCTCGGTGCTCGGCGTCTCGACATCGTGTGCCGCGCCGGCGTGCTCGCGTGCAGGACGCGCGCGCTCGTGAGCCCAGGCGGGCTTCGACCCAGTCCGGTCCGGCGCTCGCCGGCGATCCGGGCTGCGCGAGTCGGTCCGAGGATCGCCCCGGCGCTCGTCGCCGTACCTGCCACCACGGGGGCTCTGGGGAGCACGAGCGTTCGCTTCGCGGGAGGCACCACGGGCGCTCGATTTCTCGGGCGGGCCACGGCGGCTGTTCCTATCGCTCTGGCCCTGCTTCTTCGGGTGGCCCTGCCGGCTGGGTCGATCTTCGCTCATCGGACGCGGCCCTCACGGTCGGCCGGCGTTGCATCACCGGCGAGCTCGTCCTCGGCCGGCATCTCCTCACCGACGCGGATGTGCGTGTCGGTCCCCACCGTGTAGCGCACCTCGGCGTCGTCGCCGACCTGGATTCGCGTTCGGTCGTTGACGGCGAGCGCAGTGAGGAGCTTCTCGGCGTGTTCGGGCGGGATGCCCAGCGTCTTCGCGAGCGCCGGCGCCGTCGTCCCGTCCTTCGCCCGCCCGGCGACGTTCTCGGCGGCGGCCTGCCATGCACGCTCGCCGGCATGCTTCGCATTCTCGCGCGCGGCCGTCGCCCGTGTGCGTGAGCGGAGCGCGAGCACGAGGGGTACGACCGCGAGCGCGAAGACGATGGCCTTGCCGGCGATCGATGCCGGGAGGAGGGCAAGCCCGATGAGCGTGGCAACGGTTGCGACGACGCCCTGGATGACCGTCGCCACAGAGGCTGCTTGCGCGTTCGCGAGCGCCTTCTTCTGCTCGCGGAGGGCGCTCAGCGCGGCTTCACCGCCGAGGTTCCCGGGGATCCGAGGTCCGCCGCACACCGCGCAGACGGACGCGAGCCCAACGCCGTCGATCCGCGCCAGGGCGTTGCAGTGAGGGCAGCGGCTCGACTCGCCCGAGGTGTACCCGCAGCGGGAGCACTGGCCGGCGCCACCGCTCTTTCCGCCCTCTCCGCTCCCCGCGACGGCAACGAACGCGTCCGCGCCGCACGCGGGGCAGGTGGAGGTGGGCACGCCGTCCCAATCAGGGCTTGATGACCTGCGTGCCGGGGGGCGGAACGAGCTTGAAGGTCGCGTCGCTCACCTGCACGTTCACCTTCGGGTCGACGAAGTCGAAGCGGTTGCGGTTGCCCTGCGCGTCGACGATGAGCGCGCGGCGAACGTGGAACGTAGAGGTGTCGACGTAGAAGAGGACCTTCGTGTAGGCCGCGTTCTCCTTCTTCGGCGTGCCCACGAGGACGTTGCCGCCCGGGAAGTTCATCGTCGCGCCGGGGTACATCACGAACGTGAACGAGTCGCTCAGCTTGCCCGTGCCCGTGAGAAACGAGAGGGCCGCGGGGTACTGCGACTTGTCGATGTTCTGCTCGAACATCTGCTTGTTCGCGGCCTCGTAGACCTTGAGCACCGAGCCGTCCGACACGACGCGGTTGCCCGCCGGGGTTTCGTAGTCCCAGGCCATCTTGCCGGGCTTCGCGAAGGTCACCTTGCCCTTCGACTCCTTCCGGACGTTGTGCGACTTGACGAAGAACTCCTGCGTGAAGCCGCTGAGGAAGGACGTGGTCGAGTCGTAGAAGGCCTGCACCTTGGCGACCGTCTGCGCGGTGGCCTCGGCGGACGCCGGTTGAGCGGAGGCTGCGGGCGCCGGCGCCGACTGTGCGCTCGCGTCCGAGACGAGGAGCGGAGCAGCGGCGATCAGGAGCGCAGCGACGGCAAACGGTGCGAGGCGAGGCATGAGACGGATTCTCCGATGGAACGTGGGGTCGGTGGTCTGCTTACTGCCGAGCCCGGGGTCTATCTATTGGACGGGGGACCCGCGCGCAATATTGAGCGTAAGTACGCATCAAATCAGCGCTAACCCAGCACCGACGTTGAATAACGGGCAAGCACGGAACTTCCTTCCGCATCCGGTTGCCCGACGGATGCCCCACGGATGCGCCCGAGCGGAATAGGACCGGGCCGCCGCGGTGGAGCTCCAAGGAGCCGACCCGGCGGTCGGGACCGTCGGCCGTCAGCGTAGGGCGGCGGGTCGTTTGGGCGCGGGCGCGGGCAGGCGTGAGCCCTGGAGGTGGGTCACTGCGATCGCGAGGGCGTCGGCGGCGTCGCTCCGAGGGATCTCGGTGAGCCCGAGCACGACGCGGATCATCTGCGCTACCTGAGCCTTGTCGGCCCGGCCGGCGCCCGCGACGGTCCGCTTCACCCGCGTCGGCGCATACTCGAACGACGGGAGCCCGGCCCGGGCGCAGACGAGGAGCGCGACCCCGCGTGCGTGACCGAGCTTCGCGGCGGCCTGGGCGTCCTTCGCGAAGAAGAGCGACTCGATGCTCGCTTGGTCCGGCCTGTACTCGCGGACGACCTCGACGAGCCGGGACTCGATCGCGACGAGGCGATCGCCGAGCTCGCCTTCGCGCTCGACGTCGAGCACTCCGTGAGCGATGTGCGAGAGTCGCGTTCCCACGCGACGCACGACTCCCCAGCCGAAGTGGCGTGTCCCGGGATCGAGTCCGAGGACGACCGTCACGAGAGGCGCTGGAGCTCCTCGTCGGAGACGTCGAAGTCGGCGTACACGTTCGCGACGTCGTCGTGGTCGTCGAGGACTTCGGCGAGATTCAGGAGCACCTCGGCGTCGCGACCGGTGACGGCCTTCTTCGTCTTCGGAACGAACGCGAGTTGCGAGGCCTTCGTCGCGACGTTCGCCTTCTCGAGCGCGTCGAGCACGGTGTTGAGCGCGTCCGGCGGCGTCGTCACGGTCCAGACCTCTCCGTCGTCCGCGTAGTCCTCGGCGCCGGCACCCACCGCGACGTCCATGAGCTGGTCTTCGTTCGTGGCGGCCTTCTCGAGCGTGATGAGGCCCTTCCGATCGAACGCCCACGCGGCCACACCCGCGCCACCGAGGTTTCCGTTGTTCTTCTCGAAGATCTTCCGGATCTCCGCGACGGTGCGGTTGCGATTGTCCGTCTGCCCCTCGACCAGGAAGAGGGTGCCCGACGGGCCGGTGCCCTCGTAGAGCACGTCCTCGTACGCAGCGCCCTCGATCTCGCCCGTGCCGCGCTTCACCGCGTTCTTGATCGTGTCGCCCGGCATCGACTGCGCCTTGGCGTCGGCGATCGCCTTCCGGAGGCGAGGGTTGTTGGCCGGCTCACCGCCGCCCATCCGCGCGGCGACGGTCAGCTCCTTGATGAGCTTGGTGAAGAGCTTGCCGCGCTTGGCGTCGACCGCGCCCTTCTTGTGCTTGATCGTCGCCCATTTCGAGTGGCCGCTCATCGTCGCCTCACCGTGAGAGTTCGCCGAAACCGTAATTAAAACCGAGCCCCGCATCAATGCGCTTCCGCCTTCATCGCGTCCACTTTGGTGGCTCGCGCACCCCGCGCCGCGCGGCGGTTCGAAGTGCGAAGCGTAGTTCGCAGGTGATCGGAGGGGCGATGGCTCCGGCGCGAGCCGCCTCACGGTCCTGCCTCGTGGCGCTTGGGAGGCGAAATCCACGACCTGGCGCAGAACTTTGCCGCGCCCAGTGCCCGGGACAGAGCGGACGCGTGGATGCCCGAGTCGTCGGCGGGCCGTGACGCTGCGCTGATGGCAGCGTTGCTTGCTTGCGCCGTCGCCCCTTCGAGATCACCGGCAGCGGTGACCCAAAAAGCGAGACGCCGATCGCGAGCGCGTCCGTCGCGGCCGACGTGATCGAGGGGCCGATCCTCGAGCCAACGCCAGAGTCGTTGCCGTCGCGCGTCGTGCTCGTCACGATCGACGGCGTGCGCTGGCGAAGACATCTTCGCCGGGGCGACCGACGAGAGGGCGCCGGACTCCGAGCCGATCCTGCCGAGCCTGCACCGGTTGGTGGGCGAGCGCGTGCGGCGCTCGGAGGACCGGGTGCGCTCACGATGTACGTGAGAGCGGTCCGAGCGTCGTCTCGTTGCCGGGCGACCTGGAGACTCTCACCGGCAAAGCCACCGGGTGTGCGCACAAGGCCTGTCCTACCGTCGATAGCATGACGGTGGCCGACGAGGTCCGCGCGGCCGTCGATCGAGATGCCGACGTGGCGGTGTCGCGTCGTGGGGCAAGTCCACCCGCGCGGTTGCGCGTGCTCGGAAGGGCGATCGTCCTCTCCGCAGGCGCGCGCGCGACGTTGGCCGACGCAACGAAGGAGGACACGGAGCTGCGCTCGTCGCTCGAAGAGGGCGCGAGGTTCGCCGGCTATCCCGGGTGGGGCGACTACCGGCCAGATATGCGTACTGCACGGATTGCGTTGCGGTGCCTGGAGACGAGAGCGCCTCGAATGCTCGTCGCAGGGCTCGGAGATGCGGACGAGCACGCTCACCGCGGCGACATCGCCGGCTACCGGCGCGCGATCCGTCACTCCGACGACTTTCTCGCCGAGCTCGACCGCACGCATGGGCGCTGCGCGGCGGGAGATGGCAGTGCTCGTCATCACCGACTACGGACGCTCGCATTCGATGCACGCACATGGGCCAGGCTTTCCCGAGTCGCCGCGCGTGTTCTTTGCGGCGTTCGGTGCGGGGATCGCACGTCGCGGTGTCACGTGCGCGCCCTCGCCGTTCCCTCTCGCCCACCTCGCTGGAGCGGTGCGGGCGTTGTTCGCGCTCGCAATTGATGTCGAGCCGGGCCCGGTTGCGGGCGAGATCATCGACCGCCGAGCGCGGCTCACACGAACTGATCTGGGCGCTGGCAGCCACGGCGATCCGGGGCAGTCTCGAGCGCGCGGCCGGTCGCTCGCCCGGAGGACGCGCGGCCTTTGCCGTCCTGGGCGGATGACGCCAGCCGCGTGAGGCTGCTGCTCGGAGGAGGCGTCGAGCTTCGCCGCTGGCTGGACGCCATGGGGTTGGCGAGGCTTGGCTCGCGAGGAGCTCTGCCTTGCAGTTGCCGGTGAAGCCGAGTGCGTTGCGCACTGCGCGTCGGCTGCCAGTCCGCGCTAGCATTCGCGCCCGTGGCTGACGGCCTCCTGATCGACCAGCGCTTTCGGCTCGGGCGTGTCGTCCGCGAGTCCGGCGTTGCCATCGTGTACGAGGCAAAACACCGGAACGGGGCCGAGGCCTGGATCAAGGTTCCTCGCGGTCGGGAGCACGCAGCGGCCCTCCTCCACGAGGCACGGGTCGCCAACGCGCTCGGCACGCGGGCGGTGAACGTCCGCGACGACGGGCAGACGGATGACGGCCTCCCGTATCTGGTCCTCGAGCCCGTTACCGGCCAGCGACTCGACCGCTGGCGTGCCTCGTCGGGTGGGCGTGCGCCGGCCAACGAGGCGATGGGGCTCGGCGACGAGCTCTGTCAGGCGATCGGAACGATGCATGGCGCGGGGTTCTCGGTCGGCCTCCTTCGTACGGACGCGATCCTCGTGTTGCCGAAGGGAGGCATGTGCCTTCTCGAGCTCGAGCACGCGAGGGCAGCAACGGCGGGTACCGTGAAGGAGGACGTCGCGCGCGTCGGGCGTGTTCTCTACGAGTTGTTGTCCGGCATGCCGTGCCTGGCGCACTCTCCGCCTCTGCACGTTGCGGCGCCGGAGTTGCCCCGCGCGATGACATCGACGGTCGACGATGCCGCGCGCGGCCGTTTCGAGACGATCGAGGAGCTTCGCGCGTCGCTGCGCAGCTCGATGCCGGAGGAGCTGGGGCCGCCGCGCCGCCCGATGCCGAGCATGACGCAGGAGGCGGTCGGGAGCGGCTCGGTCTCGGACCTTGACGCGTTCGTGCTGCCGCGCGCGTCGAAGCCGCTCTTCGATCCGCGTGATCTCGTGGACAGCTCGCGCGATGTTGCGAGCATCAGCACAGACAGCGCGCCGCGTCGCGCAACCTCGATGGACCGCGCCGCAGCACGGGGCGCGGCATCCAAGTGGAGCGAGCAGCTAGCGCGACCGCCCAAGCGTCGAGGGGGCGGTCGCGTCGTTGCCAGTGTGGCCGCGAGCACGATCTTTGCGGCGGCGATTGCCATCGCCATCGTGGTGTTCGTCCTGAACAAGGATCGGGACAAGCTGCGCGAGCCCGCGACGCCGGTGGCGACGTTCGCCGTGGCGAACGAACCTGCGGATCCGCCCAGCGAGGTGGAGTCGCCGTCCGCGAACGCGATGGTGTCAACCGGCAGTCTCGACGAGGTCATCGAGGTCGACGCGGTCGATGCGGTCGATGCGGGGCCGTCCGACGATGCGGCGGTTGACGTTGCCGAGGGGAACACCGTCGCCGGTAGCGGCGAGACGACGTTCCGTTTCGAGGGCGATCTTTCACCGCGCCTCGTCATCGTCGACGGGATCGTCGTCGGCGTGACGACGAAGGAGCTCCGCACTCGCTGCGGCCGACACTCCGTGAAGATCGGCGGAAAAGGGGTCGCTCGCTCCCTCGACCTCCCATGCGACGGCGAACAGGGAATCCTCATCGAGCGGAACGGCTCCTGGCAAGCCCAGTAAAGGCGGCCATCCCCCCTCTCCGACGTTGCCGTGTGCTCCTCTCGGCAGCTGCCCCAACCGCTCCGGCTGGACCCACTCCGACGTTGCGGCTGGACCCACTCCGACGTTGCAATGCGCAGCGCTAGCTGACCTGTCAGTGATGCCTTGTCATCCACCCCTCTGGCATGGGCCAGGCCCGCGGTGACCCGGGCCAGCTGCTGACGCTCAGAATGCGCGAGAGGATTGAGCCGTCGGCTGGCATGGCCGGTGCTCGTGGCGGCTCGTGGCTCGACGAACGTTCGCGAATCTCTGGAGGCGGCGATGACGGCTCCGCGGCGGATCCTGCCTGGCAAGGTTGCGATGCTCACTCGGCGGAGCACGCAGCGCCAATACCTCCTGCGTCCCGATGAACTCACGAACGAGATCTTCGAGTACTGCCTCGCGGAAGCAGCCAAGCGATTCGATATAGGGCTCATCGCGTGGCGGAATCGCTGGGAGAACCTCTGGTCCACGGAGGAGACATGCATCACCTACTTGCCAACGTACGATGACGTGCTGCGGAAGGTCGTCTACACGCTCTCGAATCCCGTCAATGACGACATCGTCGACCGTATCGCCGATTGGCCCGGAGCGAGCTCGCTCGAGCACCTCCGCGGCAAACGGACGACCGTCCGGCGGCCGACCCTGTTTTTCAGTCGTGCCGGCGTGATGCCGGAGACCGTGGAGCTCGAGACGATGCTTCCGCCGATCGTCTCGGGCCGGGAGAGTCGGGAGTCGTGGGCGGCGCGCGTCTTCGAGGAGCTGCAAGCGAAGGAGCGCAGCATGCGAGAGATGCGGCAACGTGACGGACGGCGCGTGCTTGGGCGCAAGGCGGTTCTCGAGGCTTCTCCCTTCGACTCGCCCTCCACCTTCCAGCGACGGCGCGGGCTACGGCCGGTGCTGGCGGCACGTGATCCCAAAGTGCGCGCCGTCGAGCTTCGCCGTCTCCACGATTTCTGGGTCGCGCACGAGTCCGCGCGTCTCCGGTTCATCCGAGGTGAGCGGGATGTCGAGTTCCCAGCCGGCACCTATCGAATGCGCCTGTGGGGCGCTCGCTGCGAGGCGGTACCAATAGCTGCCTGATTGTCGGCGCCACGCCGCCGATGCATCGATCCGTCTTCGGTCCGCTGGGCGCGTATGCGAGGACTTCGTGCGCGGTGTATGCCGCGCACGAAGTCACGGTGTCGGAGGCTTCACCCGCGTACTTGCGCGAAACGCATCGTCGGTGTGATGCGCCGACGTCACGAATGCATCGTACCTATCGCGCGGGACCGTGCCGGTCGTGACGTCGAGCGTGAAGTCTTCTTCGATCGATGCTCCCGCGACGGAGATCTTCCTCGAAGCGCTAAGCAGTGGCCCCTTACTCTCGAATGGACCTGGAAGGCGCGCGATCTGCGCCTTCGCCGGCAACTCGACACGACGGCGCACGTGGTACTGGGTTGCGTGGTTGATCGCGAGTGCGCTCTCTCTCGCCGCCTGTGAGGCGTACGTAGAGCTCAGAGTGGTCACGAACGGTCGCGGGAAGACGTAGTGCACGGGATCCATCCCGGGCAGGATCCAGACCCGTGATTCCGGCTTCGTCCCTTCGACCTGGGCGTATGCAGGAGCCGTGAGGTCGGCGCGCATCGCGACCTGCCAGCTCCCCTCGCTCGACGAGAGCTCCACCTTCTCGACGGTTGCGAAGGGAACCCAGCCGAGCGCGATTCCGCGGAGTGCTCGTTGCCGCTCGAGCCCGACGAGCCGCACGAGTGCCTCGGCGAGATCCTGGGCGGCGTGTCCGCGTAGGAGCACGGTGATTGTGCCCTTCGCGTCACCCTTATCGTCGACGACGAGGCGGATATCGATCTCGTCACGCTCCGCGTCGCCGAACGCCGCCGGAAGCGGGGCGATCCGACCGTCCGGGTAGAGCGCATTGCGGCCGCGCAACTCTGGCGAGATACGACCTGCGGGAAGGGGAGGGCCAGGAACATCCGCGTCGATCCACACGTCGTTCACGACGCCCGGCTTCGCGGGATCGGGTACCCGCGCAATCGCGAGAGGGTGCATGAAGCGCCCGAAATGCGGAGGGAACGAGGCGCTGTCCGAGAACGGATCGTTCTCAGCAACCGCAACGTCGGTCCGGATTCCGAGCTCGCGGAGTGCCTGGACAATCAGCCATGTACGGCTGCCTTCGTGAGTTGCGAGGATCCCGCGGGCCGTCATGCCATGCCCGCCTGCACGCCCGACGTCGAGGTCGGAGAGCACGATCCCCGAAGCCTCCTTCACGGCCTGGCCCGAGGCTGCGACGACCTTGTCGACGAGCTCCCGGGAGATCGGGCGTCCGCCTGAAGCCTCGCGCGCCCAGTTCGTCACCTCGGGACTCGCGGCCTCGAGAGATGCGAGCGTCTCACGAAGCCCGCGCGCTACATCCCCCCATTTTGCCGTCGAAAAGCTTATTCCGACGTTGCGATCCATCTTTGCGACGCCGGGTTCTAGGCGGCGGACGGGGCGGTCTTTGACGCGCCAGGTCAGGATGCGCTTTGCGTTGGTGGTGGTGGTGGCAACCTCGGAGCGCTCGTCGGCCTTGCCGAGGATGGGGTGGCTCCAGAGGGATGCCTCGAGAGCTGCGGGGATCGCGAGCTCGATGGTCGCCTCGCGGACCGCGGTGCGCTCGGGCATCAGGTCGGGGGAATCGATACCGATGCTGCCCGTTTCGTTCGGAAGGCCCCATCCTTCGTAGATCGCCTCGACCGCGTCGCCGGCCTCGAGCTGGGAAAGGTCGGCGTGGGACTGGGCGGCGTTCGGGGTCCGATCCGGCAGGACGACGCGGCCGTCCTTCTTGAAGATGCGCCGGCGCAGGACGCGGAGCGTGTCCTTGCCGAAGAGCATCGGTGCCGCGGCCTGAGCGTTCGCCTCGACGTCGGTCGTGCCCATCACCCGACGGACGTCGAGCATGGTGAAGTGAACGAGCCCCGAGGGCTCGACGTCGTAGCGCTCGCGATGGGCGAGAATCGCGGTCGCCGCGTTGGCGATCAATGGACCGACGTTGGGATCGTGGACCACTTTCTCGGCCACGCCCTCGAACTGCGCGATCGGATCGTCGCCGGCGTCGCGGAGCAGCGATGGGAGCGCGGACGGAGCGTCACGCGCCGTCGTCGCGAGGCGGAGGAGCTCCGGCACCGCAGCCTTGCCCTTCGCCGCGTACAGCACCGACAGCGGGCGATCGCCCGGGTTCATCGCATCGAGGAGCTTCTGCGCCCGGCCGAGGTCGCCCGTTTCGATCGCGCTCCGAGACGAGAGCGAGAGATACAGCTGCGGCGTGCCGGCCAGGGCCCGGAGACGCTCGAGCTCCTTCTCCGCGCCTTCGCGATCTCCGACGGCTCTGAGCGCATGGTGACAGGCGAGGCTCGTGCGATCGGCAACCTTGTCGCTGCAGTCGAACGCCACGAGGTCTCGCCCCGTTCGCTCGAAGACGATGCGCTCCGTCTCGGAGAGAAGCGAGGTGTTCGCGAGCGACGACGACTTGAGCCGCTCGAACGCGGAACGCGCGCGATCGTAGAGGCGCTCGCGGCCTGCCGTCTGCGCCTCGAACGCGTCGAGAAGCGCTGTCTGAGAGGTCTTCGTCTTCGCGCGGATCGCATCGAGGTCCGCGAGCGCCTCGATGTGCGCCTCCGCTCGACCTCGCCGCGCGCCCGCGAGCACGGCGTGCTCGACCCCCGCTTCCCACGACGCCGGCCAGGCCTCGAGCACCCGGTCGTACGCTGCTCGTGCCCGCTCCTGCGCCTTCACGGCTGGGAGATCGCGCGCATCACGGACGGCGCGGGCGTAGACGAGGAGGAGCTCCGGCGGTGCGTCGGCTCGTGCTACCTGCGGCGAGAGGAGGTTCTCCGCGAGTCGCGTATCGTTCGCGGCGAGCGCCCCGAGCGCGACCGCAACGCGCTCGGGATCCGTGTGCGGATCCGGCGGAGCCACCGTCACCGCACGCTTCATCGTCGCGCTCGCCGTCGATCCCGGTGCCGGTGCGTGCGCCCGGAGCGGCTTGCCCCCCGCATCCCACGCACCGATCTCGACGGACGAGAAGTCCTGATCCATGCCGACGCGAACGACGAGCCGAAGCGTCCCGCCGATGTCTCCCCCCGCCCGGGTCCAGGCACCGATCGCAAGCCGGCGGC